>JADMIO010787498.1_pt1 | contig 104450 bp, 94 predicted proteins | sample 8958161 | NCBI WGS metagenome assembly JADMIO01 (sample SAMN16585339, study PRJNA669376) | soil metagenome | isolation source: Crop rotation soil | place: USA: Cullars Rotation, Alabama | collected 2011 | reverse complement strand
GCCGCGACTTCAAGTCACGTGAATTCCAAGCTTCGGATCCCACTGTGCTGGAAAGGGGCTTTTCCAACCTGAAAAGATGAATACAGCAATATACTGGCGACCAGCGGCAGCAGCATGCGGAAGAAGGGTGCCCTCTCCCAAAAATAAGCGTTATTCAAAGGCCAGCGACTCACAGTAATGTTGTGACCTTAAAATACAATATATTTCTTTAAAATGTCAGGGTAGAACAGCCTTGCTGAGTTCCTCCAGTTTTTTTCGGGCGTTCTGCACATAGGTGCTCCCGGGGTAGTCAATGATCAACTGTTCGTAAAAGTGTTTTGCCTCTTCACGTTTGTGCAGGTAAGTTTCATAAATATCGGCACTTAGATATACCGCATCGTCACCCAGTACATCCTCTTTGTATTTTTCAAATACTTCTTTATAGTAGCCCAGGGCTTTGTCATACTCTTTATGTTTAACCGCAATTTTGGCTCTCAGCATTAGGATATCATCATTCAAAGGGTCCTTAGGGAAAGCAGTGTTAATGCTATCGAGCAGGCTAAGTGCATCTTTGTCCTTATTCTGAAACAGCAAAAGATCGGCCGCCGCATAACGGCGAAGGGGAACAAAATTGCTGTCTGGTGGTGTGTTTTCTGTGATAAGAACGGAAAGGTAAAGGGCATCATTCGCTATAAGTTGCGATGTAGAGGCTTTCAGGACTGAGAGTTGTGTCTGTGCCCAATCGAAGTCGCCGACATAAAAAGCAACCTTGGCATTACGGAATCGGGCTTCCTCGCCCAGCATATCAACTTTAAATTCCTTGTCCACCTGGCTGTACATCAGCGATGCTTCCCAAACCTTATCAACAAGTATATAGTAGTCGCCTAACTGCAATGCACATTTCCCAAGAAATTCATGTGTCGCTCCAGGTTGCTTTATCGCAGTCTTTAATATCAGGATGGCCTTTGCAGGGTTGTCTGCAAACTGTGCTTCAACCATCGCCAAATCCGATGCCGTCTGTGTTCCGTAATATTGCGGATACGCTGTTAAAAAACTGTCATACTCGTTTGCGAGTTTGATGGCATCCTCTTTTCTGAAGAACGGGTCAGCTTGTATCTTGGCCAGTGAGGTATTTAGCTGTTCGGCATAGGCCATCGTGTAGAACGGTTGGTCCTTTCCTTTCTCTTTTACTTCTTCGTAGGATTTTATTGCAATATCAAACTGTCTTTCGCGGCTGGCTGAACGTGCAAAATCAATAAGACGCTGTCCTTTTGCGTTGCTACGTTCGTCAAGTGCCTCTATCTGTATAAGGGCGCCATCCCAATCATTTTTCTGAGTGTATAGCCACGTCAGCAGTTCCACGTAATACAGTATTTCAGGCTGTGCATTTATCTTTTTGATAAGCGCCTTTTGTGTTAGTTGCAACTTTTGTGGGTCACTACCCAATAGCTCCAGCATTACCCCTTTAGTGCCCTCCGTGTTCAGGTATTGCATAGGGCCCATATCTATCAGGGCGCCTACTTCTTTATCTATGTCTCCTGTTTTAGCATATAGTTTGGCAAGAGGTACATTATAAATAAAAGTACCCCCCAACAGCGACTTAGCTTTCTCATAAACACTTATCGCATAATTTTCCTTCCCCGCAGCCATGAATGAATTAACCAATTGCTGGGTAAGCATATCATCACCGTTCACCATCAACAGAGCCGCATTATATTGGTCGGCGGCCTTTTTGTTTTTTCCTTCAGCATCCAGCACGCGGCCCAAATCCACCTGTATCATGGGGTTGCCGGGCTGTGTTTTCAGTTTGTCGCTTACAAGTTTTTCAGCTTCTTTGTATTTTTTAGCGCTTATAAGCGCAGACAAGTATTCGGCATAAATATCTGTGCCGTTTTTTTCGTACGAGAATTTATAGATGGCAAGCGCGTCCTCATATTTATTTTCAAGCACGAAGCGACGGGCATACTCCAGCGTATCAGTTTGTGCCATTGCACGATTCATGCAACCTGGCAGTAAAACAACGAACAATATCAATACATGAATCTTCATTTTTCTTCTATCTATCACTTTGTCTTTTCAATCACTTTACTTTTTTACTGTCGGTTCCTGGAGTACAAATTTATTTCCATCGAAAATGTATGTGCTGTACTGACCCGAAAAATTGCCGGATTTATCTACTGTGGGTAACATTATTCTTTTTTTATCCTGGCTGATCGTAATAGGTGGGGGTGACTTTTGAACTGAATACGAAGGAATGTCGTATCGGTATTCTAGGAAAGGGAAAACACCTTTAGAGCTGCTGAAGAAAGGTTCTGACGCAAAGGTTTCCTGGCTCCCCCGGTATTCTATAGCGTTAGCTGTAATGAACTTCCCCCTGCCATTCAGCGAAAAATCATCTTCAAAATGCAGCAGGTATACATTTTTCGATGGAGTGTGTACCGTTGTTATCTTGTAGGGTGCTACGTTGTTGGTGTATTTGACGGAATGTATCTGGTCTCCGATTTTATAAAACAGAACTCCGCAGCGTTGATGCATACCGGGGTAGCTATATACCTCCCAGCTAAACAGATTACACTTATTGTCATCAGACACGCTGAAGTCCATGCCCTTCGTAGTAAACCGGCTGGCGTCATTCATGATCACCTGGTATCGTTCGCCGTGATAGACAAGGTAATTGCTCAGCATCGTATTGGCGGCGTTCAGTGAATCCATATTATCATCTCCGGCCTTATTTTGCAGGCGTTTTACCTCGTCGTAATAATTCAGCAATTCATCTTCCGAAACGTCATCAAAACAGCCCTGCGCAAATACAGGCAAATGGAAACTGCATATGATGATCAGCAGCAAAAGAATTTTGTTTTTAAGGGCAGGCATTCTATTTAGCTTTAATTCTCTTTTTGTAAACATATTTGTCTCCGTTAAAAGCGTATACCCAATACTCTTTGGCCAGTCTTCCGGTTTTCAGTATCACAGGTATATATAGTTTCTTCTTGTCGGGGCTCAGGTGTATTTGTATTATGAACGACGTGAGAGAGTCATAAGTAACATTGTACACAAAGTCAATGTAGTTTGTTACTAGTTTTTGGGTTTTGAATAGCGGGTGGTTTTTCAACTCGCCGTTTTCGATCACAAATGCCCGCACTCCGTTCCCTTTTTCATTTTTTGATGCTATAGTATAGTCCATCACAAGATATACTGTCTTTCCATCTTTTATTTGAATACTGCTTATTTCGGTAGCGTACGAGCCAAGTTCAGCGCTCTTTGTGGTATCCGTAATATCATTTAGCACGCGCACCTTTGTAGTGCCATCTGTACGGTATTGCGCAAGTGTGTTAAAATAGTGCATTGTATTGCCAGCCCACGTATCCCATGTGTAAAGATGTAATTTATTGTCTTCAGACGTTGTACTCATAAGTCCATACGATTCGGCTTGGTACAACTTCCCTTCAATTGGCACCTGTGTCAAAGCATTTTTTAAATAGCCGGTAAGTTGTTTATTAAATCCTAGTAATGAATCAGATTCTTCAAGTGCATATTTTGTTGAGTTAGACCAGCGTTTAATGTTTTTTAAGTATGAACTGGCAGTGCTATCCTCCTTTACATTCCCATATACTGGCGTCCGTGCATTTACATAAATGCTGCAGCACAATAGAAATGATATGATTGATATAATTCGCATTTTAGTTTCTCAGTGGTTTACCGCTCTGTAAAATACTCTGCAGGCGTTCCAGCGTTTTTCGTTGTCCGCACAGGCTTAAAAAGGCCTCCCGCTCAAGGTCAAGCAGATATTGTTCACTTACATAGCCTTCCTGCGTAAGGTCGCCCCCGCACATCACGTATGCCAGCTTCTCAGCTACAAACTTATCGTAGTCGCTGATGTATTTTCCGCGCCACATCGCGTGCACACCCGAAATAAGTCCTCCCAGTCCTCCACGACCCTGCACTTTTATATTTGTACGCGGAGCAGCTTGTGTGTAGCCACGCTCATACATAGCAAGTACTTGTCGTTTGGCATCAACTACCCTGCGGTCGGCATTCATTGAGATACGATCATATCCCGGCCGTAAAATAAAATTATCAAACGCTTCATGTGCCGATGTCGATACCTTGGCAGTACCTACATTGATGAACAGCTGCTGCAAATAATTTACCTCAACGTCTTCTTTAATACTCCTGTCCGCCGCACGCAGTGCCAATTCTTTTGTGCCGCCACCGCCGGGTATAAGTCCCACACCCAATTCTACTAATCCTATATAAGATTCTGCTGCTGCCTGCACAGCGTCAGCATGCAGGCACATTTCGCAACCTCCGCCCAGTGTAAGGCCATGCGGTGCTACTACCACAGGTATACTGCTATAACGCAGGCGCATGGTTGTTGCTTGGAATTGCCTTATAGCAAAATCCAGTTCGTCATACTCCTGCTCGGCAGCGAACATAAATATCAGTCCCACATTTGCACCGGCACTAAAGTTAGGCCCTCCGTTTGCTATCACGAGTCCTTTGTATTGTTGCTCGGCAAGGGCTATACTCTTCATCACACCTTCAAGAACTTCGCCGCCTATACTGTTCATTTTGGTATTCCAGCGCAATGCTACGACATCGTCGCCGATATCGTACAATTTGCAAACGCTGTTCTGCCACACTGTTTTTTCTTCCAAATGCTCAAGCAGTATCAGCGAACCTGTTCCGGGGATTGGTAAATATGTCTGGCTTTTTATATCATAGTATTTGCGCTGTCCCCTTTCCGTTTTGTAAAAAGTGCTGAAGCCCTTGTTCAGCATTTCCTCAACCCATGGAGCAGTGGTGAGACCGCCTTCCTTCATCGTTTGCAATACTTTGGCTGGCCCAAGGATATCCCAACTTTCAAATGGGCCGGTGTCCCAGCCGAATCCTGCTTTCAATGCATCATCTATCTTATAAAGCTCGTCAGCTATCTCCGGTAGCCTGTGAGATACATAGGCAAATAGCATGTGGTGAAACAGCCTGTAAAACTCGCCGGCTTTATCCTGCCCCGCATACAATATTTTAAGCCTCGCAGCCAGGTCATCAACTGGTTTGGCTGCTTCTATTGTGGCAAACTTTGTCTTTTGTTTCGGTTTGTATTCAAGCGTATTCAGATCAAGCGTTAGTATTTCCGACTTCTCGCCTGCGCCTTTCACTTTCTTGTAAAACCCTTGACCCGTCTTATCGCCTAACCACTTATTCTCTATCATCTTCTCCAGGAAGGGTGGCAGCTTGAAAACTTCAATTGCCTCATCATCGGGCACATTTTGCGGCAATGCTTTTGCCACGTGCACCAGGGTGTCCAGTCCAACTACATCGCCTGTCCGGAACGTCGCCGATTTCGGTCGTCCAAGTATGGGTCCGGTCAGAAGGTCTGTTTCATCCACGTTCAGTCCCAGTTGCTGCATGGCCTTGAACACCGTCATAAAGCCAAACACACCTACGCGGTTCGCTATAAATGCCGGAGTATCCTTGCACTCCACTGTTGTTTTTCCCAGGAAACGGTCACCGTAGTCCATCAGGAAGCCGATCACTTCAGGTTTGGTTTCCGGTGCAGGTATTATTTCCAGTAGTTTCAGGTAACGTGGAGGATTGAAAAAATGCGTACCACAAAAATGCTGTTTAAAATCTTCGCTTCTTCCTTCCGACATCAGGTGTATAGGTATACCTGATGTATTGCTGGTAACGAGGCTACCTGCCTTACGGTGTTGTTCTATTCGTTCAAATACCTTTTGTTTGATATCCAACCGCTCCACAACCACTTCAATTATCCAGTCACAATCGTTTATTTGTTGAATATCGTCTTCTGTATTTCCTGTCCGGATCAGTTCCGCCACCTTTTTAGTATATATAGCAGCGGGTTTACTTTTCAATGTGGCCTCCAAGGCATCGTTTACTATACGGTTGCGAACAGCTTTCGACTCAAGGCTCAGGCCTTTCCTTTGCTCGGTTTCGGTAAGTGTAGCGGGCACTATGTCAAGCAGCAAGGTCTGTACGCCAATGCCTGCAAAATGGCAGGCAATACGGGAACCCATAACGCCACTTCCTATTACCGCAACCTTGCGTATAGCCCTGTTCATTAGACAATTTTATTATCTCACAATTTATCAAAAAAAGTTTGCTGAAGGCACACCAATATCAAATCTTAACAGTTTAACCCGATTGTAAAGGGATTCAGAAAACAAAATATATTTTATTTAATAAAGCAGTATTCAGAGAGAAACTAACCGTGGTTAAATAAATTTTCGAAAAATTATTTCGTGTAACTAAAAAGTTACGTATGTTTGCGTAACTAAAAAGTTACACGTTTGATGAAACGCGATATTCAATTAAAATGGCATTACGACTTCCCGGCTCAGGTAATATGGGAATGTCTTACAGATGCTAAGCTCCTGGGTAGTTGGTTAATGGAGAACGATTTTAAGCCCATTGTCGGCCATCGTTTCAAATTCAAAAGCAAGCCGGTACCCGCTTTTGGCTGGGATGGGATTGTGTATTGCACGGTTACCGAAATGGTGCCGTTAAGGCGCATCTCCTTTTCTTGGAAAAGCGGCTCGGAAGAGCGCGCAATTTTGGATACCACCGTTACTTGGATATTGAATGAAAGTGCTGACGGCACAGAACTGATACTGGAGCATAAGGGTTTTACTGGCTGGAAAGCTTCTCTCATCAGCATTATGATGCAAAGCGGCTGGAAGAAAATGGCTAAGGGAAAACTTTTGCTGGCGATCAAAAAACATGCTGTTCATGAAATATGATGTATTCCAGGCCATGGCAGATCCTCATCGTCGTGAGATACTGAACCTGCTGACCGTCGAAAAAATGTCCATCAATACACTTGCCGACAATTTCAGTATCAGCCGTCCTGCTGTCTCCAAGCATATTAAGATGCTGCATCAATCTGGTTTTATAACCATTGTTGAACAGGGCCGTGAACGCTACTGCGAACTCAATCCCGATGGCTTTAATGAAGTAAAAAAATGGATAGCCTACTACGAACAATTCTGGACCGGTAAACTACAGAATCTCGATAAGCTGTTGAATAGCAAATTTGCAAACCAAAAAATAAAACGAAAATGAGATCAATTGAAATTGTCTCTATCCCTGTTTCAGACCAGGAAAGTGCGAAAGATTTTTACATGAACAAAATGGGATTCAAACTGATTGTTGAAGCGCCTATGATTGATTCAAAATGGATCCAGTTGGGTTTGGAATCAGGGGCGACAATCACCCTGGTAACATGGTTTGATAATATGCCACCCGGCTGTATTAATGGTTTGGTTATTGAAACGGATGATATTGAAAAGGAAGAAACCTTACTGCAGTCGCGCGGGGTGGAAACAGGCAAGATCGACCAGACCCCCTGGGGCCGCTTTATGTGGGTGAAGGACCCCGACGGCAACCGATTAAGCCTGCGTCAGAAATAAAAGTTGCTTTAACATCAGCTTTGGTAAAGCATGGCAAACAGGAAGCCTGTAAAGACCATGGCGCCACCAACAGATATCACCGAAAGGCAGAGGCTGAGACTATTACTTAGCCCATGCCTTTTCAAGGACCGATGAAATATTGCCGCTATTGATATGGTTGTGCCTGATGCAGGTAGTAGTAGCATTCCGTTGATGGGGGACCATAAACTATCCGGCTTAAATAGTGGTGAACTGCTGTACCCGAGTACAAGCCTGCCTAAAAAAAGCGCGGCAGCGGAAAACAAAAGGGGTATAGCGCTGGCACTTATCAATATAATTTCCTCTTTAAGATGTACTGTCCCCGAAAACGATTTAATAAAAAGAGATAAAGATGAAATTAAAGTGAGAAAGAGAAGTACTGATAAGGTGCAAACATATGGAAAACTGGACGGCAGGATGTTAGGTGTGCTACTATAAAAATAAGCTCCTAGTAAAAAGTAAGTCGCAAGGGTACTGACAATTGGTACCATCTTCGGTATCGCGTCAGCAGAAGTCTGTCCGGTGGAAAAATTAGAGTAGCTGTTTTTTTTGCGGTTTATCCTTAAATACGTCGATTGGGTATAACCTCGGTATTCACGTACTTGCTTAGAGGTTGGGTATTTTCTATCGTGGTTGCCCCCGCTGTTTGGCTCCTGTATCTCCCCTGTATTTTGTGGTGTATCTGCATTGCTTACATGAAAAGTGGGTTTCCAGTCTCCGAAAAGGGACTCCTCTTTATTGGCATTGCCTGACAAATGGATCGCCTCATTTTTTATTGACCCATGCTGTCTACCGGATTTCTGCTCGCTTTCTCGAGCGGTGCCGAGGAGGTTTTCCCTTCTATGCGCAACTATTTCTGTCCTCACATGGCTTGTTTCACCACGCGTATCATTCGTGTTAAGCCCGGGTAAACGTCTTTTAAGGTAATCCTTGTACGAAGTGCAGGATCTGTGTCTCAGAAATTCCTGGAAAAACAGCTCTATATCATCCCTGTCATTTTCTTTCACAAATTCATTGAGTTTTATAGCTGTAAGTTCAGGTATGGAGATTCCCTTTTCCCTTAGTTCAGCATATGCAATAAGGACACTGTTTGGATCATGTTCCCGCCACTCATTGATTAGCTCAAGCAGATGGGGGAGCAGCATGTGGTGCAGATCATTCAGAGAAACGGTCCTTGCTGGCATTGCTATGGTCTGTGGCTAAACAGGCTAAAAATAATCAATAGTCTGCCTACCACTATTTTATGTTCGTCACACTCTGTGGATAACACTTATACCGGCAAAAAAATAAGCCCCGTAAAAACGGGGCTACTGTATTTTAATATAAATGGAACTTAATCTGGGCTTACATCTGCACAACCGAGGTTTTGGTTGTATTTATCAAAACACCTACCTGGCCTATCAATTGGGTACTCACTCCGCATTTTGTCGCGCCTATTACAAGGTCGGCAACAAATTTGTCAAACTCAGTACTATTGATTTTTGCGCCAATTCTCGAATTGGTTGCCGGGTTATGGGCATCAACCATGTTTTTACCGCCGTAAGTAAAATTTTTCGCACCTGCGGCTACACACATAAAATCTGTAAAGTTCTTGCTCAGGTTGGTAAGACCGGTGGTTACAGCTGGTGTAGACGTAACTTCACCCAGTAATACAGAAAAGAACTTCGTATTCAGGCTCGCATCGGCTGCCACTACAAAAATGGTGCTGTCCACAACCGAGCGGATATTCAGGCGGCCCTGTTCTATTTTGGTGCCCGGAAATGCGGGGTCATCAACCATAGTTGTACCGCCTAACGAATCGTACAGTGTCTTTTTGGTCTCTTCGCTTTTGCTGCAACTGGTCATCATGCTTGCCGTGGCTACCAGTCCGAATACGGTGACAATTAATACTAGCTTTTTCATATTTACTTTGGTTTTTTTGATTAAAAGATATGTTTGAAGAATGTGTACATTGAATATGTTACAGACTTACCCATTGCCGGGCAGCCCCCTTTCAATTGCTCTGCGCTTGGCATAAAGCGATCGGCCTTATAATTGAGGGCTGTTTTGAAGTTTTTTGAGATGACATCCGCATTCGCTAAAGCCGGAGCATAAGAAAATAGTACTATATTCGATTGGAGATTGCACGTCACATGTTGCACACCCTTCTGAGTGCTTAGCCAGTTGTAGATAATGTCGGCATCTTGTTGGCCAATGGCTTGCTTAATATCTATTCGCGCCATGGCCAGCACTTTGGGGTCAATTGGTTTTGGCCTCGTTACCATGTATATGTGTACACAAAGCACCAATGTGAGTACAGAAAGAATGATACCGCTTGTAACAAGCGTTTTCTTTATGATTTTTTTCGTGTCCATTGTTCCGGTTTAGAAACATATACGACACTACTATGACAATAGATTTATCCTCTTGGGAAATAGTTAAATCTTTTTATCGGTAATGCTTGCTCGATTGCTAATAAGCAGATTATCCCAAAATAGAAATCCCGTTCCTGCATAGCAAGAACGGGATGGATCCTGTTAATTCTTTAATTCTGAAAATCCTGCTTAGTGATGGTGATGATGTGCAGCATGTGCATCAGGCAACTTGTAGAATTCTTCCTCTTCTACTTGTCTTTCTTCTACATCAAATTTTGTTTCCAGTTGTGTGAAAAGTTTTTCAAATAGCAGGCGGCGGTAAGTTTCATCAATGGTCTTTTCATCCTTGGCCACTTTAGCCATATAACCATCTATCCATGGTGCTTCTTCGTCGCTATCCATACCGAAGTAGGCAAGTACACGTGTTTTGATGTCTGCATTCACTTCTTCACGGTTCACGCTTATACCATACTCCTGCAACAATTTGTCCGAAATAAGTGTCCAACGCAATTGGTGCTCAAAGCTGCCATATTCGTGTTCCACTTCTTCGCTGCTCTTTGGCTTTTCACCACCGTCTTTCATCCAGCGTTTCAGGAATGGCACAGGCAAGCTGAAATGGGTATTGTGCACCAGCATTTCATATATCTCGTTATGCATCCTGTCACGGCTCACGCGCTCATATTCACGGCCCAGTTCTGTTTTTATAGCTTCTTTGAAACCTTTTTCGTCAGTGATCAAAGCATTAGGGAAAACCTGTGCATACAATTCAGCATCAAGTTCGCGTGGTATCAGCAAACCAATTTTTGTAATAGTAAGCTTAAAATGTTCGGTGGCAGCTTCCGCACTTTGCTTCAGCGGGTCTTTCAAAAAGCCTTCCAGTTCTTCTGTTGTGCACACATCCATCGGGCGGAAAACAAGCGTATCCTGTGCTTTCTTGCCTTTCAGCATTTCCTTCAGTTTGGCAGGTACCTTTTCAAGGGTCACAGTGTCTTCCATCACCTTAGCATCGGCATTTACATTGCCTTCTGCGTCACAAGCCTGGTAGGTGCTATATATAATATCGTTTGCGTTGGCAATTGTTTCCTGGTCTTCTACTTTACCATATTTACGGGTAATGCGTTCTACTTCGTCATTAACCATTTTGTCGCCTACACTTATCTTATAGCGGGTAAGTTTGTTCTTAGCTTTCAATGGCGTTACTTCAAACTCAGGTTTAAGACCTATTTCAAAAGCAAAATCCATGTCAGCGGCATTGTTCATGTCCAACCTGAGTGGTTGTTCAGAAGGCAGTATCATTGGCTGTGCAAAAATGGCAACCTGTTCACCCTTCAGGTAATCTTCAAGTGCTTTACCTGCGGTGCGAACCACTTCATCGCCAAATACCGACTGACCATACATCTTGCGTATCATACCTGCAGGTACCATACCCTTACGGAAGCCCGGTACATTTGCAGTTTTGGCATATTGTTTCAGCGTTTTTTCAAAAGAAGGCATATAATCTTCCTTCACCAGTTTTACCAGCACTTTTTCGTGCAGTGTGCCCATATTTTCGCGGGTTACTGTAGCCATTTTGTTTTATTCTTTTTAAGGGCTGCCTCATATATGGGCCGCCGGGTATATAATATTGAGGGCGCAAAGGTAAAGGCTTGAAGCCATATAGCCAACGAAATGCTGTTAAAGGGAGTTTTAATACTGTACTCAAAACCCATATATTTGAACAAAATAATTATTACAATGGCCAAAGCGGTTGAAGCCAATACAAGCCCGGACTATGAAGCTAAAAAGGTATTGTATGATAAACTGATTGCTTCCCTGCCTGAAATTGAGAGGAAAGGAGATACGATGCCTTACACGTCCTTAAATGGTAATATGTTTACTATTCTTAGTAAAGAAGGCACTGTAGGGCTCAGAATGGCCAAAGAAGAAATTGAATCTTTCAACAAGAAATACAAAGCGGAGCCACTTATTCAGTATGGGGTACATATGAAGGAGTATGTGGCGGTTCCTGATACATTACTTAAGAAAACAGCCGAATTGAAACCTTATCTTAAAAAGAGTCTCGAATACGCAAAAACCCTTAAAGTAAAACCCACAAAAAAGGTTCCCAAGAAAAAATAAAAATAGCCGATCTGACAGAACGGCTATTTTGACATGTGGTCCGAATGATCTTACTATTCAAAAACTACAGCTTCCGGTGCGCTTATTACACCAAGCTCAGCCATCTTTGCTTGTAATTCGGGGTCTGCCATGAATCCGGGTAGAATAGATGGGTCGGCTACATCAAATACAATATACACATTACCGGCCTCACCCAGTTTTTGTCCTACCGAAATAACCTTCATTCCGGCACTTAAGCGCCTTTCTTCATCCGAGTCGAAGCCTGTCTTCCATGTTGCATAGTCCTTTACCTTGTGATTCACTACTAATGTTGCCATAAAATTGATTTAGAATATCAAGATAGCTCGAATTATTCAAGGCACTGAATAATATTATTATCAACGTATTAAGCATAGAAAGGTTCTTTTTTTAAGAACTCAAAATATATATTTACATACCATGGAAAATAAAAGGTGGTTGGCGGGTATTGACAGTATAAGGTTCATTTTGGCCTTTATCGTCCTCATCAGTCACTATACTGTTCCTCCTTTATCTCCGCAACATAATGTCCTTAATATGCTTATTAAGGTTTTCAATCACGGCTTTTGCGGTGTGGCGGCAGTGATCGCGTTTTTTGTTATTTCTGGCCTTGTGATTCACTATCCTAACGTAGGCAAGACATCAATTGACGTAAAGCGCTTTGTCGTGCGGCGTTTTGTAAGAATAGGTTTGCCGCTTGCTGTCCTTCTCATTGTGGCTGCATATCTCAAGCTGGCCGACCTCATACCCATATGGAGCCTCTATTGTGAACTGGCATATTACGCGCTATATCCCATACTCTTCAAGATCAAATTAAGCTGGGTCTGGCAGTTCCGGGTTGCTTTTGTCGCGGCAATGCTATTTATCTTTTTAGGTAATTTCGATAGTATAGCCTCATTTATTCATCAGAAGAACATAAACTATGCATTTGGTTATTGGAGCATGGGCACATTTACAACCATTGTTGTTGGTCTGCCTTGCTGGCTGCTGGGAGTTGTATTGGCCGAACGTATCAATACCAGGCGATATGAAGTGAAATCCTCTACACTGCTTTTATACAGGGTTGCCGTTTTAGCCCTGTCAATTATGGCGCTTGTGCTTCGTTTTCATTTTTACCTCAGCTACATGTTTTCTCTTAATTTCCTGGCGCTGTTTATTGTCATTTGGCTGGAAAAAGAAGTCATGTACTATAGAATGCATAAGCCCTCCGCCGTTTTAGAGTATTGCGGTAAGTTTTCATATTCCCTGTACTTAGTACACCAGTTCACCATACTCGCACTTAGGTTTGTATTTCCTTCAGATACCTCTACCTATTTTGTTTATATAAGTGGTGCACTTATGCTGGCCTATATTTTCTATCTCCTGGTTGAATATCCTTCGCACAAACTGGCCCAAAAACTCGCTGCAATGGTTTAGGTATCTTTATTTCATGCAATAGTAATCCCACACCAGTTTGCTGATAGCTGCTATAGTATGTTCTCCCTTTTCGAAACTGGCTTTGTAGTCGGACAAGTAAACTACAATAGCATAATGCCGACCATCAGGCAGCGTAATAATACCAACGTCATTTGTCGCCGCTCTCAGGCCTTTATCATTGGTATTGCTGGTGCCGGTTTTATGCGCCACTTTTGCGTTAGCAGGTAGCAGCCCCTTAAGTCGCAGCGGTGAATTTTCGCTTTCCACCATCAATTTCATAAGGATTTCGTTGGTCTCAGGTTTCAATAATTTTTGATTGTAAAACAGGCTAAGCAACTGCAACATGGCCGATGGTTTGCACCAGTTAGTATACTGCACGTCCCAGCCCTTTTTCATCTGTGCTTCGGTTGCATCTATCTCAATGTCTTTTACTCCTTTCCCATGTACGAAGTCGTTTACATAAGCAGGACTGGTCAAGCCAAACAGTATGTCGCAGGCATTGTTGTCACTTTTAGAAACAGAATAGCGCAAAACATCGTTCACTGTCATGTCAATTTTTGGCAGTTGAAATTCCCTCACCATCGGGCTCCAGGTATCAGTGTCAAGCTCCTGCCTTTTTATATGAATGATACGCCCCAGAGATAACTCCCCTTTATCCACTTTATCCAAAACTGCCAGGGCTAGCGGGAACTTGAATACGCTTTGCATAGGGTAGTGCGCTTTATCGTTTATCAGGATGGTGTCTTTAAAATCCAAACCCCAAACGCCCAAACCAACCTTGCCTTTTAGGGAGTCCATCACCTTATGTATTTGGCTAAGCAGTTCTTTTTTAGGATTTTTTTGGGCTTGTGTAAGCACGGGTATTACCAGGATGCAAACAATAAATAAGTATCTTTTTATCATAGCCGGAGTTCTGAGATATTAAAGGTAAGAAGCTTTGCAATCTTCCGGAAAGCAAAAAAGCTGTTCTATTGAACAGCTTTTACCCTCATTTTCAGTGCGGGTGGAGGGACTCGAACCCCCAAGCCTCGCGGCACTAGATCCTAAGTCTAGCGTGTCTGCCAATTTCACCACACCCGCATTTGGGACGGCAAAGGTAGCTTTTTTTGATTATCTGCCAAATGTGTAAACAACTGCACTTCGAATTACAAATTGTCATTATTTTTACGTTGCGCAATTAAGCATCGGCTGTATGGCAGGAAAAGAAAAAAAAGCATCATTACTGGTAGTTGAAGATGAAGAGGCCCTTAGAGAAACCCTAAAGCTTAATTTGGAGCTGGAAGGTTACGAGGTCACTACAGCTGATACCGGCCCTGCTGTGCTTAAAATGGTAAAAAATGAGTACTTCGATCTCATTATACTGGACATAATGCTTCCGGAAATGGACGGCATTACTGTTTGCGAAACCATACGCATGCAGCACAACGATGTGCCTATCCTGTTCCTCAGTGCTCGCAACAATAGCGCCGACCGTGTGTTGGGACTTAAAAAGGGCGGCGACGATTACCTCACAAAGCCGTTTAACCTGGAAGAACTGCTCTTGCGCGTTGATAAACTGGTGGTAAAGAACAGGAGAATAAAAGAACCACAGTCAGTACCGGATAGCTACAGCTTTGATGGTTGCAAAATAGATTTCGCTGCACATGAGTGTATTGGAACAGACGGTAAGGTACAGGAGCTGAGTAAAAAAGAAGCTGCATTACTGCGCCTCTTGGTGGAGCATGAAGGTGAAGTGGTATCCCGAGAGCAGATCCTGCAGATAGTCTGGGGCTACAACGTATATCCCACTACGCGCACAATCGATAATTTCATTCTCAACTTCCGTAAATATTTTGAAGAGGATAGCCGCAATCCCAAACACTTTCATTCCATTCGTGGAATAGGCTATAAGTTTACTAAGTAGTAGGTCACCACTTCAACTCGGGATCTTCTACCTCTGCCGCCTGCGAAGTGAATAATTTGCGGCTTTCAATTTTTTGCAGCTGGCGCTCGTATATAAGGCGGGCTATGCTCATCGCCACATCTTCTTCCTGCATCACACCATTCAGTTTTTTCTCTGAGATATCAAGACGGTACATTAACTGGAAAAATGTTTCCGACCCCTGTTCTATCAGCACGGTAACACGTTGTGCCAGTCGCTTCAATAGCTCCTCCTCGCTGATCATATCAGGCAACTGCAGGCCCCACTCTTTTTGTAAGGCTGCACCAACTTGCTCTGTTAGCTGGTTTTGCATAGCTTATACAACGATGAATACATTGTAAATTACTATATAAAAACCAAATAAAAAATTAAAACATCTGCGCCTTTGATCTGACTATTTTCTCAGGTACAATAGGTCGCTCTTGTCTTCCTGAAGTGCCTTAAATAGCAAACTATCATTGCGTAGTTTAAGGATTTTGTCCACAACCGTTCTTTTAAAGACGTCGGTCAGATACAAGGTATCTGTACTTAAGCGGTATTTGAATCTGTAAATGGTATCTCCACGACTTGTTAATATAACGTCGTCCTTCCCATAAAAAGCAATGCTTGGGTGATTACCATGGGGCATAGCCAGGTACCAGGTACCCCTTAATTGTCTTTGATCAATTTCCTGGGCTGCCAATGCCTTGAAAAAAAACAAGCAAAGCAATGACAGAGAACATATACGAAAACTGTCAGCGCTTCTCATTTTTCTCAATTAAAACATCTTCGTCTTTTCAGACACCAGGTTCCTGATCTCAGAAATGTGTATGCGCTCTTGCACCATACTGTCGCGGTAGCGAATGGTAACGGTTTGATCTTCTTTCGTTTGGTGGTCAATGGTTACGCAGAAAGGTGTGCCCAATGCATCCATACGGCGGTAACGCTTACCTATGGTGTCCTTCTCTTCGTAAAAACACCTGAAATGTGGCTTACATTCATTCAGCAGTTCACGCGCTATTTCAGGCAGGCCGTCTCTCTTTATTAAAGGCAATATGGCGAGCTTAATCGGCGCCAGCATCGGCGGGAATTTCAGTACCACGCGGCTGTCCTGCTTTTCGGCTGTGCTCAGGTCTTCCTCACAATAGGTTTCGCTCAGCACCATCATCACTGCACGGTCAAGTCCTATTGATGTCTCTATAACATAGGGTATATAATGCTGGTTCAGCTCTGTATCAAAGTATGTAAGTTTCTTACCGCTGAATTGCTGGTGGTTCTTCAGGTCAAAATCGGTGCGGCTGTGTATGCCCTCCACTTCTTTAAAACCCATCGGGAAATCATACTCAATATCGCAAGCGGCATCTGCGTAGTGTGCCAGCTTTACATGGTCGTGAAAACGGTAATGATCAGCAGGTATGCCCAGGCTCAGGTGCCACTTCATGCGGGTTTCCTTCCAGTACTCATACCATTCCTTCTGTGTGCCGGGACGAATAAAGAACTGCATCTCCATTTGTTCAAATTCACGCATGCGGAAAATAAAACCGCGTGCTACGATCTCATTACGGAAAGCTTTGCCGGTTTGCGCTATACCAAAAGGAATTTTCATCCTCCCGGTTTTCTGCACATTCAGAAAGTTCACAAATATACCCTGTGCTGTTTCAGGGCGCAGGTACACTATGTTCGCTTCATCAGCCACCGATCCCATTTCTGTTGAGAACATCAGGTTGAACTGGCGCACATCGGTCCAGTTACAGGTACCGCTCACCCCGCATTTTATCTTATTGTCTTCTATCAGTTGTTTCAGGCCGGCAAAATCATTATTGGCAAGCAGTTTGTCCATTTGCGCCAGCAATGCATCGCCCTTTTCTTTGTCCAGGGTTTCAGCATATCCTTCTATCAGGTGGTCAACACGGTAGCGCTTCTGGCTATCCTTGTTATCGATCATCGGGTCGCTGAAATTGTCAACGTGGCCGCTGGCTTTCCAGGTAGTAGGGTGCATAAATATGGCAGCGTCAATGCCCACAATATTGTTCTCCTGCATCTGGGTCATGCTCTTCCACCAATAGTCGCGGATATTCTTTTTCAGCTCAGAACCGTATTGACCATAGTCATATACAGCGCTCAGGCCGTCATATATTTCACTCGATTGAAAAACAAATCCGTATTCTTTGCAGTGGGCAATTATATTTTGCAGCTTGTTGTCATTTGCCATAAGGCAGCAAAAATAGCTTGATTTTCGATTGATAGCGGAACTCTATAGATAATTTAATTACCCTGTATTTGCATATTTTAGGGCCTTCAATACAGCTTATGAAAAAATTATTGTTTTTGATGATCCTTGGCCTGTCTGTTAATTTCACCATGTTGGCCCAATCCAAAGACGAAAAGGCCATTCGCACTTTACTGGCCGCCCAGGTGCAACAATGGAACAAGGGCAATATCCAGGGTTTCATGAAAGGCTACTGGGAAAGCGATAGCCTTGTATTTATAGGTAAAAGCGGCCCTACTTATGGCTATCAACCCACTTTAGACAGGTATGTAAAAGGCTACCCTGATGCTGCACACATGGGCAAACTCACGTCCACGGTCATCAGCATGAAAAAACTATCTGCCGACTATTATTTTATCATCGGCAAGTGGGCCTTAAAGCGCGACGCAGGCGATGTAAGTGGGTCATATACGCTATTGCTGCATAAAATTAATGGCACCTGGGTCATCGTTTGCGACCACAGCTCCTGATTGCCTTAACTTTACAATATTGAATACCCGGCATATGCGTTCCCGTTCATTATTTTTTGCAACAATGATACTTGTTGCAGGTTTTCTCTATTCGTGTAAGTCAAAACATGGTTTCACCTGCCCTCCTTTCAACGATACTGCTTTTGCCGCATGGTTTCCTTACGAAGTGGACCAAAAGCTCATTTACAAAACTGCAGGTAGCTTTCCCGATACCATCACTATCAATTCCCTGTTGGGTAGTGGTCCGTATACCTTAGATGGTTCTGCAGCTGTAATAGACTCTTGTTATAGTACGGGAGTCATTAGTTCTTTGCAGACGATCAATGGTGGTGCCCGTTACAAATACATCGTTTACGATTACGTCAATGGTGATGGAACGGCACCCATTAGCGATAGTGTTCAGTACCAGTTCAATCAGCTTTCATTTGTGACCGGCAAAGTGACTGATACCGGGCTGAATGTCAGCAATCTTTACCCGATGGTCAGGTCACGTTTTCACGCAGGCTACACATTAGGTTCAGTCACTTATGGAAAAGTACAGGAATTGAGTTTTATGGATACCACTGTTACAAATACTGCTTTCCCCTGGATATACAAAGTCTATATCGCTTATGGTAAGGGTATGGTAGGATATGAAACCTATCCTCAGCACGTTACCTGGCTACTGCAGTAAGCGCTTTAAGTAATGCTCTTGAATATAGTATAGCGCAGCAGCATTTCAAGCAACAGGCATACGATGGCGATAAACGCGAATGGGAAAAACAACTCGCTGTAGTGTTTAAAAGAATTAACCTCTACCTTGGTCTTTTCCATTTTGTCTATCTCTTTATAAATAAAGCCCAGCGAGCTCGAATTTGTAGCGCGGAAATATTTACCACCGGTTTCTTTCGCCATCTGCCTCAGCAATGCTTCGTCTATTTCCACTTTTACCAGCACTCGTTGTGTGCCGTTTGGGGTAGGTATTGGCATCATGGCCTGGCCTTCGCTGCCCGCGCCGATTGTATATATGCGCACACCGTAAGCTTTGGCAATTTCAAGTGCAGTATTAGGGTCAATAAGCCCTGTGTTGTTAACGCCGTCTGTCAACAATACGATCACCTTACTTTTTCCTTTTGAGAAGCGCAACCTGTCAACAGCCGTGGCAAGTCCCATACCTATTGAAGTCCCATCCATCAGCATACCGCTTTTTATCTGGCTCAGCTGCTCTTTCAGCACATTGTGATCTATGGTTATAGGGCACATCGTAAAGCTCTCGCCTGAGAATATAACAAGGCCAATGCGGTCGCTGGGACGGTCGTCCACAAACTTCATCGCGGCGCTCTTCGCAGCCTCTATACGGTTGGGCTTCAGATCTTCCGAAAGCATACTGCCTGATACGTCAAGGCACATCACTATATCCAGGCCTTCTGTATCAATATTCTCGGTAGTGTTACTTGATTGTGGTCGTGCCAGTGAAACAACCAACATGATAATGCCAATAATGCGCAGCACAAACAAGGCAGGACGGAAGCGTACCCTGAAGGTCGGTTGCACTTTTTGCAGGCCCGATAAAGTAGTAAGGCGCAGCACGGGGCTATCATCCTTCTTTCTGCGCCTCTGCCACCATATCATAAACGGTACCAGGAGCAGCAGCGCAAAAAAGTAAGGGTGCGCAAAGCTCAAATGTTCAAAGTCTAATAGCTCTTTCATCATGGCTTGGCTGGCGGTGTTTCTACTACAACTGGTTTAGATGACTGTACAAATTGTTTTGCAGTTTCCATTGCGGTCACATGCTCTTCAGGCAATGGCTGGGCTTTGGCAAATTTAGCCAGGTCGGCTGTGGTTAGTATGGTCTCAAGCATTTGCCTGTATTTCTGAAGTGCCTTATGCATTTTGGCCTTGTACAACAACTCATCGGTTGTCAGTTCCATAGCAGGCGTGTTGAAGCGCTCTTCTATATATAAACGCACTATGTCGGTAAGCTCTGTATAGTAGTCTTTTATTTTGTCCTGCTGCCACAGGTTTTTCCTTTCCAATTCCTCAAGCTCACGAAGTGTACGCTCTGTCAGGGTTTCAACCGGACCTCTTTTCACTACAGGAACCCGCTTTTTATTTTTAGATGTAAAGAACGCAATGAATCCCGCTATAACAAGGAGTGCGGCAAGCCCTATACCTATATAACCAAGGTAGTCACGCCAGCTCGTCTTCACCAGTATAATGCCTTTTATAGATTTAAACCCCTTTGTTGTATCTACCGGAACGGTCTGAACCAACAGTTTAAACGAGTCGGTATGTAAAAGATAGGCACTGTCTTTTTGTGGCAACACGGTAAATGCAAGCGCCGGGAACTGAAATACACCCGAGTCAAAACCTGTGATCAGCAGTCTCTGCTTGTACACCGTAATATCTCCATGCACTGTTGTGTCTATCTTGCCTTTTTCCACCACCTCAAGATGATCGTTGGAATCGGGTATTGTAGCCCATTGCAATTTGCTGGTCTTGGGATTATGTTGTACCTCGATAAACAGCCGCGCCTGGTCGCCCACCACAAGTTGCATGGCGTCAATACGTGCGTGCACGCTGGCATCCTTCTGGGCATGCATCAGCGATCCCGTGCTGAGTATAAGGGATAGTAAGAAAGCTATTTTAATGCTTGTTGATCTCATTGCTGTATTACCGTCCTTTAAAAAATCCTTGCAGTGCCTTTACATAATCTTCATCAGTGCGTATGCTCAGCAGCGATGCTCCTGATTTCCTGAATGAATTTTTACAGTATTTCCTGTACCCCTCAAATGCTTCTGTATAACGTTTCTTTACAGAGCTGTCGTCCGTGTCCAGCCAGCGCATTTCCCTCGTTTCGGAGTCCATCACTTGTATTAGCCCGGCGCCTGGCAGGTCCCGGTCCGATTTATCGTGTACATGCACCCCTACAAGGTCATGTTTTCTTGCAGCCAGTTGTAAGCCCGCTTCATAGCCTTTACTCACAAAATCACTCAGCAGGAAAGTTATTGTACGCTTCTTTAAAACATTATTCAAAAAATCCAGGGCCACGCCCACATTAGTTCCTCCATCCTGTTTTGGTTCCAATGCTATCAACTCGCGGATGATGCGTAATATGTGGCTGCGGCCTTTCTTGGGAGGTATATATTTTTCAACTTTATCGCTGAAGAATATCACACCCACTTTATCATTGTTGGTGGTAGCCGAAAAAGAAAGTACCGCGCTAAGCTCCGTTATAAGGTCGCGCTTTAGGCGCATATGTGTGCCAAACAGCGAACTGGTGCTTACGTCAACGAGCAACATAACAATAAGTTCACGTTCTTCTTCAAATACTTTTACAAAGGGGTGAGAGAAACGGGCTGTAACATTCCAGTCAATGAACTTTACATCATCGCCGGGTACATACTCTCGTACTTCGCTGAACGACATACCCCTTCCCTTAAATGTGGAGTGGTACTCACCGGCAAAAATATGATTGCTCAAGCCACGGGTCTTGATCTCAATTCGCCTTACCCTTTTTAATATTTCCGCGGTAGTCATCAGTTCAAAATAAGGAAGACAAAAATTATAATTCAAGGGAAGAAAAACAAAAAGCCGTTCAAATTTTAACTTTTTTTGAAAACCCTTTCAACTTCAGCGCTTTATTAATGCCTCAACATAGCCATAAAACATTTATTAGCGTAAATTTAATTTAAATAAATCCTGGTACTGTTTATATTTTAAAAGCTGCCGCCTTGGCATAATTATATTAGCTTTGATTTAAACTTTTACCTTATGGGAGTGCGTTCTTCTTTCTTTTGTCTGCTCATTGCAACCGCTTTTATGGGTTCCTGCAGCAATACAGGTAGCAATAATGCAAATGATCCAAACAAGCCCCTGCCGCCTATCGCTTTGGAGCCGGTGGGCAAGTCGCCTGAATTCAAAGACGCCGAAATTAAACTGGCGACCATAAACACTCAAAAGCTCATTAAAGACTCTGTAAGCGTCACTTTCGACTTCCTGGTAAAAAACTACGAACTCAAAGCCCAGACCTCAGATACAGGTAGCAAAATGTGCAACAATTCGGCGCAGGGGCAACATATACATTTCATACTGGACAATCAACCGTATAAGGCACTCTACGAGCCTAAGAATGAGATCACGGTACATAAAAAGTCAGAACATTATCTCATGGCGTTCCTATCCCGCTCTTACCATGAATCAATAAAAGAAAAAGGTGCCGCCTTGCTGTATCATTTCAAGATAAACGACCAGGATAAGCTGGAAGGCATGGACGAGCCTAAAAATCCCATGATCTTCTACAGCCGTCCTAAAGGCGACTATATAGGTAAAGACACAGCTAATGTGCTGCTAGATTTTTATTTGTGGAATTGCTCGCTGTCTGCAGATGGCTATAAAGTAAAGGCACGCATTACTAACAATGATATTCCGGGTCACGATACAACTTTTACTATAACCGAGTGGAAACCGCATTTCATAAAAAATCTCGGTACCGGTAAATGTCATGTTGTACTCACACTTGTTGACAAAGACGGTAAGAACGTTCAGGGCGATAATACCACAGCCAGCCGAAATTTTAAGCTTGCAGCAGCTGAGCCTGTTAAATAATAAGGTATGTATTTAGTGATGCTGGCCGGCATATGTTGGCCGGCATTTTTTATACAATTATCTGTTAAAGCCCCCGCGCGACATTTAACCTTTCCGTCATAATATTGTCAATGGTATAGGTTTTGCTGCATATTTGTGTGGCTGCTTTTAAAACATTGGTCATGAAAAACACACTCATTCTCGTTTGTATCGCTTGCTGCACTTTGTTCTTTGCAAGTTCCTGCCATAAGGAACGTGCTTATAGCACTGTGTATATTCAAAATAACACAAACACCGATCTCGCCTTGACATTTAACGGAAGTAACTACACTGTTCCTGTCGGCAGCCGTCTCGCTTTCGATGGCTATCCCGGCAGCAGCATTAACGGGCAGGCCCTGTCAAAGAATATTGGCGGTTCAACCTTATCGTGGAATCTGGGTGGATACTATTTCCCGACCTCAGCCGATGTAGTAATTCCCATTGATGCAGGTCCCGACTACTTCTATCTCTACGTTATCAATAACTCTTACACGGGTGTTGTTCAATTTGATGTAAATAATGGGAATGCCGGCTATGTGAGAGATTATATAACCGTGCCCAACGATGGTTATTCATACGGCATAGGTTATTACCGTGCATTTACTAATACAGATATCACACTCACTCTTGCTGACAATAGCTATGTGCAGTTTTATACCAACCTGCCTTTTATTTATAACCAGGCCTTTACAGCAAGTTTCCACTAGAGCATTCAAATCAATTGCGCCGTCAGGCCTTACTAGCTGGCAGTTTCGCTTGCTGAACAATTTTTGTTCTTTTAAACATACTTTTGCGCTGTAAAATATGAGCTCAACAGATGCCAGCGAAACTCTCTGTAAACATTAATAAGATAGCCACTCTGCGTAATAGCCGGGGAGCTGCAAATCCCGATGTTGTAAAAGCAGCAATCGACTGTCAGCTTTTTGGTGCCGATGGTATCACTGTTCACCCCCGCCCCGACGAACGACATATTCGTTACAGCGATGTGCGTGAAATTAGTCCCATTATCACCACAGAGTTCAATATTGAAGGCAACCCCCTGGAAGATAAGTTTGTAGCTCTTGTCCTGGAGGTAAAACCGGCACAGGTCACGCTCGTGCCTGACGATCCCGGTCAGCTCACTTCTAATCATGGCTGGGATACGATTGCCAGGGCAAGCTATTTAAGAGAGATCATTGCTGCGTTCAAAAAAGCCGGGATACGTGTCTCCATCTTCGTTGATCCTGTGGAGCAAATGATAGCTGCCGCTGCTGATACAGGAACAGACAGGGTAGAACTATATACCGAAGCTTATGCCAAATACTACCGTACGAATAAGGAAGTTGCCATAGCCGACTATGTAGCTGCCGCAAAAGTGGCTGTTGACAAAAACCTCGGCCTCAATGCCGGCCACGATCTCGACCTGGACAATCTGAAGTACTTTTCTCAAAACATACCTGGACTGCTTGAAGTATCCATAGGCCATGCACTCATAAGCGATGCTCTTTACTACGGCTTGCAGAATACGGTACAGCTATATAAAAGACAATTAAAGTAGCGCGGTTTTTCTATGCTGTCAGGTGTTACCACCTGCCAGCTTTATGCCCCGCACCCATTAAAATTATGTTCATTTCAATGCAAAAAGCATCCTCGCTAAGAGCAAAAATTGCAGATCAAAAATTATACGTCAAAAATCCCTCGTAACCCGCATCAATACTGCAAACTTTCTTCAAACTTTATACAGCAGCTGTATAAAGTTTATACACTTACTGTATAAACTTTGAGACTTCTTTTGGAGGCCCATATCCCACGATCGTAACTTTGTGGTGCAGCTAAAAAATCTGCGCATTTTTATGAAACCTGTTTCCTCCGTCACACTGGTCACGTCCTTTCATTTTGTGCCCGCCATTGCTTTGAGTGAGGAATTTTCCACACTGCGCTCCCGTGCCTCACACTCACTAGCCCCCCCCTCCCCCCCACTAACATTGTGGATAAGTATTCTGCCTCTGAGCTGATCGATGCTTAGTAATGCGTTGACGGGAATAAAAAAGCCCCTGCTTTTGCAGAGGCTCTTAAGTATTGTTTATCGTTTTTACGCGATCATTATCAGTATTAAGGCTCATAAACAAACTTAAAACCAATACCATGTATCGTTTGCAGTTCAGCTTTTTTAGCCTCCTTCAGATATTTACGCACTTTAGTAATGAACACATCCATACTGCGGCCCAGGAAATAATCATCCTTACCCCATACATTCATTAGTATCTCATCGCGTTTCAACACCCGGTTAGCGTTAAGGCACAGGAAGCGTATCAGGTCAGCTTCACGCTGTGTAAGCTGGTGGTCTATTTTAGAACCGGCAGGTCCCTTCAGGTTGAGGTTCGTATAATCAAAGGCCAGGTCACCAAGGTCAAAAGTAGTAGGTGTATTATCTTCTTTTTTCTTAGTGCGCTTCAGGAATACATCAAGTCTTAGAATAAGTTCCTGCATATTGAAAGGCTTCGTGATATAGTCATCAGCACCGCTCTTGAATCCTGCTATCTTATCATCATCCATCGACTTAGATGTCAGTAGCAAAATAGGAATAGCTTCGTTCTTCTCGCGTATCTGGTGTGCCAGGCTCATGCCATCCTTTTTAGGTAGCATTACGTCCAGCAGGCAAATGTCAAAATTGTGTTTCATGAATTGTGTCCAGCCTGTCTCTCCATCCGGGCAGTGCACAACGTCATACTGATTCTTAGCCAGGCTGTCTTTAATGACATAGCTAAGGGTGGGGTCATCTTCCACCAATAATATCTTTGCTTTGTAATCCGCCATATATGTTGTTTATCAAAAACTGTATAAATATACTAAGCACTGAGTGTACTTACTACTCGGCTAAAATAATAAATATTGTCTATTGTTAATTAACCCGCTTAAAATTTTAATAATCAACGGCCTACGCCAAACTTCCTATTTCTTCAGCCGTTCAGGGTTTTGTTGCAAAAATGCATCCCAACTCTGCTTCTTTTTGCCCTTTTTTGCCGGGGTTTTAGCTTTCTTTTCAAGCCCCGGTATCCTGTTCTGGTAGTGATGGCATAATGCTACCGCTACAGCATCAGTAGCATCCATAAACCGTACGTCCTCTTCGAACTTGAGGATATGCTGCAGCATACTATATACCTGCTCCTTTGTTGCATTACCCCTGCCTGTAATTGACTGTTTTATCTTGCGTGGTGCATATTCTGTCGCCTGCAGGCCGCTCATCATTGCTGCTGCAATGGCTACACCCTGCGCTCTGCCTAGTTTCAGCATACTTTGAACGTTCTTCCCGAAAAATGGTGCTTCAATTGCAACGGCAATGGGTTTATGGGTCCTTATCAGGCTTTCCATTTTCTTAAAAATAAGCTGCAGGCGTTCGGCATGATCATCATGTTTTGATAACTGCAGGATGCCCATTTCCACCAGCGATACGTTACTTTTGTTTATCGCGATAAGCCCATATCCCATTACAATGGTTCCTGGGTCTATGCCGAGAATAACTTGAGTACTATCTTGTAATGATGAAGCCGCAGGCAACTTAAGAGGTTTAGATTGAACAAAAATACCAAAATACGACTCAATTACCTGCTGGGCGCCTTTATTTCGGCACTCCTGCTCTGGGGCATTTATGTGCAGGTGCAGAAACAGCTTAATGGCATTGATACAGGCACCTGGCGGCAAACTGGCTCTTTATTTTTTTTATTGTTCTGCATACTACTTATGCCCCTGAACGTAGCGCTTGAAGCTCGTAAGTGGCATATGCTGGTGCGTGTGGCACAACCGCTCTCATATCGGGGAGCGATGGCCTCCTACCTTTCCGGGCTTGCTCTTTCTATTATAACACCTAATCGCATAGGCGAGTATCCCGCCCGTATTCTTTACCTGAAACGTAAAAACACATTCCGGCTTATAAGCGTTTCCATTCTGGGAATGGTATCTCAATTATTCACCTGGTTCATCTTCGGCACTATAGGGTTGATCTATTACAATATCGCTTTCCCCGGCTGGTTGCCTTTGCTCACACTGGTTTTCTGCCTGATAATAACTATTTGCATTGCGATATTCTATTGGCGCTTCGAGAGTTGGTTGCCTTTGCTGCAAAAGTTCAAGTGGACAAGGCGCTACAATGTTTATGCCCAGCTGCTTAATCGTTTCAGCAACAAAGCTTTATTTAACATTATCTTTATTTCATTATTGCGCTTTTTGGTTTTCACGGCACAATATTTGTTTTTGTTAAGTTGGCTGAATGTATATATGCCACTTGCTGAGGGTTTTTGTATGTCGGCGCTTTTCTTTTGGGTGATGGCCGTTATTCCATCAATAGCGCTTTCCGAGTTGGGAGAGAGAGGGCAGGTGAGTTTGTATCTATTTCATCATTTTTCGTCAAACACGCTCGGGATATTGGGCGCTACAATGGGCATTTGGTTCCTTAACCTTATTATACCTTCTGTCATTGGCAGCTTGCTTACTATCCGTATGAGATTAGTTCAATAATATGTACATTGGTTTCAAGGTTCGTTCAAACAGCTATATAATGCTCCTAAAAAAATTGCCTCTTGCTTGTCTTTTATTGCTTGCTGTTGATGCTGCACATGGACAAAAAAGCGCCTGCGGTGACGGGGCAGCAAGTTTTGAAAGCGGCGAAATGCTGAAATTCAAAACCTTTTATAACGTGGGCGTGGTATGGATTCCAGCAGGTGAGGCTGTTTTTACCATTAAGGACGAAAAGATGGACGGCCACAAAACTTATCACATCACCGGCGACGGGAGGACACTCAAATCATACGACTGGATGTTCAAGGTTCGGGACAAGTATGAAACCTACATGGACAAAAAGACATTGCTTCCCGTGAAGTTCGTACGTAATGTGGACGAAGGCGGGTATAAGATATACAACAATGTACGTTTTGATCACGAAAAGGGTAGGGCAACATCTACCAACGGTTCCTATTCCATACCCGACTGTACGTACGATGTTCTTTCTGCTATATACTTTGCCCGTAACATCGACTACGACTCCTACAAGCCCGGGGACAAGATACCTTTCAGTCTTTTTCTCGACGACAAAGTATATCCTCTTTACATACGCTACTTGGGAAAGGAGAAAGTGAAGACGAAAATGGGTACATTTAGCGCCATTAAAATAGCTCCCATGCTTATTGAGGGCACCATTTTCAAAGGCGGCGAAAAAATGCGCATCTGGGTAAGCGACGACAAAAACCACATTCCACTGCGCATTAATAGCCCTATTTTGGTGGGTAGTATTAAGGTTGATCTTATGGAATATGACAATCTTAAAAATCCATTTGACGGCCTTATCAGCGAGAAGTAATTTTCCTGCCAGGCCTTTGCCAGTTCTTATTATATGTTGTCGAATTAGGGTCTGAAATATATAAAAAAAGATTAGCCATGCTTTTTTAATGATAATTATTGCTCAATGCTTGTACATAAGGCAATAATTATTTATTTTTCTGTCCGATAGCGCTGACGGCGTGTGCTTTTTTGCGCTCTTTTGTAATTCAACAAACAGGAAAATGAAGAAAATCTTACTAGCATTATTGATGTCGCCGGCTTTTGCATTTGCACAAAAAGTGGAGTTTGGTATAGGTGGCGGCATTAGTGGCAATACTCAGCCATCCGGCAATATGTACTATGAAGGTGACGCATCTGCAGTTAACTATGCGATCGGTGGCTGGGTACTATATAATTCCTGGTCAGGCTGGCAATTAGGCATGAACATACATGAGCTGGCACTGGCCTCCACATCGCAAACTGTTTATACAGACGACAAAAGACCAACTATTACCTACGGTGGTGACGACAAAAAATTTGTTTACTCATCCAACACTACCTCGATTTGTGGTGTAGTGAATAAAAAGCTGCTGGCCGGAAAAAGCGACCTTTATCTTGGTGTTGCATTAGGTTGGGCGCTTGCCAAAAACGATCAATTCAACCGCAAAACTGATGAATCATACAAGGCACCGGATAACGGAAATGGTCTGGTGCTGGGCGGGCAATTCGGTTACAACTATAATTTCTCACCGCTTTTTGCGCTTAACTTCGAATTTTCACCAAGGTACTATGACCTGCACTATCAGGTAACAGCGCCGCACATGAACACTACGTCCAATCTTAACTACCAGATCTGGGCCTATCCGTTCACTGTTGGTTTCAGGTTTCGCATTCAAAGTGCTGACAGGACCAACATGGTATTTGATACAGAAAGGTACCGCAGACATCACCGCGTTTACAACAGGCGTTTGCACTATACTCATTCAGAATCAGAAGGCGCTACAGATACGCGTAGCAAGATCATGAAGCGTTAATTCGTCTCAATATAATTTTCTTTCAACGGCTCCCTTTCGAGGAGCCGTTTTTGTATTTTTATAGTATGGGCCTCAAAACGCTTAAGGCAGTTTTAATAATAGCTTACCTAATAGGCGATTTTGCGCCCAACGCGTGCGGCCAAGGAGGTCGTATTATTCCTTTGCAACAAGTGCACTTTAACACTACACTTACCAAACACCTGAATGGTTCTAAATGGGCCTCTCTGTTTCCACATCGCTACGGCAGTACAGCCACAATGACTGATTTCTATTCTTTTAAGGCCTTTGTTGCAGCAGCTGAAAAATTTCCACTCTTCCTCGGCGAGGGTGATCAGCAGACACGAAAAAGGGAACTTGCTGCATTCCTGGCTAATATTGCGCAGGAAACCAGTGGCGGCTGGCAGGGCGCGCCGGAAGGATACTTCAAATGGGGTTTATATTTTTTACAAGAGAAAGCTTGTGAACATGGCTGCCCGCAATACAGCGATGAAAATAGTAAAGACTATCCTCCTGTGAATGGCAGATCATATCACGGCAGAGGCCCTAAACAATTATCGTGGAACTATAACTATGGCCAGTTCAGCCAGGCTTATTTCGGCGATAAAAATGTGCTGTTGAATAATCCGGACCTTCTGATACAGAATGATACACTGGCATTCGCATCAGCAATATGGTTTTGGATGACAGCTCAAAAGCCCAAACCTTCCTGCCATGATATCATTACGGGAAAGTGGACACCAACTGAAGCCGACATGCGGGACAATCGTTTGCCGGGTTTTGGTGTCACGGTGAATGTCATAAACGGTGGGATAGAATGCGGGACGCCCACAAATAGTAAAACACAATATCGTTATGACTATTACAAGCTTTTTTGTAACTACTTTAAAGTAAAGCCGGGCGATAACATCGATTGCATTACACAAAAGCCATTCAATATTCAATAAGGTGAAAAAGCGCTTCTCTATTCTTCTTTTTGTTTGCCTCGTTCAGACTGCGTTTGCGCAGGATGCTAAATCATGGCTCAGCCTGCGTGTCGATACTCTATGTAGCGCAGCAATGAAAGGGAGGGGTTATGTGGATGGAGGTAGAGAAGCAGCAGCTGACTTTATCGTAAATAATGTCAAACGAATGGGTCTGGTGCCGGTTCAGCAAAATGGCAACTATTTTCAGCAATATCATTTTCCAGTGAACACATTTCCCGGAAAGGTCTCGCTGCAGTTGGATAGAAGGAACCTGAGACCAGGTCTCGATTTTATTATTGATGCAGGTAGTACATCATCTCAAATTAAAGGCGAAGTAAAGGTCGTAGAGCTCTCCGCTATCGGGGATTCTTCAGAATTTGCAAAACTGAGAGGTGGTTTTGATAAGACCGTCATTTATTTATTGAGAAATAGTGATACGCTCTGCAAACGCCTGGGCATAAGACCCTCCGGATTCGCAAAGTATCTGCCTAAAGGATGCTATATCATTCCGCAGCATGGGAAACTTACGTGGACAGTATCTACGGAACAACTATTGTCGACAGTATTTTACGTGGAAGACACGGCAATACCGAAAGGAGTTTCAAAAGCAGTTATAAATGTACAGGCTAGGTTTATAGAGCATGATAAGAACCACAACATAATTGGCATGGTGCCGGGTAAAATAAAAGACAGTTTTATTGTTTTTTCGGCACACTACGATCACCTTGGCATGATGGGCCGCAACGCAATGTTTCCCGGAGCAAGCGACAATGCAAGTGGTACAGCTATGTTACTTTACCTGGCGCATTATTTTGCTGAGCATCAGCAGCGTTACAACATGGTGTTTATCTTTTTTAGCGGCGAAGAGGCAGGTTTGAAAGGCTCTGAATATTTTGTAAAACACCCGCTTATACCGCTTAACAGTATACGCTTTCTCTCAAACCTTGATATAATGGGCGATGCGAGCGATGGTGTAACGGTAGTGAATGCAACACAGTTCCCGGAGGAGTTCGCAACGTTGAAGGAAATAAACAGCACAGGCAACTATATACCAACAATAAAGAGCAGAGGAAGGGCTGCAAATAGCGACCACTATCACTTTTCCGAATCTGGTGTTCCCGCGTTTTTCATCTATACCAATGGTGGTAAGGGCTATTATCATGATGTATTCGATAAGGCAGATGCTTTATCGTACAACAATATTGATGGCTTGGCAAAGCTACTTATTGATTTCGTAGTGCAATTGTAATGTAGGCTTGTAAGCGTGTCGCAATACACCCCGTATTCTGCCGTAGCCTCACCGCAAACTATATTTTTGTTGTGTGTATGTTTGCTGCACAAATAAACACCACAAAAAATGATAGTCATTATTTTAGTTTTAGCTGGGCTTGTACTTCTTGTATTTCTTATCGGTCTTTTTAGTAAAAAGGATATACAGGTGGAGAAGGAGGTTACAATAGATCGTGCGCCCGCAGAGGTCTACGCTTTCGTAAAAATGCTGGACAACCAGGATCACTACAACAAATGGATAATGATGGATCCGAATGTGAGAAGGAGCTACTCAGATGCAGACGGCACTATTGGCGCCCGGGCAAGCTGGGATAGCGATAACAAACAAGTAGGCAAAGGCCAGCAGGAGATCACAGCCCTCAAACAAGACGAGCGTATAGATTGGCAGGTTCGCTTCGAAAAGCCATTTAAAGGAGTGGCCCATACCTATATGGTCCTAAAGTCGGTATCAAACAATACAAAACTGCTATGGGGTTTTACTCAGCACATGACATATCCGTCCAATATAATACTGCTGTTTATGAATATACCTAAAATGCTCGGAACAGATGTAGAGACGAGCCTTCAGAATTTGAAAAAGCACCTTGAAAAGTAATTCAAGGTTCTGATTCCTTACCAAATTGGTACCCGGAAATGATAGAAGTATTTACAACAAATGTCGAGCATGAGCAACAGGCAGGTATCCTGTGCAACATCTTGGTTAATATCTGCCCTACTTGCAAGATCAATTTCGACCTGGAAGATTGTGACAAAATACTTAGGATAGAAGGTGTCGATTTTGATGCTGATAACGTAGTAAGAGTTTTACATGTAAACGGATATAGCTGTTCTATTCTCGAATAAATTGTCAGGTGTGAAAAATTATTTAAAAATATTTTGTGAAACCAAAAGGTTTCATATAAATTTGTAACCAAAGGGTTTCATTAACGAAAAAATAGAAAATGGCAACAATTAATCCTTACCTCAATTTTAACGGAAATACAGAAGAGGCTTTCAATTTTTACAGATCAGTATTTAGTGGCGAGTTCAGCATGCTGCAAAGGTTTAGTGACACCCCGCATGGCGCAAATATTGCTGAGGCTGACAGGGGCAAGATCATGCACGTGTCGCTGCCTATCGGCAAAGGCACAATAATAATGGCCACAGACGTATTGGAGTCAATGGGGCAACAAAAAGTGAGTGGGAACAATATTTCTATCGCCGTTAGCCCCGACAGTCGTGAGGAAGCTGAGAAAATATTTAATGGCCTTTCAGCCGGCGGCAACATCGTTATGCCATTGGAAGATGCTTTCTGGGGGGCATATTTCGGAATGCTTGTAGACAAGTTCGGTATACAGTGGATGGTGAACTACATGCCTGCACAAAACTAAGGCACATTTCTAAGCAAAGGTTTATGAGAAGGGATGTTTTCCAGGCAATAGCCGATCCGACACGTAGAGAGATACTGAACATGATAGCATACAAGCCACTAAACGTGAATGCTATATCGGAGCATTTTGATGTTACCCGCGCTGCGATATATAAGCACATGAAGATATTGATAGAGTGTGGGCTGATGGAAGTAAAGCAACAGGGGCGTGAACGCTATTGTGAAGCGAAACTGGAGAAACTTAGTGAAGTATCAGAATGGATAGGGCAATACAAAAAGTTTTGGGAGATCCGTTTTAATGCCCTGGATAAATATCTGGCTGAATTACAATCAAAGAACAAAAAGAAAAAATAGCTTTATGAATGAGATAAATACTTCTTCACGTGAAATAGTGATGAGTAGGCTGCTGAACGCACCGCGGGAGTTGGTTTTTGAAGTATGGACGAAACCTGAGCATATAGTTCGCTGGTGGGGCCCCGACGGATTTACTACTACCATTCACGAGATTGACGTTAAACCAGGTGGTGTTTGGCGCTTCATTATGCATGGGCCGGACGGTACAGATTACCCAAACAAAATAGTTTACAAACTGGTGCAAAGACCTGAACGACTTGAATATTCGCATTGCTCCGACGATGAGGAGAATACCATAAATTTTGAAGTGACTGTTACATTTGACGCTCAGCAAGATAAAACACTTGTTACTATGCGTAGCATATTCCCGTCAGAAGAAGCATTGAAGCTCGTAGTAAGAGAGTATGGTGCTGTTGAAGGTGCTAAGCAGCACCTAGGCCGCCTCGAAACATACCTTCTCAAAAACTGTATTTAAAAACAAACCAAACATACCTTAAATGAAAAAGGACAATATTATTTACTGGATCATTACCGGGCTATTTTCAGCGTTTATGCTGTTTTCTTCAATACCCGATGTTTTATGTCTGCCCGAAGCAGCAAAATTCATAACAGCCTTGGGCTACCCTATGTACTTTGTGCAGTTTATAGGCGTTGCAAAGGTTTTAGGCATCATAGCCATCCTGGTTCCAGGCTTCCCGCGTATCAAAGAATGGGCCTATGCGGGTCTTGCGTTCGATCTTATTGGTGCTACCTATTCAATAGCAGCCTCAGGACAGGCCAATGCCGGTTTGTTGTTTATGGTTGTGATCCTTGGCTTTTTGTTTACCTCCTATGCATATCATCATAAAAGACTTAAGACGAGCAGCAATAAAGGAATCTGATGTCGCAAAGAATATTTAAAAAGAGAAGAGGAGTATTTTTAATACTCCTCTTCTCTTTTACTTTAATGTTTTGAGTTACCGGATCAAAGTAATATCTCCTTTTAACATTACCGTTTCCCCTGTTTCCGTATATCCTGTCAGTTGATAATAATAAGTTCCTACCTCTGCATCTCCATGGAGAAAGGTTCCGTCCCAACCATTTGTCTCTCCCCAAGAGTGATGCACTCTTTGTCCCCAACGGTTAAAGATCTGGAATTCATGAACGATAAAGTCACAATGCACCAAAGGTCGTATTTTATCATTTTTACCGTCGTTGTTAGGAGTAAAGGCATTGGGTACAAATACTTGTGGTTCCTTCTTTACGTCCACAAGTACTGAGGCAGTAGTTTTACATCCATTAGCACCGATCCCTGTTACGCTTAGAGTTGTCGGCCGTATCAAATTTGAGATCATAGGATCCGCACGGTTAGTATCGCTCACTGACCAGTCGGGTGACCAACTGTAATGAGGGGCTCCTGTCGCGAATAACTGAACTGATTGCTGCGCACAAGTGATCAGCGTATTATCGGGACCCAATGTAACAGGTGGATTTGGCAGAACGGTCACTACTACCGTGTCTTTTGCAATACAACCATGATTTGTGCCGGTAACCACATAGGACGTGCTTTTGTCGGTATGTACTACAGGGTTGAAAATGTTAGGGTTTGAAAGTCCCTCTGTCGGGCTCCAGCTATAACTAAAACCGGGTATTTCGGTTCCTCTCATACTGAATATAGTACCGTCGCATACCGTGGTATCGCTAATGTCAACGGTAAAATGCGGGATAACTTCTACATTCAACGTATCTTTCATGGCACAATCGGCACCACCATCAGGTATTACTGTAACCACGTAATGCTTGGTTTCAAGCATATCCTGCAACATCGGGTTTGCGATGCCTGAATCACTAAGGTAAATACCGGGACTCCATTGCACAGTATAAATGCTTATTGCCGAACCAACAGTCACATTTAGTTGTAAGTTGTCGTGCTCGCATATGGCCAGGTCAGGACCTGCTGTTACCGTAAATGCCGGTATAACATTTAACTGCATAGTATCTGTGCCTGTGCAGAAATTGGCGTCTGTTACAGTAACAACAAATTGTGTGGAAGTTTGAATGTTTTGAGCGATAGGATTAATGATCGTGCTATAATTCAACGCCCCGGCAGGCGACCATTGAATAGTATAGGACCCGGCAATATTGCCCACTGTGGCTTTAAGTTGTACACTTTTGCTCCCGCAAACACTTGTGTCATTTCCGGCATTAACAGACAGTGGTGGTTTTACCGTTATGGTTATCGAGTCGGTAACATTTCCGGCGCAGCCTGTACCGGTTACATAGTATTTTGTTGTTGCCAGTGGATTTGCAGTTGTGGTGTCTGTATTGGTTGCGCTCAGATTAGATGCTGGCGTCCAGCTATATGTAAGCGAGCCACTTGCCGTGAGTGATACTTTCCCGCCATAGCAAATAGTGGCTGTCGGTGGCGTTATACTCAGCGCAGTAGTTATTGATGTACAGGTATCCTTTATAAGGGAAGTAGTAGTGCCCGTTATAGTAGCGCCCAGGTTAAGTCCAGTGGGATTTGTGCCGCTAACGGGATAGTTGAATACAATAGCGTCAATAGTGTGAGTGCCAGGTGTGAGGTAGACCTTAAATGTGGCAATGGTGTTGGTCGTATTGAATTGTGCCGCGCTTGGCACAGCCGGTGCGGGCTGATAGAAATAAGAGACCCCGTCCACAACAAGATTGCTTAACCAGTTATCCGCATGGTATTGCACGTTAAAGGTAAAACTGTCCGCCAGACAATTTTTGAATCGTCTTGTATAAGTATTGAAGTACGTACTATCGGGCACAGGGTAGTTAGTTACGTAGTTATAGCTGCTGCGAAAGCAAAGCCATCCGGTGTTTGCGTAAGTAGCCCATGCAGGATGAGGTGATACAACGTAAGCCTGGTAAGGAGCAGCGCCTGGTGCAAAAGCCTGATTGGCAATTGAATTATATGTAATAGACCAATACTGATCTTGAACTCCCGCTGCATACGGCGAGTTTGTAGATGGATCCAAGCCTGTACTTACGTTCAGCTGGCTGGTAAGGCATTGGGAAAAAGCAGGGCCTGAGCATGTAACGATGAAAATGACGGCAAGTAAAGTTCTTTTACATAAGCGCATAACATTAGTACGTGTTGAGCACACGGGAACTCTTGTTATCAAATATATAAAAAATAAAAAACAAATAGATAAAATTACAGAAATATAATCCTGTGATCACCTGTTACGTTAAAAAAGGGACGCTTGACGGAGTTTTGCCTCTCTCATCTTTGGTTCGCCATGCTCCCTTGTATCAAATATGTCAAAGACACCCATTGGTTCATACCGTGACGCAATAGCAATGTGTGTGTTGCCGGCGTGTTCGCAAAACAATTCGTATACAATCGATGGATCGTTGTTTTCCTTAGACAGATGTGCAAGGAATAAATGGCTCATATGGGCCGGCTTATGTTTTAAAAATAGTTCAAGGGCCTGCCTGTTTGATAAGTGCCCGTGGCCCCCTCGTATGCGATTTTTCAGATGGTAGGGATAGCGGCCTTCCTCCAGCATTTTTTCATCGTAGTTAGCCTCAAGAAATGCGGCGTGACATTGCTTAAAGTGCTTTATGAGATGTTCGCATTCTGCGCCTATGTCCGTGAATACTCCGATGTGAACATTATCATAACTGACAACAAAGCTGTGTGGATCGGCTGCATCATGATATTTCGGAAAGGGCTTTACATAGAAACTTCCGATTTGCACATTTTCATAAGCTGTGAACGTCTTTAAAAGATGGCTATCCGGTTTTTCCCTGCTATTTCGCAAAGTACCCTCGGTAATGTAAACAGGAATTTGGTATTTGCGGGCTAAAACCTCTACCCCCTTAATATGGTCTATATGTTCGTGGGAAATAAAAACGGCCTTTACTTTCAGCATTGACAGGTTTAGCATCCTCATCCTTTTCTCTGTTTCCCTGCAGGAAAGACCTGCGTCTATCAATACTGCCTCATGTGCATTGCCTACATAATAGCAATTCCCATTACTTCCTGAATTCAACGACGCTACTGAAACATGCATATTCCGACAAAAATAAGCAATTTAAGTCGCTGAATTTTTTAAACAATGGCATCAACTAAGCAACAATTTTCGGAAATTTACATCCGCATGCGTTTCGAAATAGAGAGTCAGTACAAACCCGCGGGAGATCAGCCCGAGGCGATAAAAGATCTTACAGCCGGGGTGATAAGAGGAGAGCAATTCCAGACGCTACTCGGTGTTACAGGTTCAGGTAAAACTTATACCATTGCCAACGTAATACAAGAGGTTCAGAAGCCTGTATTGGTGCTCACACATAATAAAACATTGGTAGCTCAACTGTATGGCGAGTTTCGTCAGTTCTTTCCCAACAACGCTGTTGAGTATTTCGTTTCTTATTATGATTATTACCAGCCGGAAGCATACCTGCCTGTTTCCAATACATACATCGAAAAAGACCTTTCCATAAATGATGAACTGGAAAAGCTCAGGTTAAGGGCTACGTCAAACTTATTGAGCGGCAGGAGAGACATCATTGTCGTTGCATCAGTATCATGTATTTATGGCATGGGTAATCCCACAGAATATGCAAATAGTATTATTCGCTTCAGCAAGGGAGAGAACATTGGTAGGAATAATTTTTTGCATCGCCTTGTAAATGGATTATACAGCCGCAGCCAACTGGAGTTTTCAAGAGGCTCATTCCGTGTGAACGGAGATACCGTAGACGTCAACCTGCCATATGTGGACTATGGATATCGCATCACTTTTTTCGGTGACGAGGTAGAAGAGATAGAGAGCTTTGAAATTGAGAGCGGCAGGCGCATAGCTAAAATGGAGAATGCAGCAGTCTTTCCGGCCAATTTGTACATAGCGCCGAAAGACCAGATGCAACAGATCATTTATGAGATACAAGATGAAATGAATGCACAAGCTGAGTATTTCAAAAATGTGGGTAAACCGCTTGAGGCACAACGCATAAAAGAACGAGTGAGCTATGATGTTGAAATGATACAGGAACTGGGCTATTGTAATGGCGTGGAAAACTATTCTCGTTTTTTTGATCGACGTACTCCGGGCGTCAGACCTTTTTGTTTGCTTGATTATTTTCCGGACGACTTTTTATTAGTGATTGATGAGAGCCATGTGACTATCCCGCAGATAAGTGGAATGTATGGTGGTGATCGCTCACGTAAACTTAACCTTGTTGATTTTGGCTTCCGCCTGCCTTCGGCCCTTGACAATCGCCCGCTTAACTTTCATGAATTTGAAACACTGCTCAACCAGGTGATCTTTGTTAGTGCAACACCTGGAAAATATGAATTGGACCAATGTGGTGGTGTTGTGACAGAGCAGATCGTCCGGCCGACAGGCTTACTTGATCCTCCTATTGAAATAAGGCCAAGTCTTAACCAGATAGATGATTTGCTGGATGAAATTGAAAAGCGCATACAATCGGGGGACCGGGTTCTTGTAACGACACTTACGAAGCGCATGGCAGAAGAGCTGGATAAGTATCTGAAGCGCATCAGCGTAAAGTCAAGATATATCCACTCCGAAGTTGATACACTCGAACGTGTAGAAATTCTGCGTGATCTGCGGCTTGGAGTAATAGATGTTTTAGTAGGCGTGAACTTGCTTCGTGAAGGATTGGATCTGCCTGAGGTTTCACTTATGGCTATACTCGACGCAGACAAAGAAGGTTTTTTACGAGATGAACGTTCACTCACCCAGATGGCTGGGCGTGCTGCCAGAAACGTGAATGGATTGGTTATTTTCTACGCTGACAAGATCACCGAGAGTATGCAGCGCACAATGGATGAGACAGACCGCCGAAGGGAAAAGCAATTGAGATACAACATCGCTAATGGCATTACACCCAAAACAGTTACCAAGTCGAAGGAAGAGATATTCAAACAAACATCTGTTCTTGAAATAAAGGGCTACGATGCCAAAGACCCATACGCAATTACTGACGAACCTTTGAGCATCGCTGCTGAAGAGCAGGTGGAATATAAAACGATTGTCCAGCTTGAAAAGTCCATAGTACAGACAAAGAAGGCAATGGAGAAAGCCGCAAGAGGCCTTGATTTCATGGAAGCCGCCCGGCTGCGCGATCAGTTGTTCGCGCTACAGAAAGAGAAGGATGATTGGAAATAAACTGACTTTCTTCTCCTTCCCTTGATTAGTATAATCCTTTCCTGTAAAGGATTGTGCACGTTTCAAGTCCCATATTTTTCGCTCTGTTTTTATTAATGTCTCGTTAAGTGCTTACAAAACACACGTTAAACGTTTCGTAAAATTTCATGTGATGTTGCCTGTGCTGCATCTTTGTGTCAACAAAACAAAAACGCAACACATGAACTACATGAGCGTAAAAAACACGGAAGCAAAAAAAGATGTTGTGACTAAGATATCACTATACGTTGCTATTATGGCTATCGTACTAACTGCAATAAATATCTAAGCGTTTTATAACCGAGATCTCTCTTATCCTCTATATGTAATGAAGGGCCCTTTCCAGGGCCTTTTTTTTGACAAAAAAAAGGGCTGCCTTAGTGGCAACCCCCTGTTAACTATCCGTTTAACTATTATTCTTTGATGATCTTTTCTATTTTCAAAACATTGTTATTGGCATCGCTTATCTTCATAAAGTGAACACCGCTTGTCAGTGCACTGATATCAATATCTTTTGCGTCGCTTTGTGTCAACTCAATTCTACCATCAATGCTGCCTATTGTGATATTTACTTTAATTGGAGCTGTGATGTGCAATAAAGAGGTGGCGGGATTAGGATATATCATGATGTTGTCCATTCCATTCCCCGCATTCTTAACGCCCGTAGTATTTGTAGTAACGGAAACATACAGCGGGCTTGATGTGCCTATACAACCATTGAAATCAGAAACTGAAGTGCTGTAATAGCCTGTTGTTATCACGTCAAATTGATAGTTTACGGCGCCATTTACAGGTGCCATATTGCTAAGCGACGTCCCCCAGTTCCACTGGTAACTGTTATATGCCTGCACTGTATTCAAAGTATAACCATTGGAACCCGTTTGAACAATTACAGGAACAGGTAAGGGATATATAAGTACATCTTGGGGCGATGACATTGCCGTACAGCTATTGTCTACAGTCATCAATATCTGGTATGTGCCTGAATCGGTTGCTGTATACATTGTTGCGTTGGCATTGGCAATATAATTGCCATTATGCATCCACTGGTAGTGTATTCCCGCAGTATCGGTAATGCTAGAGTTCATAGTTACCATGCCTCCGTCACAGAATGTGGTGGGGCCAGACACAGAAATCGTCGGGAACGTAAGTGTTGAAAGTATCAAAGGTGTGGAAACAGTGTAACAACCATTGAAGGCGATAACGGTATAATTGCCTGCTCCGTACGCACTATAAGTTGGGTTTGTTGCACCCGGTATGTCAACGCCGTTAAATTGCCATTGAAATGCTGCGCCAGGATCGTTCGAATTAGCATACAGTGTTTTGTACCCGCCGGCGCAGAGCATTTTTGACCCTACGTTTGTTGCAATTGAAGTTGCTGCACCGTTTATCTGCAACTGCACGGGGCTTGATGTCGTAGTGCAGCCATAGCTATTCATGCTTGTAACGGTGTATTGGCCGGAAACGGACGCAACAAAGAAGCTATCGTTAGCACCAACGAGATTGATGCCGTTGTTTGACCATTGATAAGTTAGTCCGGAGCCGGCCTGAGTTGTGAACAGCTGGTTACTGCCTGTGCAGAGGCGCACAGCACCTGAGCTGCCGCTTGGACTGATTACTGGGCTCGGCGCCGGGTAATTACTTACAGTATCCAATCTGGAATATGAAGGACAAACGTTAGTATATATTACCCTATACACTCCTGGAGAATGGGCCACATACGTCTGGTTTATTGCATTGAAGATCGGCGTGCCATTCAGTGTCCATTGGTTGCCTGTAGAGGCACTTGAGGTGAGCGTAACGCTATCACCGGGACAGAAAGTGGTAGCTCCTGAATTGTAAATAATAGGAAGTGAATTTACAGTCAACGTTGCTGTATCTGAAAATGTTCCCGTACCGCTGCAGGCGGAATTGGAGACGAGTACACTATACCCACCACCCATCGTACTATCAATATTCGATATCAAAAGCGATTTTGCGTTGGCTCCGGAGATTGGCTGGCCGTTAAATAACCATTGATATGTCAGGTTCGTCCCGATTGCGCCAACAGTGAATGTATCCGATCCGCCGGCACATCGGGCAGTACTTATTGGTTGCAGATTTATATAAGGATCACAACTGGCATTTGTGATATGCACTATATAGTCATGATAGTCGCCTTCAAAATACCAGCCACTGGTGCACATGCGTGTAATATCCGGCAAATCATCAGGGCTCCAGACACGCATATGGTAATATCCGTCTGGAACATACGCCGGGATGGCAATGTTGAAGCTATAGGTTTGAACAGTGCTGAAGTTAAGATCAGTATACAATTCTTCACCTGCGTCAGCATAACTGCCATTGCTGTTAAAATCAATATATACACCAACACCTAAAATGTCAAAAGAACCACCATCGACACTTACAGACATGCTGTTGGAGCTTCCCGCCACCGCTACAGCCGTATCGCCTACGGTTGTCGTGAAGTTTGTCGTGCCGCACGACGTTTGCGAGTTATTTAGCGGACCAAGCGTTACATTTGAAATGTAAACTCCAAAAAAGGAGCACGGGAACGAATAGGTAATTGCACAATATTGTGCCTTTACATCAACACATAAAAAAAGGAGCACACCCAATAATGCCCCGAGTTTAGACCGTAGGATTGTTTTCATCGTTAATTGTTTTGTTATTCTATGGTAATACGATAAAGCAATATACCCAATATCGATCTTAAAAAAAGCAGATATGTTTTGATAATGCCTTTACTATTGTAAATCAATCAACATTAAAACCAAATTATTGACTACTATATGTGTTCACCATATAAAACAAAAAGACCACCCGATAGGTGGTCTTTAAAAAAGTATTAATAATAGTTACTTAGTTCTTGATCAATTTTTCGGTTTTCAACACCTGGCCGGCCTTGTCACACACTTTAATAAAATAAATACCACTGGCCAAAGAGCTTATATTAACGTCTGCCGCGTCATTCTGTTGCATTATAGTTCTGCCGTCTACGCCTGATAAAGTCAAATTAACTTTCACAGGCGAACTAACGTGTAATACAGCACTCGCAGGGTTGGGATATATTTTGATCAGATCGCCGGCAATAACAGGATTAATGCCGGTTGTGTTTGTTACCACGTTTACAAATATAGGTGTCGATGTAGCATTACAGTTATTGTTGTCCGCTACTTTAACGCTATAGAATCCCGTTGTAATCACATCAAAATTATACAGGTTGGCACCGGTTACCGCAGCCATATTGGCAAGAGAAGTACCCCAATACCATTGATAGCTTGTATAATACAATGTGGTATTCAAAGTATATCCGTTTGGACCCGTAGTGAGAATTATAGGTTGTGGAGCCGGCAGCACGTTAACAGTTTCAATGCCCGACGTAGTGGTACAAGCGCTGTCGATAACTAAAAGCAATTGATACGTTCCGGAATCGGTAGCAGTGTAAGTAGTGCTGTTTGCAGCATTAATGCTAACACCGTCATGTAACCACTGGTAGTGTATTCCTGCAGTATCTGTAATACTTGAGTTCAGCACCACGTTACCACCGAAGCAGAAGGATGTTGGTCCGCTTGTTGTCAAGGTAGGGAAGGTAAGCGTTGAAAGCGTTGTTGGGTTTGATGTCACATAGCAACCGTTGAAAGATATTACTGTATAGACGCCCGGATTATATGCTGTATAAATAGAGTTGGTGGCATTGGGGATGTCATTCCCGTTTAATCTCCACTGGAATGTAGAACCGGGATCGCTGCTGTTTGCATAAAGCATTTTATAGCCGCCGGCGCAAAGTGTCTTAGAGCCTATACTCGTAATCGTTGACGTTGGAGGATTATTTACCTGAACCTGTACCGGGGTAGAAACGGTTGAACATCCATAAGTGTTCGTGCAGGTCATGGTGTAGTTACCGGATGTAGTGACTGTATAAGATGCGCCATTCGCACCGGTTATTGTGTTGCCATTATTTTTCCATTGATAAGTCAGGTTGGGTGCAGTATTTGTTGTGATAACTTGCGTGCTCCCGAAGCAAATTCGCAATACTCCGGAGTTTCCGGACGGACTTATGACTGGACTTGGCGCGGGATAATTTGCTATTGTGTCCGGTCTTGAAGGTGACGGACAGTTATTCGTATAAATTACCGTGTAAATCCCCGGGGCGTTGGCAACATAAGTTTGGTTGGTCGCGTTAAATATCGGTGATCCGTTCAATGTCCACTGGTTGCCACTAGTAGCGCTCGAGGTTAGCGTTACATTGCTGCCGGGGCAAAAAGTTGTTGGACCTCCATTATAAATAACAGGCCTGGTATTTACAGTAAGTACTGCCGCATTAGTGAGCGTGCCTCCTTGATTGCAAATAGTGCTGGAAACAAGACATGTATATGAACCTGCATTGGGGGTATCTATGTTATTAAAAATAAGCTTCGAACTGGTAGCGTTGGGAATATCAACCCCGTTAAATTTCCATTGGTATATAAAATTGCTGCCTAACGCATCTATTGTCATCGTATCCCCTCCTCCAATACATCGTGTTGCAGGCAACGGTTGGGTCGTTATACCCGGATTGCAAGTCGAACCTACAACGTGTACTGTATAATCAAACCATGATCCATAGGTTGTTCCCTGGTTATAGCAAGCATAAGTGCTTGCTGTATTTGGGTCTGCGAACCATACGCCTATTACTCTCATCCTGTAGTAACCTGTTGGTAGGTTAGACGGAGGTGTAATATTGAAACTATAAACATAATTGCTTAAAGACTGATAATCGTGGTATAAATATTCACCTGCATCATAGAAGTTTCCATTCGAATTAAAGTCCATCATAACGGCAACACCGATATAGTTTATTGTGCCTATATTCATAGCAGCAGCTACACCAGACGAAAGTTCTATTGTGTCGCCCACTGTTGTTGTAAGGTTATGTACACCTGTGCACGTACTCCAATAGTCGTGGACATTGCTGATCCCAACGCTATCTATCATATAAGTACCTGGCGTAAACCAACACGCTATATTAGGAGTGCATTGCGCATTCACATTTTTGAAACCAAAAGAGGCAACGATGAACAACATCAAAAACCTGAGCGTAAAATTTCTTTTCATAAAAATATGAGCATTAATAAAAAGTAATGTCCTAAGTATTAAAAATAGGATAGCAATATAACTCATTATTTTAAAAATGCCAAAGGGTAATCAAAAAATAAATTGTAAATAATTGATATTTGTTCAGCCTACTTAAGCCTTTGAGTCCATTTGGATAAATATCGTAGCCCACATATACGTTTTAAACAATGCAATTTTTTGGATTAATTTGCATAAATATTAATGTCATCCATTCTATGTATATAAAAAATCAATTTTTTAAGGATGAGGACACCCTTGCGGAGGTTTTGTTTGATTTTTATCTGGGAGAACCTGCCGCACCGACAAAAAAGCTCATGCAGGCGATTGAAAAGGACCTTGCAGAAAATACCGAATACAACAAATACCTGGCTTCTCTCAATGACCCCGATGATAAAAAGGAGTTGGAAGAGGAAGAACGCAGCCTCAGGCTTGCCGAAAAATTGATGGAGCAGTTCACGTCATTCGAGGTAAATAGTTCCAGGCTCTTTGGAATTAAAGGAGATATAAAAACCTTGTTATACGAAATTGACCTCTATTAGAAAGTAAATCTGAACGTGGGCACAGGGAAAAACCCCTGTTGGTAATTGTTAACCAGTCTGTTTCTTGCTTCATCATAGGTCTGGTTAAAAATATTTTTGTGGTTGGTAATGTTCTCCAGGTCCAACGAAAATTCCATGGTACTTTTTTTATACTCTTTTTTATAGGATAGTTTCAGGTCGGTTCTGAAATAGTCATCCTGTTTTACGGAGTAGGCCAAAGACTCTTCATAAACGCTTTTTGCCTGTAACTGCGATGCTGCGAAATTAAGTGGTGTTAGGTATCTGCCGCCTATCAATGAAGTTTTAATATTAACCGCCAGCGAAGATCCTTTGTGACCCAACTTTATTTCCTTACCTGCCAGGAAATTCATCATATAGCCAGTGTTATAAGCGGTATTCCTTTCTATCCCATCGCTGCCTTTATATTTTGAAGTGATGGCAGAGGTCGTAAAGAGGCAATAGAATCCGTTATTAAGAAAATGCTCCACTGTTATCTCGATCCCGTAATTATGCCCCGTGCCATTATTTACCAGGCTATCGGTGCTGGGAGGCGCAAAACTGATACCCTCATTAAGAGCACTGTAAGATGATGGGGCCGATGTAACCGGCACACGATCAAGATACTGATAATAACCCTCGGCTTTAATACGCATGTGCTTGCTGATGTTCAGGTCATACGATGCGATAAAGTGCTGGCTCTTCGTGAAATCAAGATTTCTGTTGGTGTATTGCACACCTGCAGGAGTAGCTGTTTGTACGAAATATGCGTAAATGCTTTGTTCCTGGTCATGAATACCATAACCCAACCCCATTGAGCTACGTGTATTAATGGCATAGCGCAGGCTCACGCGAGGCTCAATAGCTGTGCTCGTGTTCAGGTCAAGGTATTGGCCATGCAAACCGGTTACCAGCGAAAGGTCATTGTTGAACCTGTGTTTCCACTGCACGTAAGCTTGTGTTAAACCCATGTTTCCTTCCTGGTTTACGAAGGTTTTCATTGGGGCACTTGCAAAAGCTTCGGTATTCACAAGGTTGAATGCCGTATTATCGTATTGCACTCCGGTTTGTATGTTGTTTTTTGAATTGAACTTGTGCAATAGAGACACTTTTAGCGTTGCCTTCCCTGTTTTGAATGTCGCATCAAATTTCGGGTGAAGGGACTCATCCATATAACTGATCGAATCTGTGTGAAAGTTTTCATAGGTGCTGCAATATCCTCCCAGAACCGTTGCTGATGTGCGCTCAGATAGCTGATAGTCATAAACAAGTCCTGTGATGGTAGTAGCATAGTTTGCTCGTTGGTCTTCGTAAGGATTGCCGCCGCTATAAAGATCAGGTTTCGACGTGTCTACATCCTTGCCTAAAAAAACCACTTTACTATTGCCTGCAATACCAAACAGCCGAATCTTACTCTTGCTATTTATCTGATAAGTGAATTTATAATTTACATCCTGGTACACAGGAACTGATGTCCCGGTACCCAAATTCAACCCCAAAGCCTTAAAAATACCCAGGGTGCTGTACCTGTAATTGATAAGATAAGAGGCCTTTTGTTTCCCTCCGAATGGACCTTCCGCTCCACCCTCAAAACCATTGAAACCAACCTGGACTACATATTCTGGTTTATTCATATTTCCATCGCGCAAACGCATGTCGAATACGCCTGCTATGGCATTGCCGTATTGAGCAGGGAAAGCACCGGTCATAAAATCCGACTTATCAATATTGTTACTGTTCAGCATGCTTACGGGGCCACCCGTTGTACTTAATGCGCCAAAGTGATTGGGGTTGGGAGTGCTCAAACCTTCTATCTGCCATAACATTCCCGTTGGGGAATTGCCTCGCACCACAATATCATTTCTGCTGTCATTGCCGGCAACTATCCCGGCAAAGTTTGCCGCCATTCTGGACGGGTCGCCCAGTGCGCCTGCATATTGTTTTGTCTCGTCCACATTAAAAGACCGGGCGCTTATCATGGCCATATCATTAATAGTGCGATTTTTGTCCTTACCGCGGTCATAGCTCACCGCCACTTCATTAAGTTTGTGTACAGCCTCAGCCATGTCTATATTGAGGTTCACTTGTTTCCCCGCAGTCAACTCAATGTCAGCAAGGTAGCGGTCCTCATAACCCATATATGATATTTTGATGCTGTGGCGCCCTAATGCTATACCATCTATTCTGAAATAACCTTTGTTATCTGTAGTGGCTCCTTTGCCGGGATTACTATTGACTATAACTACCATGGCACCTATGATAGGCGACCTTGATGCTTCATCATATACATTGCCTGTAATAGTTTGTGTTTGCCCAAAGGCAATTGCTGATAAGAAAAGGCAGAAAAAAGAAAACAGGTACTGTTTCATGGTAATCATTTTTGTTGTGCAAAAATGAACCCTTAAAATAAATTGAACATTGACCTCGATCAATATTGTCATTAAGCGGTGCAGATATTGATTCAGATCAATATACTACTTCCTCAACCTTTTTAGACTTGTTCATACGCGCCTTTGTGCGGCTCAGGGCTTCAGGCGTTACATTCAGGTAGGATGCGATCATGTATTGAGGCACTTTTTGCAATAGCCAGGGTTGCTCGTCAATAAGTCTGCGGTAGCGTTGCTCAATGGTCTCCTTCGATGTAAGTATGTTTATCTCATTAATACGGATGAACATTTCCTCCGCTATCAATCTGCCGATCAAATTAGCCTCAGGTACTTCCCTATACAATCTTTGCAGGCTGTCATAATCTGTGGATACCACTTCTGTGTCCTCCAGCGCCTGTATGTATTGAAACGAAGGCTGGCGGGTAAGGAAGCTGGTATAATCGCTTACGTACATACCGTCGTTCATAAAACAAATGGTCTTCTCCCTTCCTTCTTCGGCTATATAGTAAAAGCGCACCAGGCCCTTAGTTATGAAGGAAACATGATCGCAAACCTCGCCGTCGCGCATCAAAAAATCTCCCTTTCTGTAAACTTTTACTTCAGATACCTGTTCACAAATACTCCAGCCCTCATCGCTCAATGAAGGGAGAAGGTTTCGGTAATAAGCCTTGAGTTGAGAAAAGCTATCGGAGCCCATAAATAACTAATATACCGGCAAATCTACTAAAAAACCTAAATATGAATTTCCGCCTTTGGTTACAAAAAGGGTGAAATGATGAAAAGTCGATTGTAATGATGGATATTTAGATAATTTAGCGAACCTTTTTACAAGTGATAAAAATTTAAGATGAAAAAACTACTACTGTTGTTGGCATGCGCAATGCCTCTTATCTCCGCGGCACAGGACGACCTGGTGAAAAAACTTGACGCTAACAAAAGCGACAGCGCCAAAAAGAAGTTTGTATTCAAAAAAGTAATAAACCTGGAAACTACCTCTGTAAAGAACCAGGCAAGTTCAGGCACATGCTGGAGTTACTCAACTAACTCATTCCTGGAAAGCGAAATGTTGAGAATGGGTAAGAAACCTGTTGAACTCTCTCAGATATTCAGTGCACGCAACGAGTATATGGATAAGGCCGACACTTATGTGCGCCTGCACGGGGGACTGAGTTGGGGAGATGGCGGTGAGTGCCATGATGTAATTAATATGTATGCTAAATATGGTGCAGTGCCTCAAAATGTTTACACGGGTTTGCATTACGGTACATCAAAAAACAAATTTGGCGAGATGCAGGCTGTGCTGAAAGGTATGCTGGACGCGATCGTGAAGAACCCTAACGGTAAACTTACCCCTGTATGGAAAAAGGCTTTCCAGGCGGTACTGGATACCTACCTGGGCGAGATACCAGAAACTTTTACTTATGAAGGCAAAACATATACTCCAAAAACGTTTGCCAAAGAAGTGGTAGGCATACACCCTAAAGAGTATGTAGAACTTTCTTCATTTACTAACGAGCCTTATTATCAAAAAGTGCCTTTCCTGGTGCAGGACAACTGGAGCTTTGAGAAAGTATATAATGTACAGTTCGACGATCTTACAGCTATTATTGATAACGCGCTCAAAAACGGGTTTACTGTTGCATGGGCCGCTGACGTGAGCGAAAAATCTTTCAGCTGGAAGAATGGAGTGGCATACATACCGGAAAAGGAATGGGACGAAATGGATGATACAGACAAAAAGTACATGTTCGATGGTCCCAAGGCTGAGCGTAAAATAACTCCCGAAATACGTCAGGCTTCATATGACAACTATGAAACGACTGATGACCACGGCATGCATATAGTAGGGCTTGCTAAAGACCAGACTGGCAGAGAATATTACATAGTTAAAAACTCATGGGGTGAGAAAAATGACTATAAGGGCTATATCTACGTAACCAAGACATACGTATTGTATAAAACAACAGCCATTTTATTGCACAAAGATGGTATCCCTAAGGACCTTAGGAATAAAATGAGTATTTACTAGATACCTCATTCTGTTAAAAAATATAAAAATAAGTACGGCATCCATTGATAGAAATCAGGGAAAATTAAATTTGCGTCAGTACGTCTGGATTTATGCTCAGGTTTCAACACATGCCCCATCTTTTTGCTCTGGCTTTGCTGCCATTGCTTATCGTCCTTTTCATTTGGATGATATACTGGCGTAGGCAGAAGCTTAAGAAACTGGGTGACGAAAATTTGGTAAGGGAGCAGTTGCGCGGTTTTATTCCGGGCAGGAACACGTTTAAGTTTGTGCTCCTTGCGCTCGCGTTTTTCTTTATTGTAACGGGCTGGGCAAACCTGCAGTCAGCAGACAAAACCGAAAAGGTTCAGCGCAAAGGCGTGGATGTGGTATTTGCTTTAGACGTCAGTAAGAGTATGCTGGCCAAGGATGTGCAGCCGGACAGGCTTACCCGTGCAAAGCAGCTTATTACCCACATGATGGATAAGATGCATAGCGATCGCGTGGCGCTGGTAGTGTTCGCGGGTCGTGCGTATATGCAGGTGCCTCTTACTGTAGACTACAGCGCCATGAAAATGATGCTGCAAAATGCAGGCCCCGACATGGTGCCAACACAGGGCACGGTTATTGGCGATGCGATAGATATGGCGCTTAACTCTTTTTCAAAGCAAGAGAGGAAGTACAAATCGCTGGTCGTTATTTCCGATGGTGAAGACCATGATGAGCAGGCTTTACAAAAAGCTAAGGAAGCCGCAGAAACGGGAGTTACTATCCACACGATAGGTGTAGGCTCGCCCCAGGGCGCAAGCTTGTTTGATCCTATGACCAAATCTGCAAAGCTGGACGAAAATGGCAACCCGGTAATTACCAAACTGAATGAAGAAGAAATGAAATTACTGGCTAACGCCGGGCATGGTACATACAACTTACTCACCAATACAGATGATGTGGCGAATAAACTGATGAGTGAATTGGATGGCATGGAGCAAAAGAGTTTAGGCTCTGTAGTGTTTACAGACTACACCAGCTATTTTCAGTATTTTCTTATTGTGGGTTTAATAGCTCTGCTAATGGAGTGGATATTACCGGGTGCTAAGATGAAAGCAAAAACAGCATGAGGAAGACAATAGCTTTAATGATCATATTGGTTTGCTTTGTTGCCGGGGCGCAGGGGCAATCTAATCTGCTTATTGACCAGGGTAACAAACTATATGAACAGCATAAGTATAACGAAGCATCTTCTCTATACCAGAAAGCCCTGACAAAAACCCCCAATTTCACACCGGGTCTGTTCAACCTCGGTAACTCACTCTATCAACAAAAGAAGTTTGAAGCGTCAAGGCAGGTTATGACCGCTACCGAAAAATCGGCGCTGGATAAAAATGCCAAAGCCGCCGCCAGTTATAATATTGGTAACACTTACATGGAGGAAAAGAAATGGGAAGACGCGGTAAAGTCGTACAAACAAACTTTGCGCAATAACCCACAGGATGCTGACGCTAAGTACAATTTGTCGTACGCACAGGAGATGTTGAAAAAACAACAAGGTGGTGGCGGTAAGAACAACCAGCAGGATAAAGACAAAAAGCAAGACCAGAAACAAGATCAGAAACAGCAGAACAACGACGATAAAAAGCAAGACCAGCAGAATAAAGACAACCAGGATCAGAATAAGGATCAGCAGAAACAAGACCAGCAAAAACAGCAACAATCACAACCTAGCAAACTCAATCAACAACAGGCAGACCAATTATTGAACGCTTTGCAGCAAGAAGAAAAAAAGCTGCACGATAAAAACAAAAAGGAAAAAGGCATACCGGTGAAAATGGAAAAAGATTGGTAGCAGCTAACTAAGCACTATCTCTTTTGCTCCATTTTTACGCTCCACAGTTGTTCACATTTTTTCAACACAACAAAAAAAAGTCGAAGATTTTTTTTTAGTAGTGAATTTTCTTTTTAATATTGTGTAAGGATTGTACTTACTAACCCATCCTTTATAAGAGTCCGGCAGTTCACAACACTCGCCGGACTTTTTTTATTTCTTTGTGAAAGCCTTGCTCCATGCAGGTTTGCGTCATTCATTTTTGCTGCTATGTTTGAGTACTATCTTTTTTACAAACCTTTTAATGTGCTTTGCCAGTTTTCGCCGGAGGGCGAAAAAATGACTTTAGCGCACCATTTATCTCATTTGGCAAAAGATATTTACCCGGTTGGCCGCCTTGATTTTGACAGCGAAGGACTTCTTTTACTCACAAATGATAAGCAACTCAATCACCAATTATTGAACCCCGATGCAAAGCACAGTAAAACATATTGGGTGCAGGTTGACGGATTAATAACTCAGGAAGCTCTGAATGAACTGCAACGAGGCGTAATGATAAATGTGAATGGAAGGCTGCATAAAACAAAACATGCGGTTGCGAAAATTCTTGACGATGATGAACTCGTGGTGCCTGAGAGAGAGCCGCCCATACGATATCGTAAATCAATACCCACATCCTGGATTTCACTTACTATAACGGAAGGAAAAAACAGGCAGGTGCGTCGCATGACCGCAGCGGTTGGCTATCCTACTTTACGTCTCATCAGGCACAGTATTGGCAACGTGAGTATTGAGAACATGTTGCCGGGCGAGTATAAAATGGTTGGCGCAGTCATAAAAAAGCTGCTATTCAGCATTTAATATGTAAACTTGTGTTATAATAATATAATATTGTCCTCGATTTCGTGGCATTACCATATGGATGGTTATTTTTGTGCCGTTAAAAATTATTTTTTCTGATTATGTTCAATTTGATCTTGTTTGGCCCTCCGGGAAGTGGTAAGGGTACACAGTCATTAAATATTGCCAACGCCTATAAACTCCAGCATATTTCTACAGGTGATCTGTTACGCGATGAAGTAGGTCGCGAGACCGCGTTAGGACTGGAAGCAAAAAAATATATGGATCAGGGCCTTTTGGTACCTGATGAAGTGGTAATTGGTATGATCAGCTCTAAGATTGATGAGTCAACTGAAGCGCGCGGATTTATTTTTGACGGTTTTCCTCGCACAAAGGCACAGGCCGAAGCTTTGGATAAATTACTTGAGTTTAAGAATACACAGATACAGTTAGTGTTGGCCCTTGAAGTGCCTGAAAAGGAACTGATCACGCGTCTTGTAGGTCGTGGTCTTAATTCAGGACGCAGTGACGACAATGAAGAAGTGATAACAAAACGTATCAAGGAATATCACGCCAAGACAGAACCTGTAGCATCATACTACCAGGCCGAAGATAAACTGGAGCGTATAAAAGGCGATCACAGCATACAAGAGACATTTGGCCTGCTTGCCAATCATATAGATAAATACCTGCTGCCTGAATAGTGGAAGGGAGAAACTTTGTAGATTATATACGTATATTTTGCCGCTCGGGTAACGGGGGGCGTGGCAGTTCGCATTTCGCCCGCACTAAGTTTAACCCCATGGCCGGCCCTGATGGCGGCGATGGTGGTAGAGGTGGCCATATTATTCTGCGCGGCAATTCCCAATTATGGACATTGTTGCATCTGCGCTATCATAAAAATGTATTGGCCGAGGATGGTGAACATGGAAGCAAAAGTAACTGTACCGGTCGCGAAGGCAAGGACATTATAATAGAAGTACCCCTGGGCACAATAGCCAAAGACGAAGAAACAGACGAACAGGAAGCCGAAATACTGGAAGATGGCCAGGAAGTAATTTGGGTGAGAGGCGGTCGTGGTGGTCTCGGTAACAGCAACTTTGCAACTGCTACTAATCAGGCGCCGGAATATGCGCAACCGGGAGAATCTGGCAGCGAGGGCTACAAATATCTTGAGCTTAAAATACTTGCCGATGTGGGCCTTGTAGGTTTCCCCAATGCAGGCAAATCTACATTGCTATCCGTTGTCAGCGCTGCAAAGCCCAAAATTGCCGACTACGCTTTCACTACATTGATCCCTCAATTAGGTATAGTATCTTATCGCGATAACCGCTCATTCTGCATGGCCGACTTGCCGGGTATTATTGAGGGCGCTGCTGAGGGTAAGGGATTGGGCCACCGGTTTCTGAGACATATAGAACGTAATTCCGTGCTATTGTTTTTGATACCTGCTGATAGCAATGATCATGCGAAGGAGTTTAATATCCTTCTAAATGAACTGGAACAATTCAACCCCGAACTGCTGCACAAAAAGATTATTATTGCAATAAGCAAAAGTGATATGCTTGATGACGAACTGAAAGAGGCGATAGCAGAAACCTTACCAGAAGACGTACCACACCTTTTTATTTCATCTGCAGCTCAGCAAGGCATACAGCAATTAAAGGATGAACTATGGAAGGCGTTGACGGAGAGCAATGTCGCAGAAAGCGAAGAGTGAGACGCGACCGATTGATTTTATTTTTATATTGCAGTCTTTCGAACCATAAAACCTATAGTAGTTCCTTGTAAAAAGAGTTGGAGAGCTGATTTTTATACTCCGTTTCTGGTGCAGAGAACCGCAGGCATTTGCAATGAAGAATCCCCTCGCGCGGAAGATCACTTATGTGACGTTTTTACTCCTGGTAATTGCGTCAGCTATTTTTCTATATTTTTTTTCCTTACAGATAGACCGTAGGTATACAGTTTTGCTCAATTCTGAGATTCGAATCAGCAGGGATATTTACAAAATTGTCAACAATCGAAGCAAAAACCTGCACAAACTTTCGAATGCTCTTTATACCACACAGGCAGATTCAATAAAAAAAATTGAGCAGGAATGGCGAACAAATGTTGAAAAGGAGAAGGCTATTTTCGGCGAGTTCTCCAGGGAGGTGTTTCTTGACTCCACTAACAAAAAGCCACTTGCGGAGATAACAGAATCGGAAACGGAATTAGTGACACTTTGCAACACATTTTTCGATATCAGGTATCACCAATCAGCCGATTCGGCCCGTACTTTCTGGCGACAAAATATAAGCCCAAGTTATTCCCGCTACCGCGATAAGTTAGAATCATTGCTGGAAACAAGTAACAATAAACTGCAAAAAATAGGCGATGGGCTGACTCAGGAACATAGTCGTAAAGGTCTGCTCTATCTGAGCATGGGGGCCACACCTTTGATATTTTTCAGCTTTTACCTTGTCTTTGGCCTGGGCTTGCTCATTTATCTTTCGTTTCTCATTTTCCGCCGGGACAGGTCCTAAAGTTTATCGGAAACAGTATCTTTAGATACTGAACAATGGATTCTCTTACGCATATTGTTGTAGGTGCCTGTGTGGGCGAACTGCTTGCAGGCAGGCAGCTGGGCAAGAAGGCTATGCTGTGGGGAGCCGTTGCAAACAGCCTGCCGGATATCGATATTGTTGCGCAGCCTTTTATGAGCACTGCTGCTGATCTGTTGGCGCACAGGGGTTTTACTCATTCTATCCTGTTTATCTTTCTGTTCAGTCCTCTGTTAGGTACGGTATTCAGCTGGATCTTTTCCAGGCAGGATATGTCCGCAGGTAAATGGACTTTGTTTTGGGGCATCCAGATGTTTCTGCATATTTTTATTGATTCATTCAATGCTTATGGCACAGGGTGGTTTGAGCCCTTTAGCCACTACCGCGTGTCTTTCAATACGCTCTTTGTCGCAGACCCGCTTATTACTTTATGGCCATTCATTGGCTTTATTATTTTGCTGCTGCTTAAGAAAGACAACTCCAAAAGGAGGAGATGGGCAACCTTGGCCCTCTCAATGAGTTGCTTGTATTTTATGTGTTGTGTTGCCTTCAAACTTTATATAGATAATAAGGTACGTACTGCAATAAAAAATCAGGGCGTGTCCGCAAATAGATATTTCAGCACTCCCACTCCACTTAATAGCCTGTTATGGTTTGTGGTAGTAGAAAGTGACTCTGGCTATAATACAGGCTATAGATCTGTTTTCGATGCTAAAGAGGGAATACGTTTCAACTATGTTCCTCGTAATGAAGTACTCCTGAAGCCGCTGGCCGGGAATAGAGAGTTGCAACAACTTGAGCGCTTTTCAAAGGGATTTTATACAGCTGAAATGTGGCACGACACACTCGTCTTTAATGATTTGCGCTTTGGAGATATGGGTGGCTGGTTATATCCAGATGCGAAATTTGCTTTCCACTTCTACCTTATGCCACCACAAAATAATGATATGGTGGTACAAAGAGGTCGTTTCTCAATCGGCGACAGAGAAGTGGTCAGCGCACTACTAAAGAGGATAAAAGGCAACTGACCTGCTATTTGTCTTGCCTGAAATAAAAAGTAAATAGCCTGAATATGAGGTGTACCACCCAGTAGGCCACGGTTTGTTTTACACGTTGCAAAAAATTGTAGTCATGGTCGTAGTTAACTGATGTTATCTCTACACAATGTTTGCTGATAATTGTGTCAAGATCTTCCCTTACTTCCTTTGCGAAAATGCCATTCTTTACATCAAGGTTTAGTTCTATGCTTGCGAAAGCACTGATGTTGTTTACATTGTATGAGCCGATACTTACTAATTTATCGTCGCAAACAGCAACCTTACCATGCAGAACATTGTCACCGTACTCATATATCTCAATATTGTTCCTCAGCAACCAGCGATACATATAACGTTCGGCGTGCTTTGCTACATGCACATCCGAGTGCCCTGCAAGAATCACTTTGATCTTCACGCCACGTTTTGCCGCCGCTGCCATTTTTTTTAATAAACGTTTAGCAGGCCAGAAATACCCGGACATAATGGTCACATAACTATGCGCGTGCCGGAACATCTCCCTGTAGTTTTTGGTTATTTCCGTCCTTCTTTTTGTCCAGTCGTTGCGGCGCACACGTATATGGCATTCCTCCTTTACACTGTTTCCTGCCCAGGGTTGTCTTACAGGCTTATACCTTGAGCGGAGCAGGGAATTGTTCCACATGCTTACACATTCCTTGTGCAGCACTTCGGCTATTTCGCCTTCTGCATAAATGGCCCTGTCCAACCAGGCGGGTATATTATTAATGTCATTGTAGCGGTCGCTCACATTGATGCCGCCTACCATGGCCGCAGCCATATCACATACTATTACCTTAATGTGCATGCGGCGCCCAATATAGAAATACCTCGTTCTAAACAATTGCTCAAAATAGGCGAACTGTATACCTGCATCCTTCAGCGTCTTTTCAAAGGCCTTTGATATCTTTTGAGAGGCATAGCCATCCACCAGCAAATAGACAACTACTCCCCGCTGTACGGCCCTTATAAGTGAGTCGGCAATAGTCCTGCCTGTTTCGTCTTCATCATATATATATACCTGCAGGTGTATGGAAGCCAAAGCGCTGTCAATCATTTCCTCCATTTTCCGGAAATATGCTGCTCCACCTGGTATCAATTGCACCCGGTTGTGCACGGTATAAATATTAGAAAGACTTCTTTTTAGTAAGGACATCCAATTTGAAGTTACAATAAATACGAAAAAGACTATGAAACTGCTAAAAAATCGAGGCCATAGCCTATTGCATAGCAATTACGCCGGGTCTGTCCTATCTTTGGCGATTGAAATTTTGTAGTTTTCAATAAATATTTCGAACTCGCTGATGGATAGTGTACAAAGCACTAATAAAACCACTCCCTTTACCATACCCAGATATGTGCGTTGGATATTTTCAGTGTGTCTGACTTTTTTGGCGTTAATGAGTTTAGGACGACTCATTTTGTTCCTCAGTACCGGATCCCAGCAAAGCGCCTCAGGGTACTCACTGCCGGCCTTTTGGATGGGAATCCGTTACGACCTACGCGAGGTTGGCATTCTTGGCGCGTTTATGTTGCTGTCGAGTAGTTTTAAGCCACTTAATCCGTTTGAATCACGTTTTGGAAAAGCATTCTGGTTCTCTCTCTTGTGGCTGGTGACAATCGTTTTTGTCTTCCTGTATATCATAGACTTTATGCACTATGACTACCTGATGCAGCGCCTCAATGCAAGCGCACTCATGTTTTTACAGGATGCGCAGATTTCAATGGACATGGTATGGCAGACCTATCCTGTATTGAGATTGTTGTTGCTTATTATAGTGCTGACGCTTTTTATAGTCATATTCCTACGCTGGCAATACAGAAGAATAGCCACGCGTAAACTTGTACAAAGTCGGAAAGGTGCCTGGATATCGGGTATTGTTTTATTTTTCTTGCTCGGCGCAGGTATTTATGGCCACACTGGCCAATACCCTTTGCGTTGGAGCGACGCATTCTCACTTGGCAATGATCGCCTGGCACAACTCGCGCTCAATCCCTTTCAAAGTTTTATCAGTTCGTTTAAATACAGGCATACAGCTTATGATATCAAGGCCGTACAGCGTGCCTATCCATATATGGCTGACTACCTGGGTGTGCAAAAACCTGACGTACACAACTTGAATTTTGACCGCAATTTCAGTGCTTTACCAGCCACTACTCCGGGCCGCCCCAACATTGTTCTTGTAATATGCGAGAGCTTCAGCGTATACAAAAGTTCAATGTATGGCAATCCGCTTAATCCAACGCCTTTTTTCAACAGCATGTGTCAGCAGGGTATTTTTTTCGACCACTGTTTTACCCCGCATTTTGGAACCGCCCGTGGCGTATGGGCCACAGTAACCAGCATACCTGATATTGGCTTCGGAACAAACACCGCCAGCCGTAACCCCATGATCGTTGATCAGCATTCCATAATGAACGATTTTCAGGGTTACAGTAAGTTTTACTTTATAGGTGGTAGTACCAGTTGGGCCAATATTCGCGGCTTGCTGTACAATAATATTCGGGGACTGGATATTTATGAGCAGGAGCGATATAAAGATGTACCTAAAATTGATGTTTGGGGTATCAGCGATAAAAATCTTTTCCTCCAGGCCAACAAGGTTTTGAAGGAACAGCAAAAGCCCTTCTTCGCTATAATACAGACGGCCGACAACCACAGGCCATACACGATTCCAAAAGAGGATATGGGCGAGTTTAAGACAGTAAACTATCCGGATGATTCTTTACGTAAGTTCGGATTTCAACGTAATGATGAGCTGAACGCTTTCCGGTTCACCGATTTCTGTTTTGAGAAATTTATTGAGGCAGCACAGAAAGAAGCCTACTTCAAAAACACAATTTTTATTTTCGTGGGAGACCACGGTATTCGTGGTGATGCGGCAGATATGTTCCCTCGAGCATGGACGGATAACAGCCTCACATGCTTCCATGTGCCACTCTTGTTCTATTCGCCCTCTCTTTTGTCGCCTGTACGTCATACTATGAACTGTTCACAGGTGGATGTAATGCCTACGATCGCGGGTATGGCAAATATGCCCTACCGGGATGCTGCTTTAGGACGGGACCTGCTGCATGTGCAGGACACAAATAGAAATGTAGCCTTTGTGATAGATCACGACGCATCACGCATCGGCACAGTATCAGGCGATTACTATTTTTCAAAACACCTGGTTTCCGGCGATGAAACATGGGTTTCTATCCGCAACAATGAACCTCTGCCAAAAACAGATAGCATGGAAAAGCAAAAGACCTTTATGCGTGATGTAACAAATGCGTTTTACGAAACAACACGTTACATGCTATACAATAATAGGAAGTAAAAAATAAGCTTTAGAAAACAAAAAAGGCCTCAACTTAGTTGAGGCCTTTTTCTTTATTTCCTAATCAATTAGTCTATCAAATTCACACTTCGGTTCACAAACTCTGTAAGCTCCGGCCCGGTAAGCATACCTTGCGAAAGTAATGCAAGATCAAATGCCTGGCGTGCAAGTTTAGCACGTACACCTTCGTCCTCAGTTTCTAATATCCTGCTTATCAGTTTGTGGTTACCGTTCACAGCAACCTTGTAATTGTCGGGTAAAGAACCATAAAAGCTCATCCCGCCGCCCATCTTGGCCATCTCCTTCATGCGGCGACTGAACTCGTCCATAGTCACGGTCACCGGCATTTCGTCCGGGTTAAGCGATTCTACTTCCACATTCATGCCAACCTTGGTTATTGCCTTACCGAATATGTCCTTCACCTTTTGGGTTTGCTCTTCATTAAGCACGCTCGGCAGGCTTTCTTCCTTATCAATTATTTTATCTATCACATCGGCGTCTACACGCTTGATAGTTGTCTTATCCAGCTTATGCTCAATATGGCTCACAAAATGGTTGTCCAACGGCGAGTTCATCAGCAATACATCATAGCCCTTTTTGTGTGCACTCTGTATAAAAGCATCCTGCTTTTCAGGCTCACTGGCGTAGATGTACACTACTTTGCCGTCTTTACCTGTTTGCATGTCCTTTACCTTGGCGTGATATTCATCAAGGGTATAGTTTTCCTTATTAGTATTGCTTAGCAGCACAAAATCTTTCGCTTTGTCGTAAAACTTTTCATCGGTTATCATACCGTATTTCACGAACAGGCCTATGTCTGTCCATTTCTCTTCATAAGCTTTGCGGTCTGCCTTAAAGAGTTCAGCCAGCTTATCAGCAACCTTTTTAGTTATATAGCTGTTTATCTTCTTTACATTGCTATCCGCCTGTAGGAAACTGCGTGACACGTTCAGCGGAATATCCGGTGAGTCGATCACACCATGCAGCAGCATCAGGAACTCAGGTACTATATCCTTTACTTCATCAGTAATAAATACTTGTCGCGAGAACAGCTTTATTTTGTTACGCTGCAGCTCCAGTTCGTTCTTCACTTTAGGGAAGTACAATACACCCGTAAGGTTAAAAGGATAGTCCACATTCAAGTGTATCCAGAACAATGGATCTTCGGAGAAGGGATAAAGCTCTTTGTAAAAATTCAGGTAATCTTCATCTTTCAGCTCGCTTGGCGCTTTGGTCCAGATGGGGTTTGTTTGGTTGATGATATTATCAACCTCTACAGACTTATATTTTGTTTTGCCGTTTTCATCTTCACCATCAGGTTCCTGTTCTGTACGCGTGCCGAATTTAATAGGCACGGGTAGGAACTTACAATATTTGTCCAGTATACCTTGCAACTTTTGCTCATCCAGGAACTCTTCTGAATCTTTATTGATGTGCAGTATAATATCAGTACCTCTTATCAGCCTGTCGCCATCTGTCAGTTCAAACTCAGTACTGCCATCGCATATCCAGCGTGCCGGCGTCGCGCCTTCCTGGTAGCTCAGGGTTTGTATCTCTACTTTTTCGGCCACCATAAAGGCGGAATAGAAGCCTAAACCGAACTTACCTATGATCTCGTTCGCGTCTTTAGCTTCCTTGAATTTCTCCATGAACTCGGTAGCTCCTGAGAATGCGATCTGGTTGATGTATTTCTTGATCTCGTCAGCCGTCATGCCCAGGCCATTGTCGGATATGGTAAGGGTCTTTGCTTTTTCGTCAAAAGAAACTTCAACACGCAGGTCGCCCAGTTCACCCTTAACTTGTCCAAGAGAGAACAGGCGTTTGAGTTTTTGAACGGCGTCAATGGCGTTCGATACCAATTCTCTTAAGAAGATCTCGTGGTCGGAGTAAAGAAATTTCTTGATTATGGGAAATATATTCTCGGTATGTATGGATATGGTTCCTTTTTCTTGCATATAATAGATCCTTATTTTATTCTAATACATGCAATCAAACCTTGTTCCAAACAGGCCGGAATTGACAAAATGACAGGGTTCTATTGGTTTTTTATGCCGCTACACCCTTATTATATTTATTCCTGTATTGCAAGGGCGATAGGCCGGTGATCTTCTTGAAAGTGGTACGAAATGCCTTTGTGTCTGTATAACCCACTTTATACATCACCTCGTTCACATTGTTGCGCGATGTTTCAAGGCTCATTTTTGCTGCCTCTATCTTCACCCGCTGCATATATTCCGCTACAGTGTTCGACGTCGCTTTTTTGAACCGGCGCTCCAGGCTGCGTCGGCCCAGTGCCAGCATAGATGCCAGGTCGTCTATGGTTATTTTATCATAAAAATGCTGCTCAATAAATAATTGCGCCTTTTTTACTTCCTCATCGTTATGGCCTCTTTGTCCGCGAAACACTATGAAAGGCGATTGTGTCTCCCGGTCTATATCCAGTGCAAAATATTTTGAAACCAGTATGGACATTTCCCGGTCCACATACTTTTCCACTATGTACAGCAGCAGGTTCCAGAAGGCATTGGCGCCACCGCTGGTGTACACGCCCTTCTCGTCGGTTATTATCTTATCATCAAGTACAATCGCTTCAGGAAACATGCGCCTGAAATCGTTCACAGAATGCCAATGTGTTGTGCAGTTTTTTCCGTTTAGCAAGCCGGTGGCCGCTAGTATAAAGGCACCCACGCATAAACTGGCAACCTCAGCACCCTGTTCGTATTGTTTCTTTATCCAGGGTAAAAAGGCCGCATTTGTCTTCAACATTTGCTCCTTGTCACCATTCACAGCAGGTATTATTATTAGGTCTGTTTTAATATCATCTGCTATCGTTACGTCAGGATGTACCGAAAAAACGGAATCATAACGTTGGGCTTTGCTGTTCATGCCCACAAGCTGCACTTTGAACGCAATATCGCGTTCGCGCTCTGCCAGGAAATTATTTACAAGTGCAAATAGTTTATGCGGGCCCTCTATGCAACCCAGGGCTACCTCACCTTCCGGCACTAAAATGGAAATATGTTTCATGTGTCGATCTCCTTGTTCCAAATATATACTGCAAAATACCATTTTGTTGCCGGTCCCGGGTTAAATAATTCAAATATTATAATAAACGACAGATCGTTTAGGCGAAACAGCCAGAATACTTACTTTTGTGAGCGCTAAACTTTTATTATGCAATTTCTGGAGTTTGAAAAGCCATTGGAGGAACTGTACGGTCAGATCAATAAACTGAAAGAAATGTCGGCCAAAAACCAGGTTGATGTTACCAACAGTGTGAAGGAACTGGAACTGGCTATTGAGAAGACAAGGGCTCAGATATATGAGAACCTCACTCCATGGCAAAGGGTGCAGTTAAGCCGTCACCCTGAGCGCCCTTATACCTTATATTACATTGAGAAGATATTCAGCAACTTCACAGAAATATATGGCGACCGCCAGGTGAAAGATGACAAGGCAATAGTGGCTGGTATGGCAGAACTCGACGGACAACCAGTAATGGTTATGGGCCACCAGAAAGGTATTAATACCAAGATGAGGCAGATGCGCAACTTTGGCATGGCCAATCCTGAAGGATACCGCAAAGCGTTGCGTGTAATGAAGATGGCTGAGAAATTCCGCAGGCCTATTATTACTTTCATTGATACACCCGGCGCTTACCCCGGCCTTGAGGCTGAGGAACGCGGCCAGGCTGAAGCTATTGCCCGTAACCTATTCGAAATGGTGAACATGACGGTACCTGTCATCTGCATTATTATTGGTGAGGGCGCATCGGGTGGTGCATTGGGCATAGGTATTGGCGACAAAGTAGTGATGCTGGAAAATACCTGGTACACGGTTATCTCGCCGGAATCCTGTTCTTCAATACTCTGGCGCAGCTGGAACTTTAAAGAGAAAGCTGCAGAGCAATTAAGGCTCACTTCTACTGACATGCAGTCATTTGGCCTCGTGGATGGAGTGATACCTGAGCCTTTGGGTGGCGCGCACGCTAACCCTGAAGAAATGGCAAGCACAATGAAACTCTACCTGCTCAACGCACTTGCTGATCTTAACAAGCTGGATGCAGAAACGCGCATTGCGCAACGCATCGAGAAATTCTCAAAAATGGGCTTCTACGAGGAAGTAGCGGAAGAAAATTAAAAGAACACAACACATATATAAGGTAAGAAGTATCATGGCACATACATTTCGTGGAACAGGCGTAGCATTAGTTACTCCATTTGATAAGGACGGCAGTATTGATTATCCCGCATTGGGCAAACTGGTCGACAATGTAATAAAGGGTGGAGTAGATTACCTGGTAGCATTAGGCACCACGTCCGAAGCGCCTACAATGAACGCCGATGAAAAAATTGACGTGCTTAATTTTATCGTGAAGCATAATAATAAACGTGTGCCCGTTGTATGCGGCATAGGTGGTAATAATACTGCAGAGGTGATACACCAGCTTACTTCTTACCCGCTTGATGGTGTGGATGGCATTTTAAGTGTCGCACCTTATTACAACAAGCCAACCCAGGAAGGCATCTACCAGCATTTCAAGGCAATAGCAAATGCCACTGCCAAACCAATAATACTATATAATGTACCTGGCCGCACCAGCAGCAATATTGCAGCCCCAACTGCGCTTAAACTGGCTAATGAGTTTAAACATATTGTTGCAGTAAAAGAGGCAAGTGGAAATTTTGGGCAGATCATGGAGATTATACAGAATGCACCTTCACATTTCGCTGTGCTTTCAGGCGATGATGACCTTGTACTTGCGCAAATGGCCCTCGGTATGCAGGGTATCATATCAGTGGCTGCTAACTGCTTTACTGCCGATTTTACACAGATGGTTAATATGGCACTGGTGAACGAGTACGACAAAGCGCGTAAACTGCATTACAAGATGCTGCAAGGCATCGGCCTCTTGTTCACAGAGGGCAATCCCCCCGGAGTAAAGTGCGTGCTGACACATATGGGTGTTTGTAAAAATGTATTGCGCCTGCCCATTGTACCTGTAAGCAAGGAAACCGATAAAAAGATAGCCGCGTTCTTACAAGGTTATTAGGCTGTTAAACCTGTGTTTTGGCTGCATTACATTTTCAAATTTTCACATTAATCCCCTACCTTTGCCGAACTTTAAAAATTAGTATAACATGAGTACGATGACACGTTCGAAAATCGATTTTAAATTACCTTATAAAGTTGCGGACATCAGCCTTGCTGAATGGGGCCGTAAAGAAATAAAACTGGCCGAAGCAGAAATGCCCGGTCTGATGGCTATCCGTGCTGAGTATGGCGCTAAACAACCACTGAAAGGTGCAAGAATTGCAGGCTGCCTGCACATGACGATCCAAACTGCTGTGCTGATCGAAACATTAGTTGCGCTTGGTGCTGAAGTGCGTTGGAGCTCTTGCAATATATTCTCTACACAAGATCACGCTGCAGCTGCCATAGCCGCTGCTGGTATTGGCGTTTTTGCATGGAAAGGCCAAAGCCTGCAGGATGCTGATTGGTGCATCGAGCAGACGTTATTCTTCGGCAGCGAGGACCGCCCGCTGAACATGATCCTGGATGATGGTGGTGATCTTACTAACATCGTTCTCGATAATTACACTGAATTGGTTCAGCACATCAAAGGTTTGAGCGAAGAAACTACTACAGGCGTACACCGTCTTTACGAAAGGATGCAGAAAGGCACATTGCCAATGCCTGCGATCAATGTAAACGACTCTGTCACTAAATCTAAATTCGACAACAAATACGGTTGTAAAGAAAGCCTCGTGGATGCTATCCGCCGTGCTACTGATGTAATGATGGCAGGTAAAGTTGCTGTTGTTGGTGGTTATGGTGATGTAGGTAAAGGTTCTGCAGAATCACTTCGTGGTGCAGGCGCCCGTGTTATCGTTACTGAGATCGACCCTATCTGCGCTTTACAGGCGGCTATGGACGGTTTCGAAGTAAAGAAAATGGTTGACGCAGTTAAAGAAGCTGATATTATTGTTACCGCTTCAGGTTGCCGCGACCTCATTACCGAAAAGCATTTCCGCCTCATGAAGGACAAGGCCATTGTTTGTAACATCGGCCACTTTGATATTGAAATTGATATGGCTTGGTTGAATACTAACTACGGTCATACGAAAGATACGATCAAGCCACAGGTTGACCTTTATACTATAGAGAACAAACAAGTGCTGGTATTGGCTGAAGGCCGCCTGGTTAACTTGGGTTGCGCTACAGGTCACCCGAGCTTTGTAATGAGTAACTCATTCAGTAACCAGACGCTTGCACAGATAGAACTGTGGAACAATCACAGCAGCTACAAAAACGAAGTATATGTACTGCCTAAGCATCTTGATGAAAAAGTGGCCCGTCTTCACCTTGCAAAAGTGGGTGTGGAACTGGAAGAGCTTACAGATGCCCAATCAGAATATCTGGGTATACCTAAACACGGTCCTTTCAAACCGGAACTGTACAGGTACTAGTCACTGAGGTTTTATAACATATTCAAAGGCTGCCAATTGGCAGCCTTTGTTCATTTAATACAACTCATAGCAATAAAGTATATAAATTGTACCTTTAAAAAAACTTCTCTATATGAACTCCTTATCTCGCCTTTTGTTATGCGCCATACTCTTTTATTTCTCTTCGCTGCAAGCGCAGGAACATAATCTTTGGAAGAAACGTGTGGTGCGTTTAGTTGACATCAGTAAGGTTGGCACAGTTCAGGGAAAACATGATGAAGCTGCCGGACACTTCCTTTCCGAGATAATTGCAGACATACAAGCTGGTAAGCTGACCGCTTATTATACCTTCGATACCTGGTTTACGACTGCTCTGCCTAAGGAATCGGTGCGCGATATGCTGTTTTCCAAAAAAGATAGTATAGCGAAAGCTGACCCGAAATCTACACTTGAAGTAAACAAGTTGAGAGATCCTGGCGCTATTACCCTGTATAAAATAATTGAAGAGTGGAATTTTAATCCATCCACCAAAGAAACTGACGTTCAGATAAAAGGCATTGCCCCCGCCCAAACAATGCTAAATAGCGACGGTTCCCATCGTTCCATACGCAGCATGTTCTGGCTACGTTATGATGATGTAAAGGACCTGCTCATAAAGTACAGCAAGCAATTTCCTAAAGAGAACGTGTTGCTTGCAGAATGGAATGGGTACGTGAAAACTTTTGTAAACGATAACATAAAAATCGGCCCAGGAAGGCCACGCTATGAGTCTGCCACTCCGGCTCAATACAGCAGAAAACTGGAGCAAATAATAGACCTTTCTCCTGATGATGACGGACATTTTGGAAAGCTCATTGATTGCAGTCCAGACACATCTTTGCTGGAAATCCTTATTAAGAAAATTAAGGGAGGAGATGTGAATACCTATTTAAGTTCCGGTGCTGATAAAATTGATCCTGCCGGCAAGCAAAAGGTACTTGCTCTGCTTACGGGTGCCACTGACACAACTTATCTTGACGATCCTGCAAGCGGAAAGAAAGGAACCATTATGAGAGTTTTCCGCAAAGATTTCAATTACGATGAGTTTCATAAATACAAGTTCAGTGAAGAATGGAACTTCGATCCAGGCACAGGTAAGTCTCATATAAAGATCATATCTGCTGCGCCACTCCAAAGTATCTACGGAGATGAGGGTGATCTGAAAGCGATGGAAGAAATGTTCTGGCTTCGTTTTGCCGACTTCAACAGCGTTCTTCCTCCTTATGAGGAATACCATTCCCAAACAACTATAGCCCGCTATACATGGCTTAACATGCTTCCGGTACCTGAGTATCCGCGATAGAGGATCGTCACAAAGAAACGGCAAGAGGAATTCGTACCTTTATATCTGCTTAAAGTAAGCATTGGCATGAATTTTATGTAGGTACATAAGTAATGCTTGCAAATATGATCCTTATGAAAGAGTTTACACGTTTTGCCGCTTTGATATTTGGCATTTTTGTCGTCTCTACTTTTACCGACTGCAGTAAAAACGCATTGGGCCGTAGCACACTTGACTTGGTAGACGATGGTACTATGAACACGCTTGCGGTAAAAGAATACAGCGATTTTTTGTCTGCACACCAGGTCATAACAGGCACCACTGATGCCGAGATGGTGCAAAGAGTGGGTTATAGCCTCTCCCTGGCCGTAAAGCAATATCTCACACAAGCGGGGCAACTAAGCCTCATAGACGGCTACAATTGGGAATATAAGCTTGTAAATAGTCCCGAAGCAAACGCCTGGTGCCTGCCCGGAGGGAAAATAGTGGTATATACCGGTATATTGGCAGTTACCCAGGACGAGGCCTCTCTTGCCGTGGTAATGGGTCATGAGATCAGCCATGCGGTCTTAAAACATGGTAATGAGCAAATGAGTCAGCAATTGGTGCTTCAATATGGAGGTGTGGCGCTTTCTACACTTATTGGTACTAAGCCGGCCGAAACGCAGGCATTATTCAGTACAGTATATGGTATCGGTAGTTCATTGGGTTCGCTTGCCTTTTCCCGTAAGATGGAGTATGAGGCCGATGAAGAAGGTCTGTATTTCATGGCCATGGCGAAATATAACCCCAATACCGCTGTTTCATTCTGGCAACGCATGCAGGCTCAGGCAGGGTCTTCTGCGCCCCCTGAGTTTCTGAGTACTCACCCGTCTGATGTCAACCGTATAGACAAGATTAATGAGCATATGGCGAAAGCCCTTACCTACTACCACCCTTAGGGAAATTTTAAGTAGGCTGGCACAGTTCTTTTCTGGATGGTAGTGTGAAGACGAACGTAAACATACTAGGGGTACATAGAAAGATAAAAGAGTTAACCCGCAGGCTAATAAAGGCAAGACCGCTCATAAGGGTTAATAGATTGGCAAAGGAGTTAGGGCTCGAAAAGGAAACACTCATGCCCCGGCTTATTTCTCTGGAGGAATTTGGTCTTATCCGCTTCAGCGATGCCACGCACTCAGCATTTTCCCTAACAGACCATGGCGACATGCTGGATTTTTCAGAAACAGCATAAACTTGCCCCTGTTGCAAAAAAGCCTCAATTTTGAGGTAATGATGCCCTTCAAAAAAATACAACAGGACGATATTTCATTTTTCAAATCAATACCCGGAGTTCATGTTTTAACGGATACTGAGCATCTGGAACGTTGTGCCTCTGACCAAACAGAAGATCTTGTGTACATGCCTGAACTCGTTCTGCAGCCGGAAACTGTAGGAGCGGTAAGTGCCATCATGCGTTATTGCAACGAACAACTCATTCCCGTTACGCCGCGGGGCGCAGGCACCGGCCTTAGCGGAGGCGCATTGCCGGTACACAACGGCGTTGTGCTTGACATGAAGCGCTTCAACAAGGTACTTAATATAGACAAAAGGAACTTCCAGGTAACAACTGAGCCGGGGGTAATAACCCAGGTTTTAATGGATCAGGTAAGGGAGCATGGTTTGTTCTATCCGCCGGATCCCGCAAGTAAGGGGTCATGCTTCATCGGAGGTAACGTCTCGGAAAATTCTGGAGGCCCCCGTGCAGTGAAATACGGTGTCGTAAAAGACTATGTGCTGAATATAGAAATGGTATTGCCCAATGGGGAGGTGATTTGGACAGGCGCTAATGTCTTGAAGAACGCTACAGGTTATAATCTCACACAATTGGTAGTGGGTTCCGAAGGCACACTTGGTGTGATCACCAAGATAGTACTCCGCCTCATTCCCGCTGTGAAACACGATATGCTGCTGCTGCTGCCTTTCCGCTCAGCTACAGAAGCTTGTGCAGCCGTTAATGCTATCATGCTGGCTGGCTATACGCCATCTGCTTTGGAGTTTATGGAGCGGGACGCACTGCTCTGGTCCATGCGCCATGTGCAAAGCACGGGCATTGATCTGCCCGATGACATACAGGCACACCTGCTTATTGAAGTAGACGGTAATGACCCGGAGCAGTTGTATAAAGATGCAGAAGCCATTAGCACTATTGTGCAGCAATACAATATTGGCGAGGTGCTTTTTGCAGATAGCCACCAGCAGAAGCAGATGTTATGGACATTGCGCCGCAAGGTAGGTGAGGCGGTTAAGAGTAACTCCATTTATAAAGAAGAAGATACAGTTGTTCCGAGGGCTGAGCTACCCGAGCTGCTCACTATTATCAAGAGAATTGGCACAGAGTACGGGTTTCATTCCGTGTGCTACGGTCATGCGGGGGATGGCAATCTGCATGTCAACATAGTGAAAGGAGATATGAGCGATGAGGACTGGAATATTAAACTACCCCAGGGAATAAGAGTCCTGTTTAAGGAAGTGGTACGCATGGGCGGCACTATTTCAGGGGAGCATGGAATAGGCCTGGTACAAAAGGAATACATGGATATCGCCTTTAACGAGGTACAAATGAGTTTAATGAGGCAGATTAAACAGGTTTTTGACCCGGTAGGCATATTAAACCCGGGTAAGATATTTTAAGTTTGAGCGGATTTCATAAAAAATAGCTAAAAAGCAATAGCAACGGCCTTTAACACGTTTTTATAGTAACTTCGTAAAACCTCGTATTTTAAATTTAAGTTCGATGAGATATATAGCTTCAGTTTTGTTGCTGTTCATATGTATTCAGTTTGCTGCTGCACAGGAAACTTATTCCAGCAGTGGGGGCAAAAAGATACAAACACGTAAACAGGCCGCGGGGTTCGACCCCAACAAACTGATCATAGGGGGTGGCCTTGGGCTTAGTGCCGGTAGTGGCGTCACTTATTTTGCTGTTTCTCCATTGGTAGGTTATCGTCTCACAGAAGACCTTTCCGCCGGGGTGGAGTTTGGATACCAGTACTACCGTAATAAGAACGATGCCGTGATAATCAGCACCGGTTCCGGTACTTATATCGAGCCATTTGACCGTAAATCCAATATTTATACTACCGGAGTCTGGGGCAGGTACATAGTTTGGAGAAACCTCTTCTTTCAGGCCAAATTCCAGATGCTGAATGTAGATGACTATCAGAATTTCCGCTACGACCAATACAGCAGGCTTGTAGCGGATGATAGAAGGCAGTGGGTTCCGGCATTAATACCCGGCCTAGGTCTGCGTCAGCCGGTTTCTGAAAGATCATCGTTGGTGCTCTATATTGGTTACGACGTATTACAGAACCCTAATAGTCCCTACTACCATACCTTGGATATGGGCGTGATTTTCAATGCAGGTTTTTAATGGTAAAATGATATTTTTTTGAAAGGCTTTGCGCTATAAACGCAAAGTCTTTCTACTTTTAGGCCAATGGGTTCATTCATCCTTATAGCTATAGTTGTACTCTACTTTGCCGTTTTGCTGGCTATAGCTTTTTACACCTCCCGCCATTCCAATAATGAGTCTTTTTTTATAGGCAACCGAAATAGCAAATGGTGGTTGGTAGCCTTTGGTATGATCGGTACTTCCCTGTCGGGAATGACCTTTATTTCAGTTCCTGGTACAGTTGGCGCTAAGGGTTTTGATTATTACCAGGTGGTCATCGGCTATTGGTTGGGCTATTTTGCTGTGGCTTACATATTGCTACCCATTTATTATAAGCTGCAACTTACATCTATTTACAGCTACCTTGATAAGCGACTAGGTACCGTGTCTTACAAAACCGGCGCTTTATTCTTTATTCTTTCCCGCACATTGGGTGCTACCCTCCGCTTATACCTCGTAATAAAAGTGCTGGAAAAATTTGTACTGGAGGGTATGGGTGTTTCGTTTGAATTTACAGCCATAGTCATTCTGGGCTTGATTCTGTTGTATACTTTCCGTGGCGGTGTTAAAACCATTGTTTGGACCGACACGCTGCAAACCACATTTATGTTGCTGGCCTTAATAGTCTGCGTGATCTACATAATGCATGCTCTTAACCTTGATCTTGCAGGTACATGGCACGCCATGACCGATAAAGGCTATACCAAAATGATTCAAACGGACCCCAAAAGCGGCAGCTTTTTTCTGAAACAGATTCTGGGAGGCGCTTTCATTACTATAGCCATGACGGGCCTGGATCAGGAAATGATGCAAAAGAACATCAGTGTGAGCAACCTGAAGGATTCGCAGAAGAACATGGTTACCTTTTGCTTTACACTGCTTATTGCAAATTTCATCTTCCTCTTGCTGGGCGGCCTTATCTACCTCTATGCTTCAGCTAATGGTATTACCGCAAAGGGTGATGACCTGTTCCCCACAATTGCAATGAGTAGTGGTCTTCCTTTCTTCATAACCGTCTGTTTTCTCATTGGGCTTATATCTGCCGTTTTCCCAAGCGCCGATGGTGCACTTACAGCCCTCACTTCATCTTTCTGCATAGATATATTGGGCATTAAGAGAAAGCCTGATCTTACCGAAAAACAAAAAAAACGCACCCGTCTTGTCGTGCACAACACATTTGCCTTAGTATTCCTGGCTTGCATTTTCTATTTCAGGGCCATAGACAACGGTTCACTGATACAAACGCTGCTTGTCGTTGCAGGTTATACTTACGGGCCGCTTCTGGCACTCTTTTCTTTCGGTATTTTTACAAAGCGCGATGTACGCAATGAGCTGGTGCCTATTATTTGTATTCTGTCACCTGTACTGTGTTATATATTCAAACAACATGACAAAGAATGGCTGAATGGCTACGTGATAGGTACCGAACTATTAATAATTAACGCGACGTTGGCCTTCGCGCTACTATATGTGTTTTCAAAAAGATCTAAACAAATGGAAATAAAGGGATGAGCGACAAATTCACAAACATAAAAATGCGCGACTGGACCGAGACCAAAGCTCACTCCAGCTGGCAGATATTTAAGATAATGGCCGAATTTGTGCAAGGCTTTGAGAGCCTTGCAAAGATCGGTCCCTGTATTTCTATTTTCGGTTCTGCCCGCACGAAACCGGGGCACAAGTACTACGAGCTTAGTGTTGACGTTGCCAAAAAGTTGGCTGAAGAAGGCTTCGGCATTATCACTGGCGGCGGTCCGGGCATTATGGAAGCAGCTAATAAGGGTGCACGCCTTGCGTCGGGCCGCTCAGTTGGGCTAACCATTTCTCTGCCCTTTGAAACCTCCGGTAATATTCATATAGACGAAGATAAGTCGCTCTTTTTCGATTACTTTTTTGTGCGCAAGGTAATGTTCACCAAATATGCCCAGGGTTTCATCATGATGCCTGGTGGCTGGGGAACCATGGACGAGTTTTTCGAAATAGCCACATTGGTGCAGACAAGAAAGTTCTTTAAGGCACCTATGATTTGTGTTGGCTCAGCTTACTGGAAAGGACTGTTCGATTGGATGCGCGAAACGATGTTGGAAACTGAACATAATATCAGCCCCGGTGATCTCGAACACATAAAGATATTTGATACTGCCGATGAAGTAGTGGCCTACATTCTCGAATTTTACACCGACAATAAACTACAGCCCAATTTTTAGTTGATGACACATAGATTGATAGAGCGATCACTTGATGAATACAGTGAAAAGTTCACAACCCCCGAGCCTCAGGTACTGGCTGCGCTCAATCGGGAAACCAATATGAAGGTTAATCTTCCCGTTATGCTTTCAGGGCATTTGCAAGGGGCCTTATTGCAGATGATAAGTCATATGATCTCGCCAAAATACATTTTGGAGATCGGCACCTTCACTGGTTATTCAGCAATATGCCTTGCGCAGGGATTGAAAGAAGGCGGCACCTTGCATACAATTGACAACAACGAGGAATTAGAAGACATGTGTTTTCGTTATTTTTGCGAAGCGGGCTTACAGAATAAAATAAAGCAGCACATCGGCAATGGCAAAGACATCATTCCAAAACTGGAAATGAATTTTGATTTGGTGTTTATTGATGCGGATAAGCAAAACTACAGTTTGTACTATGATATGGTGTTTGATAAAGTACCTGTAGGTGGTTTTATACTGGTGGATAATGTACTGTACGATGGCGAAGTTGTATTGCCGCTCGAACAGCAAAGCAAGAATGCAAAGGCGATAAGTAAATTCAATGAAAAGGTAAAGGGCGACGGCAGGGTGGAGCACGTATTGTTACCTGTGCGTGACGGAATAATGCTTGTGCGAAAAGCCCGGAATTAAAAGAATAGACATTTAGATAAGAGTATGCAAAGAGTAATAATAACCTTGATGACTGTGCTGGCCTTTAGTACCGGTGCTCAGGCTCTTGATAGCCTGGAGTATGTCGCGAAGGTTAAGCAGTATGTAAATCAATACAAAGACCTCGCTATGATAGAGCAGATGCATAGCGGAATGCCTGCTGCTGTTATACTGGCCCAGGCGGTGCTGGAAACTGAAGCAGGCAGCAGCGAGTTGGTAATAGGGGCCAATAACCATTTTGGTATAAAGTGCAAAACAGGCTGGACAGGTCAGACTTATACTCACAACGACGATCAGCCTAATGAGTGTTTCCGGAAATACAGAAGTGTTGCAGAGTCTTATAAAGACCATTCCGACTACTTGAAGAATACACCACGCTATGCACCTTTGTTTAAAATATCGGTTACGGATTATGCGGGATGGGCAATGAGTTTGAAGCAGTGCGGTTATGCCACCAACCCTATATACGCACAAAGACTTATTGGCATAATTGAGGATTATCATTTGCAGGAATACACTTATCTGGCGCTCAGCCCAACTGCGGAAAACGTAATGCAAGGAACAATTGCAGAACAAAAGGCCGATCCCGTAAAGCCTGCCACGCCTAAGTCTCCTGTGCTTGATACTTTTGCTTTTAAAAGTGCTGTAAAACCGGTTAAAAGTCGTGCCAGAATTATAATGGATAGTATGGCAGCAATAGATAGTATTAAGAACGCCACGGCAATTGCTATGCTCGCGAAGGATACTTTCAGAACTGAGCCTGTACCAATACCTGCGAGGATACTTGATACAAATGCCGCTATAGTGAATGTACCTGTGTCTAAACATGTGGATGTTCCAAAGGATACCGCGATGCCCGTAAAAGAGACAGTAGCTGCAACGATAAAACAGGATACCGCAGACACTAATGTGCCGGCCAATATTAATACTGTGGCTGCGGCAAAACCTGTTGTCTCCGAGCCCATGAAACAAACTTCTGAACCACGCCTACAAACCGTACATGGCCTTAGAGCTGTTTTTATGCATAAAGGTGATATGCTTTTAGAAATAGCGACAAAACAGAACATTCGCTATGCAAAATTGCTGGATATGAACGACCTGCCTGATGCGCCACTTGCAAGCGACATGTATGTATACCTGGAAAAGAAAAGTACTGCAGGCACAAAATCAAGTCATGTAGTCGTCGCCGGCGAAACACTGCACCAGGTGTCTCAGGCAGAAGGGGTACAGCTGAAAAAACTGATGGCCTATAATCATTTGCAAGCTGGCCAGGAACCGGCTACCGGAACAAAATTGTTCCTTCAGGCTGAAGCACCCCTGAAGCCCATAATTGTAAAAACACCGGAACAGAAACCCAAACCTGTTGAAACTACAGCACCGGCCAATGCTATGAAACCGCAGATTGCTGACAATTACGTGAGCACTGAAACACCTTTGAATAATACGGTCGTAGCCACTGAAGCCGCAGCACAAAATATGGCAAGCGCTAATCCTGCTGCCGTACCCGCTGCGGAACCTGACAATGCAAATAACAACGCTAAAGAAGTGCCGAAGGATAAACTGGCCAGCCTGAAATCGAAACTGGATAAAGTGGTGTACACCGATGATTACAATAAAGCCGAAACACCACCGCAAGTCACGCCCGCAACGCCTGCTAACGCTGAAGTTTTCCAGGCACCGGCAAAGAAATCCCCTAAACCTTCTGCTGACTCTTCAAAATATTATACCGTTAAAAGTGGGGACACTGCCTATAGCATTGCCCATCGCTTCAACATAACTATCCGCCAACTGAACAACTGGAATAATATGGATGATGGCGATATTAAGAAAGGAATGAAACTCAGGGTAAAACCATAACTAGTGGATATGGTAGTGGTTCACGACAAACAGTTTGAAATATTTATCAGCAAGGAAAAGATACAAAAACGTGTGTCGGAGCTCGGTGCCCAAATAAGCAAGGACTATGCTGGTCTCAACCCCCTGTTCCTTGGCATTCTTAATGGCTCGTTCATCTTCGCTTCCGATCTGTTTCGCGCATTAAGTATTGACGCAGAAATTTCATTTATTAAGCTGGCATCCTACAAAGGCACCAGTTCTACGGGCAACGTAATAACAGCGATCGGCATGGAAGAGAATTTACATGGCCGCCATGTCTTGATTGTTGAAGACATTATTGATACCGGAAAAACACTTACATCTTTTATGCCCGTGTTACAACAAGCCGGTCCGGCATCAGTTAAAATAGCTTCTTTTCTCTCCAAACCCGATGCCCGTCGCTACGATATACAGCCCGACTACAACTGTTTTGAAATACCCGATAAATTTGTAGTGGGTTATGGCTTGGATTATGATGGCCTCGGCAGGCAACTACCTGATCTGCATATTCTATGTTAAAAGTATCGATCAGTTATTTTGAATAATTGATAAGCATTTGATGTTTTGAGAATTATCGCTATGTTTATCGTGTAATTTATAGGAATACGAACATTGGAAGGAGAGAGCCAATCCCTCGGTAGATAGTTTGATCAACGCAACCGACAAGAAGACACTCCTCTTTTGCTCTGCCGAAAACTGCTGTCTCCATATTATGATCAACACAGAGTCAAAAATCGCACTTATTATAGGGCACCCCGGCCATGAATTGAGAATTTTTCATTTTATTGAAAAGTTCAAACCCCGGTTTTATGTCCTCACAGATGGTTCAGGTAGTATCAATTCCAGCAGGATTGATCGCACCTCGCAAATAATTGACAATACAGGTTGCTCGATCGGAAATGTCTTTGGGACATTTACAGACAAAGAGATCTATAAGACCATTAAAAATGGCGATCTTGATCAGCTTTTTGATGTAATGAAGTTGATTGTAGAGGATCTTATTGCAAATGATATAGATGTTGTTGTGGGAGACGGTTTGGAGGGCTATAATCCGACCCATGACGTTTGTCGGTACATGGTTAATGGTATAGTGCAAAACTATGAGCGTCTGTCCGGCAAAAAGATACCCAACTATGCGTTCGCCTTAGATGGGCCGCCAAATTCCTGCCCCCGCCATCTTGCAGAACTGTCCTACTGGTCCAGCCTTTCTGATCAGGCATTTTACAATAAATATGAAGCCGCGAAAAATTATCCGGAGATAGCAAAGGATATGCAAGCCCTTATCAGCCAGTACGGTCAGGAACCATTTCGAACTGAATGTTTGTGGCCGGTGTTGACTACCGAAGATTACGTCAGTTGGGACACCGACATGCCTTTTTATGAAAAATACGGAAAAAAGAAAGTAGAAGATGGTGTGTACAAAGAGGCTATAACCTACAGTGAACATTTATTACCCCTTGCCAGGGCATGTTCATCCTTTTCGATATAATGGCATGAATGTCCTAATAACAAATATCTGGCTGGACGATTACGCCGGGACAGAGGTGTTTGTACGTGATCTTGCAATTTTGTTACAAAGCAGGGGCATTAATGTCATGGTCTATAGCCCTAGATTGGGCCTTGTTGCTAAGGAAATAGAAAGGCAGGGGATCTTTGTCACGGACGATATTGCTAAAGTGTACTGTATGCCCGACATTATTCATGCCCAACACACCATTCCGGCATTAGAAGCAATAATTCATTTCCCCGAAACACCGGTAGTATACTACGTCCATGATCGGACTTTTTACGGAGACACTCCCGTAAAACATCCACAGGTGATAAAATATCTGGCATCAGATCACAATACAAAGGACCGCCTGATGATCGATGAAGGCATCCCGGCGGAACATATTGAAGTGCTGTTAAATTGGGTAGATACCCGGAGGTTTAGAATGAGGAAGCAGTGTGCTGCTACTCCCCGGAAAGCGCTCATTTTCAGTAACAGGGCTTCCCGCGATACTTATATTCCCGCAATAGAAGCAGCCTGTGTACAAACTGGCTTGGAGCTGCATACATTGGGCATGGTAGCGGGAAATGCTACCAATATGCCGGAAACTGTTTTAGCTGATTACGATATTATTTTTGCAAAAGCGAAAGCGGCGATCGAGTCAATGGCTACAGCTGCCGCCGTGATCCCATGCGATGACCGGGGTTTGGGAGAGATGGTGAGTTTGGCTAACTACGATCACTTAAGAAAATTCAACTTTGGCATGCGCATTCTGAATCGTCCTATCGAAACAGAACTCATAGTAGATGAGATTCGAAAATACCACGCTGCGGATGCTCATTCTGTCGCTCTGCGTATACGTGAGGAAGCTGATATTCAAAAGTATGCTGACAGGTTACTGCAACATTACAACGATGCCATCAAAAAATACGGATCCGGCATCAGAGTGTACACCTCAAAAAATGAGAATTTAGTTCAGGCCCACGACGGCGGAAATAAAACTGTAAGAGAATATGTAAATGCTAAAGATTACGCAGTAAATCAATTGTTGTCAGCTAAGTTAAGAATGGAGCATCAGGTAAACCTCGCGCTCGAGGCAAAAATAGTGATACTGGAAACCAGGGTCTCACGTATCAAAAGGAGTTTCTCTTTTAGGTTCATTAATTGGTTGAAGACTAAGCTGCTTAAAACGTAATATCTGTTTGCCTTTTTTATTTTAGTCCTTTTTCTTTTCTTCTATTTCTTCCTGCTTTAATGCAGTTTCGGTTTGTTCCGCTTTTATGTCGACCCGGAGCCGGCCATATAAGCTCATATAAATGTTTGCGATCCATACCAATGAAAATCCGGAAATAATATACCCCCTCCAATCACTAAACAAAAGTGTGAACTTGCTGATGAGCAGGAATACAATGGTTACATAATGGCTAAAACAATACTCGCAGGTAAAAATGTAATAGAACTTCCTGTATAATAATCGCTTGCATGTTTTACTTTTTTGTATTAAAAACTCCCGTCCCTCGCGAAATATCTCTTCGTGGGTTGCGGTCCACGAGATGCAGGCAATAGGTATGGCCAGCACCAAGAGATAAAATATTTGCCCGGCTATATTGAGGCCCATACTTTATTAATTATAGAGAAAAAAACCATGCCCTTAGAAAGGTAAAACAGGGCGAAGATCAGTTATGTTACATTATTGTTTTAACCAGGCTGTTGCCAAAGTTTTAAAGATCTCGCTGTCTTTGTCAAAAAGTGCGGGGCTAAATAGCTCTCGGGGCAGAACAAACCAGGAGGGCACTCCGTTCGATGATGGTGATCCCTCAGAAATGATTTTTCCCGCTTGTTTATGCTCGTCAGCCTGTTCTTTAAAGGCAACGTTCCATCTAATACCCACGTGTTCAATTCCTTCCCAGTCAATAATTGCCAGCGAAAAACCATCGGCCCCGCCATCATACAGCACATCTACCTTCTTAAGGTATTTTTTAGGGCTCATAACAGTATGTGGATCATGGTAAGTAGCTGGCATAGCGAATATTTTAAATGTACTCCTTTAGGTAAAAAGGACCCGATCTAAGTTAAGGCTTTTGTGCACTTTCGGACTAATCTGCAATTCAACGGATCAGGGTTGTTAAAAGAAAGTCTATGGATAATGTCGCAATTGTCTTTTATCTTTAAACGACCAATATATTAACAGTATGAGGATGAGCAAGGTATTTTTCTTTCTGTTGCTTTCATTCGTTTTTTACACGAATGTGAACTTTGCGCAAAACGGAAAGGAAGAGTACCGGACATTTTTAATGAACGCGTTACGTAATTCCAAACCCGATACGGGAAGGATCAGGGTATATGCCCAGATAGCTACCTATTACGAGACAATCAATCAGGATTCGGCGGCCTATTTTTTATCTCAGGGAATTGCGTTTGCGGTCAGTGTCAACGACAAAAAAGGAGAAGCAAAATTGCTTGAAGCAATGGGCCAGCTGGACATATCAAGAGGCATGAGTAATAAGGGCAGGCAAGATTATTTAGCAGCTCTTGAGATCAATAAAGCACTGAATGATACTGCGGCAATGGGGTCTGACTACGGGCGTTTGGGATTTGTATCCGTTAGCAAGGGGGATTATACGGAAGCCACAAGCTACTATCTTAAGGCATTGAAAATATTTGAAAGCCTGAATGATAAAAAGCGTATTGCGGGTATATATATTTCGCTGGGTATGTTGACAAGCGAAATGGAGCATAGTAACAAAGCGCTGACTTATCTTTTTAAGGCACGGGACATATTAAGCACTCTTCCGTTCTCAATGTACAATTTGCAGTTGATGAACGATATTGGCCTCGTCTATAACGACTTGAAGAAATACGACTCTGCTCTATACATCCTGAACGAAGGTATTACCAAAAGTACAGATCCTGAATATGCGCTTGTTCGTACTCAGCTTATGACAAATGCCGCCACGTCCTTATACCGGAAAGGCGATCGGGTCGGGGCTGCTAAATATCTTACAGAGTCGTTGGAACTGGCCGAGAAAATGAACTTCAAAACAACGGTGTGTTACGACCTGGTAAATTTGTCAGAAGTAAGGAACGATGATCCCGAACGTTCTCTTGCCGAATTGAAACGAGCCCTTGCCATAAGTCAGGAACTGGGTCAGAAGAAGCTGGAAATGGGGATATATGAGAACATGGCTGATTTCTATAAAAGGCAAAAGCGATTTGAAGATGCGCTTTACGCTACTGAAAAAAGAGACCTGATAAAGGATAGCTTATTGAGTAAACAACAAAGTGTGGAAGTTGCTGATCTTGAAAGTACCTATGAACTTGAAAGGTCGAATGATAAAATAAATACGCTTACCCTTATCAATGCCAGGGATCAGTTTAAAACAAAATTAGTCATCGCTATTGCTGCAGGTATTGCCCTTTTGTTAGTCGTGGTCGGCTTCTCCTACCGTAGAACTGCAATATTGAATAAGCAGCTCATCGCCAAACAGCAAGACCTGCAGAAATTGAACATTTTGACCAACAAACAAAAAGAAGAACTGAGAGAACTCAATGCCGTGAAGGATAAGATGTTCTCTGTAATAGGGCATGATCTGCGTAGTCCCTTGGGTAACATTATCGGAATGTTGCAGGTGATGGAGGATGAAAGAGTGATTAATGAAGAATACAGGCCATTTATTAGCGAACTGAGGCAAAATACACTTGGTAGTCTTGATACTCTGGACAAACTCCTGTACTGGGGTAAGAATAGCTTTAAGGGAATATTCATTCAGCAACAGGTCTTTGCTGTCAATGCAGTAGTGCAGAGTAACATAAGCTTGCTTGCCAGTGCCGCCCAACAAAAACACATCACCGTAACTGATGCCATACCTGCAGGTGTACAGATATTTGCAGACGTGTCCCACTTTGATTTCGTGACACGCAACCTCTTATCGAATGCGCTAAAGTTCACTCCGGATGGCGGTAAGATCAATATTGGCTTGGCCGGAATTGAAAAACCCGGTTTTGTTCTTTTTGCAGTGCAGGATACAGGAGTAGGTATGAGTCAGGAAGAACAGGATCATCTCTTTAGCCTGGATAATACCAGTAAGATCGGAACACAGGAAGAAGTAGGTACCGGCATCGGGCTACTACTTTGTAAAGAATTTGTAGAAAAGAATGGTGGCGAGCTCTGGGTCACAAGTAAGCAAGGAGAAGGTTCAACGTTCTTCTTTTCTTTTAAGACTGCCTAAGCCGGGGAAATTTCCCCCTTTCACTTGGATTATTGCAATACTCCATGTCGTTTTTTTAATAATAACAGCGCTAGTTAAGTTGATATGTAATTTAATTGCAATGAAAATATGATCGTGCAACACCAAAATACATAAAACAAAAAAGCCGCAACTTAAAGTTACGGCTTTTGCGCTCCCTTCAGGACTTGAACCTGAGACCCTCTGATTAACAGTCAGATGCTCTAACCAACTGAGCTAAGGAAGCTTCTGTTTTTTTATATTTCCTGAGATCTTCTGATTAATCCCGCACGTGCAGGACTCAACCAACAGAGCTAAGGAAGCTTTTCTTGGGGTTGCAAAAATAAGCAGTTTATCTTTTGCACAAAATATTTTTTAGGAACCTCCCAGATATTTAAAATTCTTAAGTACCAACATTATATCTGTACCGGGCGTGTATCCGCGCGCATACATCATATATAAATGAGCTCTTACATCTTCGGGCGGCGTATAGTCGTTCAATAGGTTATAGGGAGGGATAATACCTTTTTTGATTTTTGGCAAATAAGGAGGCTGCACCTCACCCCGGCGATAGCTTACCCATGTGCGCTGTCCGCTAAGTACATAAAAGCAATTGGCTATAAAACCAAAAGGATTGTTCACGAAGAATATTGCGACCGGTAGAAATAAAAGGAAGGCCCCCACGAAAGCGATATCCAGCACGCGCTTATTCCTGATAAACCCAAATCCTTCAAGATTAAAACTGCGTTCAATAGTATAAAGGTCGCCTGAGGTGTGGCTGGAATTGCTGCCTACAAAACTCTGGCTGCCTGGCAGGTGCAGTTTATAATCATACGCTTTACCACATTCCTTCATTTTGTCAAAAATGCTCCCATAACTCAGATCCCTTATACAAAATATCACCTCGTTCACAGCAGCCGTGTACAAAACTTGCCTCATTTCAGTCAGAGTTCCAAGCGCGTCATTTGTGTCGCCTTCGGCACTTATGCGGCCGGACAATTCGGGTGCATAGTGCACCTTACGCAATAGGGTTTCAGTTTGCTGGTAGTCCTTTTCATTGGCAACTATCACTGCTTTTTTAGGTAGCTTGTCGTACGGCACAAGCTTTACTATGCCCAGTCGGTATAATATCTCGTGCAGGCCAAGCAGCAGCACCGTGCCGGCAAATCCTGTAAAAATGATTATTGCCCGCGAATAGCGCAGGTCTTCTTTTAGCAAACCATAGTAGGCCAATATCATTACGGTGCCTATTATCATACCTCGCGTCACCCGCAATGGACGATAAGGCTGATCGTAGGCGCCATTCAGGAACATACTCAATATCCAGAGTCCTATATACACTGGGAATGTTGCATATACCGAGCTCATGGGTATAGGCTTCAGGTTTTTGATATGCAGCACCCAGAAATCCTTAATAAAATAAAGTGTCACGAACAGCACAATAGCATCAAACAATGGCATCCGCAGCACTTTAAGTACCAATCTTAAAGCACCAATGATAGCCCGGAGCACTATACCCATGTTTATGAACAGGAGGTAAAGTGTAGCGTCCTTTTTGCTGTAATGTTTCTTTACAAACTTTACCAATGCTTCATTAAAAATGCGCACATAAGTAAATGTCATTTTGCGCGTGCTCTCGCCTTTGTAGTGTATCAGGTTCACTTCTGGGAAGTAAATATTCTGATATCCGGCTTTGGTTATCCTGTAACAGAGGTCCACATCTTCGCAATACATAAAATAGTCCTCGTCAAATGCTCCGCCTATTTCTTTTATCACCTTGCTGCGCACCAGCATGCAGCAGCCCGATAGCACTTCTACGGTAGATGTCTCATGTTCACCAATATGAACAGCGTAGTATTTATTAAAATAAGGCGACTTAGGGAATAGCTTGTTGATACCCGTCGTCTTAAAGAAAGCAACAGAAAGTGTAGGTAACGATTTTTTTGCATCAGGCGCAAACTGTCCCTTCCCGTCTATCAGTCTTGGTCCCAGCGCGCCAACTTTAGGATTTGTGTCAATGTATGCCAACGTCTTTTGGAAGAAATCTTCCGGCATCACAGTGTCTGGGTTCAGAAATAGGATGTATTCACCCTTAGCAATGGCTACTGCCTGGTTATTGGCCCTTGAAAAACCGCGGTTATCGTTGTTCTCAATAAGTATCACCGAAGGGTAAAGCGTTTTTACCATCAGGCAGCTATCGTCCTTCGAATTATTGTCTACTACTATCACTTCTGCCTCAATACCCTGTGTTGCTTTCAGCACAGAATGCAGGCACAGCTCAAGGAAGTACTTTACATTATAGTTGACAATAATAACGGATACCTTCATTTGTCTGCTTGCTGTGTGCGAATATAAGTCCTTCTCCTAATAACGAAAAAGCTGCCTGTACATTGCAGGCAGCTTCATGGAAATAATAATATTGTCTATGGTTCCAGGTAATAAATATTCGTTATCCACTTGGTTGAATCTTTCTCCATGTCAGGACTCACCACGTAATCCTCAACAACTAAAGTGTGCTTTTTACCTTTACCTGTCTCATATTTCATTACTGCATTGTGCGCCGCCATTTCGCCGGAATATGGTCCCTTAAGAACGGTCATATATGCTTTGGAGGCGGCTACATAAAAGAAGGACGCACCCTTTATAGGTTTTGAGGTGTCCGACACAGGGAAGACTACTCCGCAATCTGTATTATGATTTGTGGTGTCCCATGTCCAATACAGGCCGGCCATCGGGCCGCTTATTTTGGTCCCTGCCTCTTTGGCAATCGTTTTTCCATTTTCATTAAAGAACTTGGTAATGTCGGCCCAGCCAACCACTTTCCGTGCGCCGGCATACATATGCGCGGGAAATTCAGTTTCTGTCACGGCTATCGATGGCATTGTGCTGGCTTTGCCTTCGCATATCTTCTTCAGCATGCTGAGTCCGTCCTCAAACTGGCCGCCCAGAATTTTATCCATACTTACAAAAGCACCCATTGCGTTTGTGGGGTAGCCCAGTTTTTGATGGTAAAACCAGATAACCTTGGTCCATCCCGCACTATCTTTCAGGTTAAAGTTACCGTCTGCGCTGCCACTCCAGGGCCGCACAAATTCTAGTTTCCAGTTCATCTGGTCAGCTTTTGTGCCAACGTTGGTCATTATTCCCTCTCCCACCTGGTTCCCTGAATAATGATATGAACTACCCTCTTTCCCGTCTTCACCGGCATAAGTAATTTTCATATCAGGCTCCATTCTGTGCCATGCGCTCCATTCCGGCCAACTCTTATAATGAACTATTTTATCCCAAACCACCTCCTTTGGTGCTGCTATTACTATACTCCTTGTTATGTTAAGCTCTTTTGGCTCAATAATGCACAGTATTATAATTCCCAGTACTATAATGCCTAAGACGACCACTAATACACGTAAGAATTTTTTCATAAATACAGATTTAGAGCATAAAAGTATAAAAACGGGGAGTAAATCAATAGTTAGTCCCTATCAAATAATAAGATTTTTTCACATTTTGCTGACAAACAGAAACGTACCTTTGCGCCATGACAAATTTGAGGGATTTAAATATTGAAAGCCTGGAAACCCTTATGCAGGAATTGAGCGAACCCAAATTTAGGGCAAAGCAGGTGTATGAATGGGTCTGGAAGAAATTTGCCGGAGATATTAGTGAAATGACCAATCTCTCGAAAGCCTTGAGAGAAAAACTCGCTGCAGAATATTACATACCAAAAGTTAAAGTGCATCATAGCCAGTTCAGCAGCGATCGAACTATAAAGAATCGTTTGCAGTTGCATGATGGTCACTTTATCGAAAGTGTACTCATCCCAACGGAAACACGTATGACTGTTTGTGTATCATCACAGGTGGGTTGTTCCCTTACTTGTAAGTTCTGCGCCACCGGTTATATGGAGCGTAAGCGCAACCTTGAATATGACGAGATCATCGACCAGGTAACCCTTGCTGCTGAACAGGCGCAAAAGTATTACGGTAAAAACCTCACGAACATTGTTTTTATGGGCATGGGCGAACCTTTGCTCAACTATAAAAACGTTATGCAGGCAATAGAATTTATCACTTCGCCTGATGGACTCGGTATGAGCCCCCGCCGGATAACAGTTTCTACAGCCGGTGTTGCCAAAATGATAAAACAGTTGGGCGATGATAAAGTGCGTTTCAAGCTCGCTTTATCGCTGCATGCCGCTAATGATGCCAAACGCGATCAGATAATGCCTATCAATGAAACCAATAATCTTAAAGTCCTCGTTGAGGCCCTGAACTATTTTTACGAAGCCACGGGCAACGAAATAACTTTTGAATACATACTCTTCAAAAATCTGAACGACTCGCAGAAAGACGCAGAAGACCTGGTGAAAATTTACAGGCAGGTTCCTGCTGATCTGGTTAACATCATTGAATACAATCCCATCGATGCCGCCCATTTCCAAAAGCCCGAAGAAGATGCAGTACAAGGCTTCATGGACTACCTGGAATCAAAGCGTGTCAACGCCCGCCTGCGTCGCAGCCGTGGTAAAGATATTGACGCAGCCTGTGGCCAACTGGCAAATGTTGATCATGCTGCACAAGCTTAACCAACATCAAAAGAAAAAGGAGCGAAACACTCGCTCCTTTTTCTTTTATATAATGTTGTAAGTTCTTTACTTGGTATCATACGCCCACTTAATATAAGTAGCGCCCCATGTAAAGCCCCCGCCAAATGCTGCAAGTATAATATTGTCACCTTTATGCAGCCTGCTTTCCCACTCCCACAGGCAAAGCGGCAAAGTTCCGTTTGTGGTATTGCCGTAGCGCTCAATATTTATCATCACCTTGCTTTCAGGCAGGCCCATGCGGTCAGCGGTTGCAGATATGATACGCTTATTGGCCTGGTGTGGCACCAGCCATGCTACATCATCGCCCGTAAGCTGGTTACGTTCCATTATTTCGGCAGATACGTCAGCCATATTCTTTACAGCAAACTTAAATACGGGCTGGCCTTCTTGATAAATGTAGTGTTCTTTATTCATCACGGTCTCCATGCTTGCAGGTTTCACTGATCCGCCGGCCTTTTGGTGCAGATGCACCCTGCCACTTCCGTCGCTGCGTAATATGGAATCTATTATACCGGTGCCCTCATTATTAGGCTCAAGCAATACAGCACCCGCGCCGTCACCAAATATGATGCATGTGGTACGGTCTTCATAGTTCACGATCGAACTCATTTTATCACCACCCACTACAATTACCTTTTTATATTTCCCGGTCTCAATAAACTGTGCTCCCGTATTAAGGGCATAAATAAAGCCGCTGCATGCTGCATTAACGTCAAAGCCAAAAGCATTTTTTGCACCCACTTTATCACTTATCACATTTGCGGTTGCGGGAAATTGCATATCAGGGGTAGTGGTAGCGCAGATAATGAGGTCTATATCCATCGCGCTTATGCCTCTTTTTTTCAGCAGCAGGTTCACAGCTTCTGCACCCATGTCTGATGTGCCTAAACCTTCACCTTTCAGTATATGACGTTCTTTAATTCCGGTACGGCTTTGTATCCACTCATCAGTTGTGTCCACTATCGTCTCCAGCTCAGCATTGGTCATCACATAGTCGGGAACATAGCCACCAACCGCCGTTATCGCAGCATGAATTTTCTGCATTTATAATTATTTAGTTCACAAAAATACTTATGATTTTTTGCATTGCCGCATTTGTCAATTTCCCATGCAGAATTTTAACACATGTCTTTGGCAATCTCATGTAGTGCTAACCAATTTGCACTTTTTTAAATTAACTGGTCATACCACCACACACACTTAATACCTGTCCGGTGATATAACTACTCATATCCGACGCGAGAAAAAGAGCTGTATTTGCTATTTCTTCTGGCTTGCCTATGCGCCCCAATGGTATTTTCTCAAACCATTTTTCCGCGCCTTCACCTTTCAGGTAGTGGGTCATGTCTGTTTCAATGAAACCCGGCGCTATAACATTGCAACGAATATTGCGGCTGCCTATTTCCTGCGCTATTGATTTTGTAAAACCAATAATGCCGGCTTTTGATGCAGCGTAAGAGCTTTGCCCGGCATTACCCTTAATGCCAACAATAGAACTGAGATTAATGATGCTGCCCGCTCGGGTTTTCATCATAGGTTTTATCACCTGGCGGGTAAGATTGTAAACTGACTTCAGGTTGGCCTGCATCACCTCGTCCCATTGCTCGGGCGTCATGCGCAGCAACAGGTTATCGCGGGATATACCAGCATTGTTCACACATATATCTATTGTGCCGAATTCCTTTATCACATCAGCGGCCAATTGCTCGCTGGCTTTGTAATCGCCCGCGTCACTCTTATAGCCTTTTGCTTTTACACCAAAAGCAGTCAATTTTTCCTCAAGCGCTTTGGCCCGTTCCTCTGACGACAGGTAGGTAAATGCTACCTGCGCGCCATGTTCTGCAAATTTCAGGGCTATTGCCTCACCTATACCACGACTGGCACCTGTAATAAGTGCTACTTTATTTTCAAGTAATTTCATTTTTTGTATCAGTTTGGGAGGGCTAAAATAGATAAAAATTATCCAATTACTTAATAAGGGAAATTTGCTATTTTGTTTATCGCATGTCTTGCGCCAAGCTCCTTTTTATTGTTTTTTTGTGCTGCATTACTGCAGTGGCTGTCTATTTGCGCAAAATGGAAATAATCAAACCACCAACGATAGTTCAACTACAGTGGAAATATTTCTGACTGACTTTATGGAAAGGTCTTCTATAAAACAGAGCCGCGAATAATTTTGGCTGAATCAAAAACAGGCAAAGTTGTTATGGGCTTTAAACGTATTGTAGATTCTTCCGGAAATCCTATTCCAATCAGGAATGTTCCTACAGGGCTATATAGACTTACTGTAGATTGGGGCCGTGGACTTACTATTGAGGCAGATCACATGAAGGTAGATGCGCAATTACGAAACAGCATTTATATTAAATGTGCTGGTATGGATACTTTGCGTTTTGAATATGACAAGGACAAAAACCAACCTGTAAATGAATATATGGCCAAAGTGAAAAGCATACGCCGCTCACCTAAAAACAGAGTATTTGAACAGAGATGTAATGAAAGAGCCGCATATCCTGAAGGGAGTTATTTGGTAACCATCAATACTTTGCCACCTATGAAACGTCATATAGACATTAAGGCTGGCTGCGAAACAGCGGTTGTTATTCCTTCTATGGGAACACTTGCGTTTAATGTGGCAGATGGAATAGACAGCCTTGTTTATTTGCATGAGATGGAGGCGACCCCAAAGGTTCTCTGCACTGTAAATGTAACGATAGCGAGAACATTGACCCTGATACCGGGCGTCTATTACTTGGAATACAGGATGCCGAATTCTAACGTAGCAAGGGAGTTCAAACTCAGAATTAATAGTGGCGACACGACATCGCTTAATCTGAGAACGTATTAGTCGTTCAAAAAGAAGGCTAAAAGTTGATAGAGATACACGACCGCTTGGTTCAGTATTTATATTAAAAACCAAAAAATAAATTGATTTTATGCATCTATATACAATTGTTAACTAACTACCTGTTCTATTCTGACCTAACTTTATTACAGCAATAACAAGATCGATCTAAACCCGCTTTACATTTTGAATAGGACAGTTTGCATCCTTTGTCTTTCAATAGTTAGCTATTTCGCTTCCGCACAGAATATTATTATTACTGCCGCAGGAAATGGTACTCCCGGCCGTGCAGGCGATAGTGGTCTGGCCGCTGCTGCTTCATTTTACCATCCCGCTGCCATCTGTTTCGATCAGTTCAACAATTACTATGTAGCCGATGAAATAAATTGCTTGGTGCGTAAGATCAATTTCAGCACTGGAATTATTACAACAGTGGCCGGCAACGGCGTAACCGGTTATTCGGGCGATAGCGGGCTTGCCGTGAATGCATCGCTCAATTATCCCAATGGTGTGTCGCTGGATGCATTAGGTCGTTTGTACATAGCCGACGCGATAAATCACCGCATTAGGATGGTTGATCTGGCTACTAATATAATTACCACAATTGCAGGTAACGGCAGCCCGGGTTACTCCGGCGATGCTGCAGCAGCTACCTCGGCCAAATTAAATATACCTGAAGGCCTGTACGCTGACTACGCCGGTAACGTTTTTATTGCCGATGCGGCAAACAATGCAATTAGGAAGTATGATGTCGTGTCTGGAACGATCACTACAATTGCAGGAAACGGTAATGCGGGCTATAGTGGCGATATAGGACCGGCAAGGGAAGCTCAGCTAAATGATCCGAATGGTGTTTGTAAGGATAATTCAGGCAACCTTTATATAGCGGATACCCGCAACTCCGTGATACGGAAAGTCTCGGCAAATGGTATCATCACAACCTATGCAGGCAACGGAGCCTGCGGCTACGCCGGTGATGGTGGCCTTGCAACCGATGCTGAACTGGATGAGCCCATGGGGGTAGGGACTGACGATTCCGGCAATGTTTTTATAGCAGATAATGTTGGAGTGGTCAGAAAAATAGATAAAAGAACGGGCATTATTTCAACGATAGCCGGAACAGGCAGCGCGGGCTATTCCGGCGATGGCGGATCTGCAACCGCCGCTCAACTCAATGGCCCCAATGGCCTTGCCATCGACAAGTTTAACCACATATATATAGCTGATGAATGGAATAATGTTATAAGAGCAATTCTTCCCGACACTAACTATACAAGCAGCGCAACAGCGGTGGTAGCAAACGATGGGATATCTGTTCGCCCTAACCCCTCCGGGGGGAAATTTGTTGTGGAGATCATATCTTCTTTTTCGGAGTGCTCGTTGAATATATTCACTATCGCAGGAAAGAATATTTATCATACAGATTCTATCAGCCGGAGTTTTATCCTGGATATGACAAGTGATTCACCGGGCATTTATATTCTGGTTCTGACCACGGCTAAAGGCGATCAGCTAAAGAAACTCATAGAGATACAATAAAAAAGCGGCTGGCAAACACCAACCGCTTCTTAATTATCTATTCAATATCCCGTCTTTATTTGTACGGGAGAGGCTTACACATCTATCTTGGCATACTTTGCATTCTTCTCAATAAAATCACGGCGTGGTGGTACTTCTTCGCCCATCAGCATAGTAAATATTTCATCAGCATATACCGAGCTTTCAATGGTCACTTGTTTCAATGTCCGTGTGTCCGGATTCATTGTGGTATCCCAAAGTTGCTCTGCGTTCATTTCACCAAGACCCTTATAACGCTGTATGTTCACGGAATCTTCTTTACCATGGGCTAACTTCTCAACTGCAGCTTTCCGGTCTGTTTCATTCCATGCATATGTTTGCTCTTTGCCTTTTTTCACAAGGTACAGCGGTGGTTGCGCCAGGTACACATAACCTTGCTCTACCAGTTCTTTCATGTAGCGGAAGAAGAAAGTAAGTATAAGAGTTGCGATGTGAGAACCATCCACATCCGCATCCGTCATGATGATGATCTTATGATAGCGGAGTTTTGTAAGGTTCAGTGCTTTGGCATCTTCGGGAGTACCCACGCTCACGCCTAAAGCAATGAACATGTTTTTTATTTCCTCGTTCTCGTATATCTTATGTTCCTGCGCTTTTTCCACGTTTAGTATCTTACCACGCAGGGGCAGTATGGCCTGGAAAGTGCGGTCACGGCCTTGTTTGGCAGTACCACCAGCCGAGTCTCCTTCCACAAGATAAAGTTCGCAGCGTTCAGGATCTTTATCAGAACAGTCAGCCAGTTTGCCGGGCATTCCACCACCGGTAAGTATACTCTTACGCTGCACCATTTCGCGTGCCTTGCGTGCCGCAGCTCTTGCCTGTGCAGCCAGTATCACCTTGTCTATTATAAGCTTCGATTCTTTGGGATGTTCTTCAAGATATGCTTCCAGCACGCGGCTCACGCATACATCTACCACGCCCATCACATCATTGTTGCCCAGCTTGGTTTTGGTTTGTCCTTCAAACTGTGGCTCAGGCACTTTAACCGATATAATAGCGCTCAATCCTTCGCGGAAATCATCGCCTGTTATCTCCACTTTGGCCTTTTCAAACAGCTTGTTCTTATCACCGTATGATTTAAACACGCGTGTTATAGCCCTGCGGAAACCCGCAACGTGCGTACCGCCTTCTATAGTGTTGATATTATTAACGTAGGAGAATATATGCTCGCTGAAAGAGGTGTTATAAGATAGTGCTACGTCAACAGCTACATTGGTTTCGCTGTCATGGGCCTCAACAAAGATCGGAGTTGGCAGCAATGGATCACGCTTGCCAATAGTATCAAGCAATTGTACAAATTCCACTATACCACCCTGGCTGTAAAAAACTTCCGATGCAGGTGATCCTTCATCTGTTTGCTCTCTTTCGTCCAGCAATACGATACGGATGCCCTTGTTCAGGAACGACAGTTCCCTCAGGCGGCTCGCCAGTATGTCGCGATTGTAAACGGTATCCTTAAAAATGCTGCTGTCAGGCTGAAAGTGTTGCGTGGTGCCGCGTTTATCGGTAGTGCCTATCTCGCGAACGGGGTATTGGGGAATACCCTTTGCATACTCTTGTTCAAATATTTTCCCTTCACGGTAAACAGTAGTATGCAGATGTTCACTCAGTGCATTTACGCAACTCACACCCACACCGTGCAAACCGCCCGATACTTTATAGCTGTCTTTGTCAAACTTACCACCGGCGTGCAACACGGTCATTACAAGTTCCAGTGCCGAACGGCCTTCTTTCGTATTAATACCCGTAGGTATACCACGTCCGTCATCTTCCACACGAATGGAATTATCCTTCAGTATGGTTACGGTAATGTTCTTGCAATATCCCGCAAGCGCTTCGTCAATGGAGTTATCTACTACTTCGTAAACCAGGTGGTGCAGACCCTTAACGCCTATATCACCTATATACATCGCCGGGCGTTTACGCACGGCTTCAAGACCTTCTAATACTTGTATACTATTCGCATCATAAGCAGGAACCTGCATAACTTCATTTTCTAATTCCATATTGTATCACTTTCCGGGCATTTTTTATTGTGTAGAAATGTTGCTAAAGAAGCCTGAAACAACACTAAAATTGCCACTCCCGGATATGTGGCTGATACTTACATTTTTACGTAAATATGTTATGTAGCAAAGATAATCTAAAAATGCACTTCAAGCAAGGAAAATAAAGGCTTTTCACAGGTTTTTCACAAGTAAAAATATATACCCGGAAGACAGCCTCGGAATATCGATTTTGTGAGCAAATTCAGCCCTGAAAACAAATCAATTATTTTAACATAATTATATCGGTTTGCTTCTGTTATGCAATGCGATAAATGCCTTGCTTTGTTGCTCAAATGACATACCTCAAAAAAGCTCAAAAACAGGACAAAACATTCCTTAATCCCGTACATACCGAAATGAAGGTGCCTATGCTCAAAATACTGGGCAAAATGATCACTTCAAAAGCTGAGCGTGTGCCTGAAATTGCTCCGGGGCCTTTTCATACCGACACTTCAGTTTACAATACGCCACCGGCATCAGGGCTGCGCATCACTTGGATAGGGCATTCATCCCTGTTGATCGAGATAGATGGCAAGCGCATACTTACTGATCCTGTCTGGGGGCAAAGAGCTTCTTTTCTTTCTTTTGCCGGCCCTAAACGCTTTTTTGCCCCACCTTTTGCTCTGCAACAGCTACCCCGGCTCGATGCCATAATTCTCTCCCACGATCATTATGATCACCTTGACAAGCCCACGATAAAACAATTGGTAAACGACACCACTCCCATCTACTGCTCGCTGGGTGTGAGTTCTCACGTCCTTAAATGGGGTATTGATTCCAAACGCATCACCGAAATGGATTGGATGGATGCTGCCCGAATAGGTGGGGATTGTACCATAACGGCTTTACCCGCCCGGCATTTTTCAGGCAGGGGAGTCATAAACCGCAACCAGACACTCTGGTCTTCGTTCGCTATCAAAGGCAATAAGCACAATATCTATTTTGGGGCCGATTCCGGCTTTTTCCCGGGCTTTAAGGACATTGGTGAGGCTTTTGGTCCTTTCGACCTTACTATGCTCGAGATCGGGGCAAGCAGCGAGTTTTGGGCTAATATCCACATGGGTCCCGAAAGGGCTGCTGAAGCGCAGCTGCTTTTAAACTCGAAATTGTTGCTTCCAATTCACTGGGGTACTTTCAATCTCGCTCTGCATGGTTGGACCGATCCGGTCGAGCAAATTATTCAACAGGCTGCGGAAAAGGGATTTAGCCTTGTACTTCCGGCTCCGGGAGAGCCACTTGAAATAGCGGGCGCTGCATACAATTCTGGATGGTGGAAGAGATAGGTGTTCTATAATCTGTTCATCTGGTAGTAGCCCAGGCCCTGCACGTATAGCATCATATAATTGTTAGGCCCGTTAAAATTAGATGTGTGTGGCATAAAATTGCTCTTCAGGTTGCCTATCACACTGTCTTTTATGTTTAGCAGTGTCACATTGCTCACTCCTGTGGCATTATCGTAAATAGCCTGGTAAGTAAGTGCTGAATCAATGGTCTGATTACTTGCATTTTTTAACTTTAGGTGAGCGGTAAAATCACGATTCAGAATAAGTTGCACATCTTGTTGCGCCGTGCTCAGGCTGCTCCAGGTCGAGGTGTACGTGCTGCCTGACAGTGTAAATGCGTCCGCAGCCACCCAGGTTGTGCTGATGCCTGATCCTTTCATCCATATATTGCGCGACGGATCGGCATATTGCACCGTATTTACAAGGAATTCATAGCTCGTTGCGCTGGGAGTAAATGTATTACGCAGTGTTATACTGCTCCAGAACCAGTTACTATATAGGTAATCGTCGCTATACCAGTCCACATAATAAGTTCTGCCCTCCACAAATTTGTCCATAGGTACAGTGTAATAGCCTCTAACCTCCATTCTGCCCGATAAGAATGCATTGGTACCTGTGTTGTAATCGCTTTGGGTGTTATATATTTTTACGTTGATAGCTTTGTCGGTAAGATTTTCAAAATTGTATTCAAAACCTTGGTTCGACGGGGTTTCATGACAGCCTGTCAGCGAAAGAAAGGGCAATAGAAGAAAAAAGCAGAATAAATACCTTTTGAAAGCCATGAGTCGAAGCGGGTATCAGCATTAGACAACCAAATTTAAGAAAGTCACACCTATAATGTTCTGTATTAAAATAATAAAAGTGTGAAAGGTTCCCCCAAAGATTTTTTTGATTTTTTGATCCGGAAACACCGCAATATCCAAACAACTCAAATATACTTCTCCGCTTTTTTACTATTTTGGTCATACTTATCAGATTGTATATTATAAAACCTATTTTCTAAAGGATCAAGATGGGATCAGGCAGCACTAACATCGAGTCAGGCCAGCGTCTTTTTGACGATGCTCCGCTCCCTACTTTCCTGTACGATCCGGAAACACTTACAATATTGGCTGCTAACAAGGCTGCCGTAATGGTTTTTGGCTATACACAGCAGGAGTTTATTGGTTTATCCTTGCTTGTCACCGTCCACCCTGAGGACGCCGCCCATCTTAAGCCCGCTATCGAACGTTCTCAGAAAGTGGGCTACAGCAGCACAGGGAAATGGAAAAATGTAAAAAAAGATGGTAGCTCTTTCTACATGCGGGTTCATTCCAACGCTACCGTTTACAACAACAAGCCCTGTCGCATCGTAGTGGCTTTCGATATTGAGGATGAACTTGCAGCTGAAAGCAGGAAATTAAGTGAGGAAGCAGTCGAGGAAAAGAAACAGGAAATGGAGGGCATCCTGGAAAGTATTAGCGAGGCCTTCTTCGCTGCCGATCTTAATTGGCATCTTACTTATGTAAACAGGGCTGCCGAGAAAATGTATGGCATCAAAAGAGAGGAGGTCTTGAGCAAATATGTTTGGGATCTTTTTCCAAAAACAGTTTCCAGTATTTTTTTCGATGGTTTTCACAGAGCTGTGAAAGAACAGGTTACAGTCACGATCGAAGGCGTATCTCCAGCCACGGGACGTTGGGTTATGGCCACGGCATATCCTACCAAAACCGGCATTGCAGTCTATTTCAAGGATATTTCAGAGCAAAGAAAGTTACTTGAGAATCTGAGCAATAACATGCAGAACCTGAATGCACTGATCAACAATACCAGCGATCTCATTTGGTCTGTCGATAAAGATTTGAGGATCATTTCGGCTAACCAGGCTTTTAAAGAGGCAGTGTTTAAACTGAACAAAATAGACATCAAGCCCCGCGATTATGCGCTGCCAAAGGAACTGGGCTCTGAGGTAGTAAAGGAACGCCTGGAACAATACAATAGAGGCTTAAAGGGAGAAACTTTTACTGTAATTGATAAACGTACCATTGAGGGTGAGTTGGTTTACCGTGAAACCAATTTTAACCCTATAAAAGATGACTGGGGTTCTGTCATCGGGGTCAGTTGTTACTCCCGCAATGTTACAGAACGGAACCACCAGCTCATGAAAATTCGTGAGCAGAACGAAAAACTCAAAGAAATTGCCTGGATACAGTCGCATAAAGTGCGTGGCCCGGTGGCAACCATTTTAGGTCTCACGCAAATATTTGAATATACCGACCCTTCCGATCCCGGTAATCAGAAAATTATTGAGGGCATAAAGGAAGAGGCCATAAAACTTGATGAAATTATCAAGGAGGTCGTAAAAAAGACCTATCACATGGATTCCACCGATTATCAAGGACCCGGTGCTAACTACTAATGTTTTAGTAAGGTACTACGTAGTATCATTGCTGCCACGCTGAAGTAAATGATAAGCCCTGTCACGTCAACCAGTGTAGCCACAAATGGCGCTGACGATGTTGCCGGGTCAAGTTTCATTTTCTTCAGTACCATAGGTATCATTGAGCCGCTCAGTGTTCCCCAAAGTACAATGCCTATCAGCGAGAAAAATACAGTTACACCTAAAAGAAACCAATGCTCGCCAAAGTCCTGCCAGTTGAAGAAATGCCAGATACTTATACGTATCAGCCCTATGGTCCCGAGTATGATACCCAAAGTAAGCCCTGCCAGTATCTCCCTGCGCATCACATACCACCAATCTTTGGGCGATAGCTCTTTCAGCGCCATAGCACGTATGATAAGCGTTGCCGCCTGCGATCCGCTATTTCCTCCGCTGGACATTACCAGCGGTATGAACATGGTCAGTATTATGGCATGCTGTAACTCGTCCTGGAAATAACCCATGGCATTTGTGGTCAGCAATTCACTCACAAACAGGATGATGAGCCAAACTGAGCGTTTGCGTATCAGGGTAAAGAAATCGGTCTTTACATACGGCAGATCCAGGGATTCCACACCACCAAACTGTTGCATATCCTTTGTGTCCTTTTCTTCCGCCTCGTCTATCACATCGTCTATCGTTACTACGCCCAATAGCACATTGTTCGAATTGGTAACGGGTAGTGCCACCCGGTCATACTCTTTAAACTTAATAATAGCATCCTCAATACTGTCCTGTATATTCAGTTTCACATAAGCATGATCCATTATTTCCTCTACCACTTTCTCAGGCTCGTTCAGCACTAGGCGTCTTATTGGTATATCATCTATCAGCTTGCCTTGCTCATCTACCACAAACACCACATCACTGGCCTCATTATCCTGGTGGTGCAGGCGCAGGTGGGCCATGGCACGCCCTATGGTCCAGTCCTTACGTATTGCCGTGAAGCTGGTATTGATCATGCGTGCCACGCTCTGCTCGGGAAAACCCAGCAGGTCCTGCGTGGCCCTTTTGTTTTTCTCATCCAGGAAGTTCAGGAACTCCGATAATTCCAGCCCGCTCAACTGGTCAAAAAAGGCCAGCCTGTCGTTCGATTCCTGGTTGTTAAGAACATATGAAGCTCTGATACGAGGCATATGTTCTATTATCTCTCGTTGCAGGTCATAAGGCAGGTAGGCAAACACCTTTACCTGGTTTTTCTCTGGCAGTGCAATAAAAGCGCGAATGCTTGCTTCTTCGGGAAGTGATTCAAATAGCTTAGCTACCTCAGCAGCATAGTCCTCGTCCTTCGTATGGCTGAGCAGGTCGCTGAGATCCCCTTCCAGTATCTTCTCTTTCAGGTCTTCGAGCATCATTATCCATACAAAATTGGTTAGGTTAAGAAATCTGATAAGGACGAAACTTCCGCCTCATTCCTCATCTGTGGCACACCTCAGCTAAAAGGCGGTGCAAAATTACTCCAATTTGGCCTAAACGAACAATAATAAAATAGTTCCGGAATGAAGAAAATTATTATTTATATGAGCCCGCCCTTCTGATGTGCGGGGTCTCATTTCCTAATAGCCTGTTAATGAGATTTGAATTGGCCGTTAACGGCTTACAAATGCCCGGTTAAGCGCTTGCAAAATGCCTGTTAATCGGGCTCTGAAATTCCCCTAAGCCGCCCGGGGCTTGCACCTTTATACTACCAAAAGGACATAACCCTTACGAATAAAATTAAGTTGAGAAAAAACAAGAGTCCTCCCGGCTTAGCCGCGGAGGACTCTTTCGTTTTCTACATGTCATCCTGGCGAAGGAAGGATCTTGAATCGGGTTATTATACTTGTTTCTACCGCACCACCACCTTCTTCACATAGCTCATATCCGACCGCACATCCTTCACATTCTATTCTTCCCGAAACATCCGATAAACTCACTTGCCACTCAGCACCACCATTGTCTGGTATTCTTATATACACATCGCCAATGGGCTGGGCTGAACAAGGCTCGAATTTTGCCATCCTTTTTTGCGCACGGCTTTTTCCGCTCAAACCCGCATCAGCACTGCAAACTTTTTTCAAACTTTATACACTGGCTGTATAAAGTTTATACAGTTACTGTATAAACTTTGAAACTGCTTTTGGTTACACGATCTCCGCCATCGTAACTTTACAACGCAGCTTAAAAAAATCTGCCCTCTTGCTTGAAATGTGCTTTGTGAGTTCGCGTCTTTGCAGTAAACCCCGCCAACCGCTCAGCTTATCAACTACCCAACTTGTCAACCATTCAATATGCCCTGCTCGCCGCTCTCAAGCTCCACCCTCAACCTCTATTTTTCCTCGATTTTGGGCAATAGAAAATGATAACAGACTTAATATCAGTCAATTGCAAAAAATATATGGGCAACAGTGAGCAATATATGGGCAACAAAGCGGCAATACTTGTGCCATAAATGGAGGCGCTTTGAGCAACATCTGCGCGTTACTTGAGCAACACGATCTTTACAATACCTTTGAAATTATAATGCAGGATTTTACAAACGAAATAGTCTATCGCACTGCTCGCAGTGGTGGCAAGGGCGGTCAGAATGTCAACAAGGTTGAGACAATGGTCGAGGCCTGCTGGCAAGCCTCCGCGTCCCGATATTTCAGCGATGAAGAAAAAGAGAGAATAATTGAAAAGCTAAGCAACCGCATCAGTAAAGACGGCCTCCTTATAGTCAAAAGCTCAGCCACCCGCTCCCAACTGGAAAACAAGCAAATAGCCACAAACAAAATGCTGGATCTGGTTGAGAAAAGTCTTCATGTCGCTAAAAAGCGCAAAGCCACAAAGCCCAATAAAGCAGCCAAAGAAAAACGACTCGAATCCAAGAAAAAGGAATCGCAAAAAAAACAGCTGAGGATCAGGAATTGGAAACCGGGAAATGGTGATTAGGTTCCACGAGTCATTCACAGATCAGAAAATACAAATGAACTACCTTTCATCAAAATCAATAACCACCCGCTCAGTAGTAGGGTGCGACTGGCAGGTAAGCACAAAGCCTTTTTCAAGCTCGTCTTTTTCAAGCGCGTAGTTCACTTCCATGTCCACAGCGCCTTCCATCACACGGGCACGGCAGGTACAGCACACACCGCCCTTGCAGGCATAAGGCAGATCAGCACCATGTTTCAGCGCGGCATCAAGAATGCTATCCCCGTCATAGGCCAGGTCCATTTCAAAAGTATTACCATCAAGTCTTATACTCACTTTACTGGTTTTGCCGCTTTCAGCTTTATGTTCTTTTACCCATTTTTCATGTCCTGACTTCGGTTGGTCCGGCGAACTGAATAACTCAATATGGATATTGTGCTGCGGCATACCAAGCATCGCCAGTTTATCACGCACAGACAGTATCATTTCTTCCGGACCGCATATAAATGCCTCATCCGTTTGTTCAATATTTATGAGATTATGTTTGCAGAACTCCACGCACTTATCCGCTGTTATACGGCCGTTGAAAAGCTCAACATCCATCTGCTCACGGCTCAGCACATGAAACACCGAAACCCGCTGCATGTATTTATTTTTAAGGCCTTCTATCTCCTCACGAAAGATAATAGAGGTCCTGTTTTTGTTACCATATATCAGCGTAACCTTGCTGTTTGGCTCCTCCTCCAGCACGGTCCTCATTATGCTCATTATCGGGGTAATTCCGCTGCCGGCAGCTATGAACAAATAATTACGGCTCGCTTTTTCAGATGGCCTTGGCGAGAATTTGCCCAGCGGTGTCATTACATCAATGGTCTCACCAGCCTTCATCGCCTCATTTGCATAAGTAGAAAACTTCCCCGCTTCAACTTTCTTTATAGCTACACGCAGCTCCTTGGCTTTTGGGCTCACGCATATCGAGTACGAGCGACGCACCTCAGCGCCTTCCATATGCTTACGGAAAGTAAGGTACTGTCCCGGTGCAAAGCGGAAATGCTCCCACAACTCATCAGGAACTTCTAACGCAACAGATACACAATCGGAAGTTTCAGGACGAACATCCTTCACTTTTAACTCATAAAACTTCGGAGCTGACATAGGCTGCGAAAATAAGCCAAATAGCCTGAAAATTAATATGGCAATAATGTAATTGAAATATATAAAAAATCCTTTACCGCTCAACTTTTCAAGCAGTCAACCTTTCAACAAATCAACCTAACAAGCGATCCAGCTCTTCTTTCTTCAGCATGGCAAATACCTTTTTACCCTCAGGCGTATATTCCGGTTGGCTGCAGGCAAACAGTTCGTCTATAAGCGCTTGTTGCGCCTCCGGCTGGCGAATGGTTTGGGTATTGCGCGCAAAGCGTTTCGCCATATTCAGGATCAGCCTGTCGCTACGTCCGCCGGCTGCGTCTGGCGATTCATGTTTCATCATTTCAATGATCTCATCAAGCACATGCTTCTCATCCCCTGCCGGCAATTGCGTGGGCATGCCTTGTATCACAAAGGTATTCTTGCCAAAAGGTGCAATGTCAAAACCTATCCGCGCCATATCAGGCAGAACGCTTGATAATAATACAGCGTCTTGTGGCGAGAGTTCGTATGAGGTCGGAAATAACGATTGTTGCGATGCAACTGTTCCGGTTTCCCATTCTTCCAGTATGCGCTCAAACCATATGCGCTCTTGCGCCCGGCGTATGTCTATCAGCATAAGCCCTGACTTTACTGTCGTAAGCAGCATGCTGTCCTGCACAAGTAATATGTTTGTTCGTGTACCTGTCTGCTCAGTCTCTGTGCTCGAATGCAAAGTCCCTGCGCCGGATGGGAGCGGCGCATTTGGGTCAACTCGTCCTTTCTGTTCAACGGGGTTTGCCGGTGTCTGCGCTATAGAATACAAATCTTTCCATTGTTGCAGGCTGTCTTTGCGCTCTATAAAATGCGCTTGTCCGCCGCTGCGGAATGTGTTATGCAGGTAGCCTCTTTCAGTCTCTTGCTTCTGTTTTTCTGTAAATGGCATTTGCACCGATGGCAATTGTTGTATACCTGCGTTCAGCGTAAAGTCCAGCGATGGCGCTATATTATATCTGGCCAATGCATGTTTCACTGCTGCGCTCAGGTACGAATACATGAGGCGGTCATCTTCAAACTTCACTTCCTGCTTTGTGGGGTGTACATTCACATCCACTCGTGCCGGGTCAACCTCGAGGAACAATACATAAAACGGGTAAGAGTCCTTTTCGATCAGTCCCTCATAAGCAGTAGTAACGGCATGGTGCAGGTACGCGTTGCGGATAAACCGCCCATTGATAAAGAAGAATTGCGAACCACGGGTGCGCAGCGCAGCTTCAGGCTTGCCTATAAAACCATGGATCTTCAGCAGCTCAGTTTGCTCTTCTACAGGCACCATGTTTTTCTCATGTTGGTTCCCCAAAAGGCCTACCACACGTGTCTTCAGGCTGCCGGCCTCCAGGTTGTATTGTTCAGTTCCATTGTTCCAGAACCGGAACCGGATAGCAGGATACGCCATCGCGACGCGCGTAAATTCATCCAGCAAATGACGAAGTTCCGTGATCGTGCTTTTTAAAAAGTGTCTGCGCGCAGGCACATTAAAGAACAGGTTCTTCATCATGATATTGGTACCCTGTTCGCAGGCACATGCTTCCTGCAGCTTCACTTCGCTTGCTTCTATCAGCAGACGCGTTCCCACTTCCGAGTTTTTGTGCCTGGTTTTCACCTCTACCTGTGCCACCGCCGCGATAGACGCCAGCGCCTCTCCGCGGAAACCCATAGTTCGTATGGTAAACAGGTCATTGATGTTTTTGATCTTGGAAGTGGCGTGGCGCTCAAAACTCATGCGCGCATCGGTGGGGCTCATACCACTGCCGTTGTCTATCACCTGCACCAGTTCCTTGCCCGCGTCTTTTATCACCAGTTGTATCTCGGTAGCACCTGCGTCAATAGCATTTTCCAGCAACTCCTTTACGGCCGAAGCAGGTCTTTGTATCACCTCGCCTGCGGCTATCTGGTTGGCTATATGATCTGATAATAATTCAATTACGTCGGGCACAGGCGGCTAAGTAAGTTTGAGTAAAGATAAGGAGCGAAACATTGTCAAAATAAACCTTTGAAAAGTAATTCAAATAATAAAAAAATGGAGGTGAAACCGCTGGTGACACTTCATTTATTCCCCTATTTTTGTTCCATGTCCATTAAAAATAATACCATCGCTTTTTTGTGCCTGTTTGCCTTGTGCTGCAACTTTGCCGGTTTGGCCCAGCAAAAAGGCAAAAAAGTACAACCTAAAGAAGATGCTCGCAAAAAATGGGTGGACAGCGTATACAATAAACTTACTCTGGATGAGCACATAGGTCAGCTGTTTATGGTGGCTGCATATTCCGGTGGTAAATCCTATAATGAAGATGCCATTATTCAACTGCTGAACTCTCACCAGATCGGCGGACTTATTTTCATGCAGGGCGGCCCTGTAAGGCAGGCTAACCTAACTAATAAGTACCAGGCTATGGCCCAGGTACCGCTTTTGATAGCAATGGATGCGGAGTGGGGATTGGGTATGCGGCTGGACAGCGTTCAGAATTTCCCGAGGCAAATGATGATAGGCGCGGGCAGGGATACCATGCTTGCCTACCGTACAGGTGCTGCAATAGCACAGCAATGCAAACGCCTTGGTGTGCATATCGATTTTGCACCCGTTGTAGACGTGAACAACAATCCCCAGAACCCGGTAATCAACTCACGTGCTTTTGGCGAGGATAAAACATGGGTTACGCGTAACGGTATTGCTTACATGCATGGACTGCAAAATAATGGAGTAATGGCTTGTGCCAAACACTTTCCGGGACACGGCAACACAAACGTTGATTCGCACAAAGATCTCCCCATCATCGACAAAACGGTAGAACAGTTAGATACTCTGGAACTGTTTCCCTTCAAAGCCATGATGCGCGCGGGGGTAAAAAGTATGATGGTTGCCCATCTCGAAATACCCTCTTTAGAAACAGAACCTCATGTGCCAACCACTTTGTCCAAGAATACAGTAACAGGCCTTCTGAAAGAAAAGATGGGTTACAAAGGCCTTATTTTCACCGATGCGCTCAATATGCAGGGGATAGCAAAGTATTTCGCTCCAGGTGATGCTGATGTAAGAGCATTTATCGCAGGCAATGATGTACTCCTCTTTTCTCAGGATGTACCAACTGCTATCAATAGGATAAAGCTGGCAATGGACAGCGCTAAAATTACCGATGCCCGCATTGAGGAGAGCGTTAAAAAAATACTTGCTGCAAAGTATGATGCAGGCCTGAACAACTGGCAACCAATTAATACAGACAACCTTACAGACGACCTTAACAGGAACGTTATTCCCGTCCGCGAAGCAACCGCTAAAGCCTCCGTTACTCTGGTAAAAGATGGCAACGGTATCATCAACAAAATGAATCGCAATATGCGTGTGGGTTATGTGGGTATTAACGTAAGCGCTACTACACCATTGTGCAAAGAACTATATGACAGCCTCGGCAATGTTATATCCGACTGGTTGCCCAAAGGCAGCAAACCCGAACTCGTAAACCAGCTATTGGAAAAGACAAAAGACTACGATGCAACAATAGTTGCCCTGCATAACCTAAGCTTCTACCCGGCCAATAATTATGGTCTGGATGCTCAGGCCATTTCTTTTCTGCAGCAATTGCAGGGACGTGGTAACGTAATGGTAGTAGTGTTGGGCAATGCTTATGCAGTCCAGAACTTCGCGATGCCTGCATCTCTGTTAGTTGCGTATGAAGACGATTCAACTATTGAACATATAGTCGCAAAAGTGCTGCTCAAAAAGCAAAAGGCAAAAGGAGTACTACCTGTTACACCGGTAATGAAAATAATAGCCGACTCATCCTTGCCGATAGCTATGGAGCCGGAAAATACGGACCGTCTTAAAAATGTTATCAGTCCGGTGGAAGTTGGTGTAAAAGACCTTGATGCTTTATTCAAGCTCAATATGTTCATTCAACGTTGCGTCGTTGATGGCGTCTTCCCGGGATGCCGGGTATATGCTGCCCGCAACGGCAAGGCCTTTTACGATAAATCCTTCGGCTATTTTACTTATGACAAAAAGAAGGCGGTCGATACAGCCAGCATTTATGATGTTGCCTCGCTTACCAAAGTGCTTGCCACTACGCTTGCCGTCATGCGTCTTTATGAGAACGGAAAGCTCGATCTGGACCAAACACTCGGCAAATACCTGAAGTGGACAAAAAAGACGGACAAAGCTAATTTACGTATCCGCGACCTGCTGCTACACCAAGCGGGTCTTAAGAGTTGGATCCCCTTCTTTAGGGAGACCTTAGATGCAAACGGTCCGAAGAAAGGAATATACAGTGCTAAGCCTGATGATAACTTCACTATCCAGGTAGCCAAAGATCTGTACATCGAGAAGAACTACCGGGACACAGTATGGAACAAAATACTGGCCAGCGCTCTTGAGAACAAAGGACATTTTGTATACAGCGACCTAGACTACTATTTCCTGGCGGAGGTGGTTGAAAAAATAACGGGCGAAAATATTAATGACTATGTGGATGAGCAGTTTTACAAGCCAATGGGTTTGACGCGTATTTCGTACTTACCCCTGAAGAAATTCAAAGAATCCGATATCGTGCCGACCGAACAAGATGTTTTCTTTCGCCACCAGCTTGTGCAAGGCTATGTTCACGACCCGGGCGCCGCAATGTTGGGTGGTGTGGCCGGCCATGCAGGTATCTTTGCATCTGCACAGGATGTCGGTGCGATTTTCCAAATGCTGCTGAATAAGGGCCGCTATAATGGTAAGCGGTTCTTCAAGCCCGAAACAGTAAACTACTTCACAGCCTACAATTCAAAACTCAGCAGGCGCGGCCTGGGCTTTGACAAACCTTCTACTGATAGTGACGACGGCACTCCCGCAGGCGATCGCTGCACTGGCTCAACCTTCGGTCATCAGGGCTTCACCGGCACTTGTGCTTGGGCCGATCCGGAAACAGGTATTCTATTCGTCTTTTTGTCCAATCGTGTATATCCTTCAGCCGACAACAACAAGATATCGCACCTCAATGTACGAACCGTTGCTCAGGATTATATTTACCAGTCAATGGGGTTTCCCGTAAACCACGACCGTCCGAAAGAATACAAGCAGGCGATAGAACAGCTTAAATAAAGCAATGGTTAAAGCTTTGCTAAAAGAGTAAGGCTAACCCTAAAATACCCCAATTCGGAATATAAAATGACAAATGTATTTCGTTGATTTACGTACTACATTTATTAGGCGTATGTAAATCTCTTTCCAGCACATTGGGATCCTAAGCTTAGAATTCCACGTGGACAAGTTGTCGCG
>JADMIO011409251.1_pt1 | contig 104459 bp, 90 predicted proteins | sample 8958161 | NCBI WGS metagenome assembly JADMIO01 (sample SAMN16585339, study PRJNA669376) | soil metagenome | isolation source: Crop rotation soil | place: USA: Cullars Rotation, Alabama | collected 2011 | reverse complement strand
GCGACAACTTGTCCACGTGGAATTCTAAGCTTAGGATCCCAATGTGCTGGAAAGCCGATCGCATTGTCGGCTCGCTGAGCGTGGGCAACCGCCAGCGCGTCGAAATCCTCCGCGCGCTGTCGCAGGACGCCCGCATCCTGATCATGGACGAGCCGACTGCGGCCCTGACCGAATATGATGTGACGCGGCTCTTCGACATCGTGCGCAAGCTGAAGGCGCGCGGCGTCGCGGTGATCTATATCAGCCACCGGCTCGACGAGATTTTCGCGATCGCCGATCGCGTCACCGTGCTGCGCGACGGTGCGCATATCGCGACCAAGCGCGTGGCCGATACGGCGGCGACCGAACTCGTGCACTTGATGGTCGGTCGCAAGATCGAAAGCCTGTTTCCGAAGATCACGGTGCCGATCGGCGAACCGGTGCTGGAGATCAAGGATCTCGAGCGGCGGCCGCTCACCCGGAGCATCAGCCTCGCCGTGCGCGGCGGTGAAATCGTCGGCCTTGCCGGCCTCGTCGGCTCGGGCCGCAGCGAGCTGGCGCACACGATTTTCGGGGTGACGCCTGCCGAAGGCGGCGAGATCAGGATTTGCGGTCAGGCGGTCGACATCCGATCCCCCGCGCAGGCCCGCGCGCTCGGCATCGGCTACGTGCCGGAAGATCGCGGCACGCAGGGGCTGGTGCGGGCGATGACGGTGCGCGAGAATTTCAGCCTCGCCGCGCTCGGCAAGGTTGCGTTCGCCGGCTTTATCGATCGCGCCGCTGAGGGCAAGCTCGCCAGCGACGGCGTCAAGCGCTTCGCGGTCAAGGCGAGCTCGCTGGAGCAGGCCGCCGGCAAGCTCTCCGGCGGCAATCAGCAGAAGATCGTGCTCGGCAAATGGCTCGCCAATCAGCCGAAGCTTTTGATCCTCGACGAGCCGACGCGCGGCATCGATGTCGGGGCGAAAGCGGAGATCCATCGCCTGATGGGCGAGCTCGCCGCGCAGGGCCTCGCTATCCTGATGATTTCGAGCGAGCTGCCGGAGGTGCTCGGCATGAGCGATCGCGTGCTGGTCATGCGTGAAGGCCGTATCGTCGCGGAATTTGCGCGCGAGGACGCCACGCAGGAGGCGGTCGGCGCGGCCATGATGGGCAACCATGACAGCGTGGAGAGGGTGGCATGACCGCGGCGACGTTGACTGGCGCCGAGGCCGATCCGCGACGGCTGCTCAAGGCGCTCGCCTCGCAGGAGGCTTTGCTCGCGATCGCGGTAATTGGCCTCGCCATCGTCGTCGGGCTCTACAATCCGCGTTTTCTGGCGACCCGCAATCTCTCCGACATGCTGCTCGGCAACGCCTACATCGCCGTCGCCGCGGTCGGCATGTCGATGGTGATCATCTCCGGCAACATCGATATTTCCGTGGGCGCCCTGATCGGTGTCCTGGCGACCGTGAGCGGCACTCTGGCCGTGGATGGCGCACCGATCATCGTCACTTGGCTGGTGCCGCTCGTGGTCGGCGTCCTTGTGATGGCCGCCCAAGGCGCCGTCATCGCGTATCTGCGGATTCCGGCCATCGTCGTGACGCTCGGGATGCTCTCCATCCTCAAAGGCGGGCTGATCAGCGCCACCGGCGGCAAGTGGATCACCGATCTGCCCGACAGTTTCCATCTCGCCGACATCGAGTTGTTCGGCACGGTGCCGATGCCGGTGCTGCTCATGATCGTCGCGACGATCCTCGCCGCCTTGTGGATGCGCCACTCGGCAACTGGCCGCACGATCTACGCCGTCGGCGGCAACGCCGAAGCCGCACGGCTCTGCGGCATTTCGCAGCCGCGGACCACGGTGATGGTGTTCGCGCTGCATGGCTTGTTCGCCGGCATCGCCGCCCTGCTCTATGCGACGCAACTCCGCGTCATCCAGTCGACCGTGCCACCAAATCTCGAATTGACGATCATCACCGCGTCCGTCGTCGGCGGCGTCAGCATTCTCGGCGGCGTCGGCACCGTCATCGGCTCCTCGCTCGCCGCGATTCTGATCGCCGAGATCGCCAGCGCGCTGGTCTTCACCGACGTCTCACCGTACTGGATTCGCGCGGTGCAGGGTGCGCTCATCCTCATCACCGTCATCGCCGATATCCTGCGGCGCCGGCGCATGGCCGGAGCATGAGTGCGATGAGCGAAATCCCTCTGCCCCAGACCGTGAAGCGGGTCGTCCCCTGGTGGGTGCTGCGCCACGAAACCATGCTGGCGCTGATCCTGTTCGTCGCGCTGATCATTCTCGGTGTTCTGAACAACCGCTTCCTGACGTTGGACAATCTGCTCAATCAGGGCCGGCTGACCACCGAAGTCGGGCTGATCGCCCTGCCGATGACCTTCATCATCATCACCGGGGGCATCGATCTCTCGGTCGGCTCGATCGTCGGGCTCTGCGCGATCATGCTCGGCTATTCCTGGAAGATCTTCGGCTTTCCCCTTCCGCTGGCGATCTGCTTCTCGCTTGTTGTCGGCGCGGCCGCGGGTTTTCTCAATGGTCTCGTCATCACCAGGGTGAGGGTGCCGCCGCTGATTATGACGATCGCCACGCTCGCACTCTATCGCGGCCTCGCCGAAGGCATCAGCCAGGCTCGCTCGGTGCGCGGCTATCCGGACTGGTTCTATTTTGTCGGCCAGTCCGATCTGTTCGGCGTGCCGGCGCAGCTCTGGCTTCTCCTGATCGCGATCGTCGTCGCGGGGATCGCGCTCGACCGCACGACGTTCGGCCGCACGGTCTATGCGATCGGGAGCAACGAGACCGCCGCCCGCTTCTCCGGCTTGCCGGTCGATCGCGTCAAGCTGATCATCTACACCTTGTCCGGCTTGATGGCGGGGCTCTCGGCCTGTGTTCTTGTCTCACGGGTCACGACGACCCGCTCCGACATGGGCAGCGGCTATGAACTCGACGTGATCGCAGCGGTCGTGCTCGGCGGCACCAGCATTTTCGGCGGCATCGGTACGATCTGGGGCACGATCGTCGGGCTCGCCATGATCCAGCTTCTGAAGAATGGGCTCGCGCTGACCGGCGTCAAGGGCGATGCGACCATCGTCGTGATCGGTGCGGTGCTCATCCTTTCAACTCTTGTGGCGGGTTCGCTCCAGCGGCGCCGCGACGGCGTTTGACGGAGTTTTCAGCCGCGAAAAAAAGCGGCTTCTACCTGGGAGGAAGACACGATGAAACTCAGATTAGCTGCGGTGCTTTTCAGTGCGACGTTGCTGGCCGGCACGGCCTCTGCGGCGGACAAGAGATGGGACGGAGCCGATGACCTGCCGGTCAATCCGCTCGCCTGCGCAGCCGGCGAGGCCAGCGCCGCGCCCGCGGCCAAGCCCTATGACGGCGGTCAGCCGACCAATGCGCCCGACAAGGCCGGCAAGCCGATCTCACTGGTCGACGTGCCGAAGCTGATCGGCATCGGCTATTTCAACGCGACCACGAAAGGCATGCAAGAAGCTGCCAAGACGCTCGGCAACGTCACCGTCAAAACCGACGGCCCGACCGAGGCCAAGATCGACGAGCAGATCAAGTTCATCGACAATACCATCACCAGCGGCGTCGACGGCATCCTGTTCGCCGCCAACGATCCGGTAGCGATCGCGCCGGTCCTGAAGAAGGCGCTGTCGAAGGGCATCCACGTCGTCGGCTATGACGCCAACTCGACGCCCGATGCACGCGAATGGTTCATCAACCAGGCCGAGTTCAACGGCATCGCCAAAGCCATGATCGATTCGATGGCCAAGGAGGCCGGCGAGGACAAGAGCTTCGCCATCGTCACCTCGACCTTCACCACACCGAACCAGGCGCGCTGGATCGCGGAAATGTCGGCCTATGCGCAGAAGTGCCATCCCAAGCTGAAATGGCTCGAGACGGTCGAGGCGCAGGAGGACAACAACCTGTCCTTCAATCAGGCGACGACGCTGATCAACAAGTATGGCGACAAGCTCTCCGGCCTGTTCGGCATGACTTCGGTCGCGACGCCGGCTTCCGCAGAGGCGGTCACCAAGGCCAAGCTCTGCGGCAAGGTGGCGGTGGTCGGTCTCGCCACGCCCAACGCGATGAAGCCCTATGTCAACACCGACTGCGTCAAATCGGTCGTGCTGTGGAACCCGGTCGATCTTGGCTACGCGGCGACCTATGTGATGCGCGCGGTGGTCGACGGCAAGTTGAAACCCGGAGCCACCTCGGTCGAAGCCGGCAAGCTCGGCAAGCTGAACGTCGTCAACGGCAGTGAAATCTTGCTGGGGTCGCCGTTCATCTTCACCAAGCAGAACATCAAGGACTTCGATTTCTGATCGAGACCTGTCATTCCGGCCGCGAGGGCGGCCGGAATGACGTGCTCGGCGTCAAGAGAGGTCGGAGTTCGGCGAGGGCGTTCGTGATGCAACGTTACGCGTTCAAGATGCTGCTCAAGCCCGGTTGCGCCGATGACTACAAGCGTCGCCACGATGCGATCTGGCCGGATCTCGCCGCGCTTCTCAGGCAGGCCGGCATCTCGAACTATTCCATCCATCTCGATCCCGAGACGAACGTTCTTTTCGCCTATCTCGAGCGCCGCGACGATCACAGCATGGACGAGCTGCCGCGCCAGGAGATCTTGCGGCGCTGGTGGGCGCATATGAAGGACATCATGGCCGTCAACTCCGACGGCTCGCCCGTGGCGACGCCGCTTGTCGAGATGTTCCACCTGCCGTGAGTGTGACGATGAGCCAAACGGTCGCAGTCCTCGACATCGGCAAGACCAATGTGAAGCTTGCGGTGTTCGACGAAGGCAGGCTCCGCTGGGAGAAGTCGGCGGCGAACCGCATGAGGCCGGGGCCGCCCTATCCGCACGAAGACGTCGAGAGCGCGTGGGACTTCTTCCTGGATGCGCTTCGCGAAGCCGGCGGCACCCATCCGATCGGCGCGATCGTCCCGACCGCGCATGGCGCGGCCGGCGCCTTGATCGGCGAGACCGAACTCGCGGCCCCGGTCATGGACTATGAATTCACCGGTATCGAGACGATCGAGCCTGACTACGCCCCTCTGCGCCCGCCCTTTTCGGAGAGCCTGTCGCCGAAAGTGCCGGCGGGCCTCAATCTCGGGCGGCAGCTCGCCTACCAGAAATGGCGCTGTCCCGCGCTTTTCGCCAAGGCGAAGCATTTCGTCGCCTATCCGCAATATTGGGCTTGGCGCCTGAGTGGCGTTGCGGCCTCGGAGGTCACCTCGCTGGGTTGCCATACCGATCTCTGGGCGCCGCGGCAGGGACAGGTTTCGAGCCTCGTCAAGGCTCTCGGCGTCGGGAGCCTGATCCCACCGCTGCGCCGCGCCTTCGATTCCCTCGGTCCAATCAAGGCTGAAATCGCCGCCGCGACCGGGCTCGCGCCGGACACGCCAGTGTTTTGCGGCGTCCACGATTCCAACGCCTCGCTGCTGCCTTACCTGGTGTCGCGCCAGGCGCCGTTCACGGTGTTGTCGACCGGCACCTGGGTGATCCTGATGTGCGTCGGGCTCTCGCTCGACCGGCTCGACCCCCGCGACGACACCCTCGCCAATGTCGACGCGCTCGGCCGGCCGACCGCCTGCGGGCGCTTCATGGGCGGACGCGAATACGCCGTCATCGCTGATGGCGGCGGCAATCCCGATCATGTCGCGATCGAGCGCGTCATCGCCTCCGGCGCGCTCGCCCTGCCCTGCTTCTCCGGCCAGGGCGGACCCTATGCGACGACGACCGGCGTGATCCGCGGCGACGTGGCGGCGCACGATCGGGCCGCCTTGGCAACGCTCTATTGCGCCCTGGTCAGCGATCTGCTGCTGACGCGCATGGGAGCGGCCAGCGGCGATCTCGTCGTCGAAGGCACCTTCGCCGGCAATCGCGCTTTCTGTCGGACGCTCGGCGCCTTGCGGCCCGAACAGCCCGTGTTTGCGGCTGACGACGCCGCCGGCACGGCGCGCGGCGCTGCGATGCTGGCGCACTGGCCACCGGCTTGTCCCGTTGCCGCACCGACGCCGGTCCCTGCGGCTGCAATTGCCGGCCTCGAGGCGTATCGGGACGCCTGGACGAGGTCGATCAACCTGATTGCTCGCTGAGTCCGTTTCTCCGCGTGCGGCCCCGCGTGCCCGCAAACCTCGAGCCTCGCGGCACGCTGCTTTGACCGAGCCTTCGCCTGATTCATGCGACAGGCTTGATCCCGAAGTCCCTGGGACTGAGGATGAGATCCGCCAGCGTGTAACGATCGAGCGTCCCGACGAATGCCACGAGCGCTTCCTTGAGCACGCCCTTCAAGCGGCAGCGAGGTGTAATCAGGCAGTCATTCCCCGGCGTGAAGCATTCAACCAGCGCAAAATCGGGCTCGGTGGCACGAACGACGTCGCCGAGCCCGATCTTGTCGGGACGCCTTGCCAACGCAAGTCCGCCGGCTCGGCCCCGCGTCGCCTTGAGAAAGCCCGCCCGCGTGAGCTGGTTCGCAACCTTCATGAGATGTGCGCGCGAGATTCCATAGACGTCGGCGGTTTCCTCGATCGTGATCAGGCGGTCGCTTCGGGTGGCCGCATATATCAGGACACGACAAGCGTAGTCCGAGAAGGTGGTCAGCCGCATGCTTGATCTCGACATTCCGGATCGCCGACCCAGATCAAACGATCCGGCTAAGAGATATATGACAACATCCTCTTTTGCCATGGCTTGTTTGAAAGGATACGTCACCCGATCGGCGTGCGAACGTTCCCCGAAAACTCGACCGCGCCATCGACACGTCGCCCGAGCGGTCAGCTTGTGATCTGACGGCAAATCGCCGGCAATGCGATCGGGAGCCGCGCCACGTCGCCGATGATGGCGTAGGCGCCGCGTCCGGCCGTGATGACCGCCATCGCGACCGTTCTCTTTATCGAGCAATGAGGCACGGGCCCGGCGATCGAGTCTCGCGCCGATCCGTCCTTCAGGAGATCGGTTCGAGCGGTGCGCGGCCTGAATCGCTGCGACTATGAAGATCCACCGAGCGCGCCGAGGCCGCCGTTTCGCACCCGGAGAGCCTTCAGCCAGAGTTCGACTTCGCGCGTGTCATCGCAGAGCTCAATCGCGAATCCGCCCGCGAACTCGCGCCAGGCGCCCAGATTGCGTTGAGGAACTCCGATGATCGCCGGAATTCCGCGGTCGATGGCGCTCGCAATCAGATCGCGCCATCCACCGCCCTCGCATTCGACCTTGCCGAACTTGTTGAGGACAAGAAGCTGCGGCGCAGTCTCCAGACTCCCCTCGACTCGCGCGGTCGCCTCCGCCAACGCCGCTTCATCGAGCCGACAACCCCTGGCGCCGGCGCCTCGGTCCTCGAATAGCGCGGTGCGGTGGCCCGAGGTGAGATCCTCGAGTATCACGTCGCAGCGTCTGTCGCCCCCCTCGGCGACCTGGTGCTGCAGGACGCCGGCAAGCGACAATCCCAGCGCGCGGCATCGCGCGACAAGCGCGCTGAAAACGGCTGCGGGATAGGCTTCGTTGGGGTAGACGATCGCGGCAACGGCGAACGCCTCCCCCGGCAATAATTCATGTGCCAGGGCGGAAGGCATCACAGACATCGGGCTTCACCTCTATTGGACGGGCGCCTATCAGGTCGAGACAGTAGGGAATCGCCGGGAAGACGGCGTTGAGGCAGACCTCGATCGACGACGGACGCCCCGGCAGATTGACAATCAGGCAGTGACCGCGGGTGCCGGCGGTCTGCCGCGAGAGAATGGCCGTCGGAACGTGCTCCAGGCTGATGCGGCGCATCAGTTCGCCAAAGCCTTCCAGTTCGCGCGTGATGATGGAGCGCGTTGCTTCCGGCGTCAGATCCCTCGGCGAAGGTCCGGTGCCGCCGGTGGTCAGCACCAGGTCGCAGCCTTCGCGATCGGACATTTCGACGAGTGCATTGGCCACGCTGTCGACCCCATCGGGGATGATCTTGACGACAGCGATCCAGTTCGACTGGATCGTCCTGTTGAGAAATTCATTGATGGCGGTGCCGCTCTTGTCGTCGTACTCGCCCCGGCTGGCGCGATCGGAGATCACGAGAATGCCGATCCTGGCCAGACCGCGCGATCCGTTCGAAATGGCCTCGTTGCTCACGAACAAGCTCCACCGCCACCGCATGTGCAGCCGGCGTGTACCGGTTCCGCAGGGGTCTCGTCGCGCTTCAGCGACCATTTGACCATGTAGGTCAGGCAATCGAGGCCGGGATCAACAGCACGCTCGATCACATTCATCAGCGCGAGCCAGTCCTCGCTCACCGCCAGGTTGGCAAAGCGTCGCACTGCGCCGGCGGCGTATTCGCCGGTCGTCTCCTCGAAACGCCCCGCGGCTTCGCCGACCTCCGCGAACAGCACGATGTCGTTGCAGGCGAGCAGCGCCTCGTTGGCGGCTGCTTCCTCGCTCAAGCCACGGATGATCTCGCCAAGCTGCATGATACCTGCCCTATTGCACCAGGGGCGATGCCGACGCCGCCAGCGTCATGCCGGTGATCTCCGCACGCCCGGCCAGCACCGACACATATTGTGCCAGCGCCCGATGCTGGACGCTGGTCGCGAGATAGTCCGCGATGCGGCCGCGGGCGAGTTCGAACGGCAGCATCTGCCCGGGCGCGTGCCGGTCGAGCCTAACCACGTGAAAGCCGTAGCGGGTTTCGGCGATGGCGTATTCACCCGGCCGCATGCGCTGCAGCGCGACCTCGAACTCCGCCACGGTCTGGCCACGGCTCAACTGGCCGAGATGGCCGCCATTCTCGCCCGACGTCTTGCAGTCGGAATGGCTGCGGGCGAGTTCCGCGAACAGCGCGGGATCGGCCTGAACCGCCGCGAGGATGGTATCGGCGGTCGCCCGCGCTGCGGTTCGCGCCGCGGTGTCGCTGCGGGCCGCCGCGATCAGGATATGCGCGGCCTCATAGAGGTCGCCGGAACGGAAGCGTGCGCGGTTCTGTTCATAGAAGCGCAGGCACGCCGCTTCGTTGGGCTCCGGCGTGACGACTTCACGCTCGATCAAGGCGCGCATCGCCGCCTCTTCCGCCGTCTCGGAGCGTCCCTCCGGATCGCGAAGCGGCTCGGCCTCGATACCGAGACGCCTGGATTCTTGCAGCAGCAATTCCCGCACCACCAGCGCCCGCGCCGCGGCCTGCCACGCCAGGATCGGCTTCTCCGCCGGATGGTTTTGCACCTCACGCGCGATCACCTCGCGCGCGATGACCGCGCCGTTGACGCTGATGCTCTTCGGTTTCGGCAGCGTGTGGGTGAGCGAACAGTCCATCGTCCTACTCCGCGGGTTGAAGCGGACGCGCCGCGCGCCCGTCGCGACTGCGCACGACCTGATAGCCGCGGCGGCCCAGATACCAGACTGGCGCACTCCAGACGTGAACCAGCCGGGTAAACGGGAACAGCAGGAAGATGGTCATGCCCAGCACGAGATGCGCCTTGAAGATCGGATGGACGTCCAGAATGACGGCGGCGACGCCGGGCTGCAGCGTCAGGATGCCCTGCGCCCAGCCCATGAACTTCACCATTTCATGGCCGTCGAGATGACCCATCGACACCGGAATGGTCAAAAGTCCGAGCAGCAGCTGCGCGAACAGCAGCAGCAGAATCGCGGTGTCGCCGAATGAGGAGTTGGAACGGACACGGGGATCGAACAGCCGCCGGTGCGTCAGCAGCGAAATCCCGACCAGGCACATCAGGCCGGCCACGCCGCCGGCAACGATCGCCAGCACCTGCTTGAAGCCGTGCGACACGCCCAGCATGTCGAACACCCAGATCGGCGTCAGCAGGCCGACCAGATGGCCGACGAAGATCACGAGAATGCCGACATGAAAGAGGTTGGAGCCCCACGTCAGTTGCCGCCGCCGCAGCAACTGGCTCGATCCGGACCGCCACGTATATTGCTCGCGATCGAAGCGGAACAGGCTGCCAAACAGGAACACGGTCAAGCAGAGGTAGGGATACCAGCCGAACACCATCAAATTGAGCGTTTGCATTGCTGCGCTCCTCACTGCGGGGATGATGGCGCGGGATCGACCGCACGCCGGGCGTGGCGAAGTTTTGCGATCAAGCCTTCGTGGCCGCAGGCGCCCTGCCCCTGCGCGCCCGGGCCGAATCGCACCTCTTCCTCTTCCCAGGCCGCATCGAGCGCCACCAGATCCATCGGATCGGTATCCGGCGCCTTCAAGAGTTCGTCAATGATGTCGCGCCGCGGCGCCTCCGCCGCGATCGCGACCAGGGCGTCGAACACCGCCTTGTAGCTCGACTCTCTTCGGCCAAGCCGCTCGGCCAGCGCCGCGAGAATATGCGCGGTCTGGCCGAGCAGGTCGCGCGCGTCCGCGAGCGGCTGCGTCGACAGAAACTCGAGTAACAGCGGGACGTAGTCCGGCAGCTCATTGGCGGCGATCACGAGCCCGGCGGTCTCGTACATCGCCTTCAGGTCGACCATGGCCTGGCCGCGGTCGCGGCTTTCGCCATGGACGTGCTCGAACAGATGCAGCGCCAGCGTCTTGCTGCGATCGAACAGCAGGCCGTAACGCTCCTGCAGGTCGTAGAGTTCGCCGGAGGCGATCTCATCGATCAGCCGATCGACGGCGCCGCGGCTTGCCGCCGGCACCAGCTTTTCGGCATCGAGCACGCTGCCGAATTCCGGGGCGGCCGCGATCAGCGCCTCGGTCGGATAGCTCAGCAGAGCGGACATTACCTTGAACGTTTTCATCACGCGATCTCCATCGGATTTCTGGCCTTGCGCGGCGAGCCGAACAGGTTGGTCTCGCTTTCGCCGCCGGAGCAGCCATTGCCGAAGGTGAAGCCGCAGGAGCCGCGCAGGTCGTAGGCATCGGCGCCGAGTTCGCGATGCGCCGTCGGAATCACGAAACGGTCCTCGTAATTGGCGATCGCCATGATCTGGTACATCTCGTCGATCTGCTCCGGCCTGAGGCCGACCCGCCCGGCGATCGCGGCATCGACGACGCCGTCGATGGTTTTCGCCCGCATATAGGCGCGCATCGCCAGCATGCGCTCCAGCGCCAAGGTCACCGGCTTCTCGTCGCCGGCCGTCAAAAGGTTGGCGAGGTACTTCATGGGAATGCGCAGCGACTTGACATCGGGCATTTCGCCATCGAGCCCGATCTTGCCGGCGGAGGCCGCGGAGGTGATCGGCGACAGCGGCGGCACGTACCAGACCATCGGCAGCGTGCGGTATTCCGGATGCAGGGGGAACGCGACCTTCCACTCCATCGCCATCTTCCAGATCGGCGAGATCTTGGCGGCCTCGAGCCAGGCATGCGGGATGCCCTGCCGCTCGGCTTCCGCGATCACGGCGGGATCGTTCGGATTGAGGAAGATGTCGAGCTGCGCCTGGTAGAGGTCGCGCTCATCCGGCTTGCTCGCCGCCTCCTCGATGCGGTCGGCGTCGTACAGCACGACGCCGAGATAGCGGATGCGGCCGACGCAGGTTTCCGAGCACACCGTCGGCTGGCCGGCCTCGATACGCGGATAGCAGAAGATGCACTTCTCGGATTTGCCGGACGACCAGTTGTAATAGATCTTCTTGTAGGGGCAGCCCGAGACGCACATCCGCCAGCCGCGGCACTTGTCCTGGTCGATCAGGACGATGCCGTCCTCCTCGCGCTTGTAGATGGCCCCCGATGGGCAAGCCGCGACGCAGGCCGGATTGAGGCAATGCTCGCACAGCCGCGGCAGATACATCATGAAGGTGTTTTCGAACTGGCCGTAGATGTCCTTCTGCACACCCTCGAAATTGACATCCTTCGACCGCTTGGCGAATTCTCCGCCGAGAATTTCCTCCCAGTTCGGGCCCCATTCGATCTTCTCGATCCGCTCGCCCGACACCAGCGAGCGCGGGCGGGCCGTCGGCATCGCCGGCATTTCCGGCGCCTGCTGCAGGTGCTGATAGTCGAAGGTGAAGGGCTCGTAATAGTCATCGATCTCCGGCAGGTCCGGATTGGCGAAGATGTTGGCGAGCACGCGCCACTTGCCGCCGATACGCGGCTCGATCGCACCGTTGCGCTTGCGCTTCCAGCCGCCCTTCCAGCGCGCCTGGTTTTCCCAGTCCTTCGGATAGCCGATCCCGGGCTTGGTCTCGACGTTGTTGAACCATGCGTATTCCATGCCCTCGCGGCTGGTCCAGACGTTCTTGCAGGTGACGCTGCAGGTGTGACACCCGATGCACTTGTCGAGGTTCAGCACCATGGCGATTTGAGCGCGGATCTTCATTGTGCGGCCTCCAGGCGGGGCGTGCCGGGTTGATCTGCAGTCGGCGTATCGAGCCAATCGATTTTCGACATCTTGCGGATGATGACAAATTCGTCGCGGTTGGAGCCAACCGTGCCGTAATAGTTGAAGCCGTAGGATTGCTGCGCGTAGCCGCCGATCATGTGCGTCGGCTTGAGAACGACCCGGGTGACGGAGTTATGGATGCCGCCGCGCTGGCCGGTCTGCTCCGAGCCTGGCACGTTCACGATCTTCTCCTGGGCGTGATACATCATGCACATGCCCTGCTTGACGCGCTGCGAGACCACGGCACGCGCCACCAGCGCGCCGTTGGTGTTGAAGGCCTCGACCCAGTCGTTGTCGACGATGCCCGCGCCCTTGGCGTCGATCTCGCTGATCCAGACACACGGGCCGCCGCGCGACAGCGTCAACATCAGGAGATTGTCGGTATAGGTGGAGTGGATGCCCCACTTCTGATGCGGCGTGATGAAGTTCAGCACCACCGAGGCATTGCCGTTCGGCTTGCGGTCGATCACAGGCTTCACCGTCTTGGTGTCGATCGGGGGCCGATAGACGCAGAAACCCTCGCCGAAGGCACGCATCCACAGATGGTCCTGATAGAGCTGCTGGCGGCCGGTCAGCGTGCGCCAGGGGATCAACTCGTGGACGTTGGTATAGCCTGCATTGTAGCAGACCTTTTCCGATTCCAGCCCCGACCAGATCGGCGAGGAGATGATCTTGCGCGGCTGCGCCACCACGTCGCGGAAGCGGATCTTCTCGTCTTCCTTGGGGAGCGCCAGATGCGTGTGATTGCGTCCGGTGAAGCCTTCGAGCGACGCCCAGGCCTTGACCGCGACCTCGCCGTTGGTCTCCGGCGCCAGGCTGAGGATGACTTCACAGGCGTCGATGGCGCTGTCGATGCGCGCGAGGCCTTGGCTCGCCCCCTCCTCGATGACGATACCATTGAGCTTCTTGAGCAGATCGACCTCGTGCTCGGTATTCCAGCTCATGCCCTTGCCGCCGTTGCCGAGCTTGGACATCAGCGGCCCCAGCGAGGTGAAGCGCTTGTAGAGATTCGGATAGTCGCGCTCGACCACGGTCACAGTCGGCATGGTCTTGCCGGGGATCGGATCGATCTCGCCCTTCTTCCAGTCCTTGACGTCGAACGGCCGGGCGATCTCGCCAGGACTGTCGTGCATGATCGGGGTGAGCACGACATCCTTCTCCACGCCGAGTACTTCCGGCGCGACCTGCGAGAACGCCTCCGCGATGCCCTTGTAGATGTCCCAGTCGCTGCGCGATGCCCAGACCGGGTCGATCGCCGCCGACAGCGGGTGGATGAACGGATGCATGTCAGAGGTATTGAGATCGTTTTTCTCGTACCAGGTCGCGGTCGGCAGCACGATGTCGGAATACATGCAGGTCGTCGACATCCGGAAATCGAGCGTGACCAGGAGGTCGAGTTTCCCCTCCGGAGCCTGGTCGTGCCACTTCACCTCGGCCGGCTTGGTCTTGCCGTCCGCGCCGAGGTCCTTGCCCATCACGCCGTGCTTGGTGCCGAGCAGGTGCTTCAGGAAATATTCGTGACCCTTGCCCGATGCGCCCAACAGGTTGGAGCGCCAGACGAACAGGTTGCGCGGCCAGTTCTTCGGGTTGTCGGGATCATCGCAGGACAGTTGCAGATCACCGGACATCAGGGCCTTGGCGACATAGTCCTTCGGCTCCAGGCCGGCCGCCGCAGCGTGTTGGGAAACCTCGATGGGGTTGGTCTGCAGCTGCGGCGCGGACGGCAGCCAGCCCATCCGCTCGGCCCGCGCGTTGTAGTCGATCAGCGCGCCATCCCACGGACCGGCCGGCGCCGTCGGCGACAGGATTTCGCTGACGTCGAGCGTCTCATATCGCCACTGATCGGTGTGGGCATAGAAGGCCGAGGTCGAATTCATCTGGCGCGGCGGACGTCCCCAATCGAGCGCGAAGGCCAAGGGCGTCCAGCCGGACTGCGGCCGCAGCTTTTCCTGCCCGACATAATGCGACCAGCCACCGCCGGATTGCCCGACGCAGCCGCACATCACCAGCATGTTGATGATGCCGCGGTAGTTCATGTCCATGTGGTACCAGTGATTCAACCCGGCACCGACGATGACCATGGAACGGCCGCGCGTCTTCTCGGCATTGGCAGCGAATTCGCGCGCCACCGTGATGATCTGGTCGCGCGGCACGCCAGTGATCTTTTCCGCCCAGGCCGGGGTGTAGGGCTCCAGATCGTCGTAACTCCTGCCGATGTTGTCGCCGCCGAGGCCGCGATCGACGCCGTAATTGGCGACGAACAGATCGAACACCGAGGCTACGACGGTTTCGCCACCGGCGAGTTGCAACCTCTTGGTCGGGATGTTGCGCTTCAGGACGTCCGGGTGATCGGTGCCGAGGAAATGATCGTGCTCGCGGTTGCCGAAATAGGGGAAACCGACCGAGGCGATGCCGTCCTTGATATCCGCCAGCGACAGGCGCAGCCTGGTATCCTGGTTGCCGGAGGCCTTCTCCTCGAGACTCCATTTGCCTTTCTCGCCCCAACGGAAGCCGACCGAACCCTTGGGCACCACGATCTCGCCGGTGGTCTCGTCATAGGCGACGGTCTTCCATTCCGGATTGTTCGCCTCGCCCATTCCCTCGACGAAGTCGGACGCGCGCAGGAAGCGTTCAGGCACATAGTAATCGCCCTGCTTCACCAGCCGCACCAGCATCGGCATGTCGGTATACTGCCGTACATAATCGTTGAAATACTTGGCCTGACGATCGATGTGGAACTCACGCAGGATGACGTGGCCCATCGCCATCCCCAGCGCCGCGTCGGTACCCTGCTTCGGCGACACCCAGAGATCGGCGAACTTCGAGGCCTCGGAATAATCCGGGCTGATCACGACGCTCTTGGCGCCCTTGTAACGCGCCTCCGTATAGAAATGCGCATCGGGCGTTCTGGTCTGTGGCACGTTCGAGCCCCACAGGATGAGAAAGCCCGAATTGTACCAGTCCGCACTCTCCGGAACGTCGGTCTGCTCGCCCCAGGTCTGTGGCGAGGCCGGCGGTAAATCACAGTACCAGTCGTAGAACGACATGCAGACGCCGCCGAGCAGCGACAGATAGCGGGCGCCGGCCGCATAGCTCACCATCGACATCGCCGGGATCGGCGAGAAGCCGAACACGCGGTCCGGGCCATAGGTCTTGGCGGTATAGGCGTTGGCCGAGGCGACGATTTCGTTGACCTCGGTCCAGCTGGCGCGGACAAAACCGCCCAGCCCGCGCTTCTGGACGTAGGATGCGCGCTTCTTCGGGTCCTCGACGATGGACTTCCACGCCGCTACCGGCGTCATCAAGACCCGCGCCTCGCGCCAGAGTTTCAACAGGCGCGAGCGCACCAGCGGGTACTTCACGCGGTTGCCGGAATACAGGTACCAGCTGTAGCTGGCGCCGCGGGCGCAACCGCGCGGCTCGTGGTTGGGCAGATCGGGCCGCGTTCGCGGATAGTCGGTCTGCTGGGTTTCCCAGGTGACGATGCCGCCCTTGACGTAGACCTTCCACGAGCAGGAGCCCGTGCAGTTCACGCCATGCGTCGACCGCACGATCTTGTCGTGCTGCCAGCGCTTGCGGTAGCCGTCCTCCCAGGAACGGTCCTCGGTTGTCATCACGCCGTGCCCGCCGGCGAATTCCACCTTGGCGCGCGTGAAGAACGACAGCCTGTCGAGAAAATGGCTCATCCCTGGTCTCCTTACTCGGCAGGCTGGACAGCGGGCGACATCCGGCCGCCGTGCTCGACATCGTGAAGCAGGCCGCCCTTGCGGGTGTAGACGGCCCAGGTGACCAGGACGCAGATCACGTAGAAGATGAAGAATCCCCACAGCGCCGCCTGCACACCGCCGGTGAGATCGATCGAAGTCCCGTAGGATTTCGGAATGAAGAAGGCGCCGAACGCGGCGATCGCGGAGGTGAAGCCAGTGATCGCGGCGGATTCCTTTTCAGCCTGGCGCTGGCGGCTGACAGCATCAGCCGACGGCATCAGCCGGTCCATTTCCTTGCGCATGATGTTCGGAATCATCTGGAAGGTCGATGCGTTGCCAACACCCGTTGCGAAGAACAGGAACAGGAACATCGCGAAGAAGCCCCAGAACGCGCCGGGCTGGTCCTTGATGCCAAGGAAGTAGAGGATCCCGAGCACGCCGACCATCATCAAACCGAACACCCAGAGGGTGACGCGGCCGCCGCCCCATCTGTCGGAGATCCACCCGGTGGCCGAGCGCGAGAGCGCGCCGACCAGCGGTCCGATAAAGACGAACTGCAGTGCATCGACCGTGGGGAATTGAGTCTTCGCCAGCAGCGGGAAGCCCGCGGAGTAGCCGATGAACGAGCCGAAGGTTCCGGTGTAGAGCAGGCACATGATCCAGTTGTGCTTGCGCTGGAAGATCACCGCCTGATCCGCAAATGATGCCTTGGCGGAGGCGACGTCGTTCATGCCGAACCAGGCCGCGAACGCGCTCGCGACGATGAATGGCACCCAGATGAAGCCGGCATTCTGCAGCCAGAGTGGCGCCTGCTGGGCGCCGTTCGTCACCATGGCCGGATCGCCGCCGAACCAGCCGAACACGCCAACCGTGATCACGATCGGAACCACGAACTGCACGACGCTGACCCCGAGATTGCCGAGGCCCGCGTTGAGCGCAAGCGCGTTGCCCTTCACCGCGCGTGGGAAGAAGAAGGAAATGTTGGACATCGACGAGGCGAAGTTGCCGCCGCCGAAGCCGCACAGCAGCGCCAGCGCCAGGAACACGGGGTACGGCGTCGACGGCGTCTGCACGGCATAGCCGATGCCGACGGCGGGGATCAGCAGCGACCAGGTCGCGAGCGTGGTCCACAGCCGGCCGCCGAAAATCGGCACCATGAAGGAGTAGAAGATGCGCAACACCGCGCCGGAGATGCCCGGCAACGCCGCCAGCCAGAACAGTTCGGCCGTGCTGAACCTGAAGCCGACCGTCGGCAGCTTGGCGACCACCACCGACCACACCTGCCAGATCGCGAACGACAGCAGCAGCGCCGGGATCGAGATCCAGAGATTGCGCTGCGCGATGGCGCGTCCCGAGGTTTCCCAGAAGTTCCTGTCCTCGGGACGCCAGTCGGTCAGCACCGCGCCGGACAAGGCGCCGACATGCTCTGGCTTGTGGATTTCCTCCATTTCGGGGAGTTCGGGAAGCCGCTTCAGCGCCTCACCGACAACACCACGCTCCATCTGCCGGATCGACACATGCATCCAGACCAGCGCGCCCGATACCAGCAGGAACAGCAGCATGAAGCAGCTGGTCCATAGTCCCGTCAGATCGACCAGCGCGCCGAACGCGATCGGGAGCACAAAGCCGCCGAGACCGCCGATCATGCCGACCAGACCGCCGACGGCGCCGACATTGTTCGGATAGTAGACCGGGATGTGCTTGTAGACCGCAGCCTTGCCGAGCGCCATGAAGAAGCCAAGCACGAACACCGTTACGGTGAATGGCACCAGCCCCATCTCCAGATGAAAGCCGACGGTGCCGCCGACGGTTCTCACGAGATAATCGGTCGGCGGATAAGACAGCAGGAAGGTCGCGAGAACGCCGACGAGGAACGTCCAATACATGACGCGGCGTGCGCCGTAGCGATCCGAGAGATGGCCGCCATAAGCACGGAAGACGCTGGCGGGAAACGAGAACATGGCCGCCATCATGCCGGCGGTCTTGATATCGACGCCGTAGACCTTGATCAGATATTGCGGCAGCCACAGCGACAGCGCCACGAACGCGCCGAACACGAAGAAATAGTACAAGGCGAAGCGCCAGACCTGGATGTTCTTCAGGGGTTCGAGCTCCAGCCACGCGCTGGAAGGCTTCTCGTTGTTCTGGCGCCGCGCGCGGACCACAGGGTCTTCTTCCGAGAAGAACCAGAAGACAATTCCCATCAGGCCGATCGCGACCGCCCAGACCTGCGCGACGGTCTGCCAGCCATAGGCGACCAGCACGAACGGAGCGACGAATTTCGTTACCGCAGCGCCGACGTTGCCGGCGCCGAAGATACCGAGCGCGGTGCCTTGCTTGCCCGCCGCATAGAAGCGGGAAACGTAGGCGATGCCAACCGCGAACGAGCCGCCGGCGATACCGACGAACAAGGCGGCGACCAGGAATTCGGGGTAGGTGTGCGCCCAGGTCAGCAGATAGGTCGCAACGGCCGCGGCGAGCATGACCACGGTGTAGACCCGCCTCCCGCCATATTGGTCGGTCCAGATACCGAGCAGCAGACGGATCAGCGAGCCCGAAAGGATGGGGGTACCGACCAGGAGACCGAACTGGGTGTCATTCAGTCCCAGTTCCTGCTTGATGCGGATGCCAATGATGGAAAAGATCGTCCAGACCGCGAAGCAGATCGTAAAGGATATTGTCGAAAGCCAGAGTGCCCGACCTTGATGCACGGTGCTTGAGCCAGCGGCGTCCATAATCGTCCCCTTGAAGTAGGAAGTTCAGCAAGGAGGACGTGCGCTGATCCAAGAATTTTGATTTTGTGCTGGATCAAATCGACCGGGGGAAATCGCCCATTGTGGAACAATTACGGCATAAATTGATGAATATCGCTGTCAGGAATGATATTTATCACGCACTATTTTGATAAATGTCACACACCCTCTCCTCCAAGGTAGGTAAACAAGTTTGTTGCGCGCTCACGAAATGGTTCTGCTGAAGAGTTTGCCGCTGTTTTCCGAGATGAAGCCGGAAAACCTCGACAACCTGTTCAAGACTGCGCTGCTCCAGCAGTTTCCGGCCCAGGTGGTCCTCATCCACGAGGGTGAATCAGCCGATTTCCTTCATGTGCTGCTTGACGGCCTGGTCGAGATCTTCACCGAGCAAGAGGGCGAGGAATGGGGAATATCCCTCATCAATCCGATCTCGACCTTCATCCTTGCAGCAGTGGTCAGCGACCAGCCCTATCTGAACTCGGCCCGAACCCTTTCAGACTCCCGCGTCCTGCTCATTCCCTCACAAAACGTCCGCCTGGTTTTCGAGCAAGACATCGCGTTTGCACGCATCGTGGCGCGCGAACTCGCGTTGGCGTATCGGTCGACGGTCAAGAAACTGAAGGGGCACATGGCTCGATCGATCGTTCAACGCCTTGGCAATTGGATCCTGGCCGAGGCCAAGCGGGATTCGTCTCAGGCGACGATCGTTGTTCCGTTCGATCGTGGCACGTTGGCGTCGCACATCGGGACCACGCGAGAGAACCTGTCGCGCAGCTTGGCGATCTTGACCGAGCATGGCGTTCGCATTCGCGGCCGCGAGATTGTCATTGACAGCAAAGAACTGCTGGATGCCTTTGCGCGCCCGCAGCGGTTCATCGATGATCCAATGTCTTGAACCGCGCCTGCGCCGCATCGCTCGCTGCGGCTGAGGCAACCGGTCTAGACATCGAAGACGTCCACAAATCTGCATCGCGTTCGCGCTTTCGATTTCCCTTTCAGGCGACGCTCGCTTTGGTCCTGCCACCCGCGCACGAACACGATATGCCGCGCATGTCGAAAGCGACGCTCATCTCGACGCAAGCTCGTTGCGCGCGTCACTAACAAGCCGTCCGCTGGGGGCAGCAACCCGAAAACGCCGCAAAGACCTGATGCAACCCGGTATGACTTGGCCGTATTATGGCGTATCAGGTTACTTTGACGGTTAAGACCGGGACATTCACAATGGACGGACGTGCCGGGAGACGCTTTTTTCTTGGGCTCGCGCCATGGGCCGCTGCGGTGCTGCTGTGGTATGGCGTGCGCTATAGCGGCTTTGTCAACATTTCGCTGATCCCGGCACCGCACCAGGTCGCGGCGAAGTTCATCGAACTGCTGCTGCATGAGGGCCTGCTGTACGACATCTATGCCTCGACCCGGCGGGTCTTCGTTGGCGTCGCTCTGGGAATCTTCGTCGCGGTTCCGGTTGGATTCCTGCTTGGCTGGTATCGTCCGGCGCGCACCTTCGCCGACCCGATGATTAATTTCTTTCGGGCGCTGCCGCCGATCGCACTGATCCCGCTCGTTATCGTCTATTTCGGCGTCGACGAGGTCGCCAAGCTGGTCATCCTGTTCTACGCCTCGTTCTTCTCCGGCGTGATCGTGATGTATGAGGGCGTCTCGCAGATCACGCCGCTCTATGTTCGCGTCGCGCAAACGCTCGGCGCGAGTGAGTTCGAGATCTTTCGCAAAGTGATCATTCCGCTCACCCTGCCGCATATCCTGACCGCGCTACGCGTCGCATTGGGAGTTGCCTGGGCGACGCTGGTGGCATCCGAACTGATCGCCGCGCAGCGCGGGCTCGGCGCGATGATCCAGAACGCGTCGACCTATTTCCTGCTCGACGTCATCTATGTCGGAATCATCTGCATCGGCACGGTCGCCCTGCTGATGGACATGATCCTTCGGCGGATCAGCGCGCGGCTGCTGGTCTGGCAGGAACGGGCCGTTACATGAGCCTGGCAGGCGCCAAGCGAGCGCAGTTCGATCACGTTTCACTGGTTTTCCAGACGCCGAGGGGGAAGCTGCCGGTCGTCGAGGATGTGACCTACGATATCAACGACGGCGACTTCATCGCCGTGGTCGGTCCGTCCGGCTGCGGCAAGACCACGATGATGAACATGCTGGCCGGCTTCCAGCAGCCGACCGCAGGCAGGGTCCTGTTCAATGGGCATCCGGTGACCGGACCGGGCCCCGAGCGCGGCGTCATCTTTCAGGAGTACGGCGTATTCCCCTGGCTGACCGCGAAGCAGAACATCGCCTTCGGCCTGCAACTCAAGGCCAACCATGTTCCCCATTCGGAACGAAACCAGATTTGCGAGCACTATCTCGCGCTGATGGGCCTGACCGATTTCGCCAATTCCTACCCCAAGCATCTGTCCGGCGGAATGCGGCAGCGGCTCGCGATCGCGCGCGCCTATGCCGTCAAACCGCAATTCCTGCTGATGGATGAGCCATTCGGAGCGCTCGACGCGCAGACGCGCGCGAACATGCAAAACCTGTTGCTCGACGTCCTTGCGGTCGAAGGCAAGACCGTGATGCTGATCACCCATTCGGTGGAGGAAGCGATCTACCTCGCCTCGCGCATCGTCGTGGTCACGGCCCGGCCAGCCCGCATCAAGGAGATCATCGAGGTACCTTTTACCTATCCCCGCGACGACACGCTGCTGGCACGCGCGGAATTCATCGAGTTGCGCGGCCATGTCCGGAAGTTGGTCATGACCGAATATCGCGCGCAGCAGGCCCAACTCCAAGCCGCCTCTTTTTCGACGTAAGCAATACAACAAGGGAGTAAGCGCCATGGATCGACGACAGTTTCTGACGACGACAGGGCTCGCGCTGGGCGGCTTTGCGGTTTCGGCGCCAGCCATCGCACAGGCGAAGACCAGGATTCGCGTAGGCTATCTGCATACGGTGGCGGTCGACGGTCAAATCTGGACCGGAATGGATCGCGGCATGTTCGACAAGCAGGGCATCGAGCTTGAACTGCGGCAGTTCAATACCGGGCTCGAGATCTTTCAGGCTCTGATCGGCGGCAGCCTCGACGTGTTGTCCACCGGGGCCGTTCTTTCGAATTTCCCGGCTCGCGGACAAGGCAAGGTCTTCCTGCTCAACGACATCGAGGTGGCGACCGCCCAGCTCTGGGTCCGATCCGATCAGGGCATCAAATCCTTCGAGGATCTGAGGGGCAAGCGAATCGCGACCGCGATCGGCACCACGGCGCATGTCTTCCTCGACAAGGCGCTGCGCGCCAACAAGATCGACCCCAAGGAGGTCGAACTCGTGAACCAGACGATGCCGGCTGCGGTGACGGCCTTCATCTCCGGAGCGGTGCCGGCGGTCGCGCTCTGGGTGCCGTTCAATGTCACGGTGCGCGACAAGGTTCCAGGCGCCGTGAAGCTGTCCGATGCCTCGGCCTATTATCCGCAGGCCGCGATCATCGGCGGCTGGGCCGCCAGCAATGACTATTACGACGCCAACAAGGAGACGCTCGCCAAGCTCATCCGAGGTTGGGCCGAAGCCAACGACTATTTCATCGCCAACAGCGACGAAGCGCTGACCACGTTGCAGAAGGCGCACTACAGCCAGACCCCGTTGACGGATATCAGGGAAAGCTTCCAGGCGCAGAAAATGTTCACGTCCCAGGACTGGAAGCCTCTCTATTCAGACGGGACCGTGACCAAGTGGCTGCAGCAATCGACGGACTTCTTCATGGCCAATGCCGGCATCAAGGACTTCACGCCGGCGAGCAAGTATTTCGACCCCAGCCTCTATCTCAAGACAATGGGCTGACCGCTGCCGCCTCTGCTCGGCGAGTCCTCACATGATGATCCGATCGGTTCGACTCGGATCATAATCGTCGCGCCATCCGCCCGCTGCGAACCAACAACTCGCTACTTCTTGCCCTCGCCCTGCGACCAGTCGCGAAACTCCTTGAACAGCCGTTGTTTGTCGGCGGCCGACTGAACCGCGGCATTGCCGCCCCGGACCCGGGTCTGGAAGTCGTCGAACTTGGCCTGTTGCAGCAATTCCTCCGCAGCCGGGAAACGCTGCCATCCCGGTAAATCCTTGTTGAGGTCGACCTCCTGCCATTTCGGATGTCGCGGGGGTTTCTTGAACTGAGCAAATCGAGAAAACAGCGATTCGACGAACCTCGCGACACGGCGATACCGATCGCTCGCCGGCGGCCAGTTATTCGTGATCAGAACGGAATCGACGGCAACGGTCTGGATGGTCTGGCCCTTGTCGATGAGATTCGGATAGAGCGACTGCTCCAGCTGTCCCGGCAGATAGATATTCTCGAGCGTTCGCGTGTAAGGGATCTCCACGAGGTGGAGATTGTCGGTCGCGGAAACGTGGGAAAAGATACCGGTCGGCTTTCCGGAGAAGACCACTGTGGCGGCGATCTCCCCGCTCTTGATCGCGGTGATCGCGTCGGCCTGCGTGAGATTGACTTCATTGACCGCGACACCGAGCAGTCCGAACACATCCTTCGCCGAGATTTGCGTGCTCGATCCCAATTCCGAGAAGTTCACCTTCTTGCCGTTCAAGTCCTCAATCGTTCGGACGCCGCGACCGGCCACGACGTGCATCTCTTCGGGATAGAGACGGGTGATGTAGGTGAGGCGCTGATCGAGAGCGGTGCTGAGTTCGCCGGTGGAGGCGAAATAACGCAGCATCTGGGACGTCGTGATCCCGATATCGACACCCTTGAGGTAAAGCACGTCCCGGATGTTCTGCGCGCCACCCATCCCCACCATGGGCACGATGCGGAGATTGTCGTCGTTGAGCACCACCGAGAGATCATGGGTGACGTTCAGGTAGGTCTCCTCCGGACTCCCGGCGATGATGTAGACGGTATTGGCGTTGAGCCTGGTCTTCCACTGCTCCTCGATGCGAGGAGGGCGCGCGGATTCCGGTGTGATCGGCTGCTCCACGGCGCCCGCGGTGCCGGCGAACAGGCCGATCAGCACAATCCAAGAGAGCGTGCGGGTCACGCGCGACGTCACGGATTGGATGTCGAATCCATTCTGCGGCCTGCCCGGCCGCCAAAGCTTCTGACAGATCATCGGATTGCGTCCCGCGCTATGGTGCGATTCAACCGCAAGTGACGACGCGTCTCACTACCTCTGATGAAGTGCAGGCGCCCGCAAGCGGCGATCTTTTCTCCACATCAAGGCCTTTTTTTGTTCGCGTTGCGGTTGTCGCTGCCCTTGTCTGGTAGAAGCGTCGAGGCCAAGTCCAACCCAGCTCAGAGTACCGCCTTCCGCCACCTTTCCGCGTAATATGCGGCTACGTTGCCTTAAGCGTGCCGTCATTTTAGCGGAAAGTTTTACAACCATAGCTCGAACACCCTCCAAGCGGTGGCGGCGCCGGTATGGACGTGCCAGAGCATCGAGCGTTTCTGATCCGGTAAACGATCGTGGTGGCGGGCAAGGAGGGATTGTTCATGGACCGGCGCAGATTCCTTGCGGCAACGTCATCGACCCTGGGCATTTCGGCGCTCGGGATGCCTGCTCTCGCGGCGGCCAAGACCAAGGTCCGGGTCGGCTATCTTCACACAATGGCCGTCGATGGGCAGATTTGGTTGGCCGACCACCTTGGGGCATGGGCGCGGAACGCGCTGGATGTCGAATTCAAGGAATTCAAGACCGGCATCGAGTTGTTTGGAGCCATGGCGGAGGGCAGCATCGACATGCTGACCACAGGAGCGGTGATCTCCAACTTCCCCGCACGTGGCAAGGGCAAGATGTTTCTCGCCAACTCGATCGAATTCGCCACCGCGCAGCTTTGGGTGCGCGAAGATCAGGGCGTCAGGCAGTTTTCCGATCTGCGCGGCAAGCGCGTCGTCACCACCGCGGGAACCACGGCGCATGTATTCCTGGACAACGCGCTCAGGGACAACAAGATGACTCCCGCCGAGATCGAGATGCAGAGTCTGCCTATGCCGGAGGCCGTTAATGCGTTCATCAACGGCGCCGCCCCCGCGGTCGTTCTCTGGGTACCGTTCAACATCACCGTGCGCGACAAACTCCCCCAGGCAAAGAAGATCCTCGACGCCGGCGCCTATTATCCCGGTGCGGCGGTCGTTGGCGGTTGGGCGACGACGAGCGGTTATTTCGACAGCAACAAGCCGGTCCTGTCCCGCATCATCAAGGCTTGGATCGAAGGCAACGATATGCTGATAGCCCGCTCCAACGAGTCGCTCGATATCCTTCGCAAGAAATATTACCCGCAGGTTCCCGACCGTGACCTCAGAGAGCAGTTCGGAGCCATGCGGGTATTCCCCACTCCGGTATGGCGGCGCCTCTACACCAGCGGAACGATCGTGGAATGGCTGCAGCAGGTCACAGATTTCTACACCCGCGTCGCCAAGATCGAGAACCCGGTGCCCGCCGCGCAATATTTTGACCCGAGTGTATTCCTTTCGGTGGTCAAACTGTGAGTGCGAAGCGCAGGTCCGGTCGATCCCAAGGTCCTGCGGATGCAGTCGTCCTCGTCTTGTCGTCCAAAACCGGGAGTTGAGCAGGAGATCGCGCGGCCTCGCGAGGTCGGGCGCTCGTGCAACGGCGTCGGCTAGCCACACGCCGCCGCACGGCTCAGTTTCGAACGCGCCGGCAAAGCGGTGTCACACCAGCAGGTTGACGGAGAGGTTGCATACGCGGCTACCTTTTTGCCGGCTTTTTTGCAAAGTTTGACCATGCAGACAACACGATCCAACGATGGCCCACTTTAGGCCATAGTCGAACGTAACAATGCCATCTTGACGTGCAATACCATCTGCGCGTGTATGGCTTGAAGTGGGCGACGTTAGCCGCACATGCGGCGAGCAATGCGGCATGGGATGCGCCGCACAAACCGGAATTCACATGGTTGAGATCCTGCTCCGCAACGGGGCCGGAGGATCGCGCCTTGACGCGATCGCGCCTCGTCGCATCGGAAGTTGAAAGCGTTGCCCTCGTTGAATGCCATCTGCCCGTTTGAGCAGGCACTGATTGAGTAGGGGGAGTAGTCAGCGTGAGTGATCAAAAGCAAGAGCCCGGACCCGGCGATCCACTTTACTATGCACCGCGCTGGATACGCGAACGAAAAGACCCCAACGATCGCATCGAGCCGCTGCATGAGGCGGATCGAAAAAGCCGGCCGGCACCAGCTGAAACCCGGCCGCCGCCTGCTGAAGGAATCCCTCCGCCTGAAGCGTTTCCGCAGGTGCGTCACAGCAGGGCGCGCGATCCGCACCAGCAAAGGCAGCCCGATATTTTTGCGGAGGCCGTGGCCAGGGCCGAGCGACAGCTGCGCGAGCCCGTGTTCCTCGACCCGCCGCCGCATCTTCAGCCACGCGCTTCGACCGGGATCGCCACCAAGTTCGCGGTTGCGACCTCGGTGGCCACGCTCATCGCGGTCACTTTTGTCGTCGCGCTTCCGAACTCCCAGGGCCGGGTCGAGGACAGCGTATTGGCTGGCCTGCCGACCTGGCAGTCGCTGAGGACGTCCCTGTTCGCGGCGACGCAGCGCAAGACGGCACCGACGCTGATCGTCCGCGACGGCAGCGGTCTCATCAACGAGCCGCTGAGGCTCGGTATTGTCGTCGAGGACCCCGCGCCCGGCGCATCCGTCACCGTCAGAAAAATTCCGACCGATGCCCGATTGACGGCCGGCAAACGGATCAGCCCCAGCGAGTGGCGTGTCCCCGTCCAGGACATCGCGGATACGGCCATCATTCCGCCCGCCGATTTTGTCGGCGGCTTGATCCTGTCGGCCGAGCTTCACGGCGCGGATGGCGCAGCGCTGGTCGCCACCTTCTTCGGCCTGACTTGGACGCCCCAGCCCACCGCCCGCAATTTGGCGTCCTCCGCCAGTGCCGCGGCAGCGCCTGCCGCCGCTGCCGCCCCGCCGCAGGCGGTCACATCGCCACCGCCACCGGCAGTCACTGTCGTGGCCACGGCAGCCGCGAGCACACCGGTCTTGCCGGCAGGAACCTCGCCGGCAACAGACCTGCCGGCGGTCGACTCGCCAGCAGCAGACGTGCCCACGGCAGTCCCGCCTGCAGCCGCCTTGCCTGCACCGACGGTCACGGCACGCGCGGAGCCGGAACCGGTTCAGGGACCAAGCGCCAACGAGATCGCAGGTCTTGTCAGGCGGGCGCAGGAACTGCTGGCGAGCGGCGATGTGCCGCGAGCGCGCGGCTACCTCACTCGGGCGGCGGAGGCGCATGATGCCCGCGCGGCGCTTCTGCTGGCCAAGACCTTCGACCCGATGGTGTCGCGGCACTTGAGCGGCGCCGATCCGGGACCAGATGTGGCACAGGCGCGGGACTGGTATCAGAAGGCCCGGGAATGGGGCGCGCCCGATGCGCAGCGCCAGCTCGACGCTCTCGCCAGCTATCCTCGGAGATAGCGCCCGCCGTCATGGTCGCCCGTTCACGACGCGATGAGAGCGGCGCCCCGCTCTCCAATCATCAGGCTGCTCGCATTGGTATTCGCAGACGTGATCAGCGGCATCACCGAGGCGTCGACGACGCGCAGCCGCTCGACACCGCGGACGCGCAACTGCGGATCGAGCACGGCGCCGTCGTCGTCCCCCATCCGGCAGGTGCCGACGCAATGAAATACCGTGCCGCCCGTGGTCCGCGCAAAATCCCACAGCGCCGCCGCATCTGCTGCCGCCGCGCCCGGCGCCATCTCGACATCCCAGAGATCGCGGAACGACCTTTGCCGGTAGATGTCGCGCAGCATTGCCAAGCCCGCGACGATGGTCTTGCGGTCGATGTCCTCGGCAAAATAATTCGGCACGATGCGCGGCTGCTCGAACGGATCGACCGAGCGGATGGCGAGATGCCCGCGCGATCTGCCATGGCACTGCCAGACCGAGGCCGTAAACCCGGAATAGCGGTGCAGGGGATCGCCGGGCTTGTCGACCGACAGCGGCATCACATTGAACTGAATGTCGGGACGGCCGCCGACGGCATGCTCGGTGCAAGCGGCGCCGCCGACCTGACCCGCTCCAGCAGTCAAGGGTCCCCTGCCCGCCAGCGCCCATTGCAAACCCATCCGGCCGAGTTCGAGGGGGTTGCGGACCTGGTCGTTGAGTGAGATCGGCCGCCTCAGGCGCACGATCATGCGCGCCTGATAGTGATCCTGCAGGTTCAGCCCGACCTCCGGCGCATCGACGATGACGGGAATGCCATGGTCGCGCAACAGCGCCGCCGGACCGACGCCCGACAGTTGCAACAGTTGCGGCGACTGCAGCGCGCCGGCCGACAGCACCACCTCGCGATCGGCCGCCGCGCTGAACACCGCGCCGTTCCTGATCCACTCGACGCCGCAGGCGACGGTGCCCTTGAAGACAACCCTGCTGACCTGGGCGCCGGTGACGATCGTCAGATTGGGCCGATGCGCAATCGGATGCAGAAAGGCCGACGCCGAGCTGCTGCGCCAATGCCGTCCGATGCCGAGCTGATACGCGCCGACGCCGAACGTGGTCGCGCCATTGAAGTCCGGATTGCGCGGCAAGCCGTATTCGACTCCGGCCTCCACCCATGCGGCCGATGCCCCATTGCCGGTGCGCAGGTCCGAGACGTCAAACTCGCCGAGGCCGCCGTGATATTGGCTCTCGCCGCCCCGGTAGCGTTCGTAGCGGCGGAAATAGGGTAACAGGTCGCGATAATTCCATCCCCTGGCGCCGAGCCGCTCCCAATCGTCAAAACCCTCCTGCTGGCCGCGAATGAAGATCAGCCCGTTGATCGACGACGAGCCGCCAAGCACCCGGCCGCGCGGCCAGACGATCGCGCGTCCGCCCGTGGTCTCATGCGGTTCGGTCACGAACAGGCGAGAAAATCGCTCGTTGAAGATGGTCCTGTAATAACCGACCGGCAGCCGCAGCCAGAAATCGCGGTCGGATCCGCCGGCCTCCAGCAGCAGCACACGGCAGGCGCGATTGGCCGATAGTCGATTGGCCAGCACGCAGCCGGCCGACCCTGCACCGACGATGATGTAGTCGTAACCTGGAGCAGCCATGCAAGGAGTATCCTGGGCGTTGTTGTTGTCCTGCTCGATCGACCACAGTCTGGGCCGAGCCCGCGCCCGCCGCCATCATAGCTCCGCGACGTCGCTTGGGCACCTGGTGGATCGATGCCATCGACCGCATTCCTTGCGGACTTATGCGGCCGCGACGCCGACTCCGACCGAAGTTGCGGCTTCAGCCGAACATTCTCCACGATAGACCACCCAGTTCTTCTCCGTCTCCGCCAGACGAAGCTCGAACAGAAGCGACCCGAAGCGGGCGCTCAGCGTATTCCAGAACAGCACGACTAGATTTTCGGTCGTCGGATTGGCGCCGGCGCAAAGCGGCGAGTCGTGGTTCAGATGCCGATGATCGACGTGATCGATAATCAGGTTGCGAACGGCTTCCTTGACATGGGTGAGATTGACCAGAATTCCGGTATCGGGATCGACGCCGCCGCGCAGAGTCACGTCGAGAACATAATTGTGACCGTGTCCGAATTCACGCGCGCAAGGTCCGAACAGGTCTTCATTCTGTTCCATGCTCAGCCCAGCCGCGCACAGGCGGTGCGCTGCGGAAAAGCTTTCCCGCCGCGAGAGGTAGACGATCGGGCGCGTCTCACGTGTCATTGCAATGGATCTCCATTGTGGTGCCGGTCAACGCAATGGAGCATCCCCGGTCGAGCAGAAATTCCACGGCCGGGACGATCGCCTCCGGAATCGTTTGCGGCGACAACCCGATAGCCGCGGACATCGGCGAGCGAACGGCGCCGGGCGCAATGGCATTGACGCGAATGCCATGCGGTTTGCCCTCCAGCGCGAGAGCCTCGGTGAGACCGACGATCGCATGCTTTGAGGCGGCATATGCGGCAAATCCCGTGAACCGCTGCAGTCCCCTGATGCCGGCGAGCGAGGCCACGTTGACGATGTCGCCCTTGATGGCCTCCCGTCGCCATAGTCTCATGGCGGCGCGACAGGCGTTGAAGGTCCCGCCGGCGTTGACGCTCATCACGTGGGCAAAACGCTCCGCCGTCAGGGCGTCCCACACTTCGGCTCGCCCCAGAACTCCGGCACTGCAAAACAGCGCATCCGGTCGGAAACCGCGGATGGCGTCCTCAAGGGCCTGTGAATCGGCAACATCGAGCGGATGCGACTCGACCGATCCGTGCGTGTTCGCGATCGACGCCGCGACGTTCTGCAACTTCGCCGGATCGCGGCCGGCGAGACCGACGCGCCAGCCACGCGCCGCAAAATGCATCGCCGCCGCCGCTCCGAGTTCCGATCCACCGCCGGTAATGAACAAGGCTCTTTGCACACGGCCTCCTAACGAACCGGCAAGAGCTGCTCGTGATGCTGGGACAGGAATGCAACGAGTTCGGCGGTGTTGTGGATCACCTCATGGTGCATCGTCATCTTGCCGTCGTGGAAGAGGTCCCACTCCTCGCCCAGCAGTTTGAAGGCCGGCAGGCCTGCGCGGGAATAAGTGACACACCATTTGAGGTAGGCGCCCCCGGGGAAGGCTGTAGGACCTTCGATGACGGCAGGCAGGCGTTGATCGAACCGCCGGTCGAAGGAATCGACGCTCAGTTTGATCGCCGCAGACACCTTCTCGCGCCCGCGGGCGAAATAGGAGAACGGCGGAGGCGGGCCGGCCAGCGACCAGATGATGTCCTTGGCGAAGAGGTGGTCGACCAGCTTCCAGTCATCAGCCGCGAAGCCTTGTTCGAACGCTTCCGCGTACTCCATGAATGCCTTGACGTTGGTGCTCACGCAAACCCCTCCGGTTGACAGTAAGTTCATTAGAGAAACTAACAGTAATCGAGTGCGTTCATTAAAGCAACCGTGTATGATGCGCCCCATGAAACGAACATCCTTTCGCAAATGGCCGTGCTCGATCGCGCGCACGATGGATCTCCTGGGCGACTGGTGGACCCCACTGGTGCTGCGCGAGCTGGTCTATGGCAGCGACCGCTTCGACGATATCCAGGCCGCCCTCGGCATCGGCCGGAATGTCCTCACTCAACGCCTGCAACGGCTGACCCGCGAAGGCATGGTCGAACGACGGAAATATCAGGACCGGCCGCCTCGCTACGCCTACGTGGCAACGGACAAGGGCCGCGATTTCTTTCCCGTGCTGGCTGCCATCACCCGCTGGGGCGATCGCTGGCTCGACGCGGGAAAGGGACCGCCGATCCTGCTCAGACACAAGGCCTGCGGAGAGATCACGCACGGCGAGATCGTCTGCGCGCATTGCCATGCGGATCTCAAGCTGGACGAGGTGGAATTCGAGGTCTCGCCGGGACGCGTGCTCACCCTCGAGGATCGGATCAGATCGGCGACGCGATTGGCCGCTGCCAAGCGCGCTGTTGATTGACCGGCAAGACGGGGATCATCGCGGACCGCAAGAGACCGAAACCAGCCGCCTGCCGCTGATCCAGCCGACCAACGCGTTTCCAGCTTGGTCCGCCTCCAATCCGCGCTGCCCCAACAACATGTTGCATAAGTTGTGACCGCCGCTGATCGGTTTGCGGGCAATGACGCGCGCGGCCGGCGCCAAGGATCGGCATTTCCTTGACGAAACTCGCTGGCATCAGACTTGCTTCGATCCCGTGGCAGCGCAAAGCGTTTCGCTTTCCCGGGGTTGGCGTGCCCTTACATGGAACCCGCGCGTTCAAAGGCAGGCTGCCCTCACAACGGAAAACTTAAGAAACCGAAAACTCAAGAGAAGAGTAGCTGAGAGCCGCAAGCGGCGGGGTCCTGTTTCAATCAAGGATTGGAGAGGACGATGTGCGATCGTGACGGACTGTTCTACCGCAATTTCTCGCGACGAGCCTTCTTGAAAAGCTCGGGCGGCGGGGTGGCTGCGACCATCGCGGTACCCGCTTCGCTGGCCAGCCTGCTGATGCCCGCGCCTGCTTTCGCCGCCACCACGCTCAAGGCGACGCATGGCTCGGGCTTCTGCAACATGGGCATCTTCCTCGCCAAGGAACGCAACCTGACAGTTGCCGACGGTGTCGAACTCGAGTTCGTGGTCACCCCCTCCAACACCGAAATCACCACGATGTTCGGGGCCGGCCTCGTCGACATCTCGATGATTCCCTATTCGAACTTCATGACGCTGTATGATGCCGGCGCCCCGGTGAAGATCGTCGCGGGCGGCGGTGCGCAGGGCTGCATCATCGTCGCTGCGGAAGGCATCAAATCGGCTGCCGACCTCAAGGGCAAGACGTTCGGCACTTTCCAGGCCGATACGCTGGAAGTGCTGCCCTATGATTATCTCAAGAAGGCCGGCCTCTCCTTCAAGGACGTCCAGATCAAGTATCTCGATACGTCCCCGGAACTCGCGCAGGCCTTCATCGCCGGCGCGCTTGACGCGATCTGCCACATCGAGCCCTACGCCACGCAATGTGTCCTCGGCCGCAAAGGCGCGACCGTGCTGTCGGACGGTGTTGACATCTACGGCAAGGGCTATTCCGACTGCGTGCTCGCGGCCCGCGTTCCCCTGATCGAGAAGAACCCGGCCGCGATCAAGGCGGTGATCAAGGCCCTGTTTGTTGCCCAGTCCCAGGCCGAGACCGACAAGGCGGCCGCGCTGAAGGATACTGTGGGCAAATACTACAAGACCAGCATGGAAGCCGCGATCGACGCCTCGAACAAGCAGCCGCTCGTCGTCGATCAGCGCAACCAGACGCAGTTCATCATCGACCGCGGCGCCTCGATGCAGGAGCTCGGCTATGTGAAGAAGATGCCGGACAAGGGCGCGTTCGACTGGTCCATGATGGAAGCGGTCATCGCGGACAACAAGCCGCTGTATGACGGGCTGAAGCTGAAGTCGGCCTGATCTCCGCCTGCATCGCCCGCCCCTCCGCCCGCGCTGCCGGGGCGGGCCGTGAATCCTCCGCAACGACGGACGACGTCGCATGAGCTCCACGACGGACCTTGACGCGCCTGCCTCCGGTCTGGCGCCCGCCGCGCCAACCGGCGGGCGCAGCATCCTGAAAAGCCTCGAACCCGCGTTCTGGGCCTGCGTTTCAATCGGCCTGTTTGCCGGCCTGTGGGAGTTTCTGTGGGCGATCGGCTCGCTCAACCCGTTGCTGCTGCCGCCGCCGCACATCATCCTGCAGGATATCCCGGGCACGCTGAAGTTCTTCGACCGCTCCAACAAGGTCGGCATGCTGGCCACCGGCGGTGGTTTCTCGGCGCTGTTGGCGACCATCGCGTTCACCACCATGCGGGTGGTGCTTGGGCTGAGTCTCGGCTTTGTCGGCGGTCTGTTTGTCGGCGCCGCCATCCACTATTTCAAATGGGTGCGACGGCTGCTGCAGCCGACGGTCCTGATGCTCGCGCCAATTTCACCGGTGGCCTGGCTTCCGGTCGCCATCTTCGTGTTCGGCATCGGCGACGTGCCCGCGATCTTTCTGGTCTTCGTCACGGTCTTCTTCGCTATCACGCTGTCGGTCGGTGCGCAGATCGAAAGCGTGCCCCGCCACTACATCCATGTCGCCCGCATCATGGGGGCCACCCAGCGGCAGACGTTCTGGCGGGTGATTTTTCCAGCCATCCTGCCGAGCCTGTTCCTGACCTTGCGGCTCAATCTGTTCGGCGCATGGATGGTGGTCCTGATCGCCGAAGCGGTTGGCGTCGGCGCCGGCCTCGGTCAGATCACGTCGATGGCGAGGGCCACCTTCAACTCCAAGCTGGTGTTCTTCACCATGGCAGTGATCGGGCTGATGGGCTTCCTGTTCGATTTCACGCTGCGTCAGGTCCAGCATCGCATGCTGTGGTGGATCGCGCCGAATGGCGGAGCCGGCCGGTGACCATTCCCGCCATCGAAATCCGCGCCGCGTCGAAAACCTGGATGACCGAGGGCCGGCCGCCGGTCGAGGCGTTGCGCCATATCGAACTGGATGTCGCCAAGGGCGAGTTTCTCGTGCTGCTCGGCCCATCGGGCTGCGGCAAGTCAACCCTTCTCTACATGATCGCAGGACTTGAATCCGCGACTTCCGGTTCGATCCTGTGCGACGGCATCGCGGTCGTCGAACCCTCCGCCGAACGCGGTCTGATCTTCCAGGAAGCCGGGCTGTTTCCCTGGCTGACGCTGGTCGACAACGTCGCCTTCGGCCTTTCGTTGCGCGGCGAACAACTGCTTCGCCGGCGCGACGTCGCGGTTGACCTGCTCAGGCGCGTTGGCCTCGGCGACATGCTCGACAAGAAGCCCGACGAACTGTCGGGCGGCATGCGCCAGCGCGTCGCCTGCGCGCGGGCGCTCGCGATGCGACCGAAGGTCCTGATGATGGACGAGCCTTTCGCTGCGCTCGACGTGCAGACCCGCGCCAAGATGCAGGATTTCCTGCTGCAGATCTGGCGCGACAACCGCGTTTCGATCGTTCTCGTCACCCATTCGATCGACGAGGCGATCGCGCTGGCCGATCGGGTTGCGGTGTTCACCGCGCGGCCCGGACGGATCAAGGCCATTGTGCCGATCGATCTGCCGCGCCCGCGGCCACCGCGCGGGGCGCGCTACCACGAATATCGCGACCTGTTCGGCGAAATGCTCGCCGACGAGGTCGACCGCGCCTTTGCTGAGCAGGAGAGCGGCTAGCGTTGGCTCAAGCGACAATGATCAAGTCCATGGAAGGCGGGGAAACGCGATGCGGGATCTAATCGTCAAGGCGGGCTGGGTGGTCACCGGGATCAAGGACCGCTTCAACCCCGAGATCGTCGATGATGGCGCGGTGCTGTCGCGCGACGGCACGGTAGTCGCAATCGGCTCTGCGGCAGAGCTGCAGCAGCTTGCGCCGACCGCCGAAGTCCGCGCCTACCCCAATCACGTCATGCTGCCGGGCTTCGTCAACAGCCATCACCATGTCGGCCTGACGCCGCTGCAGCTGGGTTCGCCCGATCTGGCGCTGGAACTCTGGTTCGCCGGCCGCATCCCGGCGAAACGGCTCGATCTCTATCTCGACACGCTTTACTCCGCTTTCGAGATGATCGCCTCGGGGGTGACGACAGTCCAGCATATTCACGGCTGGATGCCCGGCCAGTTTGACGGCGTCCACGCCGCATCCACCAAGGTGCTCCAGGCCTACCGCGCGATCGGCATGCGCGCCTCCTATTGCTATGCCGTGCGCGAACAGAACCGGCTGGTCTACGAGGCGGACGAAACATTTTGCGCGCGGCTGCCGCAGCTGCTGGGCGAACAGTTGCAGCGCCACCTGAGCGCGCAGGCGATGCCGTTCTCGGATTTCCTTAGACTGTTCGACGTCCTCACCTCGGAGAACGAAGGACAACGCCTGACCCGGATCCAGCTGGCCCCGGCCAACCTGCACTGGTGCTCCGACGACGGTCTGCTGGCGCTGAACGAGAAGGCCCGGGCGAGCAAGGCCCCGATGCACATGCATCTTCTCGAGACCGCCTATCAGAAGGAATATGCGATGCGCCGCACCGGCAAGACCGCGGTGCGTCACCTCCACGATCTCGGCCTGCTTGGCCCGCATATGACGCTGGGCCACGGCGTGTGGATGTCGGAGGAGGATATCGACATCATCGCAGACACCGGCACCTGCCTTTGCCACAATTGCTCGTCGAATTTCCGCCTCCGCTCGGGCCTCGCGCCGCTCAATGTCTGGGAACAGAAAGGCATCACCATCGGCATGGGACTGGACGAGGCGGGGATCAACGAGGACCGCGACATGCTGCAGGAGCTGAAGCTGGCCCTGCGGGTGCACCGAACGCCCGGCATGGAGGAAGCCGACGTGCCAACCGCGCCCCAGATCGTGCGAATGGCGACCGAGGGCGGCGCGATGACCACCGCGTTCGGTGCCGAGATCGGCAGGCTCGAAGCCGGGCGGCTGTTCGACGCCGTGCTGATCGATTGGAGCAAAGCCACCTACCCCTATCAGGACGCCGACATTCCCATGCTCGACGCCCTGGTCCAGCGCGCCAAGGCGCAGCATGTCGATGCGGTCTATATCGGCGGCGACCTGGTCTATGCCGACGGCCGCTTCACCAAGGTCGACCGCGATGCCGTGCTGGCCGAGATCGCCGGCCTCCTGAACCGGCCGCGCACGCCGGAAGAGATCGAACGCCGCGCCCTCGGGCTCGCTGTGTTTCCGCACGTCAAGGCGTTTTACGACGGCTATATTCGCCCGGGCGAGCGACAGCCGTTCTATGCCGGATCGGCGAAGATCTAGCAGCCGACCCTCAACGTTTGATTTCGGGCAGTTGGCTCGCGCCGACGGGTTCTCGCTGCGCCGCAGCATGCAAAATGAGACTGAGGTTCAAGCAACCGGGCATCCCTCCTGGCCCGGGCATGCGCATGATGCGGCCTCCGCGACAGCACGACCGCATACCGCTCCGGCGATATGGGGTGCGTGGCTTCGCGCAACGACAAACGTCGACACAACGCGAATTGGAGGAGCTCTATGTTGAAGGGTAGTTTGTGTCTTGCCGCGATGGCGAGCCTGTTCATGTCAGGCAGCGCCTTGGCGCAGGAGAAAATCAAGGTCGGGGTCACCGCGACCTTGGAGGGCACCTATACTGTGCTCGGCGAGGACGGCATCCGCGGCTTTCAGACCGCATTGAACAAGTTCGGCAAGAAGGTCGGCGACAAGGAACTCGAATTCGTCATTGCCTCGACTGACGCCACCCCCGACTCCGCGGTGCGCGCGGTGCGCAAGCTGATCGAGCAGGACAAGGTGCAGATCCTGCTGTCGCCGCTGTCGGGCGACGAGGGCATTGCGGTCAAGAATTTCGCCAAGACCCACCCCGAACTGACCTTCGTCAACGCAGCGTCAGGTGCGCAGGAAACCACCTACGTCGATCCGGCGCCGAACTTCTTCCGCTACAACATGGACGGCGCCCAGTGGCAGGTCGGCCTCGGCAAGTACGCCTATGACACCAAGGGCTATCGCAAGATCGCCACGGTGGGTGAGGACTACTCCTTCATCTACACCCAGGTGTTCGGACTGGTGCTCGAGTTCTGCGGCGCCGGCGGCCAGGTCACCAATCGGCAGTGGGTCCCGCTTGGAACCAAGGATTTCGCTTCGGTCATCGCCGCCCTCCCCGATGACGTCGATGCGATCTATCTCGGGCTCGGCGGCGCCGACGCCGTCAACTTCCTCAATCAGTACCAGCAGGCCGGCGGCAAGGCGCATCTGCTCGGCGGCTCGATCATGGTCGACCAGACCATCCTGTCGGCCAAGGGCAACGCCAAGAACGCGCTGATCGGCACGCTCGCCGCCAGCGGCCAGGCCGACACCTGGGAAGATCCGGGCTGGCAGGCCTTCGTCAAGGACTACCAGGCCGCGTTCCCGCCGGAGAAGCGCTTCCCCAGCCCGTCGCTGCTGGCGACCAACTACTATGACTCGACGATGGCGCTGATCCTTTCGCTGAAGAAGGTTAATGGAGACCTCAGCGACAATCAGTCCAAGCTGAAGGCCGCCTTGGCCTCGATCGAACTCGATGCGCCCAACGGCAAGATCAAGCTCGACTCCAACCGTCAGGCGATCGGCACAAATTTTGTCACCGAAGTCGTCGACGACGGCAAGGGGGCGTTGTTCAGCAAGGTCGTGAAGGTCATTCCGAACGTGAACCAGACGCTCGGCTACGATCCGGCGGTGTTCGCCAAGATCGGCCTGCCGGGCCGCACGGTTCCGGAGTGCAAGAAGTATTGAGACGAACGACCTCCCGGCCAGCCCGTCGCATCTGCCTTGGGCTGGCCGCCCATTCCTCTGATCCCGACGTTCGAGCAGCCCTCGAACGCGCTCTTGCATTCTGATCACGGATGATCAACCTTACAAAAAACAAGAAGATACAATCCGCGGGAGGAATGGATGAGCCGGGCTCTTGCCGCGTTTCACGGCCATTTTGGCCGTGCGACGGTCTATCAGCTCAATCGTCCTTTCAACGTGCATGCGCATCGCGAAGGACATTTGATTTTTCACATCGACGGGACGCCGGGCGGGATCGACGTCAACGAGCGGCACAATCCGCTCTGCGGGGAGACCGTGGTCGCGGTCAATCCCTGGGAGCCGCACAATTTCCTGCCGACCGATGTGAAACACGGCGCCCTCTTCCTCGTCCTCTATGTCAACCCCGAATGGTTCGCAGGCGTTCGCGGCCTGCGTTTCGGATCCACGCAATTTCGGCGCACCGCGACGCTGGACCGCAATGTGCGGGCGGCGGCGGCCATGATTTGCGGCGCACCTTCGCTCAACAGTCTCGACGGCGAGTTGCGCAGCCTGATCGACGCCTGCCACGAAGAAAGCTGGCGCCAGGCGGACGCCTCCTCCGAGGGGCGTGCCGAGGCCGCCGTCACCGACTTTCGGGTTCGCAAGTCCATCAAGCTTTTGGCGGAGAACGTCGGCGGCGACATCGAGTTCGACGCGATCGCGCGCGAGGCCGGCCTGTCGCGGCCGCATTTCTACAAGCTTTTCCGCACCCAGACCGGCGTCACCCCGCACCTCTATGTCAACACTCTCTTGATGGAGCGCGCGCTGGACTCGCTGGTGACCACCGAAGCTCCGATCGCCAATATCGGCTTCGATCTCGGCTTCTCGTCACAGAGTGCATTTGCGCATTTTTTTACCGGCAATGTGGGCATTGCGCCGACAGATTATCGCCGCGCCGCCAAGGTCTTGCGCGCCTGATCGGCGCAGGAAAGGATACTGACGATCAAATCCCCGCCGCGCGGGCCGCTAGGATGGCGGCGGCGGTCAGCGAATGCCCGCCGGGCGACGGGAGGGCGAGCGACGATATGATGTCCAAGGTACTGGCGTCCCAGATACTGGTATCCCAACTTCGGGGCCCTGCCAATCGCGGCCTCGGAGCGCCGAGACCACGCGGACTGCGGGCATGAGGCAGTTCATCGAGCGCCATCCCGTGTGGGCCCTCGTCATCCTGATCGCAATCGGGGTGGCGCTGTGGCTGATCCTCGCCACCTGGCCCGCAGGGTTCGAGGACACCTTCGGCAAGAAGAAGGTGTTCCTCAGCGCGGTGTTCAACGGGATCACGCTCGGCGGCCTGTATTTCCTGGTCGCGAGCGGCTTCACCCTGATCTTCGGGCTGATGCGCAACGTCAATCTCGCCCACGGGTCGCTGTATCTGTTCGGCGGCTACATCGGTTACGCCGTGAGTCTCGCGACCGGATCGTGGCTGCTGAGCTTCGTCACTGCCTTCGTCGTCGTGGCGCTGGTCGGCGTCGCCTTGCAGATCCTGGTCTTCCGCCCCATCGAGGGGCAGGATCTGCGCCAGACCATGGTCACCATCGGCCTGTCGATCGTGTTCGCCGACCTGATGCTGTGGGCCTTCGGCGGCGATTTCTACCAGATCCAGACGCCGAGCGCGCTGGTCGGCCCGGTGCAGTTGCCGTTCGTCACCGCGGTCAAATCGTCAGGTGAGGCGGTCTATCTGCAGTATCCGATGGTGCGGCTGGTGATTTTCCTCGCCTCGGTCGTCATCGGCATCGCCTTGTGGCTCGGGCTCAACCGCACGCGCATCGGCATGATCGTGCGCGCCGGCGTCGATGACCGGGACATCCTGGCGGCGATGGGCGTGCGCATCCAGCTGGTGTTCGTGCTGGTGTTCGCGCTCGGCGCCGGGCTCGCCGGCATGGCCGGTGTCGTCGGCGCCACCTTCCAGTCGATCTCGCCGGGCGAGGACATCCGCTTCCTGCTCGCTTCGCTCGTCGTCGTCATCATCGGCGGCATGGGATCGATCCCCGGTGCTGCGCTCGGCGCCCTCATCGTCGGCCTCGCCGAGCAGCTCGGCTCGGTCTACATCCCGACCTACGCGATCGTGGTGACGTTCCTGATCATGGTGCTCGTGCTGGCCGTACGGCCGCAGGGCCTGCTGGCGGGTCGCTAGCCATGGCGATGACGCAGGACGCACGATTGCCGGCCGACAAGCTGGCCGCCGCCACCCCGATCGGCGCCTTCGCGCGCACCGAACTCGGCAACCCCGCCGGCTGGGCCATCGCCATCATCCTGATCATCATGCCGCTGCTCGCCAACGGCTTCTTCCTGATCGAGATCTTCGGCACCACGCTCATTCTCGGCACCGTGGCGCTCAGCCTGATGTTCCTCGCCGGCTATGGCGGCATGGTCAGCCTGATGCAGCTGACCATCGCGGGGCTCGCCGGCTACATGACCGCGGTGCTCGGCGCCAGCGGCAACGCCAATATCAGCCTGGGGTGGCCGTGGTGGCTCGCAACCCCGATGGCGCTGGCGCTGGCCACGCTGTTCGGTACCGTCGGCGGGGCGCTCGCGGTTCGGACCGAGGGCATCTACACCATCATGATCACGCTGGCGATCGCCTCGGCCTTCTATTACTTCACCAACCAGAACTGGGTCATCTTCAACGGCCACACCGGCATCAACAGCGTCGTCACGCCGCATTTCTGGGGCGTCGACTGGCGCGCGGACATCCCGTTCTACTATGTGATCCTCGTGATCTCCGGGCTCTGCTTCTGCGCCGTCAGCTACCTCGCGCGCGCGCCGTTCGGCCTCGCCTTGCAGGGCGTGCGCGACAATCCGCGCCGCATGGCCGCGCTCGGCTTCAACGTCAATGCGCACCGCGTCGCCGCCTACGCGTTCGCCTCCTTCGTGGCCGCGCTCGCCGGCGTCCTGCAGGTCTGGAACTATCGGCAGATCTCTCCCGGTTCGGTCGGGGTCGAGCGCGCCATCGATATTCTGATCATCGCGGTGGTCGGCGGCATTACCCGCCCGATCGGACCCTTCATCGGCGCACTGATCTTCGTGCTGCTGCGCACCTTCACGCTGGATTTCCTGGTCGCGATCGGGCTCGACGGCAATCGCTTCCGCCTGCTGATCGGGCTCGGCTTCCTGGTCATCGTGCTGTTCTCGCCGGACGGCGTCGTCGGCCTTTGGGAGCGCTGGCAGCGCCGCAACACGCGGGCCGAGACCGCCACGGAAAAACATCATGGATAGCGTCGCGCAGCGCCTGTCCACGGTCGGCACCGCGGCCGCGCTCGAATTGCGCGGCGTGACGCGGCTGTTCGGCGCACTCGCAGCCCTGACCGACATTACGCTGACGGTGCGTCCCGGCGAAAGGCGCGCGGTGCTCGGCTCCAACGGCGCCGGCAAGACCACGTTGTTCAACTGCATCAGCGGGGATTTTCCGCCGACCTCCGGCACCATCCGGTTTTTCGGCGAGGATGTGACCGATTTTCCGCCCTATGAGCGGATCCGCAGGGGACTGCGACGCACCTACCAGATCTCGGCGCTGTTTCCGGGGCTGACCGTCCATGACAATGTCTACCTCTCCTGCTGCGGCGTCTCGCGCAACCGTTTCTCGCCGTTCCGGCCGAGCCGCAACGACGCGCTGATGCAATCCGCCGACGATCTGGTGCAGGCTGTGCATCTCGGCGCGGTGAAGGAGCGGCGCGTCGCCGAACTTGCCCATGGCCAGCAGCGCCAGCTCGAAATCGCGCTGGCATTGGCCGGGGCGCCGCGCTTCATCCTGTTCGACGAGCCGGCCGCCGGCCTGTCGCCGACCGAGCGCACCGAGCTCGTGGACATCCTGACCGCGCTGCCCAGCCATATCGGCTACATCATCATCGAGCACGACATGGACGTTGCGCTGCGCGTCGTCGAGAGCGTGACGATGATGCACAACGGCCGTATCTTCAAGGAAGGGCCGCCGCAGGCCATCGAGTCGGACCCCGAGGTGCAGGAGCTATATCTCGGAGGCGGCCATGATCTCTAGGAAAGACATGGCTGACTTGCGCCGCGCGGCGCCGATCCTCGAGGTCAGGGGCCTCGACGTCTATTACGGCAGCTCGCATGCGCTGCAGGGCGTCGACTTGACACTCGAGACCGGCGTTCTGTCCGTGGTCGGCCGCAACGGCATGGGCAAGACCACGTTGTGCAAGACGATCATGGGCCTGGTGCGGGCCACCGGCGGCTCGGTGCGCATCGGCGGCGAGGATATCCTGTCGTTGCAACCGGCGCAGATCGCCCGCCTCGGCGTCGGATATGTGCCGCAGGGCCGGCGGCTCTGGCGCTCGCTCAGCGTCGACGAGCATCTGCGCATGATCGCCGGATTGCGGCGCGGCGCATGGACCGTGGAGCGCATCTACGACACCTTCCCGCGGCTGGCCGAGCGCAAGAGCAACGGCGGCAGCCAGCTTTCCGGCGGCGAGCAGCAAATGCTGGCGATCGCACGCGCACTGGTGACCAATCCGCGCCTCCTGATCATGGACGAGCCGACCGAAGGGCTGGCGCCCGTGATCGTCGCCCAGGTCGAGGACATGCTGGTGCGCCTCGGCGACGAGGGCGACATCGCCGTGCTCGTCATCGAGCAGAATATCGGCGTGGCGACGGCGGTTTCGAAACAGGTCGCGATCATGGTCAACGGCCGCGTCAATCGCCTGATCGAATCCGCCCGCCTTGCCGCCGACCGCGACCTGCAACAGCGCCTGCTCGGCGTCGGACGCCACGGCGAGGCCGGTCCGGAGATCGAGACCGAAGCAAGGGACGACAGCGCGGCGCGCGCAGCCGCGGCGGCGCGGCCGCAAAGCCTGGCGCCGGTCCGGGTCTATGTCTCGAATCCGACGCCGCCGACGCGCTGGTCGCAGCCCGCGCCGATCGCGCGCATCGAAGCCAGCGCGCGGACGCTGTCGAGCGGCGTGCTGCGGCTGGAGGACACGCTGCGACCGCGCCGCGATGCGGCGGTCGCACCAAGCTCCGGACCGCCGACCGTGCTCGTCGTCGGCACGCTGGATACCAAGGGCGAGGAGCTCAGGTTCATTCGCGACATCGTGGCCGGCAGCGGCCTGCGCGCGCGGCTCGTCGACGTCTCGACCAGCGGCAAGCTCACCACCTGCGACGTCTCGGCCCAGGAAATCGCGCTCAACCATCCGCGCGGCGGCAGCGCGGTGTTCGGACCCGATCGCGGCGCAGCGGTCACGGCGATGGCCGAGGCCTGCGCCACCTGGCTGCGCCGCCAGACCGACGTCGCCGGCATCATTTCCGCAGGCGGCTCGGGTGGCGCCTCGCTGGTGGCCCCGGCGATGCGTGCGCTGCCGATCGGGGTGCCCAAGCTGATCATCTCCTCGGTGGCCTCCGGCGACATCGCGCGTTATGTCGGTCATGCCGACATCACCATGATGTACTCGGTCACCGACGTACAGGGCCTGAATTCGATCTCGCGCCAGGTGCTCGGCAACGGCGCCCACGCGCTGGTCGGGATGGTGAAGGCACGGCTCGACGCGCGCCAGGCCAAAGCCGATGCAAGCGCCAGCCTGCCGGCGGTCGGCCTGACCATGTTCGGCGTCACCACTCCGGCGGTGCAGCAGATCGCAACCGCGCTGCGATCCGAGTATGAATGCCTGGTCTTCCACGCCACCGGCGCCGGCGGCCAGTCGATGGAGAAGCTGGTCGACTCGCGCCTGCTGGCTGGCGTGATCGACATCACCACCACCGAGGTCTGCGATCTCCTGATGGGCGGCGTGTTCCCGGCAACGGAGGATCGTTTCGGCGCCGTCATTCGCAGCCGCATTCCCTATGTCGGCTCGGTCGGCGCACTCGACATGGTCAATTTCGGCGCTCCCGACACCCTCCCCGAGCGCTACCAGGGCCGCAAGCTGCACGTCCATAATCCGCAGGTCACCTTGATGCGCACGACTGCGGAGGAGAACGAGCGCATGGGACGCTGGATCGGCGAGCGCCTCAACGCGATGGACGGGCCGGTGCGGTTTTTCCTGCCCGAGGGCGGCGTCTCCGCGCTGGACGCGCCAGGGCAGCCGTTCTGGGACCCGGCGGCCGATGCCGCACTGTTCCGCGCGCTCGATCGCACGGTGCGCCAGACCAGCAACCGGCAGCTGATCCGGCTCACATGCAACATCAACGACCCCGCATTCGCGGCGGCGATCGTCACTGCGTTCCGCGCGCTGGTCGGCCGCCAGGGCCCGCGCCGGCGGGTAGCGAGATGACGATGCCCCGGTTTGAACGCAGCACACTCCTGAGTAAATTCCGCGCCATGGTCGCGCGAGGCGAGCCGATCGTCGGCGGCGGCGCCGGCACCGGGCTGTCGGCCAAATGCGAGGAAGCCGGCGGCATCGACCTCATCGTGATCTACAATTCCGGCCGCTACCGGATGGCCGGGCGCGGCTCGCTCGCCGGCTTGATGCCTTATGGCGACGCCAACGCCATCGTCGTCGAGATGGCGGCCGAAGTGCTGCCGGTAATCAAGCACACCCCGGTGCTCGCCGGCGTCAACGGCACCGACCCGTTCCGCGACATGGACGTCTTCCTCGACCAGCTGAAGGCGCTCGGCTTTTCAGGGGTGCAGAACTTTCCGACCGTCGGCCTGATCGACGGGGTGTTTCGCGCCAATCTCGAGGAGACCGGCATGTCCTACGCGCTGGAGGTCGAGATGATCGCGAAAGCGCGCGCCAAGGATCTGTTGACGACCCCTTACGTCTTCAACGCGGCCGATGCCAGGGCGATGGCGGCCGCTGGCGCCGACATCGTGGTCTGCCATCTCGGCCTCACCACGGGTGGGGCGATCGGCGCGCAGACGGCGCTGACGCTTGCCGATTGCCCCGCGCGCATCGACGCCTGGGCGGCGGCGGCGCTCGCGGTCAATCCTGAGGTCATCGTGCTCGCGCATGGCGGGCCGGTCGCGGAGCCCGCCGACGCCGCGTTCATCATGAGCAACACGCGTAACTGCCACGGCTTCTACGGAGCCTCCTCGATGGAGCGGCTTCCGGTGGAGCGGGCGCTGACCGAGCAGGTTCGACAATTCAAGGCGATCGGCGCGCGTGAAGCGCCGGTTACGGGAGGTTAGGGATATGTCCGGGATTCTTGTTGGCCAGTTGATCCTATGGCTGATCGTCGCGCTGATCGTGATCGTCGTCGCGGTCTACATCGTGAATTGGCTCTATCACCGCTCCTCGAAGGAGGTGTCGTTCGTCCGCACCGGTTTCCTCGGCGAGCGGGTGGTAATCAATGGCGGCGCCTTCGTGCTGCCCTTCATCCACGAGTTCACCCCGGTCAACATGAACGTGCTGCCGATGCCGATCACCCGGTCGAGGCAGGATGCCGTGATCTCGCGCGATCGCATGCGCATCGATATCGAGGCCGACTTCTATGTCCGGGTACAGCCGACCCGCGAGGCGGTCTCGATCGCCGCCGCGACGCTTGGTCGGCGAACGCTGGAGCCGGAGAAGCTGCACGCCCTGCTCTCCGGCAAGTTCGTCTCCGCGATGCGCTCGGTCGCCTCGGAAATGACCATGGAGGACATGCACGAGAAGCGCGGCGACTATGTCGCACGGGTCAAGGCCGCGGCCGCCGAGGCGCTGGCCCAGAACGGCCTCGAGCTGGAATCGGTGGCGATCACCGACCTCGACCAGACCGACCTCGAATATTTCAACCCGTCGAACCGCTTCGACGCCGAAGGCCTGACCCAGCTGATGCAGGACATCGAGGCCAAGCGCAAATTGCGCAACGACATCGAACAGGATTCGATGATCAAGATCCGCACCCGCAATCTCGAAGCCGAACGCCAGGCGCTCGACATCGAACGCGAGAGCGAGACCGCGCGGCTGGAGCAGGAGCGCGACATCGAGGTCCGCCGCGCCCTGCAGCGCACTGAAGTGGCGCGCGAGCGCGCATTGCGCGAGACCGAAGCCGAACAGGCGCAGATCTCGGCGCGCGAGACCATCGAGAAGGCGCGGATCGCCAACGAGCAGACCATCGCGGAAGCGCGCATCGCCTCCGAGCGCGAGACCCGACAGCGGGAGATCGAACGCACCCAGGCGGTCGAAGCCAAGGAAATCCTCGCCCGCGAGGAAATCGAAAAGGCGCGCATCGCCAACCAGCGCTCGGTCGACACCGCCCGCATCGCCTCAGAGCGTGAGGTCCGGCAGACCGAAATCGAGCGCACCCGCACCGTCGAGCAGGCCGAGATCCAGGCCCGCGAAACCATCGAGAAGGCCCGGATCCAGCAGGACCGCGTCATCACCGACGCCCGCATCGCCAACGAGGAGGAGACCCGCCGGCGCGAGATCGAACGTTCGCGCGCCGTCGACGAGGCCGAGATATCAGCCAAGGAGACCACCGAGAAAGCCCGCATCGCGCAGATCAGGGCGGTCAATGCCGAGCGGATCGCCTCCGACGAGCAGACCCGCACGCTGGAGATCGAGCAGCTCCGCGCCATCCAGGAATCCGAAATCGAGGCGCAGCAGGCGGTCGAAGCGGCGCGCATCGCGCGCGAGCGCACCCTTGCCTCCAGCCGGATCGCCGCCGAGCAGAGCACGCGCAAACTGGAGATCGACCGCAACCAGGTGCTCGAAGTCGCCGGCATCGCGGCGCGCGAGGCCACCGAGGCCAGCCGCATCGCCCAGGAGGAACGCGTCCGCGCCCTGGAAATCGCGCGCAACCGCGCCATCGAGGAAGCGGATATCGCCTCCCGCGAGGCCATCGAGGCCGCCCGGATCGCGCAGGAAAAGAAGATTGCGCTGGCCCGCATCCTGAGCGAGCAGGAAACCAGGGAGCAGGATATCGAGCGCACCGAATCGATCGAGGCGGCCGAATTGAAGCGTCGCGATGCCATCGAGCGGCAGCGCATCGGCGTCGAACTCGCGCTCGAAACCGAGCGCATCGCCTCCAGCCGAGCCCGCGAAGTGCTCAATATCGACCAGAAGCGCGCGATCGAACTCGCCGAGGAAGACCGCGTGATCGCGCTGTCGGCGAAGCGCTCCGAGCGCATCGACGCCGACCGCCAGGTCAAGCAGGCCGAGATCGTCGCCGGCCGCGAGGTCGAGACCACCGAAGTCGCGAAGGAGCAGGCGCTCGAAGCAGCCCGGCTGGAGCGGCGCCGCGTCATCGAGCAGCTCGAAGTCGGACGCGTCCAGGCGCTGCAGGAGGCGGAGATCGCCGCCAACGAGGAAGTCCAGCGCGCCCGCATTGCCTCCGACCGCGGCCTCGACGAGGCCCGCATCGGCCGCGAGCGCGACCTGCGCAAGCTCGAGGTCACCAGGGAGAAGGAGGTCGAGACCGCGCTGATGGAGAAGGCAATCGCGCTCTATCAGAAATCGCTCGAGCAATCCGCAGCACAGGCCGAGGCCGAGAACGCCAAGGCCCGCGCCACCGAGGCGGCCGAGCGCGTCATCACGGTGCGCGACAGCGAGATCGCCAAGCGGCGCAAGACCATCGAGGTGCTGATCGCGGAGAAGGAAGCCGAGGAGACCCGCATCGGCGCCGAGGCCGAACGGGTGCGCGCGGCGGTCGAAGCCGAGGCACAGAAGCTGCTCAACGAGGCCGAGAACGTGCTCACCGACCAGGCGCGCTACTCGCTGTTCCGGCGCAAGCTGCTCGACCGCATCGAGGGCATCGTGCGCGAAAGCGTCAGGCCGATGGAGAAGATCGAGGGCATCCGCATCCTGCATGTCGACGGCCTCAACGGCGGCAATGGCGGCAACGGCAACGGCAATGGCGGCCGCAGCGCCACCGACGAGGTGATCGATTCGGCGCTGCGTTACCGGGTCCAGGCGCCGCTGATCGACTCGATCCTGGCCGACATCGGCGTCGAAGGCGGCAGTCTCGCCAAGATGCCCGGCCTCATTCGCGAGGCCCGCGACATGCAGGGCATCCGCAAGGACACCGCGCCGAAGAAGGAGCCCGAGGCCAAACCCGAGACGCCGCCCCAGGGCGACGCCACCTCCCCGCGTCCGGGCAAGAAGAGCTGAGGCCGCCCATGCCGCGCGTTTATGTGTCGACCGTGGTCAACGCCCGCAACGATCGGGTCTGGACCCGGGTGCGCGATTTCAACGGCCTGCCGAACTGGCACCCGGCGATTGCCGACAGCCGCATCGAGGGCGGCGAGCCCGCCGACAAGATCGGCTGCGTACGCGACTTCACCCTGCGCAACGGCGATCGGATTCGCGAGAAGCTGCTCGGGCTGTCCGACTTCGACATGTTCTGCACCTATTCGATCCTGGAATCGCCGATGGGGGTCGAGAACTACGTGGCGACCCTGCGCCTGACGCCGGTCACCGACGGCGACAAGACCTTCCTGGAATGGTCGGCGGAATTCGACTGCGCGCCGGAGCGCGAGACCGAGCTGGTCAATTCGATCGGCGGCGGCGTGTTCCAGGGCGGCTTCGACGCGCTCAAGCGCGTGTTCGGAGGCTAGTCCCGTGCCGCATATCGTCAAAAGCACCATTCTCGACGCGCCTACGGCGGCGGTCTGGAACGTGCTGCGCGATTTCAACGGCCACGACCGCTGGCATCCGGCGGTCGCCACCTCAACGATCGAGCGCGCCCAGGCCTCGGATCGCATCGGCTGCATCAGGCGTTTCAAACTGAAGGACGGCTCCGAATTGCGCGAGCAGTTGCTGGCGCTGTCCGATCTCGAACAGACCTTCAGCTATTGCCTGCTCGATACGCCGATCCCGATGTTCAACTACGTCGCCCATGTCCGACTGCTGCCGGTCACCGACGGTAACAGGACCTTCTGGCACTGGGAGTCGCGTTTCACCGCGCGCCCGGCGGACGCGGCAGGGCTCACGGCCATGGTTGGCGAACAGATCTATCAGGCCGGGTTCGAGGCGATCCGACAACATCTGCGAGGGGCTGCATGACAGCGGAGGACCACTCATGCCGGTGACGGTCAGGACGTTTGCGACCTCGGGCGAGGCAGCGGCGGCGCTGTCCTCGGAGCGCGACGCGCGCTATTTCGGCGGCGGCACCCTGGTGATGCGCGCGCTCAACGAGGGCGACGTCGCGCTGTCGACCATCGTGCGGGCAACGGACCATGCCCTCACCCGGCTCGAGGTCACCGGTTCGCGCATCACGATCGGCGCCGGCATCACCTTTGCGCGCGTTCTCGCCGAACGCGAGCTGGCCTTTCTGCATCCGGTCGCCGCCTCGATCGGCGGACCCGCGGTGCGCAACATGGGGACTATCGGCGGCAATCTGTTTGCGCCGGCCCCGTTCGGCGATTTCACCGTGGCGCTGCTCGCGCTCGATGCCACGATCGCGCTGCAGGGCAGCTATGGCGCGCGCGAGATGGCAATCGAGGAATTCCTGGCCGGGCGCGCGCGGATGCAAGCCGGGCTCGTGCTCTCCGTCTCGTTCCAGCGCCCCTCCTCGTCCGAGGCGTTTCGCTATCGCAAGATCGCGCGCATCCGGCCCAAGGGCGCGGCTGTGATGACGCTTGCCGCGCACGTGCCGTCGAGCGCCGGCCGCATCCTGTCGGCGCGCATCGCGCTCGGCGCGATGGCCGCGACCGCGGTCCGCGCCAAGGGCGCCGAGCGTGCGCTCGAAGGGCGCCCGCTCGACGCGGCCACCATCGCCGCCGCAGCCGCTGCCGCAACCGAGGGCACCTCACCGATCGACGATTCGCTCGCCAGCGCCTGGTACCGGCGCGAGGTTGCAGGCGTGCATCTGCGCCGCCTGCTCGCCGGCGAGCCATAAGGACAGCGAGACAGATCATGGCCAAGACCGCCCTGCAATTTCGTCACAACGGCCGCGACGTCGCGGTGTTCGTCGATGGCGGCGCCAACCTGCTCACCACCCTGCGCGACGGCGTCGGTGACATGACCCCCAAATTCGGCTGCGGCCAGGGCGGCTGCGGCGCCTGCACCGTGCTGATCGACGGCGAGGCGCACCTCGCCTGCCTGACCCTGGCGGAGACCGTGGCGGGCCGCTCGGTGCAGACGCTCGCCGGCCTCAAGGACGGGCCGAACCTGCATCCGCTGCAGCGGGCCTTCATGGAACATTTCGCGGCGCAGTGCGGCTATTGCACGCCGGGCATGCTGATGGCCGCGAAGGCGCTGCTCGACCACAACCCCGCGCCGACCCGCGAGGAGGTGGTCAACGCGATCAGCGGCAACATCTGCCGCTGCACCGGATACGAGCCCATCATCAACGCCGTGCTCGCCGCCGCCACGAGCGGCCGCGCGCGCGCCTAGGGGATCGATTTCATGGTTTCTTCCGAAGCCACAAACGCGAACCTCATCCTGAGGAGCAAGCCGTCGCCCTCAGGGCGACGGATTGCGTCTCGAACGATGGCCGCTTGCACCGGCATCCTGGGCCATCCTTCGAGACGCATCGCTGACGCGATGCTCCTCAGGATGAGGACCGACCCTGTTGATACGATTCGAATTTTGCTGATACCGGACTAGAGGATCGCGCCATGCTGGAACTGCGCAAGGACATTTTCGCCGACGAGCGCGACGACAATCTCAAGGAGATCGGCAAGGGCACCCAGCGCCAGGACATGCTCGGCCACGTCACCGGCACCTCCAGCTACTTCAACGATCACCAGTTGCAGGGCCTGCTGCATCTGCAGGTGCTGCGCAGCCCGCACGCCCATGCCCGCATCCGGCGCATCGATACATCGGAAGCCGAGCGTTCCTCCGGCGTCCGCCGCATCATCCGCGGCAGCGACGTGCCGCGCAACCTCAACACGCTGCTCAGCCTGATCAATTTCGGCAAGGACGACGAGCCGACGCTCGCCGTCGACAAGGTGCGCTACAAGGGCGAGCCGGTCGCGGCCGTGGTCGCCGACAGCCCGCGCGAGGCCGCCGAGGCCGCAGCGAAGCTCCGCGTCGACTACGAGCCGCTGCCCACCGTGTTCGACGTCGAAGACGCGATCAAGCCCGGCGCGCCCGTCGTCAACGAGACCTATCCGAACAACACGTTCACCTATCACGACATCTATGATCACCAGAAGCTGCGGTTCGGCGACGTCGAGCGCGCCTTTGCCGGCGCCGACCATGTGCTGGAGCAGCGCTACCAGATGTCGCCGATCGAGCATGCGCCGACCGAGACCAATGGCTCGATCGCAGCCCCCGACACCAACGGCCGTTATGTCGTCTACACCTCGACGCAGGCGCTGTTCTTCTCGCTCGACACCTGCGCCAAGATCCTCGATGTGCCCTCCAACACCTTCCACTTCATCGGCGGCACCGTCGGCGGCGGCTTCGGCGGCAAGGTCGACACTCTGACCGAGCCGCTCGCCATCCTCGGCGCGATACTGACGGGACGCCCGGTGCGCTACATGTTCGGACGCGAGGAGGAGATGCAGTTCGGACCGCCGCGCGGCGCGGAACGGATTTTCCTCAAGGACGGCGTGATGCGCGACGGCCGCATCGTCGCGCGCAAGGTGCGCGCCTATTTCGACAGCGGCGCCTACACGCGGCTGTCGAGTTACGCCGTGGTCAAATGCGTCGCGCATCTGCCCGGGCCCTATACCATTCCGAACGTCCATGGCGATGTCTATTGCGTCTTCACCAACCGCACGCCGGCCACCGCGATGCGCGGCTTCGGCGTCACCGCAATGGACTTCGCCATCGAATGCCAGATGGACAAGCTCGCCCATCTCGTGGGCCAGGACCCGATGGCGTTTCGCATCCTCAACGCCTATCGCGACGGCGACATGAAGGCGCATCGGCGCGAGGCCAAGAACACCGCGCTGATCGAATGCGTCCAGGTCGCCGCCGAAAAGGCGAAATGGCCGCTGCGCGAGGACTACAAGCGGATGTCCTCGCGCAAGGATGGCGGCGGCGCCCGCGCCGCGGTGCCCGCGACCGCCACCGATGGTCGCGCACCGGCACGCCCTTCTGCACAACAGCGGACCTCCTATGATCGCCCGTCGCCACCGACGACCGAGCCGCCGCAGCCGCCGCCACCCGGCCCGATCCCGCCGCCGCCTGCGCCACAGTCGCCCTCGCACGGCGCGATGCGGTTCTCCTCCGTGTTTGGCTCGCGGAGGCGCTGACCATGGCCCGGCATCGCGGACGCGGCATCGCCTCGATCAACTATCCCATCGGCATGAATCTCGGCGGCGATCCGAGCCAGGCGCTGGTGCATTCCAATCCCAGCGGCAAGTTCACGGTGTCGCTGTCCTCGATCGACCTGGGACAGGGCATGAAGTCGGTGACCCGGCAGATCTGCGCCGAGACGCTCGGCGTGCCGGTCGAGGACGTCTATGTCGACACCGCCGATTCCGACACCGGGCCGCATTGCATGGGCAGCTTTGCCTCGCGCGGCACCCATCGGGTCGGCAACGCGGTGATGGCGGCCGCCAAGGAGGCCCGTGGCGTAATGATGGAGGCAGCCGCCGAGGAGCTCGAGGTCAACGTCGCCGACCTCGACACCGATGGGCGCGGCAACATCCACGTCAAGGGCGCGCCGCACCGCTCCATCTCGACCAAGGACGTGGCGATCGCCGCCCAGTTCAAGCAGGGCAAGACCATTTCCGGGCGCGGCATCTTCCTGGTGCCGCTGTCCGCCGTCGATCCCGAGACCGGCGAAATGTCGCCGGCGACCTGCTACGCGCATGCCTGTCTCGTCGCCGAGGTCGAGGTCGACGACGAGACCGGCGAGGTCGCCATGGTGCGCATGGACAGCGCCTACGAGCTGGGGCGGGCGCTCAATCCGCGGCTGGTCGAACAGCAGCTGGTCGGCGGCGCCTGGATGGGCATCAGTCACGCGCTGTTCGAGACGACGGAGCCCTATTACCCCGATCCGCGCCAGGGCCCGCGCGACTTCGTCGAATATCTGATGCCGGGTCCCGGCGACATCTGCCCGCACGATATCGCAGTGCTGGAGCGTCCGGCGGCGGATGGTCCGTTCGGCGCCAAGGGGCCGGGCGAGATGTGCGCCAATCCGGTGCTGCCGGCGGTCGCCAACGCCATCTTCAACGCGGTCGGGGTGCGCATCGACGAACTGCCGATCACCCCGGAGAAGGTGCTGCGCGCGATCAAGGGGCAAGGCGGCGCGCGGCCGCAGGCGCGGCACTGATGGCGGTGCGCGCCACCATCGCCGGCATCGACGGCCCAGAAGCGCTGGAGAAGGCGCTGCGCGCGGCCTACTACCTCGCCGACGACGGCATCGCCACCGCGGCCTATCTGTCGCTCGCGCTCGGCAAGCCGCTGCTGCTCGAAGGCTCCCCCGGCGTCGGCAAGACCGAGGCGGCCAAGGCCATCGCGGCGGTGCTCGGCCGACGGCTCATTCGCCTGCAATGCTATGAGGGCATCGACGCCTCGGCGGCGCTCTATGAGTGGAACTATCCGCGGCAGATGCTGGCGATCCGCCAGGCCGGCGACCAGAGCATCGACATCTATGGCGAGAGTTTCCTGATCGAACGTCCGATGCTGGCCGCATTGCGCGCGCCGGACGCCACCGTGCTCCTGATCGACGAAATCGATCGCTCCGATCAGGAGTTCGAGGCCTTCCTGCTCGAATTCCTCTCCGACTTCCAGATCTCGATTCCCGAGCGCGGCACGCTGCGCGCGACCGAGCGGCCGGTCGTCGTGCTGACCTCCAATCGCACGCGCGACCTGCACGAGGCGCTGCGGCGGCGCTGCGTCTATCACTGGATCGACTATCCGACCGCCGAGCGCGAGGCGCGGATCGTGATGATGCGCGCCTCCAGCGTCGCGGAGGCGACCGCCCGCGCAGTGGTCGCAGCCGTCGGCAAGCTCCGGCGCGAACCCCTGAGCAAGTCGCCGGGCATCGCCGAAGCCGTCGACTGGGCCGAGGCGGCGACCCTGCTGCACAAGGGCGGCGCGCGCTGGCCGGATGCGTTCAAGCGTTCGATCGGCGTCGCGCTCAAGGACGAGGAGGACCTCGTCTTCATCTCGCCGCGGCTCGATGCGCTGATCGCGGAGGCGGTGGCGTGAACGACCAGCTGCCCCGTGCCGCGCGCGCCTTCGTCTCGTTCGTGAGCCTGTTGCGCGCCAACGGCTTTGCCATCGCGCCGGAGCAGACCATCGCCTTCCTCGCCGGCGTTGAACTGCTGGGTCCGCGCCGGCTCGAGGACATCCGGCAGGCCGGGCTTGCGACGCTGGCGCCGCCGCCGGAGCGGCGCGCCACCTACGACAGGCTGTTCCAGATCCACTTCCTCGGCAGCGAGGAGATTCCGGGCAGCGAAGCCGACGACGACGAGATCGTCCGGCTGCAGGACGAGGGTCACGGCGAAGAGCCTCCTTTGGCCGACGAAGCCAATGAATCCGGCGCGATGGCGGCGCGCGGCGAAGCGCTGGTCGAGCGCCGCTTCGGCCCTGATCGCATCAACGACGCGCTGCGGCGGTTGGCCCGCGAAGCCCCTGCCCGCCTGCCGCGGCGGCGCGGCCATCGCCGCAGGCGCGCGCGCCGCGGCCCCTGGGCGGACCTGCGGCGCACGCTGCGCGAGGCCGCCCGCAACGACGGCGAGGTGATGCGGCTGTCCCGGCTCAAGCGGCGCGCACGGCCACGCAAGATGCTGCTGCTGATCGACGTCTCCGGCTCGATGAAGGCGCGTTCGGAGGACAATCTGCGGCTTGCACATACGCTCATGCAGGCGGTGCCGAATGTCGAGGTCTTCACCTTCGGCACGCGGCTGACGCGGGTGACGCGGGCACTGCGGATCAAGCGCGGCGAGCAGGCGCTCGCCGCCGCCGCGCATCTGGTCAGCGACTGGGATGGCGGCACACGGATTGGCGATGCGCTACAAGCGTTTCTAGCAGTGCCCCGTTTTGGCGGCTACGCGCGGGGCGCCGCCGTCGTCATCCTGTCCGACGGGCTCGAGCGCGGCGACGTCTCAGCCTTGCGCGACGCGGTCGCAAAACTGTCGCGGCGCGCCTGGCGCCTGAGCTGGCTGACGCCGCTTGCGGCCGGCGCGGGCTTCGTGCCGCAGACCGAGGCGCTGATCGCCATCCGCCGCTTCGTCGACGACATGACCGACGGCGGATCGAGCGCCACTGTCGTCGGCCATCTGCTGTCGCTGCGAACACGGAGAGCCGCGTGACCGGCATCGTCGATGCGCATCATCACATCTGGCGCCGGGACGATCTGCCCTGGCTGGTTGGCCCGATGCAGCCGCGCATCTTCGGTCCCTACGAGGCGATCCGGCGCGACTATCCGATCGCCGAATATCTCGAGGACATCAAGGGCTGCGGCGTCGCCAAGTCGGTCTATGTGCAGACCAACTGGGCGAAGGAGCAGTTCGAGGACGAGGCCGCCTGGGTGCAGCGCACCGCCGAGGAGACCGGCTGGCCGCACGCGATCGTCGCCTTTGCGGATTTGACCGTCGACGATGTCCGCCCGCAGTTCGACCGGCTCAAGCGCTATTCCCTGCTGCGTGGCGTGCGCATGCAGCTGCACTGGCACGACAACCCGCTCTATCGCTTCGCCGCCCGCTCCGATCTCTGCAACGACCCTGTCATTCGCCGCAACGTTGCGCGTCTCGCCGATTATGATCTCAGCTTCGATCTGCAGGTGTTCGCACCGCAAATGGCCGACGCAGCCGGCCTTGCGGGCGCTTGTCCCGATGTCACCTTCGTGCTGCAGCACGCCGGCATGCTGGAGGACCTGTCGCCCGCCGGCCGCGCCGCCTGGCGTGACGGCATGATCCGCCTCGCCGCCTGCCCGAACGTGGTCTGCAAGCTCTCGGGATTGGGAACCTTCATCCATCGCAACGATCCCGCGCATGTGGCGGCCATTGTCGCGGAGAGCGTCGCGATGTTCGGCGCCGGGCGCTGCCTGTTCGGTTCGAATTTTCCGATCGAGAAGCTGTGGACCAGCTACCACGATCTGGTTCAGGCCTATCTCGATGCCTTGAGTTCAAACAACGGCGGTCGCGATGCAGTCCTGCGCGACACGGCGCTACGCGTTTATCGACTTGCGCCGTAAGCCCGGCGCGAACCACAAACAAGACCTATGGGAGGCCATCATGGCGCTGGAAATCAAGATCCTCGATTACGGGGATATCGAGCTGGAATCGAGCTTCCTCGTGCTCGGCCGCGATTGCGGACGGACCCGCCGGGTGCTGACCCTGGGATTTCTCATCACCGGCGGCGCCTTTCCCATCGTCATCGACACCGGCTACCGCTCCAACCAGATCATGGAAACGCTGGGCATGCGCGGGCTGCAATTCCACGAGAACATGATCGAGAACCAGCTCGCCCGCCACGGCGTGCGGCTGGGCGACGTCCGCTACGTCTGCCACACCCATCTGCACATCGATCACGCCGGCAAGGACGACCTGTTTCCGATGAACACCACGGTCGTGCTCAACCGCAAGGAGCTCGAATATTCGGTCTCCGGCCTGATGCATCCGCAATATCCGGCGCCCGACATCAAGCACCTGATCGACCGCCTGCACACCAGAAGCGCGCTGCGCTTCCTCGATCTCGAGGCCACCGGCCCGGTCGAATTGATTCCCGGCGTGTACTGCGAGGCGGCGAATGCCCACACCGAGGGCTCGATGAACATTCACGTCCACACCGCCGAGGGGATAGCGACGATCTGCGGCGACGTGCTCTACGACATCAACGACCAGCTGGTGGAGCCCTTCCGCGAGATCCACGACGCCGAGCCGCGCACCACGGGCAATCACGGCACCTCGAAGCGCGCGGAGAAGGCGGCGATCAAGAAGCTCGTCAACAGCTCGCGCTTCCTGCTGCCGGTGCACGACCGCCCCTGCAGAATCGAAGGCGGCCAGGTGGTCGGGCGGCTGCACGACCAGGTACCGGGTCCAATCGTACAGTCGCTGCCCAGGCGCAACTGGTTCCCGGCGTAGGCGGGCCGTTCGCCGTGCAAGCATTGATCACCGCATCTCCTCTTTCTTACCCTCCCCTGGAGGGGGAGGGTCGCCCGCGCTCGACGATGCGCAGCGTCGTCGAGTGCGGGCGGGGTGGGGTGACGGTCTCTCAACTCGCACCGCTCGAGCGGAGAGACTGTCACCCCACCCCGCCGCTCATTTCATTCGCGTCGACCCTCCCCCTCCAGGGGAGGGTAAGAGGCATCGCACCGGAAAATAAAATGATGAGAGGGAAAATGCCCTGCGCTGCCGACCACGCCGCATCCGAAACGAAACGCGTCGCCCGCGGCATCCTTTCTTACCCTCCCCTGGAGGGGGAGGGTCGCCCGCGCTCGGCGATGCGCAGCATCGTCGGGTGCGGGCGGGGTGGGGTGACGGTCCCTCAACTGGCACCGCTCGAGCGGGGAGACTGTCACCCCACCCCGCCGCTCATTTCATTCGCGTCGACCCTCCCCCTCCAGGGGAGGGTAAGAGGCATCGCACCGGAAAATAAAATGATGAGAGGGAAAATGCCCTGCGCTGCCGACCACGCCGCATCCGAAACGAAACGCGTCGCCCGCGGCATCCTTTCTTACCCTCCCCTGGAGGGGGAGGGTCGCACGCGCTCGGCGATGCGCAGCATCGTCGGGTGCGGGCGGGGTGGGGTGACGGTCTCTCCACTGGCACCGTTCGAGCGGAGAGACCGTCACCCCACCCCGACCGCTGCGCGGTCGACCCTCCCCCTCCAGGGGAGGGTCAGAAAGAGCGAGCCCATTGAACGCGCCAACGCCGCAACGAACGCATCGCAATTTCTGTTCCGCGATGACCTCAAGCCCATGCGAAGGGATCGCCCATGACCCACACCACGCTTCGCCCCGAATTCGAGACCCTGATCGACGCCTACGCGCCGGTCGGGCAGCTCGGCAGCGGCTTCACCTTTACCGAAGGACCGATCTGGCATCCGGTCGGCCAGTATCTCTTGTTTTCCGACATGCCCGCGGATGTGCGCCGCCGCTGGGACGCGGCGCGCGGTGTCGTCGAGGTCAAGCGCCCGGCGAACAAATGCAACGGCATGACCTACGACGCCGAGCTCAACCTGATCGTCTGCGAGCACGCCACCTCGTCGCTGATCCGCGAACGCCCCGACGGCCGCCGCGAGGTCCTCGCCTCGCATTTCGACAACCAGGAGCTCAACAGCCCGAACGACGTCTGCGTGCATTCGAGCGGCGCGATCTATTTCTCCGATCCGTGGTACGGCCGAATGCCGGTCTTTGGCGTCGAACGGCCGCGTCAGCTCGGCTTCCAGGGCGTCTATCGGGTGCCGCCGGGCGGCGGCGCGCCGCAGCTCGTGGTCGACCGCCATCTGTTCGATCAGCCCAACGGCCTCTGCTTCTCACCGGACGAGAAGCTGCTCTACGTCAACGACACGGTGCAGGCGCTGATCCGCGTCTTCGACGTCGCCGCCGACGGGACGCTCGGCAACGGCCGGGTGTTCGCCAGCGGGATCCGATCGGAACTCGAGCCCGGCCTGCCCGACGGCATGAAATGCGACCAGTTCGGCAATGTCTGGGTCACGGCCCCGGGCGGCATCTGGGTCTATGCCAGGAGCGGCGAGCTTCTCGGCAAGCTTCGCGTGCCCGAACTGGTCGCCAATTTGAGCTGGGGCGGCGCCGATTTCCGCACGCTGTTCATGACCGCGACCCATTCGCTCTACACGGTGAAAACCAAGGTCGGGCCGCGCAACGAGCCCTACATGAGCGCCAGCGGCGGCGCGGCCGGTTCAGCGTCCTCTTCCTCGCCTGCGCCGCAGCTCAAAACGGATGGCCTGCAAATCGATCCGAGACGCTGTGCGCTGCTGATCCAGGACCTGCAGAACGACGTCATCATGGAGGGCGGCGCATTTGCGGATTCGGGCGCGCCGGCGCACGCCCGTGCGCAACGCGTCGTCGACAATGTGCGGCGGCTCGCGGACGCCGCGCGCGCGCGCGGCATCGTCGTCATCCACATCTGGTTCGTGGCCGAACCGGGCGCGTCCGGCCTGACCCTGAACGCGCCACTGTTCGAGGGTCTCGCCGATTCGAAAGCGCTGGTGCGCGGCACCTGGGGCGTGGCACCGGTGGCGGGGCTCGAGCCGCGTCCAGGCGACTTCGTCGTCGAGAAGATGCGCATGAGCGCCTGGGAGGGTAGCAAGCTCGAGACGATCCTGAAGGCAACCGGGCGCGACATGCTGATCGACACCGGCGCCTGGACCAACATGTCGATCGAGCACACCGCGCGCACCGGCGCCGACAAGGGTTACTTCATGATCGTGCCGGAGGATTGCTGCTCGACCATGAACACGGAGTGGCACAACGCCTCGATCAATTACGCGATGCAGAACGTCGCCATCGTCACCAACGCCGATGCCGTGATCAAGGCGATCGGCTGAATGCCGTCGTGATGACAAGTGAGGTCGCGTGCCGAAACTGTTCCACCTGCGCTGTTCGCCCCGAGAATCCTCGGAATCCTCGGCCGGCGCCGAGGCGTTCGTGACCCGCTTCCGGCAGGTGCGGCCGGGCTGGGACATCGACGTGATGGACCTCTGGCGCGAGCCCCTTCCCGAGTTTCGCGGCGATGTGCTGGAGGCGAAATATGCGCGGCTGAGCGGGCGGGGTTTCAGCGAAGCCCAGCGCGATGCCTTCGCCGTGATCGAGCGCATGGCGACGCGTCTGGCGCAGGCCGATCGCGTGCTGATTTCCACGCCGATGTGGAATTTCGGCATTCCCTACAAGCTGAAGCAATGGTTCGACCTGATCGTGCAGCCCGGCATCGCCTTCCGCTACGATCCGAGCCAAGGCTATCTGCCGCTCTTGAAGGACCGGCCCACGATCGTGATCCTGGCCAGCGGCAGCGATTTCGTCACCGGGATGAACCGCGGGCGCATCGACATGGCGAGCCCCTATTTGCGCGAGATCCTGCGCTTCATCGGCATCACGGACGTGCGCTTCACGCTGATCGGACCGACCGCCGGCCCTGCCGAGCCGGCACGATCCGCCCGCGAGTCCGCGCACCGGAACCTGGCCGAGTTGGCGGGCCGGTTCTGAGGCCTGCCCCGAAAGCACCGGATTCGCCGCAGAGGGTCCGCTGAGGCCGCTGACGCGCTGCCCGCTTTTGTGGCAGAAGGGACCCGCCCACCGCTCCGCCGACCACAGCGAGTCCAAAATGCCCCCGCCGAAGCCGCCAGCGTTCGAAACCTTGAGCCTGCATGCAGGACAGCATCCCGACCCCGTGACCGGCGCCCGCGCGGTGCCGATCTATCAGACCACGTCATACGTGTTTCAGGATTCCGATCACGCGGCCTCGCTGTTCAATCTGGAGCGCGCCGGGCACATCTATACGCGGATTTCCAACCCGACCACTTCAGTGCTCGAGGAGCGGCTGGCGGCGCTGGAGGGCGGCGTCGGCGCGGTCTGCACCGCGAGCGGGATGGCCGCGATGCACCTGGCGATCGCGACGCTGCTCAATGCGGGGGATCATATCGTCGCCTCCGCCTCGCTCTATGGCGGCACCATCAACCTGCTCGCGCACACCCTGCCCCGCTTCGGCATCACCACCACGTTCGTCAAGCCACGCGACCTCGACGCCTTCCGTTCCGCGATCACGCCGCGGACGCGGCTCGTGATCGGCGAGACCATCGGCAATCCCGGCCTCGAAGTGCTCGATATTCCAAGGGTCGCGCAGATCGCGCATGCGGCTGGCATTCCGCTGCTGATCGACAACACGTTTGCCACGCCCTATCTCAGCCGCCCCATCGAGCTTGGCGCCGACATCGTCATGAACTCGGCCACCAAATGGCTGGGCGGGCACGGCATCGCGATCGGCGGCGTGATCGTCGACGGCGGCCGCTTCGACTGGCGCGCCAGCGGCAAATTCCCGGTGCTGACCGAACCCTATGCCGGCTACCACGGGCTGGTCTTCGACGAGCAGTTCGGTCCTGCGGCCTTCATCATGCGCGCCCGCACCGAAGGCCTGCGCGATTTCGGCGCCTGCCTATCGCCGACCAACGCCTTTCAGCTGCTGCAGGGCATCGAGACGCTGGGCGTGCGCATGGACCGGCACCTGCAAAACACCGCGGAAGTGCTGGAATTCCTGGGAGATAACAAGGCGGTGGAGTGGGTGCTGCATCCTTCGCTGGAGAGCCATCCGGATCATCAACTGGCCAAGCAGCTGCTGCCGCGCGGTGCCGGCTCCATCGTCAGCTTCGGCATCAAGGGCGGTCGCGCCGCCGGCCGCAAGTTCATCGAGCAGTTGCGCCTGATCAGCCATCTCGCCAATGTTGGCGATGCCAAGACGCTGGTGATCCATCCCGCCAGCACCACGCATCAGCAGATGGACGCGGCGCAGCTTGCGGCCGCCGGCATCGGCGAGGAGCTGGTGCGACTGTCCGTCGGCATCGAGGCGGCCCAGGACATCACCGACGATCTCGGACAGGCGCTGCGCGCCTCGCAGAAGGCCTGAGCCATGAAGCTGAGAGTCAACGGCCACGAGGCTTTCGCGGCGACCGGCGGCCGGGATTTCGATGCGTCCCTGCCTGCAATCGTCTTCCTGCACGGCGCCGGCTTCGATCATTCGACCTGGGCGCTGCACAGCCGCTGGTTCGCGCATCACGGCTATGCCGTGCTGGCGCCGGACCTGCCGGCGCACGGACGTTCGGCCGGCCCGGCGCTGCGCAGCATCGCGGAGATGGCGGACTGGACCGTCGCGCTAATCTCCGCCGCGCGGGTGGAAAAGGCGCATCTGATCGGCCATTCCATGGGCTCATTGATTGCCTTGGACGCGGCAGCCCGGCATCCGCAGAGGGTCTCGGCGCTGAGCCTGATCGGGACGGCCGCGGCCATGACCGTCGGGCCCGACCTGCTCAAGGCCGCGGAAGCCAATGAGCAGGCGGCGATCGACATGGTCTCGATCTGGGGCCTCGGCTTCCAGGCCGAACTGGGGGGAAGCCAGGCCCCCGGTCTGTGGATGCATGGCGGCGCCCAAAGCACGCTGCAGCGCTGTCCGCCCGGCGTGCTGTTCAACGATCTCGCCGCCTGCAATGCCTATCAGGATGCGCTGTCGTCAGCCGCGCGGGTCACGGTGCCGACCACGCTCGTGCTCGGCGAGCGGGACATGATGACGCCGGCCAAGGCCGGCAAGGCGCTGGCGGCCGCGATGCCGCAGTCCCGTACGGTGATCCTGCCAGGCGCCGGCCACATGATGATGACCGAACGGCCCGACGCTGTGCTCGCGGCGCTCAGGCCTTGACCAACCGAGAGGCCCCGTGAACTCATCGACGGATAGCAAGACAATACCCTCCGATATCTCCAGCGCGACCTCGAAGCGTCCCGATGGTCTGGACAGCGTCTCCGCGGTCGAACTGCGCCGGCGCTGGCGGGCCGGCGAAGAGGTCGCGCTGCTGGACGTCAGGGAGGAAGGCCCCTACTCGCTGACGCATCCATTCTTTGCGGTGTCGCTGCCGCTGTCGCAGATCGAGTTGCGCATTCTCGACCTGATCCCACGCATGAGCACGCCGATCGTGGTCTATGACAATGGCGAGGGTCTTGCGCAACGCGCAGCAGCGCGCATCTCGGCGATCGGCTATTCCGATGTCGCCATTCTCGATGGCGGCCTTGCGGCCTATGCCGAGGTCGGCGAGATCTTTCGCGACGTCAACGTGCCGAGCAAATCCTTCGGCGAACTGGTCGAGGCGATCCGCCACACGCCATCGCTGTCCGCCGACGAAACCAAGGCCCTGATCGAGCGCGAAGCCGATCTCGTCGTGCTCGACGCCCGCCGCTTCGAGGAATACCGCACCATGAGCATTCCGCGCGGGGTCAGCGTGCCCGGCGGCGAGCTGGCCTTTCGCGCGCGGGAAATCGCGCCCTCGCCCGAGACCACCATCATCGTCAATTGCGCCGGCCGCACCCGCAGCATCATCGGCACCCAGTCGCTGATCAATGCCGGTGTTCCGAACCGGATCTTCGCGCTTCGCAACGGCACCATCGGCTGGACGTTGGCCGGCCACAGCGTCGAGCGCGGCAAGACCGAGCGCATCCTGCAGCGTCCGCAGGCGAGCTATCCCGCCGCGCTCGCTGACGCGACAGCCTGGGCCGCGCGCGTCGGCGTTCCCGTCCTCGACCGCGCGACCTTCGACCGCTTTCGCGACGAGGCCGATGCGCGGACGCTGTATCTGCTCGATGTCCGCACGCCTGAGGAATATGCGACGGCGCATCCGCCGGGCTTCGCCTCGGCGCCGGGCGGCCAGCTGGTACAGGCCACCGACGAATGGGTCGCGGTGCGCGGGGCGCGGCTGGTGCTGTTCGACGATGACGGGATTCGCGCCCGCATGGCCGCGTCCTGGCTGGTGCAGATGGGCTGGGACGCCAGCGTGGTCGGGCCCGATGTCGTCGCGGCGTCCGACGCGGGCACTCCTGCGCCGCGTCGTCCGGCCGCACCTGATCCGGGGAAAGCGGCCATCGATGTCGCCGACCTCGCCCGAGATCGTGGTCGCTGGACGGTCGTCGACCTCGCGCGCAGCCCGGCCTATGCCAAGGGCCGCATTCCCGGCGCGCATTTCGTTCTCGCATCCCGCTTTGCCGACGACCTGCCACGCCTGCCCGGTGAGGGTCCGATCCTGCTCACCAGCTATGACGGCGCGGAAGCCCTGTTTGCCCTCGCCGATGCATCGGTCGCGACATCGCGCGAGGTGTTCGTGCTATCGGGCGGCACCCAAAGCTGGATCGAGAGCGGCCGGGCGCTGGAGCAGGACCGTCAGTCCTGGATCTCCCGACCCGACGACATCTACAAGCGCCCCTACGAAGGCACCAACAACGCGGCCGAGGCGATGCAGGCCTATATCGATTGGGAGCTGCACCTCGTGGCCCAGCTCGCCAACGACGGCGTCTGCAATTTCCACGTCGTGTAGGCCGATGGGCGGCGAGATCAGAGGCTGATTTCGCGCAGCATGGCAGATCCACTCCCTCTCCCCGTTCTTCACGGGGAGAGGGGCCGCTTCCACAAACACCGAATGCGCGGTGAGCCCCCCTCACCCGAAATTCGCTGGCGCGAATTTCGACCTCTCCCCGCAGGCGACCGCAAGCGGGGCGAGGTGGACCGAGCCGGCCGACAAACCGATTCAACAAGAATCATCCCGCCCCAATCCGACCCATCCCGATCACGCCGCGAACTACACCGCCTTGGTCAGCGCGCCGTCGATGATCAGGTTGGTGCCGGAGATGCGGCTGGCCACCGGGCTTGCCAGGAACACCACACCGGCCGCGACCTCCTCCGCCGTCCCCATCCGGCCGGTCGGGTTCAACGACATTGCCGACTTGTAGAGGGCGGGCATGCCACGCTCGATGTTCTGCCAGATGCCACCCTCGAAATAGGTGTTGCCCGGCGAGACCGCGTTGACGCGAATGCCCTTGGCGATCAGCTGGTGGCTAAGGCCCTTGGCATAATGGATCAACGCCGCCTTGAAGGCGCCGTAGGACCCCGCGGCGAAATCGACCTCGAAACCCGACACGCTGGAGACGATGACGATCGAGGCGGATGTCGACTTCTCCAGATAGGGAACGGCTGCTGCAACCGAATTGACGGTGTGCATCATGTCGGTGCGGAACGATTTCTCCCAGGTCTCCGGCGTGTCGCCGACCGCCAGCGCGCTGACATTGCAGACGATGCAATCGATGCCGCCAAGCTCGGACGCCGCGCCCTCGATCCAGCCCTTGAGCGCCACCGGATCGGCGACGTCGATGCCCTGGCCCCAGGCCTTGACGCCTTTCCCGGCCAACTCCGTCACGGCGTTGGCCACCTCGTCCGCATTGCGGGCGCAGATCGCAACGTTGGCGCCTTCGTCCGCAAAAAGTTCGGCGATCGCCCGGCCGATGCCCTTGCTGCTGCCGGTCACCAACACGCTCTTCCCTTTCAGTCCGAGATCCATTGACGCCTCCCTGGAGCTTGCGCGGCCTGCCGGCATGGCAGGCCGCTCGATGCGCTACATCCTGGTCCAGTCGCCGGCGCTCTCGAACGCCGCGGCTGCGCGATAGATCGTCGGCTCGTCGTAATATTTGCCGACCAGCATCAGCCCGATCGGCAGCCCCTGGCTCATGCCGCAGGGCAGGCTCATCGCCGGATGCCCCGTGGCGTTGAACGGCGCCGTATTCGGCACCATTTCGAACGCGCGCTGGATGTAGAGTTCGCGCGGTGCGTCAGCAGGCGGGAGCGGTGTCGCCTTCATCGGCAAGGTCGGCATCAACAGCAGGTCGTAGTTCGCCAGCGCCGCGTCATAGGCCGCGCGCAGCTTGCGGTTCAGGTTCTGCGCCTTGGCATAGAAATGGCCGCGATAGTGCTTGGTGAAATATTGCCCGAGCAGCATCGTGATCTTGAGACTGTCGGACAACTCGTCGGCCCGATTCTTCCACCCCGAATGGGCATCCAGCAGCGTGGTATTGTAGAGACCGCGCCAGTTGGTCCCCATGGCGTTGCCCTTCATCATGAACTCGGTGCCGCCTTCGGCCGCGATCGGCAACCAGATGGCCGGGGCGGCGAGATGCATCGGGATCGAGATCTCCTCGACGGTCGCGCCGAGCTTCCTGAACAACGCCGCGCCGTCCCTCACCTTGTCGTCGACATCGGCCTCGGAGCTGGCATGGCCGAAACCTTCCCTGACGACGCCGATGCGCAGCCCCTTGACGCCGCCGTTGAGCGCCTCGGTGTAGTTCGCGACGACAGGCGCGATCTGGCGCGGATCCAATCCATCCGCGCCCGCCAGGACCTCGAGCAGCAGCGCGTTGTCCCGCACGTTGCGCGTCATCGGCCCGGTATGATCGAGCGTGATCTCGATCGGCATCACTCCGGTATAGGGCACCAGGCCGTGCGTGCCCTTCATGCCGTAGATGCCGCTGAAGGAGGCGGGAATGCGGATCGATCCGCCCTGGTCGCCGCCGATCGCCATGTCGGCCTCGCCCAGCGCCACCACGACGGCGCTGCCCGAGGACGAGCCGCCCGCCGAATAGCCCATCTTGTGCGGATTGTGCACCGGACCGGCGGCGCAGGTGTGGCTGCCACCGGAGAAGCAGAAGTACTCGCAATGCACCTTGCCGATGATGGTGCCGCCGGCATCGAGCATGCGGGTCACGATCGTCGCGTCGGTATCTGGCGTGTAGCCTTCCAGCGTCGAGGCGCCGTTCATCATGGGGACGCCGGCGAGACAGATATTGTCCTTCAGCGCGATTTTTTTCCCGGCGAGCTTGCCGCTCGGCGCGCCCTTGATCTCGGTCTTGACGTACCAGGCGTTGTATTTGTTCTCCTCGCCTTCGGGACGATAACCGGGCGTGCGCGGATATTTGACCGCCGGAACGTAGTCCGGCATCGCATCGACCGCGTCGTAGGCGGCATAATTCGCCTGCAACAGCGCGTCGTAGGATTTGAGCTCCGCCTCACCCATATGCATGCCGAGATCCTCGGCGACGCTGCGCAGCTGCTCGAGTGTGGGTCTCCTGACGGCCATGGCTCGCTCTCCCTGTGATCAACGCCCGCTTCATTCGGGCATTACGTTGCGATACCGACAAACTCTCCGACCAGACTTGCATCGGCGAGATCGCCCGGCTGCACCTCCCGGGTGATCGCGCCCTTCTGAATGATGAGAATGCGCTGCGACAGCGCGGCGATGAAATCGAGATTCTGCTCGACCAGGATCATGGTGAGCCCGCTCTCGGCGCGCAGCCGCTGCAGGGTCTCGACGATCTCGTCGATGATCGATGGCTGAATGCCTTCGGTCGGCTCGTCGAGCAGCACCAGCCGCGGGTTGCCGCACAGGCAGCGCGCGATCGCCAGCAACTGCTGCTCGCCGCCCGACAGCGCGCCGCCGGCGCGATCGAGCAGCGCCTTGAGGCGGGGAAACTGCTCCAGCACCGCGGCGATGATGTCCCGCTCCACGCCGCCTTCCTGCTTGCTGCAGCCCATGCGCAGATTGTCATGCACGGTGAGGCCCGGAAAGATCTCGCGCCCCTGCGGGACGTAGCCAAGTCCGAGTCGGGCGCGACGGTAGGGCTCGAGCGCGGTGATATCCTCATGACCGAACAGCACGCGGCCGCCGGTCGCCGGCAGAAAGCCCATCAGCGCCTTCAGCAGCGTCGTCTTGCCCATGCCGTTGTGACCGAGAATGCCGATGAAATCACCCTCGTTGACGGAAAAGCTGACGCCGTTGAGGATCGGGATGCGGCCATAGCCCGTTCGCAGTCCCTGCACGTCGAGCATCATGCCGCCGCCTGCTTGCCGAGATAGATGTCACGCACGCGCGGATCGCGCATGATATTCTCCACGGAGTCCTCGACCAGCACGCTGCCCTGATTGAACACGGTGACCTGCTTGGCGATCATGCGGATGAACTGCATGTCGTGCTCGACCACGATCAGCGCCTTGGTCCGGTTGATCTCACGCACCAGCTCGGCGGTCTTGTGGACCTCCTCATGGGTCATGCCGGCCGCGGGCTCGTCGAGCAGGATGAGTTCGGGATCGGTCGACAGCACGATGCCAAGTTCGACCCATTGCCGCTGGCCATGCGCCAGCTGGCCGACCAGACGCTCGGCCGCAGCCGCAAGGCCGATCCGCTCCAGCATCTCGTCGACGGCCGCCTTGATGCGCTCGCGCGACTGGATGCGGCTCGCCGCCATCCAGATGTTCTCCCGCACGCTCAGCCCGTCGAACACGCTCGGCACCTGGGTCTTGATGCCGATGCCGAGCCGCGCGATCTCGTGGGCATGGGCGCGGGAAATATCCTTGCCCCGGAACAGCACCTGGCCATGGCTCGGCTGCAGCTGCCCGGTGAGCATCTTGAAGAAGGTGCTTTTGCCTGCGCCGTTTGGCCCGATCAGGCAGCGCAGTTCGCCTTCGGCCAGCGTGAAGTCGACGTGGCGCACCGCCTTCACGCCACCGAAATGCATGCTGAGATCGCGGGTTTGCAGCAGCGGCTCGGCCATCAGCCCTCCTCCGCCCGCTTCGGCTTCAAGGCGAGCGAGACGCGGCGCATCGGCCATCGCAACAGCCGCGCGCCCCAATCGGCCAACGTCGGCACCAACCCCTTCGGCACCAGCAGCACGAAGGCGATCAGGATGATGCCGAAGATCAGCGGCGCGTTGGCCGTGATTGCCGACCACCAGCCCGTGCCGCTCGGCTGGTTCGCCCCCAAAGCGGTGGTGAGCCACTGAATGCCGATGCAGCCGAGGATCGGACCGATCAGCGTGCCGCGGCCACCGACGATCACCCAGATGATGATCTGGGCCGACTGCGCCAGACCGAAAATGGTCGGGCTGACGAAATTGCCCCAATTGGCGAACAGGCATCCGGCGAATCCGGCCAGCGCGCCGCCGATGACGAAGGTCACGAGCTTGTAGGCGCGCGGGTCATAGCCCAACAGCTCCGCCCGCCGCTCGTTTTCCCGGATGCCGACCATGATCCGGCCGAAGCGGCTCGCGAGCAGCAGCCGCAGCCCGAAATAGGTCACAAGCAGCGAGGCCGTGGCGAGATCAAACATCCCCTCGAGGTCGATCACCGCGGACTTGTCGCCTGGAAAATTCAGCGGCGGAATCCCGGGGATGCCGTTGAAGCCACCGAGGCGCGCGGTGCCGATGTGGAATTCCGGCCCGGCCGTGGAGTTGACCGAATTGAACAGGATCAAGGTCACCGTCAGCGTGATGACGCCGAGATAGACGTCGCTGATGCGGCCGTAGAAGATGAAATAGCCGAGCAAGGCCGCGAACGCCGCCGGCAGCACGACCGCCAGCAGGACCGGCACCGTGCTCTCGCCGATGTTGAACATGGCGATCGCATAGGTATAGGCGCCAAGCCCGAAAAATGCCGACTGGCCAAAGCAGAGAATGCCGCCATAGCCCCAGATCAGCGCGAGGCTGAGCGCTAGGATCGCCATGATCATGTAGATCGTGAGTTCGAGCACGCGATCGAGTTCGGCAAAGCGCGGAGTCAGCAGCAGGAACGCGAGCCCGACAACGCCGACCAGGGCAAGTCCAAGAATGTTGAGACTGCCGGATTTCACAGGCCTCTCCGGAAGAATCGCCCGGTGATGCCCTGCGGCAGCAGGCGGATCAGGACGATGGCAGCGGCCAGCAGCGCCACCTCCCCGAACACCGGCGTGGTCGCGAAGGTGGCGACCTGGTTGATGGTGCCGAACAGAGCGGAGGCCGACAGCGTGCCGCTGAGGATCGCCGCCCCGCCGCCGATCACCGTGATGAAGGACTTGGCGACATAGGCAACCCCGATGGTCGGGAACACCCCGGACACCGGCGCCAGGACCGCACCGGCCAATCCCGACAACGCCGCGCCGATCCCGAACGTCACCGCATAGACGCGCGGCGGATTGACGCCGAGCGCCGCCGCCATGTTGGCATTCTGCATGGTGCCGCGGGCGATCAGCCCGAGGCGGGTCCAGCGCAAGGTCGCGAAGATCGCGGCCAGCACGAGGACGGCCACCGCGATGACGAACAGCGTGTACGCGCTGAAACGATAGGCGCCGATCGCGATGCTGCCGAGCGGCGCCGAGATGCCGACGGTGGTGTTGCCGAAGATCGCCGTGGTGAGCCCGACCAGGAACAGGCTGAGGCCCCATGTCGCCAGCATGGTGTCGATCATCCTGCCATAGAGAAAGCGGATGATCGTCCGTTCGACGATCACGCCGATGATGCCGACCACGATGGGCGCGATCACCAGCATCGACAGCCAGATGTTGACGCCACGAGAGGTGGCGACGATCGCCGCATAGCCGCCCAGCATCAGGAACTCGCCATGGGCGAGATTGATGACCCGCATCATGCCGAAGATGATCGCCAGCCCGACGCTGATCAGCGCCAGGCTGGCGATCGCGTAAAGGACCTGGATGGCCAGGAGTGCAACGAGATCCACGTTCACCTTTCCCAAGCAAGACGCGGCGAGATGAGGTCGAGTTGTCGCGGCGAATAAAGCGCGCCCCCTCTCCCCGCTTGCAGGGTCGGGACGAGCGAAGTAATCGCACAGTCTTTCCGCGGCCATCCTTCGAGACGCCCGCCTTGAGGCGGGCTCCTCAGGATGAGGCCTTTTTCGCGGCGAAATCCTAGACCCTCATGGTGAGGAGCCCGCGAAAGCGGGCGTCTCGAACCATGAAGGCCCTGCACTTTCGCAACCTTCAAAAACGCCATATGCGACCGCCCTGCCGCAAGCGGAGCGAGGTGAAACGGAGCGAGCAGAAACACCGATTCACGCACAAGCATCAGATCTTGATCACATATTGCTGGTTGTCGTTCGGGTTCTTGATGAGGTCGCACACCGCAGCTGTATCCGCCGGCTTTTGCTGCGCGAAATCCTCGAGCACCTTGAGCTTCTTATTGGCAACCTCGGCGATGTGGACGTCGAGCACGCAATGATGCGTCGGCGGATCGATGGTGACCTTGCCGGAGGGGGCATCGATGCTGATCCCGGTTTCCAGCGCCTCGATCACCTTGATGCGGTCGATGCTGCCGGCCTTCTTCACCGCCTCCGCCCACAGCCGGAAGCCCTGGTAGGTTCCCATCGCGAGTTCGGTGATGTTGGGATAATCGGCGCCGAAGCGCTTGTGGAAATTGGCCACGAACGCCTCGTTGACCGGGTTCTTCAGATCCTGGAAATAGTTGTAGCAGATCAGCATGCCGTCGCATTCCTCGGGCGACAGCACGATGTGCTCGTTGCCCACGGCGAAGGTGGTCGAGGCCATCGGGATGCTCTTGCGCATGCCGGCCGCCGCCCACTGCCGATAGAACGAGATGTGCGCGCCGCCGACCAGCGCCGACCAGACGAAATCGGGCTTCGCCGCCTGGATCTTGGAAATGGTCGGTCCGAAATTGGTGACGTCCAGCGGGAAGAAGTCGATCGAGGACACCTCGCCGCCGTTCTCGGTGACGTACTTCTTGACCCATTGCGAGGTGATCTGGCCGTAATTGTAGTCGGCCGCGACGACATAGACCTTCTTGCCCCATTTCTTCATGGCATGGGGCACCAGCTTTTCCACCGTCTGCGCCGGGGTCACACCGGTGTCGAACTGGTTGCGGTCGCAGACGCCGCCTTCATACTGCGTGTTGTAGAAATACAGCGTCTTGAAACGGTCGAGCACCGGGCGGACCACCTCGCGCGAGGCCGAGGTGATGCCGCCATGCACGACGGCCACCTTGTCCTTCAGCGCCGCCTGCTGCGCGAACTGGGTATAGAGCTGCATGTTCGACTGGGTGTCGTAATTGATCAGCTTGAGCTGCCGACCGAGCAGGCCGCCCGCCGCATTGGCCTCCTCGACCGCGAGCGTCAGCGCGTCGACCATCGGCTTGCCGTAGATGTCGAGGCCGCCGGAGAGATCGTGGATGCTCGCCACGTTGATCGCGTCCTCCGCCCAGGCGGGGGAGGACAAGAGGCCGGCCGCGGCAGCGGCGGCGGTCGTCTGCAGGAATTGTCTGCGATGGATGGGCATTGCGGTAGTCCTCCGTTTGCCGAAATGGCGTCAGACCAGGTATGTCTTCAGGATCGATGCACCGACAGTGTATTTGGGATCGACCATATTGCCTAATCGGATGCGTCCAGCCTGGCTGAGCAGCATATAGGCGTCGATTTCATCAAAGCCGTGCTCGGCGGCCATCCAGCGCACCAGTTCGCGATAGGCGATGCGCGCGGCGTCCTCCAGCGGACGGGCGCTGCCGATGGTCATCAGGAATTTTTCGGTTTCGAGACGCGGCCACGCAAAACTCCAGCCCTTGATGACATCGACCTGCAGCGTGACGGTGGCGCGCTGTTCGATGGCCACGCCCGACAATTCGCCGTCGCCCTGCGCCGCGTGGCAATCGCCGACATAGAGCAGGCCACCGCTGACGTGCACGGGGAAGTACAGAATGGCGCCGGGCGCGACGTCGGGCAAGTCCATATTGCCGCCGTGATAGTCCGGCTGCAGCGACGAGATCGCCTCGATCTCCGGCGAAATCCCGATGGTGCCGATGAAGGGCTCGTATGGCAGGGTGATCTTGTCGTTCCAGCGCACGCCGTTCTTATCGACATGCATCACCCTGACGCGCTCCGGCAGCGGCGGGTTGAGCATGGCGGTATTCGCGGTTCCGACCAGGCCGCCGAATTCCGGGATGATGCAGGTCTTGCCCGCAGGCTGCGCGCCCCGCGTCTCCACCGCCTGGATATGAACCGCCAGGCAATCGCCCTTCTCGATGCCGTTCACCGCGATCGGGCCGCATTGCGGATTGAGATACGGGAATTTCAGCTTCGCACTCGGGCTGTCCTGCGCGCTGGTGATGACCCCGCCAAACGCGTCTTCCGTCTCGACGACGACGATGTCGCCGGGATCGATCGTCAGCACCGGTTTGGCATAAGGTCCGTAGACGTAGTGGAATGGGCCCTGCGCTTCGATCGACAATTCGTGACGCCGTCCGGCCTCGCCCTTGGCAACGCCGCGCGTGGACATGATCGAAGTTTTCATCCAGGGGTCGTCGGTCATGGCGATATCCTCACCGCGTGAGCGAAATGGAGGAGTTTTGGTTCATGGCAATGCGCTTGTGACTCTTGCACCTCTAGTTCAACATTTCCCTGGTTGGAATTATATCGACGCTTGCGCCGCCGCGCTCCCTCTCCCGCTCTTGCGGGGGAGGGTTGGGGTGGAGGAAAGCCGCATACGCTGTCGCCAGAGGCTTTAGCCTTCGCCGAAGCCTCCGTGGATGAGGCGGCGGACAAATCAGCAATCCCCGAGTGGCGCCCCCACCCCAGCCCTCCCCGCAGGCGGGGGAGGGAGTGAGAGGCCAACGCTCGTGGCTGGAAATGACTGCTCTCATGGAATCGATCCACTAGTTCAATTTCCCGTCCCACCGGCTTCGACCGCCGCGGCCAGCCGGATCAGGGTCGCCTCCTCGAAATGCCGGCCGACCAGCATCAGACCGACCGGCAAACCATTGACGCGCCCGCATGGCACGGTGAAGGCGGGATGGCCCGACACGTCGAACGAACAGGTGTTGGCCTGCATGTTGAGAGCAGTGTCGATCACCGTGTTGAGCGGCGCATCGGCCGGCGGAATCGGCGTCGCCACGAACGGAATGGTCGGCATCGCCAGCACGTCGAATTGCGCCAGCGCCTCGTCGTAGGCGCGCCGCAGCAGCACCCGCAGGTTCTGCGCCTTGGAATGATAGCGGCCGTGATAGTTGCGATGCATGTACTCGCCGAGCATCAGCACCAGCTTGACGGTCGGCGAAACGTCATTGATCCGCGTTCCCATGCCGCGGGCAAAGGCCTCCTGCAGCGACAGCGGATAATAGCCGTGGACATTGTTGCCGACCCCATAGCCCTTCAGCATCATCTCGGCTGCGCCCTCCAAAATGATCCCGCTCCAGACATGCGGTCCATCGAGGTGCCAGGGCACCGACACCTCCTCGGCTTCGACGCCGGCCTTCGCCAGTGCGGCGATCGTCTGCCGCACCGTCTCGCTGACCGCGGGGTCGCTCTCGGGATGGCCGAAGCCTTCGCGCAGGATGCCGACCCGCAACCCCCGCGCCGGCTTGCCGAGCGCGCCCATGTAGTCGCCGGTCCGCGCGGCGATGGTCCGCGTATCCCAGCCGTCATGGCCGGCGATCACGCTCAACAGCCGCGCGACATCCTCGACCGATGCGCAGATCGGCCCGCAATGATCGACCGAGTAGCTGATCGGCATCGAGCCCGTGGTCGGCACCAGGCCCCAGGTCGGCTTCAGGCCATAGACACCACACCAGCTCGACGGCGTCCGGATCGAGCCGCCCTGGTCGCCGCCCAGCGCCATCGGCACCTCGCCGGCAGCAACCAGCGCGGCGCTGCCGCCGGAGGAGCCGCCGGCGCTGTGCTCGGGATTATGCGGATTGCGGATCACGCCGCTGGCGCAGGTGTGGCTGGCGCCTGAAAAGCACAGATCCTCACAGGCCGCCTTCCCCGCGATCGTGCCGCCGGCGTCGAGGATGCGCGTCACCACGGTGGCGTCGAGCTCCGGCACGTAGCCTTCGAGCAGCGCCGAGCCGTTCATCATCGGGACGCCAGCAACGCAGATGTTGTCCTTGATCGCCACCGACTTGCCGCTCAACAGCCCTTCGCTTCCGGTCCTGATATCGGTCTTCCAATACCAGGCGCCGTAGGGATTTTCCGATGCGGGGGGCCGGTATCCAGGCGAGCGCGGTGCCACCGGCGCGAGCGCCGGCGGGACCAGCTCTTCAAGTCGGCCGTAGGAGGCCAGAGGCCCCTTGAAGGCCTGCTGGAAGGCAACGACCTCGTCGCTGCTTAGAACCAGGCCGAAATCCGATCCGAGATCATCGATTTGCTCGAGCGTCGGAAGGCGAACACCCATGCGTCCCTCGCTTCTCGTTGGCTGACAAACGAAAAAAGCCACCCGTGGCCCAGGAAGGCCCCGAATGGCATCTATGCCGTTGCTATCGATGGTCGCGTCGACTCGTGACGGCGAGATTTCAAGCTCTTCACCCAGACGTCATCGGCCGGGCGGAAGATGGTTTCGCAGTGCACGTCTTTTCGTACGACGTGATTGTGTCTTAGCGTCGCCCGGCTTGTCAATGAGAGCGCGGGCATCTTTTTTATGCTCAGTGAGCCCAATTCGCGCGCAACAATGATTGATGATACAAAGCGATCGACGAGCGTTCTTGCGATCAGAACACTTTGAGCTTTCTCATGACCAAGCCGTCAATTCCTCTCGGTCTCGTTTTCTCCCGAACCGGGCCCTACGCCATGATGGCGCGCGAGATGGAGAAGAGTGCCCTGATGGCCGTTGACGAGGTCAATCACAGCGACGAGTTCGATTTCACGTTCGCAGCCCATCGGCGCGACCCCGGCGGGATCGTCACCGCCTATCATGCAGCCTGCGACGATCTCATTCGCGAAAATCACGTCGAGCACATCGTCGGATGCTACACCTCGGCCTCGCGCAAGCAGGTCATTCCGATCGTCGAACGCACCGAACGCCTGCTCTGGCATCCGGCCAGGTATGAAGGGTTCGAGAGCAGCGACAACGTGATCTATGTCGGCGCAGCGCCCAACCACACGGTCGTGCCGCTGGTGCGCCATATGCTCGAACGCATCGCCACCGATGTGTTCTGCGCCGGCTCCAACTACGTCTGGACCTGGGAGACCAACCGCGTGCTGCGCGAGATCGTCACCAACTCGGGCGGCCGCATTCTCGCCGAGCGCCTGCTGGAACTTGGCGACACCAGTGTCGACCATATCGTCAGGGAAATCATCGATCGCAAGCCGCCCGTCGTGTTCAACACGCTGGTCGGCGAGTCGAGCTACGCCTTCATGCGCGCGCTGCACGCGGCCTCACTGCGGGCGGGGATCTTCATCCCGGTCCTGAGCTGCAGCCTGTGCGAGCCCGAGCTGAAGCTGATCGGACCTGAGGCCTCGGTCGGCAGCATCGCCTCCTCAGCGTATTTCGAAAGTATCGAGAGCTCTGAGAACCGTGCATTCGTCGCGCGCTGGAAGGCGCGCCACGGTCCGGACAGTCATCCCTCGGTGGATGGGCAGTCGACCTATGTCTGCGTCATGCTGCTGGCGCGCGCCATTCGCCGGGCCGGCTCCACGGATGTCGCCGCCGTGCGGCGTGGCGCCGCCAATCACCGTTACGAGTCTCCGCAAGGCCCGGTCTGGGTCGACCCCGACAACAATCATTGCTTCCTCACGCCGCGCCTTGCCCGCTCCGTGCCTGGGTGCCGGTTTGATATCTTCTGGGAAGCAGACGCCCCCGAGCGTCCCGATCCCTATCTCTCGAACCTCGATCTCGCGGCGATCGCCGCAAAGCCGACAAAGGGCGGTGATGCGCTCGCCAAACGATCCAACCATCTGCGTGTCGTGAAATGACCAGGCCCTCCCCCTTCTCGGTCCGCGGCCGTCGCGCCCTCACGCTGATGCGTGACGAGCGCGACATCACCATCGTACGGCGCCAATTCAATCGTCTCGGCATGACGGTCGCCGAACACGATCCGGCAGAGCCGCCGCCGGATGAGCCTTTCGACGTCATCGTCCTCGACGCGGACAGTGTTCCGATCAAATCCGACCCGTCCCTGGCGCGGAAGCGCAGCATCCCCATCATCGCGCTGATTGGCACCGAGACCCCGAGCCGGTTGAAGTGGTTGCTCGACCTGCAACCCGCATCCTTCCTGATCAAGCCCCTGCGCTCGGCCGGACTCTACACCGCGCTGGTGGTCGCCTTCGATGCCGCGCAGCGACAGCTCGAGGAAGCCGCCTACGTCGCGAAACTGGAGGACCGCATTCGCTCCCGGCGCGTCGTCTTTGCCGCGGTCCTGCAGGTAATGCGCGCGCACGCGCTGTCCGAAGACGAAGCCTTCACTTTGATCCGCGAGACCGCGATGCGCCACAGGACGACCATCGAGCAATTATGCGCCGACATCATCGCGGCCGGCGGCATGCCGGCGCGGACCGGCCGGACGGCGTAGTCGAGGTTTCCTTGGTTCGAATTATGTCGACACTTGCGCCGCTGCGCGCCCTCTCCCGCTCAGGCGAAGCTTCGCCTGTGCGGGAGAGGGAGCACGGCGGCGCAAGCGTCCACGTCGGTGGTCATCACCCGAGCAGGGACATAGGTCTTACAAATGGCGTGAGGTTGCCATCGTGCAGGTGATTTGCCCGACGAGTCAAACGGTATTCGCGGGACGTATCGATCATCCCGCTACTTTGCATGGGGTTGTTTTCGAGATTTTTGGCCGAAGCTCGCCAACCCCTAAGCCAGATCGGCGAGCCGCTGCACGCCGGCCTGCTGCATCCCGGTCCAGGCCGCCGCGAGCGAGCCGGCCAGATCGATCGCCCGGCAAGCGGATTCAATGACGACGGCGTCGAAGCCCAACCGGCGCGCATCGACCGCCGAAAAGTGGACACAGTAGTCCGTCGCCAGCCCCACGAGAAAGATCCGCGTCAGCCCCCGTTCGCGCAAATAGCCGGCCAGGCCCGTCGGCGTCTGGCGATCGTTTTCGTAGAACGCCGAGTAGGAATCGATTTCAGGGCGAAACCCCTTGCGGATCACCAGTTCCGCCGCGACCGTCGACAGCTCCGGATGAAACGCCGCGCCTGCCGTGCCTTGCACGCAATGATCGGGCCACAGCGTTTGCTGCCCATAGGGCATGGCGATGGATCCGAACGGAGCCGCCCCGGGATGGCTGGAGGCAAATGAGCTGTGGCCGGCCGGATGCCAGTCCTGCGTCAGCACGACGTGGCCGAAGCGCGGCGCGATCCGGTTGATCGTCGGCACCACGGCGTCGCCGTCATTGACCGCCAAGGCGCCGCCCGGGCAGAAATCATTCTGCACGTCGATGACGAGAAGCAGGTCGTGGTGGAGGCTGATCGGCATTGCTGGCTCCTGTGAGAGATATCGACCGCGCCGAACCCAGAGATGGGGCTCCCTTTCTCGATCATCAGAAATCGAAAAGCAATTGTCCGGTGGCCTTCGAGGGCCGATGCCCGAGTTCAGCTGCAATCCGAGGCGCCGTGCAAGGCCGGCCAGGGAGCGTTCCCGGGGCAGCGCTCCCACATCCCTCGGGTTTTCGGCGCAGCTGGGCGGCTGCGCGCGCGGAGGTGCCACCTGCCCATCTCTCCTCAAGTCAGCCCGGCTGGCTCCAGGCAGCCCTCGGCCGCTTCGCGCCGGCGATCAAGAGTGATAGCATCGCACCTACAGCCCGGATTGGACCTTCCAAGAGTTCGACGGGATCGGGGAGGAAACGGATGGAAATGCCTGCGGCTGCGCGCATGAGCCTTGCCGCTCACGAGACTCATAGCCGAGGCCATCCGGGCGGCGAGCATCGAGACCACGAGGACGAGGGTCAGACCGCTTCAGCGGTTCCGTTGCTCGAACTGCGCGACATCAGCAAGGAGTTTCCCGGCGTGAAAGCGCTGGACGGCGTGTCGTTCGCGGTTTGGCCCGGTGAAGTGCACATGCTGCTCGGTGAAAACGGCGCCGGCAAATCCAGCCTGATGAAGGTCTTGTGCGGCGCCTATCGCGCCGACAGCGGCGAGTTCTATTACAAGGGTGACAAGGCCGCGATCGCGTCGACCGCCGACGCGCAGCGGCTCGGCATCGCCGTGATCTTCCAGGAATTCTCCCTCGTCCCTCATCTCGACATCGCGCAGAACATCTTCCTCGGTCGCGAACCTGCAGGGATCATTCCGGGCACGATCGACCGCCGGCGCATCCTGCGGGATGCCAGGATGATCCTGGATTCGATCGGATTCGACATCGATCCGTCGATCGAGGTGGACCGGCTCGGTGTCGCCCAGCAGCAGATGGTCGAGATCGCCAAGGCGATCAGCCAGAACGCCCGCATCCTGGTGATGGACGAGCCGACCGCCGCGCTGTCGGATCGCGAGACCGAACTGCTGTTTGCGTTGATCGCGCGGCTCAAGAGCGATGGCGTCGCGGTGATCTATATCTCGCACCGGCTGGCCGAGGTTTTCGCCATCGGCGACCGCATTACCGTGCTGCGCGACGGCCATCGCATCGGCGAAGTGCGCCCGGCGGACGCGACGCCCGACCAGCTCGTGCGCATGATGGTCGGCCGCAGCATCGATCTGAGCTACCCGCGACACTTCGCCAAGCAGCCGGGCAAGCTGCTGCTCGAGGTCAGGCGCCTGTCCGCCGCCAGCGGCATCTCCGACATCGACATCGTGGTGCGCCAGGGCGAGATCGTCGGGCTCTGCGGCCTGATCGGCTCCGGCCGCACCGAACTCGTGCGCGCCATCTTCGGCGCTGACAAGATCACCGCCGGCGACGTCATCTTCGACGGACAACGCATGGCTGATGGCCCCGACCAGGCCGCGCGGCGCGGCATCGCCCTCATCCCTGAAAACCGCAAGAGCGAGGGGCTGGCGCTGCTGCGCTCGGCCGGCGACAATCTGGTCGTGACGGCGCTGCGCAAGCTGTTCCCCAGCGGCCTGTTCGAGCCGCCGCGCGCTTTTGCCACCGCAACCGAGCTCATTCAGCGACTGCGGATCGCGACCCCGGGTCCACGGCAACCGGTCGGCCTGTTGTCCGGCGGCAATCAGCAGAAGATCGTGATCGGCAAATGGCTCGCCGCTGGCGCCAAGCTCTTCATCTTCGACGAGCCGACGCGCGGCATCGATGTCGGAGCCAAATCCGAGATCTTCGCCCTGATCGACCGCCTTGTCGCCGATGGCGCCGCGGCGCTGATGATTTCATCCGAGCAGGCCGAAATCTGCCACGTCTGCGATCGCGCCTATGTGATGCGGGGAGGCCGGATCGCCGGAGAACTCGCACGCCACGAACTGACTGAGGAAAACATCGTGCGGCTGGGGATGCATCATGCGTGACTCCGCAGTCGCCAATCCGCTGCGCCGCATCCCAGGCGTCGCGGTTATGCTGGCCCTGCTGGTCGGCATTTTCGGCAGCATCGCGCCGGGATTTCTGTCGCTGGCCAACATCTCCAACGTCCTCCTGCAGTCCACGATCCTGACCATGCTGGCGCTGCCGATGACGCTCATCATCATGACCGAGGGCCTCGATCTGTCGATGGGCGCGGTGGTGACTCTGACTTCGCTTGCGGTCGCGATCGTCTCGCTCTCGACCGGATCGATGCTGCTCGGCCTCGCCGCAGCGATCGCGGTCGGCCTCGGCTTCGGCGTCCTCAACGGCTGGCTGGTGGCGATGGCAGGCATTCCGCCCTTCGTGGCGACGCTTGGCACGCTTGGCATGGCGCAGGGCCTGTGCCTGATCGTCAGCGACGGCCAGAGCGTGGTCGGCATCCCGCGCGCGGTGCGCGAGATCTATTCGGCCGCGCTCGCCGGACTGCCGGTACCGGTTGTGGTCGCCCTGATCGCTTACGCCGTCTTTCATGGGCTGCTCTATCACACCCGTTTCGGCACCTACATTTTCGCTCTCGGGGGCAATCGCGACGCCCTGCGCTATGCCGGGCTGTCGCCAGCCAAATGGCTGATCGGCGTCTACACGATCGGCGGCCTGATGGCCGGCATCGCCGGCCTGTTCATGACGGCCCGGATGAACGCAGGCCATCCGACCGCGGGCCTCGGCCTCGAATTCGATGCCATCGCGGCCGTCGCCGTCGGCGGCACCTCGTTCGAGCGCGGCAATGGCTGGCTGTTCGGCACGCTGCTCGGCGTCCTCGCCGTCGGTGTCCTGCGCAACGGACTGAACCTGCTGGCGCTGCCCTCGTCCGTTCAGGTCGCGAGTGTCGGCTTCCTCGTGATCGTCGCGCTGTTCCTCGACGGTTTGCGGAGCCGGGCATGACCGACACGGCCAAACCAGTCGTCGCACCGCCGGGATCGCTCGTCTCCGGCGACCTGATGCAGCTGCTCTACCGCCTGTCGGCGGCGTTGCTGATCTGCATCATCCTGGCGCTGCTCAACGACTCCTTCCTCAGCCTCGGCAACGTCTTGAATGTCCTGCGCCAGGCAAGCCTGCTGTTCTTCATCGCATCCGGCCTCACGCTCGTGGTGCTCACCGCCGGCCTCGATCTCTCGGTCGGTGCCAATGTCGCGCTCTCCGCCTGTCTTGCCGGCACGGTGATCCAGCACACCGCCTCGCCGCTACTCGGCGTCTTGACGGCTCTTCTGTCGGGCGGGATCGTCGGGCTGCTCAATGGCGTGATGGTGACGGCGCTCCGCATCCCCTCCTTCATCGCCACCTATGGCATGCTGTGGGTGCTGAACGGCCTGACCTACTGGTACATGGGGGGTGAAACCATCCACGGCTTCCCGCCGGGCTTCCGCCAGATCGGCAGCGGCTATCTGTTCGGCCTGCCGATCCCGGTCTACCTGCTCTTGATCTTCCTTGCGATCGGCACCGCCTTCGCGCAGCGCACGATCTGGGGCCAGGAGATCTATGCGGTGGGTGCCAACCCCGTCGCAGCACGGCTGTCGGGGATTCCGGTCTCGCGCCGGCTGCTGCTGGTCTACTGCGTCTCGGGCACGATGGCAGGCCTTGCCTCGATCATCTTCCTGGCACGACTCAACTCGGCCGAAGCCGATATCGGCGAGAGCCTGACCCTTCCGGCGATCGCAGCGGTCCTGATCGGCGGAACCTCGCTGTTCGGTGGCGTCGGCACCGTGTTCGGCACCTTCATCGGCGCACTGATCCTGACGCTGATCCTAAACGGCATGAATCTCCTGTCCGTCAATACGAACTGGCAACCCTTCATCACCGGCGTCATCGTCATTGTCGCGGTCTGGCTCGACATGACAACGCGCCGCCACAAGCTCTGAGTGCGATCATATCAACGACCAAAAAAGGGATGGAAACATGAGACCGAACAAAGGACTGATCTGCATTGCGCTGCCGCTCGCGCTGTCGGTGACGCTTGCAGCCGCCGCGCGGGCTGATGGAGAAACCGTCGCCGTCTTCACCAAGAATCAGACCAATCCCTTCTTTCAGACCGTTCGGGTCGGCGCCGACCTCGCCGCCAAGAACCTGAACGCCAAGACGCTGCACTACATTCCGACCAAGCCGGACAGCATTCCCGAGCAACTCAGCCAGGTCGAGGACGTCGTCGTCAAGAAGCCGGATGCGATCGTCTTCACGCCGGTCGACTACAAGGCCATGGTCCCCGGCATCGAGAAGATCAACGACGCCAAGATCCCCGCGATCAACATCACCGACCGCTCCGCGGGCGGCAAGTTCATCGCCTTCGTCGGCGCCGACGATTACAAGCTCGGTCTGGAGACCGGGCGCTATCTGCTCAAGACGCTTGCTGGCAAGGGCAATGTCGTGATCATCGAGGGCGTCAAGGGATCGTTGACCAGCGTCGATCGGGTCAGGGGCTTCAACGACGCCATCAAGGAAAATCCCGGCGTGAAGCTGCTGGCCTCGCAGCCTGGCAACTACCAGCGGCTGCAGGCGCTCCAGGTCATGGAAAACCTGATGCAGTCCAATTCCCAGATCGACGGCGTGCTGGCCGCCAACGATGCGATGGCGGTCGGTGTGATCGAGGCGCTCGACGGCGCCAACCGCAAGGCGCAGGTGATCGGCATCAACGGCACCAAGGAGGCTGTCGACGCGGTCAAGTCGGGCAAGCTGCTCGCAAGCGGCGACTACAATGGTTTCGCGCAAGGATGCATCGGAACCATGATCGCGATCCGCGCGCTGCGCAATCAGCCGGTCGTCTCCGAGATCGTGCTGAAGCCGACCGTCATCACCAAGGACAACTACCAGCCCTTCGATGTGGCCCTGGAGGCACGGACCTGCCCGACCTGGGAGGAGGCCACCAAATTCGCCACGAAATAGCCGCGCCATGCGGCTGCGCAGCCTCTCACCGGACCGGCGCTCACCTGGCCGCGCCGGTGGTCAGGCCGGACACGCCAGTTCCGGCAGACGATGCTTCCAGGGTTGCGCGCGTTCGAGCTGGCCGGCGAGTTGCAGCAACAGCGCCTCGCTGCCGAACGGACCGATGAATTGGATACCCAGCGGCAAACCATCGGCCGTCCAGTGCAGCGGCACGCTCATCGCCGGCGTTCCGGTCAGGTTGGCCAGTTGCGTGAACGGCACGAAGGCCAGGTTTTGCCGCGAGAGCTGGGTGACCGCGCGCTCCGTCAATCCCAGCCGGGCCAGGATGCCCAGGAGGCCGCTCTTCAGCAGCACCGATAGCACGAGCCTCTGCGCGGCCGGCATATCGGCTGCCGCATGTTCGGGAGGTGGAAAGGCGACCGCCGGGGTGAGATAGAGGTCGTGGCGCTGGTGAAAGGCGCCCAAGGCGCGTGCGAATTCGCTCCAGCGCCGGTGACTGCGCACATAGGTGCCGGCGCTCGAGGCCTTGCCGAGCGCTTCGAGCAGCAGCGTCGTCAGCTCGAAATCGGTGCTCGTTGCGCCGGACGCGCGGGCCTCCGCGAGGCTCGCGGCAACCTGGCCGAAATACAATTCGAGATAGCAGCGGACCAGCACGAGGCCATCATATTGCGGCCGGTCCTCGACCACCTCATGCCCGAGCGAGACCAGCAACTTTGCCGCTTGCCTGACGGCCGCGACCGCCTCCGGGTGCACTTCGGTGCCGATCGGTGACTCCGTGCTGAAGCCGATCCGCAGCCGGCCGGGCTCGCGCGCGGCCAACTCGACGTAGCGGATGGCCGGCGGCGCAATGACATAGGGATCGCCGCACAACGGACCCGACAGAATATCGAGCGCCAGCGCCGAGTCGCGCACGCTGCGCGACACAACGAGATCGCTGGACGCGCCCTCCCAGACTTCGCCGACCGCGGGCCCGGGCGGAACCCGCCCGCGCGAGGGCCGCAGCCCGAACAGGCCGCACCAGGCGGCCGGGATGCGAATCGATCCTCCGCCGTCATTAGCGCCGGCCATCGGCACGATGCCGGCAGCCACCGCGGCGGCGGCGCCGCCGCTCGAACCGCCCGGCGTCCGCGCGAGATTCCAGGGATTGCTGGTCACGCCGAAGGCGCGGGGATCGGTGAAGCCCTTCAGCGCCAGTTCCGGGGTGTTGGTCTTGCCGATGATCACCGCGCCCGCATCGAGCAATCGCTGCACGACCGCGGAATGCTGTTTGGGAACGGCTTTGCGAAAGCCCCGGCTGCCGTTCGACGTTGGCAGCCCGGCGTAGTCCTGGATAGCGTCCTTGATCAGGAACGGCACCCCGGCCAGAGGTCCGGTCAACGATCCCTGCACCCGCTCTCGAGCCTCCCGCAGCATCGGCAGGTTGACGGCGTTGATCGCCGGGTTCAGGCGCTCGAGCTGGGCGGTGGCAAGCGCCAGCAATTCCGCGGCACTGACGTCTCGCGTCTGCACCAACCGCGCCAGTTCCGTCGCGTCGCACCGCACGTAGTCCTTGATGCTGAGCGTCATCGCTGTCTCGATCCAGATGCCGTCCGTCCGCGACGTCCGATCAAGATGCGACCAGGTCGAAGATCATTGCTGGCAAGAATCTACATCATTTCCGCTTGCGCGAAAGGAAGCTCTTGAACGCCGCAACCACGCCCGGCGTGCGCATGCGCTCGGCGAAAAGATGTTCTTCCTGACCGATTCTGCGCAGGATGTCCTCCTTGGGAAGTTTCAACAGCTTGCGCGCGATCTCCACGGCGTCGGGCGGCAGCTCGCAAATTTCTCGCGCCACCTTCTTGGCCTCATTCATCGTATGGCCGGGCGGAACGACGACGTTGACAAAGCCGGCCTCGCGGCCCTCTTCCGCGCCGATCGATCGGCCCATCACCAGCATCGCGAAGGCGCGCTGGTGACCGGCCATCCGCGGCAGCAGCAGGCTGGACGCCCCTTCGGGCACCAGGCCATATTGGATGAACGGCGAAGAGAACGACGCCGTGGTGCTGGCGATCACGTAGTCGCAGTGAAACACCATGGTGGCGCCCATCCCGACGGCGATGCCGTCGACCGCCGCGATGAGGGGCTTCCGGTTGTTGACCAGCGCCTGCAAGAACAGCACGGAGTTGCGAGACTTGGTTGGATCGTATTTCCCGGTGGCCAGCGCCAGGAAATCCTCGACATCGTCTCCCGCCGTGAACACGCCCGAGCGGCCGGTGAGGATCAGGCAGCGAATGTCGGAATTCGACTGCGCCGACACGACCGCGTCGCGCAACTCCAGAAACATCTCCTGGCTCAGCGCGTTCTTTTTTTCCGGGCGGCGCATCACGATGGTCCGGGTGGACTCTTCGTCAGTAACAATGATGTGGCCGGCCATGGCGGTCCTCGCGCGCGAGAGTCTCTTCGCGTCCGATTGAATCGGAACTTAGATTCTGGATTTTTGTTTGGCGCGTCTTCTCGACGCGAACCGCTGTCATCCCCGAGGGCGAGCCGGAGGACATGTTGCGCCGGAAATCGCGCCAGACAAACCCGCCCCGCAACTTGCGATGTTTGAGCCCGTGCAGCAACCCTTGGTTCGGCCCTGACCACAGGGGGATGCCAGGGAGATGCCAGGGGGATACCATGTCGCAGGGTCGGAGCTCGGCCTGATACCGAGGTCCCCACGGCCGCGCTGCTACTGTCCCGAGGGCGTGCGCAGGCCGTGCCAGGCGTCCCGCACCTGATGGTAGTGCACTTCCGGAAGGTAATCCGGCGTGTTGAGGTCGAGCGTGTGCACGTCGAGCCGGCCGATGGCGCTCAACAGCGTGTAGGACGCAATCACCCGGTCGCGCTGCGCCATGATCTGCCGGGACCTCGCGTTGGTCAGATCCTGCTGGGCATTGAGCACGTCGATGGTGGTGCGTTGGCCGCCCTGCGCCTCCCGCCGAACCCCTTGCAGCGCAATGTCGGCCGCGCGCACCTCGGATTCAGCCGCTTTCAGAGCGACCTTGGTTCCTTCATTGGTGACCCAGGCGCTCACCACTGCGGTCCGCGTCTGGTTCCTGACCTGGTCGAGCACCAGTCGGCTCTGCGCTGCGACTTCCTTGGCTTGCCGGGTCTGCGAGGCCGCCGTGCCGCCGTCGTAGATCGGCACACTGATCTGGCCGAGGATCGACGCCTGCGTGGTTGCCTTCGTGGTGAGCGAGGGATCGCTCTCGACCGAACGACTGGCGTTGGCCTGAACCGAGGCGGTCGGCAGCAGGCTGCTTTCGGCAACCTTGATCGTGGTCTGGGCGGTGTCGACGTCGTAACCTGCACCAAGCACCGCCGGGTGCTGGTGCCGCGCAGTCTCGATAGCCGCGACCTGAGATTCCGGGACCAGCCGGTCCACCGCTGCCGGCTGGGTCAATTGCGATGGCGCATCCCCGATGACTTGCGTGTAGATCTCCTTGCTGATGGCCAGCGTCACCTCCGCGGCATTGAGGTCCGCAAGTCCCCGGTTCAGCCGCGCCTCGGCCTGCGCGGTATCTGTCGGCGTCACGTCACCGGCTTCGAGCCGACGTTTCGTCGTTGCCAGGATTTCGCGCAGGACCTGGACGTTGGCGCGCTGGGCCTCATACAAGGCGGTGTTCGCCGTGACATTCATGTAGGCCGTCACGCCATCCAGCAGCACGCCCTGGCCGACATTGCGCAACGCCTCGCGTCCCGACAGCACCTGGAGTTCAGCGACCCGCACGCTGTTCGCCGTCTTGAAGCCGTTGAACAGAACCTGGGACACCGTGACCCCGATCGTCCAGGGGCGCAACGTCGCAGTCTGGATGGTGTTGTCGGGCAACAGGTTGCGGACGGACTGCAGGCCCGCCGCGAGGCTCGCCACGATCTGCGGTCGGTAACCGGCGAGGGCTTGCGGGAGGTTCTCGTCGGTCCCGCGTTGCCGGGCACGATCCGCGTTGAGCTGCGGATTGCTCTGATAAGCTCGCGCCAGCGCCTCCTGCAGGCTCTCGGCCGCGGCCGGCGTCGCGAGATTGCAGATTGCGAGCAGAAGCAGCGCGCACGCCGTCGCCATTCCCGCCCGGCGAGAATTTGAACAGCGTTCGAAAGCTGGTCTCCTCACAATCCACCCATCATTCGGCCGACACCAGATGATCCTCGACGCCGAGCCCGATCCTGCGCCGCTGCGAAAATCGCGAAATCAGCGCCGGCAAGGTGACCAGAATCACCACCGGCGCCAGCATCATGCCTGCGACCACCACGACCGCCAGGGGCTTCTGAACCTGCGATCCGATTCCCGACGACAAGGCCGCCGGCAACAGGCCAACGCCGGCGACCACGCAAGTCATCAGAACCGGGCGCAACTGCAGTTCACCGGTGCGCAGAATGGCGCGGCTGCGGTCCATCCCTTCATCGATCAGCTGATTGTATTGCGAGAGGATGATGATGCCGTCCATCACCGAGATGCCGAACAGGGCGATGAATCCGATCGCCGCCGAGACGCTGAAGGGTATCCCAGTCATCAACAGCCCTATCACTCCCCCGAACACGGCCATGGGAATGACGCTCATGGTCAACACGGTATCGACGACGGAGCCGAAGTTGAACCAGATCAATGTCGCGATCAACGCGAGGCTGATCGGCACGACGATCGACAGGCGCTTGATCGCATCCTGCAGATTGCCGAACTCACCCACCCATTCGACCCGCGAGCCCAGTGGCAACTGCACCTGTTCGGCGATCTTCTGCTGGGCTTCCTGGATGGCGCTGCCGAGGTCACGCTCGCGGACCGAGAATTTGATCGGCAGATAGCGCTCCTGCTGTTCACGATAGATATAGGCCGCGCCCGACACCAAACTGATCGAGGCGACCTCGCTCAACGGCACCTGCGTGATACCGTTCGGACCTTGCGCGCCGACCCGCAGGTTCTGGATCGCCTCGGCACTTCTGCGAAACTGCGGCGCCAATCGGACGATGATCGGGAAATGCCTGTCGCTTCCGGGCTCGTAGATATCTCCGGCGCTGTCGCCGCCGATCGCGGTGCGGATGGTCGTGTTGATGTCGCCGGGAGACAGGCCGTAGCGCGCGGCCCGCGCGCGGTCGATGTCGATCTGGATCGTCGGCTGGCCAAGCGAGGTGAATACCGCGAGGTCGGTCACGCCTTGCACCGTGGCCAGCACCGCTTTGATCTTGTTGGCGGTGTCGGTCAGCGATTGCAGGTCATTGCCATAGAGCTTGATCGAGTTCTCGCCCTTCACGCCCGAGACCGCCTCGGAGACATTGTCCTGAAGGTATTGCGAGAAGTTGAACTCGACGCCAGGAAACTTCTCCTGCAGACGCGCCAGGAGCTTGGCCGTCAGTTCGTCCTTGTCCTCTCCATCGGGCCAGTCCCGGGTCGGCTTGAGCGGCGCGAAGAACTCCGCGTTGAAGAAGCCGGCCGCGTCGGTGCCATCATCGGGGCGGCCGTGCTGCGACACCACCGCCTCGACCTCCGGAATGCCGGCGATCAGTTTGCGCATCTCGTTGACGTAGGAGTTGCCCTCCTGCAGCGAAATCGTGGGCGGCAAGGTGGCGCGGATCCACAGATTGCCCTCCTCGAGCTTGGGCAGGAATTCCAGCCCGAGCAGACGAACGGCGAGCGCGGTCATCACGATCAGCCCGGCCGCCGCCATGAGGACCACCTTGCGGCTGCGGAGCGAGCGCACCAGCACCGGCCGGTAGAGGCGATGCAGCCATCGCATGATCAGGGTCTCGGTCTCCTCGACATGCGCGGGCAGAATGATCGCGCTCAAGGCCGGAGTCACCGTGAACGTCGCCAGCATGCCACCGGCCAGCGCATAGGCGTAGGTCCGGGCCATCGGGCTGAAGATGTTGCCCTCGACGCCACTCAAGGTGAACAGCGGCAGAAAGGCGGCGATGATGATCGCGGCCGCAAAGAAGATCGATCGCGACACGTCGGCGGCAGCGGTGAGAATGGCATGGTGCTTCATGTCCATGATCGTGTTGGCCGAAATCGAGGCCAGCTCGGGCTCCGACAGCCGCTCGGTATGCGAGAGGCGGCGGAAGATCGCCTCCACCATGATGACCGTGGCATCGACGATCAGGCCGAAATCGATGGCACCGACGGACAGCAGGTTGGCGGATTCCCCCCGCAGCACGAGGATGCTGACGGCAAAGAACAGCGCGAACGGAATGGTCGCGCCGACGATCAACGCACTGCGCAGATCGCCGAGAAAGATCCACTGCAGCAGCACGATCAGGACGATGCCGACGCTCATGTTCTCGAGCACCGTATGCGTCGTAGTCTCGATCAGGTCCTTGCGGTCGTAGATCCGCTCGATGCGGACGCCGGGCGGCAGAATCGAGGAATTGTTGATGGTCTCGACCAGTTTCTCGACCCGTTCGATGGTCGGCGAACTCTGCTCCCCGCGCCGCATCAGGACGATGCCCTGGACGATATCGTCCGCCTGGTCCTGGCCCGCGATGCCCAATCGCGGTTGTTCGCCGATAGTGACGGTTGCGACGTCCTTGACCAGGACCGGCGTGCCGCCGGTCGACGCGACCATGGTGTCCGCAAGGCTATCGACGGATCTGATCAGACCGACGCCGCGCACCACCGCCGACTGCGAGCCGATATTGACGGTGTTGCCGCCGACATTGATGTTCGAATTGCCGATCGCCTGGAGCAGTTGCGACAGGGTCAGGCCGTTCGCCACCAGCTTGTTGACGTCGACCTGCACTTCATAGGTCTTGGTCTTGCCGCCCCATCCCGTCACGTCGATGACGCCGGGAACGGTCCGGAAGCGGCGCTGCAGCACCCAATCCTGCAAGGTCTTGAGATCGAGGACCGAGTAATTGGGCGGCCCGACCAGGCGGTAGCGATAGATTTCGCCGATCGGACTGAGCGGAGAAATCTGCGGCTGGGCATTGTTGAGCAGCGGCGCCAGTTGCGACAGCCGGTTCAACACCTGCTGCAGCGCCTGATCATAGGTGAAGTCGAATGAAAACTGCAGTTTGACGTCGGACAGGCCGTAGAGCGAGATCGTTCTGATGACACTGAGATTCTTGATGCCCGCGACCTGCGTCTCTAGCGGGATGGTGATGTAGCGCTCGATCTCTTCGGCCGACAGTCCCGGACTCTGGGTCACGATGTCGACCATGGGCGGCGTCGGATCGGGGTAGGCCTCGATGTTCAACTGCTGAAACGCAACCAGTCCGCCGATGATGATGGCCGCAAACAGCCCCACCATCAGGAATGGCGATTGACGGCAATTGAAACGAGGCGGTCCATTCGGTGCGGATCTCTTTTGCCGTGTCGAAGCGTTCAGGTGCCGGAGGCCGCCCGGTCGATGAACAGACTGCCCTTGGTCACGATCTTCTCCCCGGCCTTCAGGTTGGTGCGAACCTCGACCAGATTGCCATTCGTCAAACCGGTCTGGACGTCGCGAAGCTCGATCGTCTTGTCGCCGCCCGCCACCCAAAGCCGGACGCGGTCGCCCTCGTAGATCAACGCCTGTTTCGGCACCCCCAGGGACGGGTGGTTCTCGCCGGCATAGATCGTCACATTGGCGAACATCTCGGGCTTGAACACGCCGTCCTTGTTGTCGATGGTCGCGCGGACGAGCAGCCGCCGGGTCGACGGATCGATCGCGGCCGACACATAATCGACGCGCGCCTTGAAGCTGCGCCCCGGCAACGCGAGCACCGTGAAATCGATGTCCTGGCCGACGCTGACGCCCGCGGCCTCGCTCTCGCGCACAAACGCGGTCAACCAGACCGTCGAGAGATCGCCGACGACGAAAACCGGATCGCTGGCTCCGCTGCTGACGAATTGTCCCGGCCCGACCTTGCGCTGCACGACCGTTCCGCCGATCGGCGAATAGATCGGCGTTTCGGCGCTGATCTGACGCGTCTGCTGAAACGATGCGATCTGCTCTTCCGAACGGCCGAGAATCCGCAGCCTGTTATGGGCCGCCTCGACCGCGGTCTCCGCCGAACGCAGGTCGTTCTGGGCTGCGGTCAGGTCCGCCTGGGACTGCTGCCAGTCCTTGAGCGGCACCGCCTTGCCGGCATACAGATCGTTGGCGCGCTTCTCGACGATCTCCGCCAGATTGAGTTTCGACCGCGCCGTGTTGAGCGCGCTCAGGCCCGTCGCGAAATCGTTCAGCGCCTGCACGGTATCGGTCGCTTCGATGACGAACAACGGTTGCCCCCGCAGAACCGTATCGCTCGGTTTCACGAGCAGCTTCACCACCCGGCCGGCATAAGGAGAAAAGATCGGCGTCGAAGCGTCCTCGTTGACCGCGATCTTGCCTTCCGTGACGTGCTCCGCGCGAAAGACCCGTTCGGTCACGCTCTCGACCGACAGGCTCGCCCATTGCGCTGAAGTCGGCGTGAATCGCGACGGATCGGACTTCGCCGCGCGCGACGTCTCGGTCGACCGGGCGTGCTGGACCAGCATCCTGCTTGCACCGGCGATGCCAGCCGCCGTCAATGCGACCGCCGCCAGCGAAATCGCCAGCCGCCGCCCTTTCGAGGTGACACTGACTTTCATATCGTAAATTTGCGCATCGACCTACGCACTCGCGCCCCTTGCCGAAGCGTGCCCGCTTTGCGGCCCTCATTCCCCTGCCGCCCTCGTCTTATTGGCGATTGCGGACCGCGGCAATAGCGCGGGGCGCACCGCTCAACAGGCAAGGCCCGCGCGCCAATGCTGTGAATGGCTTGGACTCCAGGTCCAAGCGCGATTCGCAGCCACCGACCGGCAAAACACCGTGATTCGCGCACTCTCGCTCCGACCGAAGCTGTAAAGCTTACACCAGCCTTACATTGCTCCCACGCCCGGGCGATGTTGGACCTTCCTCCGCTCGTCATGGTTATCCCCCTGTTGTCGCGAACACCGCGCGCGGCGTCACAATTTCGTAAGGAAGGAGGACCGCACGGCGCATCGGTCGGACGCGATAGCCTGCCTGCCTTTGCAGCCGTTGCTCGGATGCCAACAGTCTCGGCTTCCACAACGCGCGGCTCCGCTATCTATCCCACGGCATCACGATGCTCCCTCGGTTCGATGTCCGCCCGGAAGCCGATTAACCGTTCTCGCTTACACCCACATTACTGCTATTCAAATCGTGACAACGCGTGATCGCAATTCAGCTGATACAGCCGGCTGCGGCGCGGGTGTCCTGACGCGCCTTACACGTCCGCTATCGCGCACTTTCGATCTTCGCCTTGGCATCTTCATGGTGGGAGCCGGGGGCAGTAGGATGCAAATGTGGAGACCAGATCTTGATGACCCAACTCGATTCATGGCTAGCTGATCCGGCTCCATGAAAGCCATCGTTTGAGGCGCTGTGCATGCGGTTGCTGATCGTTGAGGACAATGAGGAACTCGCGGAGCTTCTGGCCAAGGGTCTGCTGACGGCCGGTTATCAGGCCGACATTCTGTCGACCATCGAGGAGGCGCGTAGCGTTCTGGACACGACGTTCTACGCTGCGCTGATCCTGGATCTCGGGCTGCCCGACGGCGACGGCCTCGAGCTCCTGCGCGAGCTTCGGCATCGAAACAATCCGGTCCCGGTGCTGGTGCTGACCGCCCGCGGCGGGCTGCAGGACCGGGTTCAGGGCCTGCGCAGCGGCGCCGACGACTATCTCGTCAAGCCGTTCGCACTGGAGGAATTGATCGCGCGGCTCGAAGCGCAGCTGCGGCGACCGGGACAGTTGCTCGGCAACACGCTGCGGATCGCCAATCTCGAATTCGACACCCGCGGCCATCAGGCCTCGATCGATGGTCAGCCGCAGCTGCTGTCGGCCCGCGAGATCGCGGTGCTCGAGCTGTTGATGCGCAGCAAGGGGCGCGTGGTCTCCAAGAAGCAGGTTGAAGACCACATCTTCGGACATGCCGAGGAGGTCGGATCGAACGCGGTCGAGGTCTACGTCCATCGCCTGCGCAAGCAGCTTTCGGAGCGCGGCGCCAGGGTCCAGGTTCACACGGTGCGCGGCGTCGGATACCTGATTGCGGAGGAAAAATAGTGGCGCCGATCGACCAGCCTCGGAAGGCCGGCGGACCGCGATTTCGCTCGATCATCTCCCGCATCGTGATCCTGCATATCGTCGCCGTCGTCATCACCTCGGTGGTGATGTCGCTGGCGCTGTCGTGGCTGTTGAATTATGCGACCGCCAACATCCACAACAAGGCGATGCAGGACCAGGCCATCGCGGTCGGCGAGCATCTGCGGATCGGCGCCGATGGCCGGCTTGCGCTCGATCTTCCGGCGGACCTGCGCGGGCTCTACTCGCAGGAATATGGACGCTACTCCTATGCGGTGACCGACGATCGGGGACGCGTGCTGTTTTCCTCGCTCAGCGAACGCACAGCGTTGTTTCCGGCCGACCCGCGCGCGGGCGACATCGCATTTCTGCAGCAGCGGCGCGGCGATGCCACCGTCTCCGGCGCCAGTATCCGCAAGTCCGTCGGCGATCGAACGGTGTGGATTCAGGCCGGTGAGGATCTCGGCAATCGCGACGTGCTGACCGACGATATCGCCGCCGATTTCTACGGGAACGTCGGCTGGATCACGCTGCCGATCCTTCTGGTTCTCCTGGTCGCGGATATCGCGATCTTCAGCCGCGCGCTGCGGCCGCTGAGGGAGGCATCCGAGATCGCCGGCGAGATCGGGCCGTCGCGGCCGGGCCTGCGACTGCCGACGGACGAAATTCCGCGCGAGGTGCGTCCGCTCGTGTCCGCCGTCAATCAGGGCCTCGACCGGCTCGAAGAGGCGTTCCGCATTCAGCGCGAGTTCACCGCCGATGCCGCCCACGAATTGCGCACACCTTTGAGCGTGCTGCGAACGCGCCTGGACCTGCTGAAGGATCAGGAGGCAAGCCAGGCGCTGCGGCGGGACGTCGAAGGGATGGCGCATGTCGTCAGCCAGTTGCTCGAGATCGCGGAACTGGATTCGCTGGTGGTCGATCCCGCTGAGAAGGCTGATCTGCGGGCCGTGGCCGCCGAAATTGCGGAGTTCGTCGCACCCCTGGCGCTGGCGCAAGGCAAGGACATCGCGCTGGTCGGCTCGACCGAGCCGGTCTGGGTCAAGGGCAACCCGGAAATGCTGGGACGCGCGATCCGCAACCTCGCGGAAAACGCCATCAACCACACGCCCGCCGGATCGACCGTGGAATTCGTCGTCGAAGGCGACGGCTCGCTCAGCGTTCTCGATCAGGGACCAGGCATTTCCGAGGACGAACGCAACCTGATCTTTCAGCGCTTCTGGCGACGCGACCGCAGGAAGGCCGGAAGCTCGGGGCTGGGTCTGTCCATCGTGCAGCGCATCGCTGAGATCAACACCGCCGTCGTGACGGTGGAGAATCGCAAGCCGCGCGGCGCGCGCTTTGCCCTGAAGCTTGTGCTCGCCAGCGATCAGGGCTCCTGGAACAGGCCCGCATAGACGTCGCGCAATTGCCGCTTCAGGAGTTTCCCGCTGGGGTTCTTGGGCAGCGTGTCGGCGAAGACGATGCGTTTCGGGGTCTTGAACGACGCAAGCTTGGTGGAGGCATGCCGCAGCACGTCGTCCTCGCTCAATTCTGCCCCCGATTTGGCCACCACGACGGCCACGACCGCCTCGACCCAACGCGGGTGCGGGACCCCGACAACTGCGACCTCGGACACCTGCGGCATCAGATAGAGCGCCTCCTCGACCTCCCGGCTGGCGACGTTCTCACCGCCGGTCTTGATCATGTCCTTCTTGCGATCGACGATGGTGACGTAGCCGTCCTCGTCGATGGTGGCGAGATCGCCCGAGTGGAACCAGCCGCCCTCGAACGCCGCCCTGGTGCGTTCGTCATCGTGGAAGTAACCGAGCATCAGATGCGGCGAGCGATGCACGACCTCGCCGACCACGCCGGGTGCGACATCGTTCATGGCATCATCCACCACGCGCGTCTCGACATTGAGCACCGCGCGCCCGCAGGAGCCGGGCTTGCGCAACTGGTCCTCTGGCGCCAGCATGGTCGCGAGCGGCGCGATCTCGGTCTGGCCGTAGAGATTCCACAGCCGAACCTCGGGCAGCCGCTGCGCCAGCTCGCGCAAAACCTCCATCGGCATGATCGAGGCGCCGTAATAGCCCTTGCGCAGGGTGGAGAGATCGGTTGCTTCGAACGCCGGCGAGCGCAACAGCGAGATCCACACCGTCGGCGGCGCGAAAAACGACGTGATCCCGTGCTGTTCGATCAGCGGCAGCAGATTGTCCGGCGTCGGAAAGGCGGTGATGATGTTGCTGGCGCCGACATAGATCGCCGGGCCCAGAAAGACGTCGAGCTGGGCGCAATGGTAGAGCGGCAGGGCGTGCAGCATCAGATCGTCTTCCGCGATCCCGGCATCGACCACGCAGCTGACATACTGCCAGATCACCGCGTCGTGCGTGAGCATCGCGCCCTTCGGCGCGGACTCGGTGCCGCTGGTATAGACGATCTGGGCGACGTCTGTGCCGTCGAGGTCGACCTCCGGCACCGCGGCCGTGGTGGCGGCCAGCACATCGAAGCCGATCATGTCGTCCTGCGCCTCGCTCGGGCCTTCGGACGGCAGCCAGATCAGACGCTCGACGGTCGCCACCTGCGCGCTCGCCGCGCGCGCGACCGGCGCAAGCCCGCTGTCGGTCGCGAGCATCCGCGCGCCGGCATGGCGCAGGATGTAGGCGACCTCGTCCGGCTTCAGCATGAAATTGACCGGCACGAGGACGGCGCCGAGCCGCGCCAGCGCAAATCGCATCGCCGCAAAGGCATGGGAGTTGCGGGCGAGAATGGCGACCCGCTCGCCCTTGGTAACGCCCCGCTCCGCAAGCCCGGCCGCCAGGCGATCGACTGTCGCGTTGAACTGGCCGTAGCTCCAGCGCGTGTCGCCGCAGGCAATCGCGAGCTTGTGCGGCGAGCGCGCGGCGCTCCTGCGCAACAGGTCTCCGAGCGTTTGCCGCCGCACAACCGAGGTCATGTCCTAGTCCTCCCGCAGGTGCTTTTTTTGCATTGGGATCAGGCCGCCGGTGGATTTGCAAGCCCTTGCTGGGCCGCAACCTGCAGCGCCGGGTTACCGCCGAGGCAAAAGGCCACTCTTGCGTGCCTTGCACCTCGACCTCGGCCGCGGTCCGGCTCGACAAATCCCTGTCCGGAACCCCAGGCGGCCTCTGTCAATCGAATATTTTGGCTCCCGGGTCGCGCGCGGAATCCACCGTCATCGAACTGTCATCGAATGCGTCAACAGCTCCGCGCACACACATTCGAGGTCACGCATGGACTATTTCAGACGCTTCACCTTCCTGTTCGCCGCACCGGTTTTCGACGCCGACGATCTCGAAGGGGTCCGCTTCAACCAGATTGTCGAGGAGATCCGGCGCTCCGGCTTCGAAGTGGTGCGGGCGCGACGGATCGAGGATGCCGAGATCGCGGTGCAAACCGACGCCGCCATCGGCTGCATGGTGGTCGACTGGGGCAAGAAGGGTCTGGAAGGCAAGACGGCCGCGCTCATCAACCTGATGCGCCGCCGCGGCCTCGACTTTCCCATCATCCTGCTGATCCGCCGCAAGCGGTTCGAGGATCTGCCGGTCGAGGTGCTCGATTTCATCGACGGCTACGTGTTCCTGTCGGAGGAAACACCCCCCTTCATCGCCAAGAACCTGATCAGCCGCCTCAAGCAATACGCCGAGACCCTGAAGACCCCGTTCTTCGGCGCCCTTGTTGACTATGCTGAGGAAGGCAACCAGCTCTGGACCTGCCCTGGGCACAATGGCGGGGTGTTCTATAGCCGCAGCCCGGTCGGCCGGGTTTTCGTCGAACACCTCGGCGAGGCGGTATTTCGCGACGACCTCGACAATTCCGTGCTCGACCTCGGCGATCTTCTGACCCATGAGGGGCCGGCGCTCAAAGCTCAGAAGGAGGCAGCGAAGATCTTCGGGGCCGAGAAGACCTATTTCGTCCTCAACGGCACCTCGACCTCGAACAAGGTGGCCTTGGGCGCCCTGGTTACCGACGGCGACCTCGTCCTGTTCGATCGCAACAATCACAAGGCCGCCCACCATGGCGCGCTGATGATGTGCGGCGGCATTCCCATCTACGTATCCACCGTGCGCAACGCCTGGGGACTGATCGGGCCGATGCGCTGGGATAACCTCGACGAAAGCGCTTTGCGCGAGCGCATCCGCAGCCATCCGCTGGTCAAGGACAAGAAGGCCTGGCAAACGCCCCGTCCGTTCCGGGTCGCCGTCGTTGAACAATGCACCTATGACGGCACCATCCACTCCGCCGAGATGATCCTCCGCCGGATCGGCCATCTCTGCGACTATATCCTGTTCGACGAAGCCTGGGCGGGATTCATGAAATTCCATCCGCTCTATGCCGGACGCTTCGCCATGGGGCTTGCCAACCTCGGGCCGGATGCGCCCGGGATCATCGCCACGCAATCGACCCACAAGCAATTGGCGAGCTTCTCGCAGGCCTCGCAGATCCACATCAAGGACCGCCACATCAAGGGCCAGAAGCGCCGGATCGAGCACCGGCGCTTCAACGAGAGCTTCATGCAGCACGCCTCGACCTCGCCGTTCTATCCGCTGTTCGCCTCGCTCGACGTCGGCGCGCAGATGATGAAGGGGCGCTCCGGCGAAGTGCTGTGGGACGACACGATCCGGCTCGGTATCGAACTGCGCAAGAAGATCCGCGCCATGCGTCGCGAGTTCGACGAGAAGGAGGCACGGCCGGAGCGCCGCTGGTTCTTCGAGCCGTTCGTGCCCGACCGCGTCGATATTCCCGACGCCGCGCGCTCCGGCGCCGCGCACAACGTGGCATGGGAGGCCGTCAGCACCGACGAACTGGCGAGCAATCCGGCGCATTGGCAGCTCGCGCCGGACGCCCTCTGGCACGGCTATCCCGACCTCACGCCAGGCCTGGCCATGACCGACCCCAACAAGCTGACATTGCTGACGCCGGGATTCGACCGCGCCACCGGCGGCTACGCCGACCACGGCATTCCGGCCCCAATCGTCGCCCAATATCTCCGCGAAAACCGCATCGTGGCGGAAAAGAACGATCTCAACTCGCTGCTGTTCCTGCTGACGCCGGGCGTCGAGGCGAGCAAGGCCGGGACGCTGATCAGCGGCCTCGTGGCATTCAAGAAGCTGCACGACGACAACGCGCTGCTGGAGGACGTCATCCCCGAATTTTACCGACGCTGGGCGCCGCGCTACGTCAATGTGCGACTGCGCGATCTCTGCGCCGACATGCATCGGTTCTTCCGCGAGGCTGACGTCAGCGCGCTGCAAGCCCGGCAGTTTCAGCCACGGCATCTGCCCGACATCGCCATGTCGCCGCGCGACGCGGCGCGCTATCTCGTGCGCAACGACGTCGATTACCTGCCGATCGATGCCATCGCCGGCCGCGTTGCGACCACGCCGTTCGTGGTGTATCCGCCGGGGATCGCCACCATCGTGCCGGGCGAGCGGCTCAACGAGCGCGCCCAGCCCATGATCGACTATCTCAGGATGTTCGAAACCTGCTTCAATACCTTCCCCGGTTTCGACGTCGAGATCCAGGGTGTCTACAAGGAGGTCGATGCGACGGGGCGCATCCGGCTGCATACTTACGTGGTCAGAGAACAGGATGACGATGCAGAGTGACATCAGCGGCGCGCAGGATCAGAATGCGGTCCTGGTCCGCAGCTCGCGCGAGGCTGACGTGGACGCGATGCTGGCGATTTACCGCCAGCACATTCGTCGCGGGGTCGAAGCCGGCGTCGACAACGCCGGCATGCCCGAGCCGGACGATCTGCGGCAGCGGCGCAAGAACCTGTCCAATCCCAATCATCGCCTGCCGCATCTGGTCGCCACCCGGCGCGGCGAGATCGTCGGCTATGCCTATGCGGTCTTGTTCCGCAAGCGGCCGGCCTATCGCTACACGGCCAAGCATTCGATCTATGTTCACCCCGACCATCTCGGCCGCGGCGTCGGCCGGCTGCTGCTCCAGGACCTGATCGACGCCTGCGCGGCAGCGGGCTGCCGGCAGATGATCGGCTATATCGACGCCGACAATACGGCCTCGCTGACCATTCACGAGAAGTTCGGCTTTGCGAGAGTGGGCCTGCTTCCGGCGGTCGCCTATCGCTATGGCCGCTGGGCCGACACCGTCATGGTGCAACGCTCACTCGGCACCGGCGCCAGCGAACCGCCGACGCCCGGCTCGGGCAGATAGGCGCGCCGATCCCTCAGGACGGAAAATCGGCGGCGTTGACGTGAACGCGGTCCGCATGAAGCGACCAGTCGCAAAGCGACTGCTTCTCGCAGAATTTCCGTTTGGCAAGCTCCACGGCCTGCCCTTCGTTCGAGGCGTCGACCTCGAGCGTGCCCTGACAGACGTCCACTTCGTGGCCGTTTTCGCCGAGCAAGGTCTTCATGAACCTGACGACATAGACTGACATGGAACCGAGCCTCCCGCTCATCTCCCGCCTCCGGCGGTTGTGTAACCCGGCCGCGACAGACGACCTTGACGAGCATCAAAGGCCACCAGATTAGTCCCCCTTGCCCCCACAAGGCACGACGATGTGCGGCCCGGCAAGACCGGCGCCCGAAATTCAAATTCCAAGCAGAGCCTGGTAAGTGCCGGGGGGAGCCGCGGAAATGCCCGGTTCAGGCTCCGGCCTGGGGCAGGCTGGCGGCGGCGATGGCGACGATCAGGGCGAGCTTGCGGCCGATCCGACGGCGCGTCGTGCGAAGCATTGACTGAACCTGTCGCATCGACTTGTCTCCCTGACCCGCCAACGGAGCCTTGCTCCGCAACCCTATGGCGTTCCACGGAAAATGGCGTTGCACGGCAGTCCTGTCGAGACTCCTGTGAAAATAGCAACGGCGCTACCGTCGGCACGTCACGCCGCAGCAAATTGTTGCAACGAGGCGGTCCGGAGCGGTTGAAATCTTCTGCGCTCCCACCCGCCTATTTCGGCGTCACCCCGAACGCCTGCTCGAAGCGCCTGACATAGGCCGGCCACGCCTGCGGATTGATGAGACGCGGCGGCCGGTTGCCGTCGAGCGCGTCCAGCACCTGTTCGGCGGCGATCCGCCCCATGTTCCCACGCGCTTCCCTGGTGACACCAGCGGTATGGGGGCTCGCCAGCACATTGTCGAACTGCAGCAGCGGGTGCTCGGGCGGCGGCGGCTCCTTGGCCCAGACATCGAGACCGGCGCCCGCGATGCGCTTGTCGCGCAGCGCCGCGAGCAGCGCATCCTCGTCGTGGATGAAGCCCCGCGCCGTCGTGATGAAGAAGGCGTGCGGCCGCATCAGGCCGAACTGGTCCGCCCCGATCATGCCGCGGCTTTCCCTGGTCAGCGGGCAGTTGACCGAGACGTAATCGGACCGGCGCATCAAATCGTCGAGTTCGACCTTTTCGGCGCCTCGCGCTGCGATCTCGGCTGACGTCAGATAGGGGTCATAGGCCAGCACGGTCATGCCGAAAAGGCCGCTGCAGAGTGTGGCGATGCGGCGTCCGACATTGCCGATTCCGACAATGCCGATGGTCCGGCCATGGACTTCGGTGCCGACCAGATTGTTGCGGTTGACGTTGGGCTCGCGCCGCAGCGCGCGATCGGCCTCGATGATGCGCTTCGACAGCGTCAGCATCATGCCGAGAGCGTGTTCGGCCACCGACTGCGCATTGCCGCCGGCTTGGTTGACGACGATGACGCCCGCCGCCGTACAGGCCTCGACATCGACGGGATCGAAGCCGGCGCCGTTGCTCGATACCATCAGCAGGTTCGGCGCCCGGCGCAAGAGATCGGCATCGACATGGAAGTGCCGTGCCAGTTCGTCGCGCGCCGCGCCGACCTGATAGACATGCGCCGCCGCCAGCACGGGCGCGGCGATCTCATCGGGGCTCTCGTTCTCCAGCCGGTCGAGCCGCACATCGGCCCGAGCCGCCAGGATTTCCGTGTAGATCGGGTGAGCCAGGTATTTGACATAGAAGACGCGCTTGGTGTTGACGGTCATCGATCGGCTTTCAACTGGGGAAGGCGTGGCATTTCCGTGGCCGCAGGTCACGGCCGCGGTGAGCGCATGTTGACAATCTCGCCCATCGCGTCAAGTTTTGGCCTCACAACAGACGGCCGCGCGAGCGAGAGATCGTCGCGAACCAAGGGAGAGAATTCGATGGCCGCCGCCGAGGGCCAACCCTCTGAATCTCAAGCCTCTGACTCTCAAGCCCAGCCCCGATCTCGCGAGAGTCGCGGTGACGCGAAGAGTTGGCACGAGGTGGTGCTGCAGACGCTCAAGCGCAATGACGTCCGCCTGGTGCCGTATGTGCCCGACCGCGTGCTGACGCCCCTGATCAGGAGCCTGCACGCCGATCCGTTCTTCACCACCTTTGCAACGGCGCGTGAGGAGGAAGCCATCGGCATCGTCGCCGGCGCCTGGATGGGCGGCCGGCGCGGCGCCATCCTGATGCAGACCTCCGGCTTCGCGACGCTGGCCAACGTACTGGCCTCGCTCGTTGTGCCCTGCCAGATCCCGCTGGTCATGTTCGTGTCCGAGCGCGGCACCCTCGGCGAGTTCAACTACGGCCAGTCGTTGGTATGCCGCACCATGCGCCCGGTGCTGAATTCGCTCGCGATGGAGCATCACACCCTGACCCGCCTCGACGAACTCGAATTCACCGTCGACCGGTCCATCAAGCAGGCCATCGCAACGCAGGCGCCGGTGGCGCTGATCCTCTCTCCGCTCCTGACCGGGGGCAAGGTGCTCGAGACATGAGCGGCCGCATGACAGCACCGTCGACCGTACCCAACACCAAGGTGATGAATCGCTTCGATGTGACCTCGCGGCTGGTCAAGAAATTGATACGGGAAGAGGCCGTGATCGGCGGCATCGGCAACACCAATTTCGACCTGTGGGCGGCGGGCCATCGGCGGCAGAACTTCTACATGCTGGGCAGCATGGGGCTCGCCTTCCCGATCGCGCTCGGCGTCGCGCTGGCGCAGCCCGGTCGCCGCGTCTTCGCGCTCGAGGGCGATGGGTCGCTGCTCATGCAACTGGGTTGCCTCGCGACCATCGCATCGCTGGCACCAAAGAACCTGACGATGATCCTGCTGGACAATGGCAGCTATCAGATCACCGGGGGACAGCCGACGCCGGCCGCCGCCGTCGCGGACCTCATTGCCGTCGCGCACGGCTGCGGCCTTTCCGGCAGCGCCTGGGCGGCGGACGAGGAGGACTTCGAGCGCCTGATCGACCAGTCGCTCGCCGCATCCGCTCCCATGCTGATCGGCGTCCGCATCGACGACAAGCCGGGCGTCGGCGCCCCGCGGCGCGACCCGGTGCAGATCAGGGAGGGCTTCATGATGGGTCTGGGCGTCAGGCAGCCACTGTAGCCCTGGATGCGAGGGCGATCTCGCGTCCTGTCGAGCTCCAAATGCCGTCATTAACTACGGGGAAATCTGACGTTTAAGTGAGTGACATCCGATTGATGAATCGTGGTATGCGGCAGTCATGATCGTCCTGTACCGCATGTCCGCATGGCTGCTCGCCGCCGCCGTTACTTTTGCCACGCTCGGCCCGCCGCAATTCCGGCCACACTCCAATCTCAGTCAGGATGGCGAGCACACGCTGGCCTTCGTCCTGGTCGGGCTGGCGTTTGGGCTGGCCTATCCGCGCCAGCGCCCGCTGACCGCGGTGATAGCGGTCGGCCTGATCGGCTTGCTCGAGATTCTGCAGTTCTGGGTCCCGGGCCGTCACGCGCGGCTTGAGGATTTCGTGGTCGACGCGCTCGCGGCCTGCGCGGGATTTGGCATGGCGGCGGTGCTGGGATGGTTACAAACCCGGCCCAGCCCAACGTAGCGTGCACTCTCGGAGGCGCCTCGCTGCGACACCTGCAGCGAGGCCGTGGTTTCTGATCCCGGCATCAATCGATGATCTTGATGACCCTGCGGCTCCGCGGATCGACGATGACGCGGCGATCATTGACGACCGCGTAACGATATTCGGTGTAGCGCGGCACGGGCCGCAACTCGACCTCTGCCGGTAGCGGCTCTCCGACGACCACGCGCTCGCGCACGACGACCGACGGGGCGTGGTCCTCGTTGATCGAGGTGATGACCGCATTCGGGATCTCGAGGCCGAGCCCGACCGCGGCGCCGACGGTGCTACCAACGGCTGCGCCAACCGGGCCGGCGACATCGCCGCCAACTCGCGCGCCGTTGGCGGCGCCCTCCACCGTGGTCGATTGAGCCATCGCCGCTGCCGGAACCAGCAGCGACGCGGCGATCAATGAGACGGCAAGACGATGTGTCATTATGTAAGTCCTCCAGGTTTATAAGACGTCCATTCAACCCGAGGACCGCCGTGATGTTCCGGGCAAGCTTGCTGTAAATTGATGCGGTTCCGCCGGCCGGATTCGGCAACAAACAGAACGCCGTTCGAAAACAAGGAACTGTGTCAGGACCGGGCGCTCAATTGCCCTGGTCCGCCTGAGCACCGGCCGCCGCTTCGCGCATTTGATTAGCACCTGGTCCCGCCAATCCTTCCAGAGGGCAGACGATCTCCGTTGTCACCTGCAATGTAAGCGATTTCATAGTCTTGCCTCTCTGTTAACCTTATGCTCGTACCTGCTCAAAGGACGCCTGAGGATTGCCATGACCATCCGTCTCAGCTTCGTCCCGATAATTTGCTATTGCGCTAACCGGGGCGGGCCCAGTCTGCCGTACCTTGCGTCCGCGGCGATGCTGAAGCGCAACCAGCTCAAGGCAGATCAACGACATCGTCGACCTGCGAAGTTCATCGAAACAACAGGAGGATGACGCATGACTTCGCCAACAACCAGTGGCTACGCAGACCTCCTGAGTCTGGTGAATGGCTATCAGGTAAGCCAGGCCATCTATGCCGCCGCGAGCCTCGGCATTGCCGATCATCTGCGTGACACCGCTCGCGATGTCGAGGAACTCGCATCGCTGACGGCTTGCCATCCCGGCGCGCTCTATCGGTTGTTACGGGCACTGGCTGCCGTAGGCGTCTTCCACGAGGACGACAATAAGAGGTTTTCGCTGACAGCGATGGGTGAATGTCTTCGGTCCGATTCCGTGACGCCGATGTCGGGGTGGGCCGCCTATGTCGGGCGCCCCTACCACTGGCAATCCTGGGGTCACCTGCTGCACAGCGTGCGCACCGGCGAGGTCGCCTTCCAGGACCTGTATGGGCAGTCCGTTTGGGATTTTCGTGCCGCAGATCCCAAGGAGAGCGCGATCTTCGATCGGGCCATGACCACGAATTCCAAAAACACCTTGCAAGCCGTCGTGGCTGCCTATGATTTCGGTCAGTTTCGTCATGTCGCCGATATTGGCGGCGGACAGGGTCATCTCCTGGCGGGTATCCTGTCCGCCAATCCACAACTGCGCGGCACCTTGTTCGATCAGCCGCACGTCGTCGCCCCCGCGAAGGAGGTCCTTGCCAGGCACGGGCTGAGCGAAAGATGCACGATCGTTCCGGGGAGCTTCTTCGAGACGGCGCCGGCGGGGGCTGACGCCTATCTCCTGAAGTCGATCGTGCATGACTGGGACGACGCCGAAGCAGTCGCTATTCTGAAGGTGTGCCGGCGCGCGATGAGCGCCAGCGCAAAGCTTCTGCTGATCGAGCGAATCGTCGGGCAACCGAACGAGAGCAGCATGAACAAGTTCAGCGACCTCAACATGCTGGTCATGCTTGGAGGACGCGAACGTACGTCTCAGCAATATGCGGATCTTTGCCAGGCCGCGGGCTTCAGGTTCGGCAGAATCGTGCAAGCCGGGATGTTGTTCGGCATCATCGAAGCAGACCCGATCTGAAAGCGATCATCCCCTGCTGCTGTGGCCGCGACGTCACAGCGACATGCGGAACCAACCACGAGGCGACCGTCAGAATCCGGGCTCGCGGATCTCGAGACATTGCGTGCCGTCCACGCCTTTTTCGATGATGCGGCCGCGTTACGGGCTGTGTTGGTCATGGAGGCTCCTGTCTGGAGCGAGGGTGCAACTCCTCATCTTCAGACAGGACTCACATCTTATTCTCTCCTCACCCGGCGTACCCGGCGATAGAGCCCACCGAGCGAGCAGTCTGGTCCAATGACTCAGAGCAGACCCGCGCCGCGCGCCCATTTGTATTTGGCGCCGAGCACTTCGACCGGCAGTTCGGTCGAATAGGCGTAGGCCGGAATGCCGTTCTGATAGAGATACTCGGCCGCTTCCTCGACCTCCACATCGCCGGCGAGCGAGGCCACGATCGGCTTCACGAAGCCCTTGGCCTCCATCTCCTTCTTTACCTCGACCATGTTGCGGGCAAACACCATCGGTGGGGTCACGATCGTGTGCCAGTAGCCGAGGATCAGCGCGTGGATGCGCTCATCCGACAGTCCGAGCTTCACGGTGTTGACATAGGTGATCGGCGGCTCGCCACCGGTGATGTCGACCGGGTTGCCGGCGGCGCCGAACGGCGGAATGAACTTCCGGAAGGCCGCGTCGAGATCCGGCGGCATCGCCATCAGCGACAGGCCGTTGTCGACCACCGAATCCGACAGCAGCACACCCGAGCCGCCGGCGCCGGTGATGATCAGGATATTCTCGCCCTTCGGCGTCGGCAGCACCGGCACGCCGCGTGCGAACTCCAGCAATTGCCGCAACGAGCGGGCGCGGATCACCCCGGACTGCTGGAACACGTCCTCGTAGATCTTGTCGTTGCCGGCGAGCGCGCCGGTGTGCGACGACGCCGCCTTGGCGCCGGCGGAGGTGCGACCGGCCTCTTTCCAGCACAGTGGGATCCGAAGCTTGGAATTCACGTGACTTGAAGTCGCGG
>JADMIO011374007.1_pt1 | contig 104475 bp, 74 predicted proteins | sample 8958161 | NCBI WGS metagenome assembly JADMIO01 (sample SAMN16585339, study PRJNA669376) | soil metagenome | isolation source: Crop rotation soil | place: USA: Cullars Rotation, Alabama | collected 2011 | reverse complement strand
CAACTTGTCCACGTGGAATTCTAAGCTTAGGATCCCAATGTGCTGGAAAGGGCCCAGCTGCAGGCATTCGCGCGCGGGAAGGCGGCCGCGGGTGTCGAGTTCGTAGGCCAGCGTCCGCGGGCAATACGTGGCGGGGTCGATGTTCCGGCCGGCGTGAGCGCAGTCCGCGACCTCCATCACATAGTAAAAAAGGCCCGCTTCGTTTGCGCGGCCCACATGAAGGATGGGCACCAGGCCGTGGTGCGTGCGGGAGATGGGCGTGTATTGCAGGATGCCGCGATACTCGCGCTCGAAGGGATTGCGATCAGCAAACGTCCGTTTGTAAATCACCTTCACGGCGTGAAAGGCGCCGATCTCATCGCGGGCCAGCCAGACCTCGCCGTAAGCGCCGTGGCCAATCGAGCGGAGCAATTCGTGGGCGGGGATGACCAGGGCCGCCTCCTCCAGAGGGCTCGGCGAAGGTATTGCGGGATCATCCGGCGCAACTTCGGCGCCGCCACCCGTTTCATGGGAACGCCGGCCGGTGAATCTGCCGATGAACTTCGATAATTGGCGGAAAGCCGGGACCATACGTTTGCCTGCTCCTGTAGCTTGCGCCAAACGCGGGAAAATCAGAAGCAAAATCTCTGAGCCTGTTGCCCAAATCGGATTGGAGGGGCGAGTTCCATGAGTCCCCCCTTCAGTTCCTGTCGCTTTCGCAAGAAAATGGGAACTCGCGGAGCTCGTCCCTCCGACAAAAAGGGCGTTGATTTGGGCGACACGCCCATCTCACCCGTTAGGGGCGCGCAGCCGCTCCAGCGCCTCCTGAAAATCCGCGGGCCAGGGGGCGGTAAAAGTTTTTTTGCGCTTCGTTCGGGGGTGCGTGAAGGAGAGCTTGTGCGCGTGCAGCAGCACCCGCGGCGCAGCGTACCCAGTGAGGTCGGCGAGCTTCTTTGTCTGCTTCGCGCCATACGTGCCGTCGCCGGCCACCGGGAAGCCGATGTGCTGGAAGTGGACGCGGATCTGGTGCGTGCGTCCGGTGTGCAGGCCCGCCTCGACCAGGGTGGAATACATCAGCCGCTCGACGACGCGGTAGCTGGTCCAGGAATCACGCCCGTCGCCCTGGCTCACGGCCATGCGTTTGCGGTGCGAAGGATGCCGCGCGATGGCCGCGCGGATTTCGCCCGACGCGCGCGGCACTTCGCCGCAGAGGATGGCGAGGTAGAGCTTCTCCGTCGTTCGCCCGGCGAATTGCTCGCTCAACGCAATATGAGTCACATCGTTCTTCGCGACCACGAGGCAGCCGCTGGTTTCCTTGTCGAGCCGATGGACGATGCCGGGCCGTTCCACGCCGCCGATGCCGCTGAGTTGCCCCTTGCAGTGATGCAGCAGCGCGTTGACCAGGGTGTGTTCCTCGTTGCCCGCCGCCGGGTGCACGACGATGCCGGGCGCCTTGTTCAGGACGAGGAGGTCTTTGTCTTCAAAAAGAACATCAAGCGGGATGTCCTCAGCCTGCGCTTCGGCGGGTCGCGCCTCGGGCCAGTGGACGGAAACGACATCGCCGGCGCGCGGCGCGTGCGTCGGCTTGACGGCGCGGTCGTTGACCTTGATGTGACCTTCTTCGATGAGGCGCTGGAGCGTTCCGCGAGAGGCCGAGGGATAGAGCGAGGCTAGAAACTTGTCGAGCCGCTCCGCAGGTAGCGACTTCTCGATGGTGAATGTTTCAGAGCGTGCGGCCATTGGTTCGGGCAATCTCTATCCGCTAAACACGAGAAAGGACGCGAACCACTGGCACTGCATTCTTTGGCGTCATTTCGCGTGTTTAGCGGAAGGGTCTCATGCCTTCGTCTCGCCAGCCGGCGCTTGATCCGCATCACTCTGCCACGAGAGCAGGAACAGCAGGCCGACCCCCACGCAAATGGCGCTGTCGGCCACGTTGAAGGCGGGAAATCCGGCTATGTGCCCATCGCGCCGATAGAGGTAGAAGTAGAGAAAATCCACGACGTGTCCCACGCGCAGGCGGTCAATGAGGTTTCCTGCGATGCCGCCGAAGATCAGCCCCAGCGACACCTGCCCGCCCAGCGTGTGGACGTTGAAGTGATGGCGCGTGAAGAACAGCACGACCAGCGCGGCGATGGCCACGACGGCGAGCACGCCGTTGTTCCCGCTGAACATGCTCCAGGCCGCACCGGTGTTACCCCAATGCACCAGCTTAAAGAAGCCGTCCACCACCTCTTTTTCCTCCCGGAAACCGAGATACTTCAGGACGGCCATCTTCGTCACCTGGTCGAACACGATGATGGCGAGGGCAAGGCTGAGGATGCGCCAGTTGGAGTTGCGTTTCATGCGAACAATCGTTGGGCTGTTTAGTTTGCCGTCGGTGAAAAGACAAATGAATTTCCTGGAAAACCGTGGTGTCGGTGGGGTCGGGCGTCCCGCCTGACGCGCCGGCGTCCCGCGCGCTCGGAAGCATGTGGGATGGATCACACTTGCCGGGTTTGCCCACGCACTCATCCGCCGGGCGGGACGCCACGGCTCCACGGCAGGCGGGACGCCCGCCGCCACTGTCGCGAAACTTTTCGCGCGCGTGGTCGTTTCATCCGCTGTCGGCGGGATGAACCAGTTGAGGATCCCGGCTGGGCCGCCCGCGCCAATTCAATCCAACAAACGAAAGGCTTGTATGAAAACAAAGCTCAGCGCGGGATTCACCCTCATCGAAATCATGATCGTCGTCGCCATTATCGGCATCCTCGCGGCCATCGCCATTCCCAGTTTGAAGAACTCCATCGACAAGGCGCAGCGGCAGGCATGCGCTATGAACCGGAAGAACATCGACGCTGCCAAGCTGCAATGGAGCGTCGAGCACAAACAGCCGACCACCGCCACGCCTGCCGACGCCGACTTGTTTGGTCAGGCCGCCTACATCGAACACAAGCCGGATTGTCCCGCAGGCGGCGCGTATGAGTGGAAGGCGGTGGAGGAGAAATGCACGTGCAGCGTGGTTCAGCACAGCCCATGAACCCCACTACGCGAGGCAGGCATTTCCTCGTCCTAGCTTCCGCGCGGGAGCTTTGGACTGCGGTGGCCAGTCCGGCGCGACACCGCTTCGCCCGCGCCGGTCCGTTCCAACGCGCCTTCGCGCTGCGCTTGGCGTAGTCCAAAACTGGCGGGGCCTTATCCCAACTGCCGCGCGAGTTTCTTCGCACGTTTGATCCACACCCGATCGCGTTTGCGTTGAAAGGCGGGCGCGTGCGGATCGTCGTCGATGACCTCCCGAATTTCGGCGCGCGCGAGGTCCAGCTGGCCCTTGGCCGCGTAAAGCTGGGCAAGTTGCACCTTGGCGCGGGGATAGGAATGGTTGCCCGTGACACGCTGCCAGGTGGCGATGGCGGCGTCTGTTTCGCCGAGCGCGCCGAGGGTTTCGGCCAGCGCCATCAGCGAATGGCCGTAGTCGTGTTTGGGGCTCTCGGCGACCACGCCTTCGAGCAGGGGCCGGGCTTCCTGCGGCTTGTTCTGGCGGAGCAGGCACTGGCCGAAGTGGGCGCGGGTGTCGATGTCCTGCGGGTCGCGCTCCAGGGCGGCGCGGTAGCAGGCGTCCGCTTTGTCCAGCTTGCCGCGCTGAAAATAAATGTCGCCGAGCTGGGAGTAGTGGTGCGGTTTGTCGAGGTGATGAATCTGCGCCTGGAGTTCCTTGATGCGTTTGCGGTCGTGCGCGCCGGGCAGTTCGAAGCCGCGCGTGGCGGAAGGCGCACCGCGATAGACGTAGAAGAAATACCAGAACGAGGAAAAAACCGGAAAGACTATCAGGAACAAAACCCAGACCCATTCCCTGCGGCGAATGGCGTCCACCAGCATCCAGATTTGGAACGCGGCGAAGAGCAGGGTGGCCGGGGAGTGGATCCAGTTCCAAAGATCATCGATTTCAGCGACGAGCGGCGTAGCCATTGCGCCGGCAGACTAGCGACAAGGCCCCACTGCGCCAATCTGTATTCCGCCCTGGTCCATCCGGCGCGTCAGAGCAGGATAAACTTCAGCACCTGCACCTCTTTCTTGAAAAGGAGGTGAATCGAGTTCTTGTCGTAGCGCACGTCGAGCGGAAAGCGCTTCTGGTAATGCTGCCAGAGCACCCGCCCGTTGCCGGCATCCAGGCGCCGGATGCGGACATGCGGAGGGACGTGAAACACAGTTTCCGCGCCCAGCAGGCCGTCGGCGTCGTCGTCATCGCCGTGATACGACTCGATGGTGTAAACGAGCTTGCCGGAGACGTAGCTGACCAGCCCGTCGTTGTCCGCGCGCCAGAGCGTCTTGCCCGTTTTCGGTTCCACCTTCAGCACGATCGGGTGGAGCTTTTCCGTCACGTCGATCTGGTTCGAGTATTTGAGATGGTCGGGCGTGGCGCTGGTTGTGTTCACGTAAATCATGCCTTGATCGTCAAAGAACAATCCCGCCGTGCCGACCGACGGCATTCTCCACCGCACGGCGCCCGCGGCGAGATCGAACGCGGTCAGCACCCCCGCGTCATAGACGTAAAGCGCGTCGCCGCGCTCGGCGCAGGGGCCTTCCCCGCTCGATGGATCGTCGCCGTCCGGGCCGCGGCCGGATCCGCCAGGCACGTCGAAATTGCACTGGGCTTCCCAGAGTTTTTTCATCGCTCGGTCCAGGATGACGACGCTCTTTCCGCCCGTGACCGCGTCCACGGTCTGGAGCGGAATGAAGTTGGGCAAACCGGTGACTTCGCCGGTCCATTCAGCAGTCTCCTTGGCGCCCGATCGTCGAAGCGTGACCTGGTAGCGACGGATGTTTTCCTCCACGACATCGCCGCCGCGCTCACGCGTAATGTCATTGAGCAGTTCGTTGGCGATGGCACCAGTGGCGGCCTGATTGATGGGGCCGTCGAGAGCGGACTTCTTGGGCGGATCCTTCATGGCCTTGCGCCGCACGGCTTTGGTTTCGAGCAGGCGCGAAGTGAGTTGCACCGCTCCGTGAGGAGTGATGATCAGCCGCGCGGGTTCCTCCTCCATCGCCCGCAAAGCCGCGCGGGATGGGGGAGCTGCGCCACCTGTGCTCTCCTGCTCGCGCATTTCAGCCTGAAGCCGCTGCTGATTGGCGTTGGCGGCGATCACAGCAGGCAACGCGAGTCGCGCCGGCTTGGACATGTTTTGCACGCGCGTTGCGACCGCCGCAGGGTCCAGCGCTTTGGGCGTTTTCGCGGAAGCTGCCATCACCCGGTTTGTGCCTGCCCGTTTCGCGGAGGCCTGGCCCTGCCTGTCGGTCACGGATGATTTGGCGGCCATCGTCAGTGTTGTCGCGATTTCTTCAACGCGCGATTCGCCAGACGACAGATTGATTCGGGTGAGGGCCTGCTCCCCCGATGGCTGGCGCGCAACGAACAGCAGATCGTCTCCCTCGGCTGTCGGTTCCTCCAATTCTTCGCCCAAGGCAATTTCCGATCCGGGCTTGCCCGTCTGCCAATCGTAGCGCGTCAACTTGCCGGGAGAGGCAACCCAGACGCTCTCGCCGCGCACGTACAAGTGGAGCACTTCGGTGGCGGAGCGCTCCAGCATCTCCAGGAACTCCTCGCGAGTCACAAAGTTCAAATCCGCGAGATTGCCCCCTGCCGCCCGGAATTTCTCCCGATCGAGCTTTTGCTCATCGAAGCGTTTCGTGGCTTCGTCGCCGAGGGCTTTCCGGTCGATGAGCACAGTAGACCAGATTTCCTTTTTCGCCTTCATGTCGTGGCGGGCAAGCATTCCACCGTGAAGAAAAACCACTTGGTCCCGGGCGCAGACGCGGACCTGGCCGGAATAACCCGGATCGGCCATGCGCACCGAGAAGACCACGCGGGGCACCGAACCCACCCAGGCATACCAACCCCAGCCGACGAGCCCGAGGCCGATCGCCGTGGCCACGGCCAGCGTGACCAAACCCGCCTTGCGCCATTCCCGTGATTGGGCCACATCGCGCCGTCCGGAAAAAACCGGGATCTGCTTCCCCTCGTTTTCGGCCTGGCCCTTGCAATAGGCGGAGCAGACGAATCCGAACAGCTGCATGCACTGGGGGCAGATTGGTTTCTGGCAAACGAGGCACCGATGGGTCGTCAGTTGGCCGGCGTGCCGGGAACAAATTTGAGGCGCGGCGACCTCGGGGGCTGCCGCTGCTGCCGCAGCCCCGGGCCCGCTGACCCGCAAGGAGGGTGAACGGACCGCAGGCGGGACGACCGGACCCGCCAACGCCGCAGCCGATGCCGGCGCGGCAGTGACCACCCGAACCACGGGAGCCGGCGGGGACGTTGGAACTGCGGGCGCGGACGGAATTGATATGCGCGGAGCCGGCGGGGCGGCGGCGGGGGCCGGAGCTGCAGCGGGCGCGGCCAGACCGAGTTGCTGGCGGATAAGCTGGTTGAGCGCGGCCGAACTGTCCGCGCCGCAATTCTGGCAGACGAAGCGGATGGGTGAGGCGGCCATCTCCGGCGTGACGTCGAAGGAATACTTGGTGCCACAGGGGCATTGGATTTTCATGAGACTAGCGAGGCTTGGGATTAAGCAGAACGACGCCGGGCGGGGTCGTGACAGGAAACAGGGCGAGCGCCGCGCTCTGCTCGAGACGACCATCCACGAACAGGTAATTGCCGCCGTACTTGTGATGATTATTGCCGGGCGCGCCGCCGTCCGGGGAGAACATTTGGGAGCCTTTCGACTTGGGCTGGGTATTGATCTGTCGGTCGGTCATCAACAGATCCCCCGGGTCGTTCGTCAGCCCGCGGCCCATGAAATAGGCATAACTGATCTTGCGCCGGACGAACGGCTCCGCCGTGGGCAGCGCGGAATCCTGGCTGCCCGGGCAAACAAACGCCTCGGACGCCACGGTGTAGCGCGGCACCAGCGCCGACAGCGGCTCTTCCGAGGTTTGGGCGCCGGCTAGAAAGGGGAACAGGCCATCGTGCTCGTTCGCGAAAATCTCCAGCGCCAGATAAATTTTTTGCAGATTGTTCTGGCAGGACTTCATCTGGCGCTGTTGATTGCCGCGGGAGCCGAACCCGTGGAGCATGACCGCCACGATGATAATCAACGCGAGGGTGATGAGCATTTCGACGAGCGAGAATGCGGTTCGACGAAGCGGCAGCCCGCGGCAAAGGCAGTGCCGTCCGAACACGCCGCTCCCCCGGCTCTTCAGAGGGGTCATCACCACTGACCTATAGCGGAGCGAGTCACCGGTGGCAATGGAATTGCCGGCCCAAACGAGCCGCGTTACTTGTGTTCCTTTTCCTCCAGACAATACAGGAACCGCTCGCCACGCAGGTAGAGTTCCCGGTCCACGACTGCGGGAGAAGCGCTGAATGCATCCTCAAGGCGGTTGATGGCCAGCGTCGCGTTGGCCCGGTCGTGGCGAAGGACAACCGTCGTTCCGTCGCGGCCAGTCACATAGATGCGCCCTGCGGCGCCGACAGGCGAGGCGAAGATAAAATCACGAATGCCGTCGAGGCGGAGCGGCTCGCCACGCGGTTGGCCGGTCGCCGGTTCGAGGCGCGAGAGAACATTCTGATTATGACGCAGGAAATAGAGGGTGTCGTCATACATCAACGGCGAGGAGACGTAAGGAGTGAGGCGATTGAGTTTCCAGGCCACCCGGTCGCTGCCAGTGATGTCGCCTTTGGCGCCGGCGAGGCGGATGGCGACCATGGACTGCTGATAATAGCTGTTGCCGGCGAACACCATGCCGTGGCCATACACCGGCGAGGAGACAACGTTGTCCGTCAGTCCGGCGCATTCCCAGAGTTCAGCGCCCGAGGTGGGATCGTAGCCGCGCACGCGCTTCGTGGCGCTGACAACGATTTGCGGCCTTCCCTCGTGCTCGATCAGCAGCGGCGTGGACCAGGACGTCTTCTCGTCGCGCGCCGCTTTCCAACGCTCCTGGCCGGTGCGTTTGTCGAAGGCATGCAGCGCCGAATCGCCTTCATGGTCCCAGCAAACAATGAGCAGATCACCGTGAAGGACGGGCGAACTGCCTTCGCCATGCGCGTGGAGGGTGTTCATGCGACCAAGGTCTTTCTGCCACTTCGCCTCGCCGTCCAGCCCGAGACAGTAAAGGCCGCGCGAGCCAAAGAAGGCGTAGAGGCGCTCGCCATCCGTGACGGGCGAATTCGAGGCGAGGCTGCCGGTTTGGTGGCCACCTTCGTGCGGAAATTCTTCGCGCAGAACTTTCTTCCAAAGAATCCGGCCCTCCCGCCGGTTGATCGCGAACACCACGAACTGATGGCGATGCGTGACGGGAATATTGTCGTGCGTGCCGGGCGCGCGGTCATAGACCGGCTTTTGGGCGTCACCAACGGGGACCGCAGCGGTGAGGTAGACACGGTCACGCCAGACGATGGGCGTGGAGTGGCCTTTCCCGGGCAGGGGAATTTTCCAGCGCACGTTGTTGGTTTCGCTCCAGGTGACCGGCGGATCCGCGAGGGGCGCCACGCCATTGGCCTGTGGCCCGCGCCATTGCGGCCAGTTGCGAGAGGCATCGCCACTCGAACGCCTGCCGTCCTCCTCGGCCAGACTCGGGAGCACGAGCACGCCGGCGAGGAGCACGCACAGGCAAACGAGAAAGGCCAGGTGAGCACGGCGTTTGAGCATCTCAGATCAGTTTCTAACGGCCGCCTTGCCCAATGTCAAAGCTGCTGCGTTCGCACGCCGGGTGGGGGCGAAATCAGGATGGGTCCCGGGCCGGTCGTGGCTCGTCCCTCCTTCGAACCTGAGCGCCGGTTGCCGAGCCGGCGCGATCCTGAATCCTGAATCCTGAACGCGCCGGATCGGAGACCACCGCTCCAAGTGAAAACGCCGCCTGTCTTTTGGACAAGCGGCGCTGTGTCTAAAGCGCAACGGCCCTTAACTGGAGAGCGCACCAGACGCCGGCGTGCTCTGGCTGAAGACGATCTTGTTGTCTTCAGCCGTGACGTTCACCGGCTCGCCTTCGTGCAGGCTGCCCTTGAGGATTTCCTCGGCCAGCGGGTCTTCCAGGAAACGCTCGACCGAGCGGCGCATGGGACGGGCGCCGTAGGTCGGGTCGTAACCCTTCTCAACCAGGAAGTCCTTCGCTTTTTCGTCGAGCACCAACTGAAGGTTCTTGCCCTTGAGCCGCTCCATGACTTTCTTGATCTCCAGATCGAGAATTTGAATCAGGTCCGGCTTGGTCAGCGATCGGAAGACGATGACGTCGTCGAGCCGGTTCAGGAATTCCGGCCGGAACTGGCGCTTGGCTTCGTCCATGATTTTCTCGCGCATCTTCTCGTAGCTGTTCTGGTCGGTGATCGGCGAGAAGCCCATCGTGGAGTTCTTCTTGATCGTCTCCGCGCCGACGTTCGAGGTCATCAGGATGACGGTGTTCCGGAAATTAACGACGCGGCCGATATTGTCCGTCAGTTTGCCCTCCTCCAGAATCTGCAGGAGCATGTTCATCACGTCGGGATGCGCCTTCTCGATTTCATCGAAAAGCACGACGGAATAGGGCTTGCGGCGGACCTGCTCGGTCAACTGGCCGCCTTCCTCGTAACCGACGTAGCCCGGCGGCGAACCGACCATGCGCGACGCGTTGTGGCGCTCCATATACTCGGACATGTCGAGTTGGATGAGCGACTTGGAATCGCCGAACATGGATTCGGCGAGCGATTTCGCGAGCAGCGTCTTGCCGACGCCAGTCGGCCCCAGCAGCGCGAACGTGCCGATGGGGCGCTTGGGATCTTTGAGGTCCGCGCGCGACCGCCGCAAGGCTTTGCAAATCGCGCTGACGGCTTCGCCCTGGCCGATGACCACGCGTTCCATCTCCTTTTCCATCGCGAGCAACCGTTCGGCCTCGCCCTGTTCCATCCGTTTGAGCGGGATACCGGTCCACTTGGCGACGACCTGCAGGATGTCTTCCTCGTCCACCTTCACGCGCTTCTCCTCGCGGCTGGACTTCCAGGCGGCGAGAACGGATTCCTGTTTCTCCTTCGCCTGCTTTTCCTTGTCCCGCATCGAGGCGGCGCCTTCAAAATCCTGCTCCTTGATGGCCTTTTCCTTCTGGGTCTTGATTTGTTCGATCTCCGCCTCGATGTCCTTCAACTCGGGCGGGCGCGTCATGGCCCCGATGCGGGCGCGCGAACCAGCCTCATCCATCAGATCGATGGCCTTGTCCGGCAGATAGCGATCGGTGATGTAACGATCGGACATCTTCACGGCGGACTCGACAGCGGCGTCCGTAATCTCGGCCTTGTGATGCTCCTCGTATTTGCCGCGAAGCCCCTTGAGAATCGCGACGGCGTCTTCGATCGACGGTGCCTCAACCTTCACGCTCTGGAAACGGCGCTCGAGCGCGGCGTCCTTCTCGATGTATTTGCGATACTCGTTGAGCGTCGTGGCGCCAATGCACTGCATCTCGCCGCGGCTGAGCGCGGGCTTTATGATGTTTGAGGCGTCCATCGTGCCTTCCGCTGAGCCGGCGCCGACGATGGTGTGCAATTCATCGATGAAGAGGAGGATGTTCTTGGCCCGGCGTATCTCGTCCATCACAGCCTTGATGCGCTCCTCGAATTGGCCGCGATACTTGGTGCCCGCGACCATGAGCGCGAGATCGAGGGTCACGACCCGCTTCTCCCGCAGGAGTTCAGGGACGTTGCCCTTGGCAATTTCCTGGGCCAGGCCTTCGACGATGGCGGTCTTGCCCACGCCGGCTTCCCCAAGCAGCACCGGATTGTTCTTGGTGCGGCGGCAGAGAATCTGGATGACGCGCTCGATTTCGTTTTTGCGACCGATGACCGGGTCCATGTCGCCTTTGCGCGCGATCTCGGTCAGGTCGCGGCCGAACGCCTTGAGCGCCGGCGTCTTCACTTCGCCCTTCTTTTCGGACGGCGCCTTCTCCGGCTGTTCGGGAACCGCGCTCTCTTCCTGAGCGTTGAAGTTGGGATCCAGCTCCTTCAGGATTTCCTGGCGCGTTTGCTCGATATCCACATCGAGATTCTTGAGGACGCGGGCGGCGACGCCATCGCCTTCGCGCAGCAGGCCCAGCAAGATGTGCTCGGTGCCGACGTAGGTGTGGTTGAGCGCCTTGGCTTCCTTGGCGGCGAGCGCGAGGACCTTCTTCACGCGCGGCGTGTAGGGGATGTTGCCGATCATTTTCTGATCGGGGCCGGTGCCAACCTGCTTCTCGACTTCCATGCGGACGGTCTCGAGATCCAGGCCCATCTTCTGAAGGACGTTCACCGCCACGCCCTGGCCGAGCTTGATGAGGCCAAGGAGCAGGTGTTCCGTGCCGACGAAATTGTGGTTGAAGCGGTCGGCTTCTTTGCGCGCGAGGGCGAGGACTTGTTGCGCCCGGGGCGTGAAATTGTTCATGGCTTCATCGCTCATACTTGTTTAATAGATGCATCAGCCGTTTTTTTTGTCCAGTGTCCTGTAGCATTAACCCATGCGGTCGGACGCGTGTTCTTCGCAACAATCGCTGTTCAGCAGGACTGTTACCACCCTTATCGTAGGAAAGCCGCCGGGGATTAGCGGGGATCTGCCACCGACGAACTGGTGCACCGATGGAAAGATCGTCGCGCGGGGGGCCGCAGACGCCATCGAACTGAGTCGTCAAGCCTTGTCCGCTCCGGGCGCGGGCGGTCCGGGCTTGGGTTTCGGGCGGCTGACGGTGCGGAGCCGCTCGCGCAGCATGTCCGCCCGCAGCAGGTCGCGCTCTTCAGCGGTAAGCTTGTCCGAGTAACGTTTTTGCAGGTGGTTGGGCTGAGTGGTGACGAACAATTCATCCACCAGCGCCCGATCCAGATCGGCAAACAAAGCGAGGTCCACGCCCAGCCGCATCAACGAGAGCAGGTTCATCGTCTCCTTGGAGGAAATGCTGTGCGCGTTGGCCAGGATGCCGTAGGCGCGGCCAATGTGGTTATAGACGGTCTTGGGTTTCTTCTCCAGCAGCGTGCCCCGGGCGTTTTCCTCGTGCTCGATGATTTGGGAGAGAACCTTGTTCAGCCGTTCGACGATATCGGACTCCGCCTCGCCGAGGGTCATCTGGTTGGAAACCTGGAAAACATTGCCCAGCGCTTCGGTGCCTTCGCCGTAAAGCCCGCGCACGGCCAGGCCCAGCTTGTTTACGGCCTGGATGATCTGGTTGATTTGCTCGGCGAGGACCAAGCCGGGCAAATGCAGCATCGCGCTGACGCGGATGCCGGTGCCGAGGTTCGTGGGACAGGCGGTGAGGTAACCGATCTCCGGGGTGAAGGCGAACTCCAGTTTCTTTTCCAGCCTTGAGTCCGCCTGATCGATCGCCTGCCAGGCCTGCTTCAATTGCAGCCCGGGCCGCAACGCCTGCATCCGCAGATGATCCTCCTCGTTGATCATCACGCAGAGAGTCTCCTCGCGGTTGATCACCAGGCCGCTGCCGGCGTTCTTGGCCGCGTGTTCGCGGCTGATCAGGTGGCGCTCGACGAGGATGTTTTTGTCGAGCAGCGTCAGGTTGTCCATCGTCTCCGAAAAGCAATCCTCCATTTGCGGCAGCGACTCGATGGCCGGGCGGATGGATTCCAGTGTTTTGATGCGCTCCGCCTTCTTCGCCCACCCGGGGAACGCGGCGCCCTTGAGGTTGCGGGCCAGCCGCACCCGGCTAGACATGACAATCTTGTTGTGCGGCCCCTCGCGCCGGGCCGACTCGTCAGGAGAAATCAAAAACTCGTGGAGATTCATGGGTCAGGAAGGGGACAAGGAGGAAAGCTTGTCCTTGGTGTTCTTGATTTCATCGCGCATGGCCGCAGCCTGCTCGAAGTCCTCGTCGGCCACGGCTTTTTCAAGTTTCTTTTGCAGCGACTTGAGCTTGTCCGCCAGATCACGCGATTGCTGGAAGGAATGAGGAACCTTGCCCATGTGCTTGGTCCCCTTGTGCATCGTCTTGAGCAATCCCTCGAGCCCTTCGCTGAAGGTCACGTAACATTCCGAGCAGCCCAGGCGCCCGGCTTTCTTGAAGTCCGCCTGGGTGAAGCCACAGCTCTTGCACTTCAACTCCGCGCCACCGGCGGCCTGCTCGATTTCCTGGGATGCCCCCAGGCCGAGCAACAAATCCGCGAGCGAGAAACCGGCGGGATCATTGACGCCCTTTTGCGCGGCGCAGCCTTCACAGAGGTCCACCTTCTGCATCTTGTCCCCGACGATTTGGGTCAGGTGGACCTTTGCTTCTTTTTCTTTGCAAACGCAGCACAACATAGCTCGACGTGTATCGGCCCAAAGGCCAGCGGTGTAAACATAATTTCTCCGCCCAAACTGGCAAGGCACGATTGCTGACGGCTCCCGCGCGCTCGCCTCGCCCAAGTCACCGCCGGATCGCCCGGCCCTGGACGGCGGACGCGCCCGACGACCGCGGCGCCCCACGGAGAGTTCAAAAGCAATTTGCAAGAAGACCGCTCCGAAAAGAAAGGAGCCGGTGACTTCACCGGGCTTGCCCCGTGGGCGCTTGCGATCTTACGGGGCTCGTTCAGCCAACAGTAGCATTGCGGCTGCGCGCGCTCACCCCATCGTCGTGCTCTTCACCTTCGGCGCGCTCCGCTCAAAGCTTTCCTCGGCGTTAGGCGGCATTGGTTTCATGGTGAACCAGACAAGAATAACGCGGAGACTGCGATAGACCAGCCGAGAATCGCCAGCCAACGCTGCGACCGAACCAAGAATGGACTGCCAAGGAAAAGGAAAACTCAAGCGACAAACGCGGCGACGCCGATGACTGCAAACGCTCCTGAAGGGTGGCGCGCTGCTCGCCCTGCCATCAGCGCTCCGGCCGTGTAGCCGGCAACGAGTAACTCTGCAGTGATGAGAATCCAACGCCATGCAATTGTCGCCTTTGTCGTGGAGGTGGTCATGCCGCCTGACGCCGCGGCTCACCGACGCCGCGCCAACGACGCTCGAATGAAACCGCGGCGTGGTCGCGGCGTTCGAGTGAAGCCGATTTGTTGGGCGCTGCGCTCATCATCTTCGACTCACAATGGCCAACGCAACGCCCGCCAACAACGCGTAAGCAAGCGCAAGTACTGCGAGCACCCGTGAGGTCGGCCAACGGCGAATGCCGAAAGTAAAACCAACGGCAAACAGTGGGAACTGAACGAGAGATAAAGCAACTGCTGAGATGTCGTGCGCGGGGCTGAGGACAACAATAGGAAACCACAACGCCAGGGGGCGAACGGGAGTGTCCTTGTAAATCATACTCTGAGACCAACCAATCACGGTCGCGACGACTGCTAGAACAAATGCCGCAGCGATGTAAATGCGAAGACGCACGTTAATTCGTCCAACGTCGCTGCTCGGTGACGCGCCGCCAAGCGCATCCAGCATGAAACCGAGGCGCGATCGGCGCGTTCACTGGAGCAGCCTTGATAGGCGAATTAGCCCTTTTCATGGTGTTGCCTTCCCGGGAGGCCGTGGGACCGACGACACCTCGGCTGAAACCTCCAAATCGGATCGCACGAACAATGATAGAACCAAAGCTATTAGGATAACCCCGATGGCTATGAAGCCGACCATGCCGACCCAACGACGCGGATAAAAAGAAACCCAACTCGGCGTGCTGGCATAGCCCACCATCTCAACTGAGCTGGCGGAAACGACGCCCATCGCTCCCTCGTCCTCCATGCCGCCTTTCTGAGCGCGCTCTCGCAAGTCCGCTTCTAGCTCCGTCTGCCGTTGTGCGAGTGAGCGTGGTTGGTGAGTGATCAGAAGCCAAAAAACCATCCCGAACGGGACGAGCAAAATAATTGCGAGTCCCAATAAGATGAGTCTCTGCGGTTTGGATAATAGCGTGCGAATACGAAGTCGCCGACGACCCAGCGACCCGGCCCGCGGGACGCAACGATTGCAACCGCGATGCGATGGCCGGGTTGGATAAATCAAGTAATCAATCGCGGACGCAACGAACAGATTTTGCGTGAGAAACAGGGCCATCGAAACGGAACGCTTTTGTTTTAAGTGGTTTTTCCCCGGGGCCACCATAACTGAAGTTCCATCCCCATGCTTTACCCTCCTCACCCGTGGGTGTGGATGTCCACCAGAAACCCATAGCACCCAGGACGTCATAACCATTATTTCTGCGAATACCTGCCGGAAGCGCGTTAAACCCGCTGCTATTACTACCGTTGCCGTCTTCCTTCCAGCCGCTGACGCTTTTCAGGGCTTCGCCGGCTTTGTCGGTTCCACCGAATTTAGTCACCAGCATAGACCATTCGCTATCCGTTGCTAAATGCCAACCGTTGGGGCAGGCTTGATTCGCTGCTTCCCAGGTGTAAAGCAAGCCAAGCTCTTTTCGATTGCTCTCTTTGTCATCATAAGCGTAGCTCCCCTGCACTTTGCAGTTCAGGTTTTGGGCCATCCAGGTAACCGTGGTGCCAGTCAAAGCATTTTTATAGCTGGTCGTTTTATACGTTTGCCCATCGCGTGAGTCGGTAAAGGTGCCGGTGGATTGGGCAATTCCAGCCTGTGTAAAAAACAAGGTGGCAAGTATGGTAAGGATGTACGGTTTTATCATACAACGAGGGAAAAGAAAGCAGACACCATGAAGACTTATCTACGCAAAACCTCCCCTGCGGTCGAGCCCAAAGCCGCAGGCCAACCCGGACGCCTGCGGGAATGGTTGGCCCGAGCCATCGCTTCGGCGCCGGCGCCGGACGCTCAAGCTCCCAACGGGACCAAAAAGCAATTTACAAGGAAGGGTAAAAGAAAAGACCAGGCGACTTCACCAGGCTTGCCCCGTGGGCGCTTGCGCCTTTACGGGGCTCGTTCAACAAGTAGTAGCTTTGAGGCTCCGCGCGCTCACCCCATGGTCGTGCTGCCCTCTGTCGGCGCGCTCCGCTCAAAGCTACCCTTTGTGTTAGGCCGTCGCATTTCGTTTCCTCGCTAATCCCTCAAGATGAACTTTGCGGGCGGTCTCTCGCCGGAGCTTCTCCTTCCGGCGACAGGCGCGACAGCGAATGGCAATGGCCTCAATCTCGCCACCCTGCTCCTCATACCAACGCTGCTGCTGCTTGGCAGTCCAAACCTTCTGCTCACCACAATCCTTGCAAGTGAACAAAGTGTCCCGGTAGTAGTCTGGAATCTCGGGAAGCACGCTACGTGAGAAAATCTTCGAGCGGTCCACAGCGATAATCGTCCCTTTCTTGAGGGCAACCAAATGCTCGATGCGCTCCAACTCTGCTTTCTTCTCGGCTCGTGTCAGCTTCAGCTTCTGGCGTTTTTGTTTGCTGCTGCTCATGGCGTGACTGCGCGGCCTAACGAATCATATAGGTCATCCGAAGTTATTCATGGGCGGCGAGGATGGCGCAGCCGGAACTTTCGCCGCAGCCGCCGGTGAATAACTTCGTCGGCGCGCCCGGGGCGTGCCCGACTTTTTGGGAGGCCCGGATGGTTCATCTTGGTTATCCCTCAACTGCGGTTGCCCGCTCCGGCGGGTCAGGTCTGCTAACGACCAGTCGCTCTACAACGACTTTGAGCTTTATCGACCGGCCCGCCAGCCCGGGCTTGACCTCTAACGACTCGCTCCAGAGGGCGTCCTATATTGCATGAGGACTCTTCTATATTGCCGTCACCCGGTCAAGCCACCAGCGGGGGCACGATAGAAAACTACTCTCTGCGCGTTGGTGTCGAACGCGGCCTGCCGGTGTGGAAGTTTCACTCCAGCGCGGCGGCCCTTGGACAAGCCGATGGCCATGGCCTGCTTTGTTGAGCGTTGTTTGGTGGAGCGACTCAGCATTGAGTCCGACGGCCTCGCCGCGGCGCGGACTCGATCCCTACGGTTATCGGCCGATGCACTTTTCGCGGAGTCACATCATGGAATCTTTACGGAGCGATAGAAACGGCGCCAAGCGGCTGGATTCTGATCAAGCACGAATTGAGGGCTGGAAATAACAAACAAGTTCGTCAACGCGAGCCAATTGCCCGCCGTAATGTCGCCGACATACTCGATGCGATAGAAACCACCTAGCTCTCCATCAAGCCTCATGACCGGGAGGGGTGAGGAGGTAATTTGCAGGCGCGTTGGCGTCCCATCGGGATCGGCAAGAGCGTCCGAGGCCGTCAGAATTTCGTGATAAATGGTGTCGTCTACCGGAAAGTTCAGATTACGAAACTCGCTCCGCAGATCCATCTCGAAGGCATGCGAGAGTGCCGCCACCCACATGGTAGATCGAAAGGTCGCGCCTGAGGCCGTATCATGGCCTGGATCATACCGGGTCAGCCACGTGGAATCGAACTGCTGGAGCGCCTGCATGAGGCGTTTCAGCGGCTTGCGGTAACCCTCGCCCGCCAGTTCGGCATGCTCACAGAACTTGAAGGCGATGGTCATAAAGGTGTTCAACGTTGCGTCTTCTGTCACCCCGGAATCGTGCCACGAACGAAACGGGCTCCCTTGGGCAAGGTATCTTTGGTAGGAACTGCGCACAATTGCCATCGTGCTGTGGGCGCTGCTTTCGAGGTCGGCCACGATGCTGTCGTCAAATCCAAATTCTTCCTTGTGATTGATCAACTCAAACAGCGTGGCATGCTGAAAGATCTGCGCCAGCGTTTCGCTTAGGATGGCATTTGCGTTTCCAGTAATCTTGCCTCCATAAGTAAAATTGGAAGGTGAGTTCAACGTAATGTTATGTCCCATTTCGTGGAAGCAGGAGGACCAGGCAATCCGCGCCCCCAGGGCGTTACTGGAGACGGCCCATGAGACCGGCCAAGTGTTCCACAGGGAATACATGGCAGTGCCTGCCAGATTCGTATCACACAACAGCACCTGTCTGAATTCGCCATTGGTGCGAAAGAAATTTCCATTCACAAATCCTTGCTGCACCAAAGCGCCCGCCGTGAGCGTTTGCTCCAAGACAGGTCTGGAATTGCCGACAATGTCCGCAGCCGGATAGACGGTCACCGACGGCGACAATGCCGCGCCGTTGAACCGGTTGACCACAGGGGGAAGCATTTCCGGTACAGTGACAGCCAATGCCGCCGGGAACGACAGAGGCGACATCCGGGGCGCGATAAAATGAACCACCGTGCTTACAAATCCCGTCTGGCCTCCTCCCTGCTGGGTCGTGACGCGCACCACGAAATTCGTGTTGTGATTGGTGTAGGTATGAGTTTGCGGAGGGAAGCCTGAATTGGTGGTTCCGTCTCCCCAGTGCCAAGCGAAGGGGATGCTGGGTCTGCGGGAATCCGCTGCGTTCATGCGGATCTGACCGGTGTTGAGGTCCACGCTTTCGAAGAACAGGATCAAGCTCTGCGTTGGGCCAAAAATGTCTGCACTGTAGTTGAACGATGCAGAGAACACACTTGAGGACGCCGACATCATCAATGGAAACGCAATAACGCCCAAATATCTTCCCACCAAAACTCGCCTCGATCCCAGGCAAGCGACTCGAAGCTCCTGGTGGGGAGGTTGAAACGCGAATCGGAAATTCCGCTTGGTGACAAAACTGACGAGGAACTTTGGAACGAATTGTCGAACCCAAGAAGCAGGACGCTTTTCGACGAGAAAAGGAAGGGTTTTGAATAAAGGTATTTGCCGCACCCGGAACGAACGCGCTTCGCGGTAAACCTGTTGCTGGGACATACCAGTGCCCTAACTGAACAGGAGAAAACCCAAGATGTCTGGGGAGTATCCCGGGTGATTATGCATCCCCAGATCCGCGCTGCAATCGTTTCCGGTGAGCCATCGGCCTTCTGTGTGAAATATGGTAACCATTGGAGTGCCAGCATTAACCGCGATTCCAGCCCCAAATCCCGAGGGCGACATTCATCTTATAAGTCCAAAACGGAAGTGCGCACGATGTCAATGTGAATGAACCTCACACGTCAACCACTCGACCATAGCACCTATGACATCCACGACTGAAAGTTCGCGGCCTCCGTTGCTCAAGACCGTTGTACCGGGCGGATGCATCACAGATGCATGGATGTCGTAGTTTGTCGGCTTCATCGACGAGAGGCCACTCGTTGCTCATTCCCAATCCCAGAGGCGCGCCTGTTCGATCCGGTGCGTGAGGTGATGCGGTTTCGCCATTATTCCCTGCGGATGGAGAGGGCTGAACAGGGTCAGAACGAAGTCAGTCATTCAACTTGTTTCCCCTTTCTCTTCCTCTTCCCCGGCCCGGCGTCGTTCGTTAGGTCGCCGCTGCAGATGTGTCAACGCTCCCATCGCCAAGCGCCGGGTGATCCAACATCACTGTCGTCTCCCGCCGCAGCCGCGTGGCCATCGGCGGCTTCACCGGATCCGGCTCAGCGAAGCGCATCTTTTCGCCGACAACGGTGTTGGTCTTGTCGCGCATGAAATGGTTTGCCCACCACAAAACTCTGAAGCTCGCCGCCCTCCTTGCCTTGGGGCTGGTGGCGGGCATCACCTATATCTCCCTGCAACCCGACGAGCTCGCGCGCTACAAGGCGCGGCTAGCCGCCCAGGGCGAGGAACTTTCCCTGAGCAAACTATCGGCCCCTTATTCCCAAGCCGCGGCGGACTATCATCAAGAGTTGGGCGACGCCGCCGCCCGCCTGGTTTTCAGCCCCATCGCTCCCAGCGAGATCAGTCTCATGCCCAAACCGACCAACGGCGTCGCGCGCCTGGCCTGGACGCTGCCCACCCCGGTGAATCCAACCAGAGGCACCTGGGAGGATTTCGAGCTTCAGATGGAAGCGTCCGAGCCGGCGTTGGCCGAACTAAGGAGGCTGCTGGCCGCGCCGCTGCCCGGCAGCACTTATGATCCGGCCGATCCGCTTAAAGTCGTCCCTCAATTCGATTTCGTTTCCCGGCGGAAAACCGCCCAAACATTGGCCGCCGCCGTGGTCAACGAACTCCACCGCCAACGGCTGGAGGCGGCGCTGGCCAACCTGCACGCGCTCATCGCCCTGGCGCGTTCCCGGGCCGAAGGCGGCTTGCTGGTGGACCACATGATCCACGCCGCCATCGCCGGCCTGGCGCTCTCGGCGACCTGGGAATCGCTGCAGGCCCCCGGCTGGACGGACGCCCAGCTCGCTTCGCTTCAGGCCGCGTGGCAGCCCCTGGACCTGGTCCGTGGCTTTGGGCGCACGGTCGAGATGGAGCGCGCGTACGCCGTGGTCTTTTACGAAGTCTTCCGAACGAATGCGGCCGTCCGCAGTGACCTGTTGAAAGCTTTCGGAGGCGGAAGCGGGCTCATTGGAGCACTTCAAAAGAATCTCTACCTGCCCATCTGGGCGGCCGTCTGGTCGAAGGAAGACGAACTCCGGTTCCTCGAACAGATGAAACCTCTGATCACGGGCGTCCGCCGCGACACGAGCAGCGGCAACTACCACGACCTGAGCGCCACCTTTGCAGAGGCGATGCGCAAACTCAAGGCGCCGCAGACGGCTTTCCAACGGTTCCGCTTTCCCGTTGCGCCGATGGTGATTCCCAATTGGGAAAAGGCCGCCACCACGCTGCTCCGCACCGAGACCGAGCGCCAGATGGCACTCGCAGCGATGGCGCTAAAGCGGCGCCAGCTCAAGCACGGCCGGCTGCCTGCCGATCTTGCGGCCCTCACGCCGGAGTTTCTAGCCGCTCCTCCAATCGACCACCTCGGCGGCCGACCGCTCACCTACCAACGCCTGTCGGATCATCGCTTCACGCTCCGTTCCGTCGGGAACAACCAGCTTGATGACCTCGGTTCCGGCGACGACGTGGTTTGGCCGGAGCCGGAAGTTACCCCGGTCACGGGACGCGCGGCTCAGGACTAAACCTGTGTCGCCCCTGCGCCGCGGCTTTTCAAACACCTCAACCTGAGTCCGGATTGACGCGGGTGGCGCCGCGGATCAGTGCCAGTTGCTCGTCCGGTAGAATCTGCTTGGATGTCCGCTGAAGGTGGTGTCCACCAGGTTGGTTGAAGGGGAAACCAGGCGGTTGGTGGAGAGGGGAGTCCAATGGACCAAGTTGGTTGAAACCTCGGTGATGTAAGGATGGCCTGGGGTTCCGAACAATTCGATCGAGGGCTGGCTTTCACTCCAGCGCAGGGACAGCCGGGCCGGCCGGGCTTCCAGCGTGAAAGTGTCGATCACCTCGCCGAAGATGTTGATGAAGTCAGAGACGAAGTTGGTTTCTGTCACCTTGAGGCGGACTGCGCCGTAGGTGGTGTTGTAGCGCGACAAACTGCCGGGCAGCGCCGTAACGAAGCCATCGATGCGGTCCCCGCCGAGGCCGACGGTGACGTAATACAGCCCGTTAGTCAGAATCCGTTCGTAAAGGTGGTTGTGCCCGGTATAGATGGCCGTGGCGCCCCATGGCGAGAAAGGCCACAGCATGTTGTCCGCCTGATGAGTATGAGAGCCGTGCGTCGCGCTGGACGAGTATGGGCTGGCGTGAAAGTAAACGACGCGCCATGGAGCGGTGGAACTGGCGAGCGCGTTGCTCAGCCACATCGACTGGACCGAGATGGGCAGCGCGCCATCCGGCTCCTGTTGATCCCCGACGCAGGCGAAGAACTCCACCGGTCCGTGGCGATGGTTGTAATACCGTTCGTTGCCCGGCAGGGTGAAATAGTCCAGGTAGGGTTGCAGGCCGGCGACCCCAAAGGGCCATTCATGGTTGCCAATCGACGGCCAAAAACGGTTCGAGACGGCCCCCGCGCCGAACGTGCCGACGTACGGATAGATGTACTCGTGGAAGAATTGCCCGATGTTCGTGTCGATGTTTGCAGGCTCGTTGTTCGGGTAACTGTTGTCCCCCGTGGTGATGATGAAGTCCGGATTCCAACTTTTGATCAGGCTGGCAACCGACTGAACGTTGGAAAGCGAGGCGCCGCCGGCGTAAGCCGCGCCGTAGTCGCCGAGCACGCCAACGGTCAACTGCGCCGCCTGGAGCGGCCAATGAGCGACCTGAAATATCCCGACGCTGAACACGAAGGCGAGCCATCGCCCGGAGAAAGACCGGGGGCGCATGGGGCGGAACCGTTCGGGATTCATCGCTCCCAAAGAATCACAGGAGCCAATGAAATTCAAACGGAAGACGTCGCCGCCGATTGCCATCGGACAACTTTGTCGGGCGAATAGACTTTCCACTTGGTTCGTCAGGAAAGCTCTGACTAAGCTGACCGGACTATGACACCACGTCGCCTTTCCTTCGCGCGCGCCACCCTGGCCGTGGCCGCCGGGCTCGCCACCTTCGGCACCTTCGCCGCCGACCAAACGGCAAAGCCCAAACCAGCGCCGCCCGCCCATCCCAATGGCCCCGCCGCGGCGGCGGCGGACACCGCCAAGCTCAACCCGGCCGCGGGACTTGAGGCCGTCCTCTTCGCCTCCGAGCCGATGGTGGTGAATCCCGCGGACATGGACGTGGACGAGCGCGGCCGGGTGTGGATTACCGAAGGCGCGAACTATCGTCTCGCCATGCACAAGGACTGGGGACTCATCCGCCCCGGCGGCGACCGCATCGTCATCCTTGAAGACTCCAACCGGGACGGCAAAGCCGACCGGCAGACGGTCTTTTACCAGGACATGACGGTGAACACGGCGCTCGGCATTTGCGTGCTGGGCAACAAGGCGATCGTGTCGGCGTCGCCCTATGTCTTCGTGCTCACTGACACGGATGGCGACAGCAAGGCGGACCAGCGCGAGGTGCTGTTCAAGGACAGCGTGAAGAACGATCACGACCATTCCACGCACGCGTTCGTCTTCGGTCCGGAGGGCAAGCTCTACTTCAACCACGGCAATGAAGTGAAGGAACTCCGGCGGCCCAAGGGCGGCACCAAGTCCATTCCCTTGAACGGGCCGGTGCCGGAATTTGAAACCGAGCCGGTCGTCGATCTCGCGGGGAACGAAGTCAACGGCAGCGGCAAGCCGTACCGCCAGGGCATGGCGTTTCGCTGCAACCTCGACGGCAGCGACTTCGAGACGCTCGGCTGGAACTTCCGCAACAATTACGAACTGGCCGTCGATTCTTTCGGCACCCTCTGGCAGTCCGACAACGACGACGACGGCAATCGTGGCGTGCGCATCAACTTCGTGATGGAGTTCGGCAACTACGGTTTCACCGACGAAATGACCGGTGCGAGTTGGGGCGCCGGTTGGAAGCAGGCGCAAGCCAAAGGCGCGAGCGAAGAAGAGCGGCCGCTGTATCACTTCCACCAATACGACCCTGGGGTGGTGCCGAACCTGTTGCAGACCGGCAACGGCTCTCCGACCGGCATCGCGATCTACGAAGGCAAGTTGCTGCCCGAAGTGTTCCGCAACCAGATTGTGCACTGCGACGCCGGCCCGCGCGTGGTGCGCGCGTATCCGGTAAAGAACAGCGGCGCCGGCTATTCGGCGACAATGGAGAACATCCTCACCAGTTCCGATTCATGGTATCGCCCGTCCGATGTCTGCGTCGGTCCCGATGGCGCGCTCTACATTGCGGACTGGAATGACGCGGGAGTGGGCGGCCACAACATGGCCGACCGCAAACTCGAAACCATGACCGGCCGCGTCTATCGCGTCGCGCCGAAGGGCTACAAGGCGGACAAGCCCGACTACAAAGTGAACTCGGCGAAGAACGCCGTGGCGACACTGCAATCGCCCAACCAGGCGACGCGATATCTCGCCTGGACGGCGTTGAACAAGATGCAGGGCAAGGCCGAGAAGGAATTGCTCAAGCTCTGGAATGGCAGCGACGCCCGGATGCGCGCCCGCGCCTTGCAACTGCTCGCGCGAATCAAAGGCAGCGAAAAGAAATACGTCGAAGCCGCGCTGGCCGACAAGGATTCGGACATCCGCATCACCGGCCTGCGCATCGCGCGATCCCTCAAGATGGATTTAATTCCCTGCGTGAGGCAGCTGGCGAAGGATCCTTCCGCGCAAGTCAGGCGCGAGTGCCTCATCGCGCTGCGCCACAACCAATCGCCCGAAGCGCCGAAACTCTGGGTGACGCTCGCCAGCCAGCACGATGGCCAGGATCGCTGGTACCTTGAGGCGCTCGGCATCGCGATGGACAAGCAGGAGAACGCTTTCTTCGACGCATGGCTGAAAGAGGTCGGCGACCGGTGGAACACACCGGCCGGCCGCGACATCGTCTGGCGCTCGCGCGCCAGCAAAGCTCCCGCCCTGCTCGCGAAGATCATCATCGACAAGAACACGAGCGCGAAGGACAAGGATCATTTCCTGCGCTCGCTGGACTTCATCAAAGGCCCGGAGAAGGACGCGGCGCTGGTGGAGATCAGCACGGCGGCGCTGCAGTAACGCGGAGTGCAGCCGTCCCCGGCCGCAGCAAGTATCGGCGGCCCGCTGGGTGTTTCTGCGCCCGAGGACGGGCGCACTCCGGGTTCGCGAGGTGGAGCGCCCCGCCACGGGCGCCGGCTTCGTTTCCCCTTCCGCCGACGCGGGGTTTGCCATACTCTTCGCCCAGCGCGCGATGTCCAAACGCATTCACGTCCTGATCCACGGCGAGCAGTTCGGGCCTTACCCGGAAGCGGAGTTTCGTCAGCACATCGCGGACAAAAAGATTCTCCAATCCGATCTCGTCTGGCGCGAGGGCCTGGCGGACTGGATCTCCGCCGGGGAATTGCTCGCGACGCTGGCCACCGCGCCCCTGCCCACGGCAAAATCCGCTTTCGAGGGGACCCAATCTGCCGCGGAAGGAGGCGATGCCGAGGCGCAGTTCAAGCTGGCGCTTTTGCATGAGAAGGGTGAGGGCGTTCCGCTCAATCACGCGGAAGCGGTGAAATGGTTGCGCAAAGCCGCCGAGCAGCGTCATGCCGGCGCGCAGTTTCAACTCAGTCTCGCGCTGGCCGCGGGACGGGGCGCGTTCGTCAACGACGCGGAGTCGCTACAGTGGCTGCAGGCCGCCGCCGGGGCGGGGCATGGCGAGGCGCAATATCTACTTGGCCGCAGGTTCGCCAACGGCGACGGCGCGCCGCAAAACGACGCCGAGGCGGTGAAATGGTTTCAGAAGGCGGCGGAGCAGGACCATGCGGTGGCGCAGTGTTCGCTCGGCTTCATGCACGACCACGGGCGCGGGACGCCGAAGAGCGCCGCCGAAGCCCTGAAGTGGTACCGCAAAGCCGCCGAGCGCGGCGATGCGGTGGCGCAAAACAACCTGTCGATGATGTTCGCCACCGGGCAGGGCGTGCGCCGGAACGAGGCCGAGGCCGCAAAGTGGTTTCGCAAGGCGGCTGAGCAAGGCGTGCCGGGCGCCCAGACGAACTACGGACTGCTGCTCGCCAAAGGCCAGGGCGTGCCGCAGGATTACGTCGAGGCGTACAAATGGTTCAACCTTGCGGCCGCACAAGGACACCCGAACGGAGGGAAGAATCGTGATCTGCTGGCGGCCGAGATGACGAAAGAACAGATTGCCGAGGGCCAGAAGCGCGCGGCGCTGTTCAGCGCAAAGCGCGAACCCGGGTTGTAACGCCGAGGCCGGAGAGGGTTCCGTTGCATGGAGGATTTGGGTTTGTAGCAAGGGATCGTCGCTCTGGTCTGACTCCTCTCCCTGAACCGGAGCGCCGAGCTCCTGCTCGGCTCGTTAAAACAGAGCAGGTTCGTGCCGAGCGTGAGCTCGGCGCTCCGACCGCGGTTCAGAGGTTCCAAGCGCGAAGCTGTTTTTCAGCGAATTCTCACCCCTGCCCTCTCCCTCACCGGAGGGCAGCGGTGAGGGGCGAGTGTGCCAGAAGGGCGTCTTTGGCAAGAAAGTGACTCGCACCTTCCACTCCACATTTTCTCCTTCGGCGACGCTGGCTGCTGTGCTTAGATTTCATCCATGCGCCCCATCGGTCTGACTGTTTTTCTGCTGGCGTCCGCGCTCTCAATTCTCACGAGCGCGCCCGCTCGCGCCGCGGAGAAAACCAACGACTATGCTGCGGTCGCCGCCCTCGTCGCCCAGCACTGCCTCGATTGCCACGCGGCGCAGGAACCGGAAGGCAAGCTCGTCATGGAGACCTTCGAGTCGTTGATGAAGGGCGGCGAATCCGGCGCGGCGCTGGTGCCAGGCAAGAGCGCGGATAGTTTGCTCGTGAAAATGCTCGAAGGCCGCATCGAGAAGGACGGCAGGAAACTGATCATGCCGCCGGGCAAACGGAAGAAACTTCAGCCGGAAGAAATCTCGGCCATCAAAAGCTGGATCGACGCGGGGGCGCTTCCGCCGAAGGAACCAGCGCACCTTGTCCGCGAACTGCCGCTGCCGAAAATCCCGCCGACCGTTCCGCCCCGCCGTTCGATTCAAGCCCTGGCCTTCGCCCCGGGCCCGAAGTTGCTCGCCGTGGCGCGCTACGGCCAGGTGGAACTGATGTCGTCCGAAACGCGCGCCGTGGTCCGCACCCTGAACGGCCATCGGGGCTCGGTGAACGGCGTGGCGTTTTCGGCGGACGGCAAAACCCTTGCCGCGGCCGCAGGCGAGCCGGCACGGTTCGGAGAGGCGCGGCTGTGGAACACCGCGGACGGCGCGCTCATCCGAACTTTCGAAGGGCATCAGGACGCGCTCTACGCCGTCGCCCTTTCACCCGATGGCAAGACGCTCGCCACCGGCAGTTACGATCAGAAGATCAAACTCTGGAACCTGGATACCGGAAAGGAAGGTCATACGCTCTCCGCGCACAACGGAGCCGTCTTCGCCCTCGCCTTCCGGCCCGATGGAACAATCCTGGCCAGCGCCAGCGCGGATCGAACGGTGAAGTTATGGAACGTCGCCACCGGCAAGCGTGTCGAGACCCTTTCGCAGCCGCTCAAGGAACAGCAGGCGCTGGCGTGGAGTCCGGACGGCAAACGCCTGGCCGCCGCCGGGGTCGATCACCGCATCCGCGTGTGGGAAGTGACCGAGAGCGCCGCTGAAACAACCAATCCGCTGCTCATCGCGAAGTTCGCGCACGAGGGCGCCATCCTGAACGTCCTCTATTCGCCCGACGGCAAGACGCTGCTGTCCTCGGCGGAAGATCGCACCGTGAAGCTTTGGGACGCCGCCCAGGTCACCGAGAAGATTTCGTTCGAGACGCAGCCGGATGTCGCGCCCGGCCTGGCCTTTCTCGGCGACGGAAAGACGTTCGCGGTCGGCAGGCTGGACGGCACGGTGGAGTTTTATGACGGCGAGAAGGGCAAGCGTCTTCCACTGCCCGCGCCGGGATTGAGCGGGGTCGAGCCGCGCGGTGTGCAGCGCGGGCTGCCCACGATGTTGAAGCTCTCCGGCACGAACCTGGCCGGGATCACGAATCTGGCGGCATCGAATGAGAAGCTGCGCATCATCACCTTCACGGCCACCGGCGCCCATGAAGCCCAAGCCATGGTCGAAGCGGATGTGACTTTGCCGCGCGGCGCTTATGAGATTTCCGCGCGCGGCCCGGGCGGCGAGAGCGACAGGGTGAAGGTCTGGGTGGACAACCTGCCGCAAGCGGTCGAGAAAACTGGCGCAGCCTCATCGGGCCCCGGAGCGCCGGGCTCCGAACCGGCACGAACGAAACAAACGGACCGCGCCGGATCGGAGTCCGGCGCTCCGATTCCTGACGGTCCAGCTTACCAACTTCCCATTGGCATCTGGGGCGCGCTCGATACTCCGGGCGACCGCGATGACTTCCAGTTCGAAGCCAGGGCGGGCCAGACGATTGTACTCGAGCTCGCGGTGAAGACCGTTGGCTCGAAGCTCGCCAATGGCGCCATCACCCTGCTCGACCCGCACGGCGCGGTGCTCGCGTCGGACCGCGGATTCGATGGCGGCGACCGCCTCCTCGCCGCCAACATCCCCGCGACGGGCCGCTATACGGCCCGCGTGGCCGACCAGATGCTGGTGGCGTCGAAGGATCATTTCTATCGGCTCTCGGTCGGGGAGTTGCCCTGCGTGACCGGGATCTTTCCCTTGAGCGTTGGCACGAACACCGAGGCGCACATTGAATTGGTTGGGCTCAATCTGCCAAAGAACGCGAGCGTGCCCATCCAGACCCGCGGCGCCGGCGGGATGGATGTTCCCATCGACCCCGAAAGATTCCGCGCGCAGCGCGCGTTCAAGGTGGTCGTGGCCGACGGCCCGCAACGGGTCGAGGCGGAACCGAACGACGAACCCGGCCGAGCCACCGCCCTTTCGCTGCCGGGCGTGGTGAATGGGCGGATTGGGCCAGCGGCGCCCACGGGCGCCGATGTCGATTTGTTCCGCGTCGAGGCCGAAGCCGGACAGCACTGGATCGTGGAGACCGACGCTGCGAGCCGCGGTTCGCCGGTGGACACCAAGATCGAAGTGCTCCACGCCGACGGCGAGCCGGTCGCGCGGATGCTCCTCCAAGCCGTGCGCAACACCGCCATCAACTTTCGCGGCGTGGATTCCGTCGCGACCGGGATGCGGCTCGACCATTACGAGGAGATGGAGTTGAACGAGTATCTCTACCTGAACGGCGAAGTGATGCGCTTGTTCCGCAGACCACAGGGACCGGACTCGGAGATGCTGATGTTCACCTCCGGCGGAAAGCGCCGAGCTTACTTTGACACCAGCGCGGTGGCGCACGCGCTTGACGAGACCGGCTTCATCGTCGAGCCGCAAGCGCTGGGCACGAAGCTTGCCGCCACCGGGCTGCCGGTGTTCACGCTTCATTACGAAAACGACGATGATGGCGAACGGAAGCTGGGCAGCGATTCGAAGCTTGAATTCTCCGCCCCGACCAATGGCACCTATCTCATCCGTGTCACCGACACCCGCGGGGGTGGCGGCGACACCCACGCCTACCGGTTGATCGTGCGCGAGTCGCGGCCTGACTTCACGGTCTCGCTCAACGGCGCGAATCCAACGGTCAGTCCAGGCAGCGGGCAAAGCTTCACGGTGAACGCGGAACGGATCGACGGCTTTCAGGGCGAGATTCGCGTGGATATTTCCGGGCTGCCCCCGGGCTTCGAGGTCTCGACGCCCGTCGTCATCGAAGCCGGCCATACCGAGGCGAAAGGATGCCTCCACGCGGCGCTGGACGCGCCAAAGCCCGGAGGCACGAACGCCGCGATGACGAAAGCCACGGCCACCGCGATGGTGAATGGGAAGGCCGTGACGAAGGAAGTGAACGGCCTCGGCACGATTAAGCTGGGCGGAAAACCGAAGCTCTACGTCTCGCTCGAACCTTACAGCGAAAGTGCCACCAACCATTACGATCCCGCCCTGATGCCATCGCAACCGCTGGAACTGGCCATCGCACCGGGCCAGACCATCCCGGCCTGGCTCAAGATCAAACGCAACGGCCATGCGGATTTGGTGACCTTCTTTGCCGAGAACCTGCCGCATGGCGTCATCGTGGCCGACATCGGGCTGAATGGGGTGCTCATCCCGAAGGGCGAAAGCGAACGGCAGATTTTCTTCAGCGCCGACAAGTGGGTCGCCGATCAGGACCGGCTCTTCTACATGATCGAACAACAAGCGGGAAGACAGACCTCGCTTCCCGTGCTGCTCAAAGTGCGCCGGCCTTCCGCGAAGCAGGCGGCGCGTGCGCGGTAGGCGAGGCGCCGGCACGTTTTGAATTGTCGCCCGGCGAGCCGTGTCCAATAGTGCGTTCCGCACAGCCCGCCGGACGCAGGCACGGTCGGCACGCTGATGAAACCCGTGATGACGTTCGCCACATTCCGATTGATCCCGGCGCTTACCGGGGCTCTCTGCCTGCTCGGTTCGCCGGGGAGCGGGGCTGCGGAGGTTGACCACACCAAGCTCCCGCCTGCGGCCACCCGGCCGGTGGACTTCGTCAAGGACATCCAGCCACTGCTCGCGCAAAACTGCCATCGTTGCCACGGCGCGCAGCGCGCAGAAGCGGATTTGCGGTGGGACCTCAAGGAATCCGCGCTCAAAGGAAGCGATCACGGACCAGCCATCGTTCCCGGCAAAAGCGCCGAGAGCCCCATGTTTCACCTCGTGGCCGGGCTCGACCCGAAGAACGTGATGCCGAAAAAGGGCGAGCGCCTGACCGCGGAGCAGGTTGGACTGCTGCGCGCCTGGATTGATCAGGGGGCGCAATGGCCTGACGAAGTTGCGGGCAACCGGCAATCCAGGCTCGACCATTGGGCGTTCAAGGCGCCGCTCCGTCCGGGCTTGCCCGTCCTGAGGAACAAAACGTGGGCGCACAACCCCATCGACGCGTTCATCCTTGCGAAACTGGAAAAGGAAGGAATGAAGCCCTCCCCGGAGGCAGACCGTGTTACGCTCATCCGCCGGCTCTCGCTCGATTTAATCGGACTGCCGCCGACGCCGAAGGAAGTGGACGCGTTCGTCAACGACCAGTCGACGGATGCCTATCGGAACCTCGTCGAACGTCTGCTGGCTTCGCCGCATTACGGCGAGCGCTGGGGCCGGCACTGGCTGGATGCCGCGCGTTACGCGGACAGCAATGGCTATGAGAAGGATCGCGCCCGGTCGATCTGGGCCTACCGGGACTACGTCATCCGTGCGTTCAATCGCGATCTGCCATTCGATCAATTCACCCTCGAACAATTCGCCGGAGACTTGCTGCCGGACCCGACCCTCGACCAGCGCGTAGCCACCGGCTTCCTGCGCAACTCGATGCTCAATCAGGAAGGCGGCATCGAGCCGGAGCAGTTCCGCGTCGAGGCGATGATCGACCGGATGGACGCCGTCGGCAAAGCATGGCTCGGCCTGACCATCGCGTGCGCGCAATGTCACAACCACAAGTTCGATCCCATCTCGCAGAAGGAGTATTACCAGCTGTTTTCCTTCCTGAACAACGACGACGAGCCGTTCATCGAAGTGCCGACGGAGGAACAGCAAAAACAGCGCGCGGAAATCCAACACAAGGCCCGGGCCCTCGAAGACAAGGCGATGGGCGACCCGGCCAACCTCGAGCGCATGGCGGCGTGGGAGAAAAGCATCGCGGATGCTGCCGGCGATTGGACTGTGCTCGACCCGCAGGAAGTCCTGAGCAACCCGGTGAAGTACGAGGAACAATCCGATCACTCACTGCTGGGCGGCGGCGATGTCTATGCGGAGGTGACGGCGAAGATTTGGGTCGAGACGCAGATGACGAACCTGGCCGGCTTCCGGCTCGAGGCGCTCCGGCACCCGAACCTGCCCTACGGAGGACCCGGCATTCTCGGCAAGGGCACGATTCATCTGGCAGAATTCATCGTCGAGGCCTATGCGGCGAACAATCCCACGGTGACGAACAGGCTGAAATTCCGCCGCGCGTTTGCCGACGCCGAAGCGCCGGGCTTCAGCGTGACCAACGCCATCGATGGCGACACCTCGAAAGGCGGCTGGGCGAACGGCTTTGGGCCCAGCCGGCAGAACCACGAGCGCCGCGCGGTTTTTGAATGCGACGAGCCTTTCGCGGGGTTTCCCGGCGGCACGAAGCTCGTTTTCACGCTCTACATGCGCGGTCTCAAGGACACGAAACTCGATGGCGCGACCATCGGACGCATCCGGCTCAGCGCGACGGCGCGGCAAGGGCCGCTGGCGGTCGATCCGCTCACGGCGGCGCAGCGGAAACTGCTCGCCATTCCCGCTGCCGGGCGATCGCCGGAACAGAAACGCGAGCTATTCAATGTCTTCCGTCAGCACGATGCGGCGCTCGCGACGGTGACGCGGGACATCGACGGCATCTTCACCCACTGGCCGTACGCCGCAACGACGCTCGCCCTCACGCCGCGCGCCGAATCGCGCCGGACGCGCATCTTCAAGCGTGGCGACTGGCAGAAGCAGACCGATGAAGTGCGCGCGGACGTTCCCTCCTGGCTGCACCCGTTCCCCCAGGATGCCCCGCGCAATCGCCTCGGTTTCGCGCGGTGGCTGGTGGATCGCCGCAGCCCGACCACGGCGCGCGTGATCGCAAACCGCGTCTGGCAGGTGTACTTCGGCCAAGGGTTGTTCACCACGCCGGAGGACATTGGCACGCGGGTCGATCCGCCGTCGCACCCCGAACTGCTCGACTGGCTGGCCGTCGAATTCATGGAGCCAGCCTTCACGCAACCGACAGCACGCGCCACGCCCTGGTCGTTCAAACACCTTCATCGCCTCATCGTTAACTCCGCGACCTATCAACAATCCTCGCGTGTGTCACCCGAGCTCCTGGAACGCGACGCCTACAACCGGCTGCTCGCGCGCGGTTCGCGCTTTCGCGTCGAGGCGGAGATCGTGCAGGACATCGCCCTGACGGCCAGCGGGCTGCTCAATCCGAAGATCGGCGGGCCGAGTGTTTATCCGCCGATCCCCGGCAGCGTGGCCGATCAGGTGTATGGCGGCTTCAGCTGGCCGGAGAGCAAAGGGGAGGACCGCTACCGGCGCGGCATGTACACCTTCTGGAAGCGAGCCCTGCCCTTCCCGGCGATGCTGGCGTTTGACGCGCCGCCCGCCGAGGTCTCCTGCGCCCGCCGCCTGCGCTCCAACACACCGCTGCAGGCGCTGGTGACCTTGAACGAACGCACCTACGTCGAGGCCGCCCAGGCGATGGGTTTGCGCGTGATGAAGGAAGGCGGCGGCGACAATCGGAGCCGCGCCGCGTACGCGTTTCGACTTGCGACGGGCCGCGCGCCGACGGAACGGGAGTTGAAGTCGGTGCTCAGCTTCTGGGAAGAGCAATACCGCCACTTCGAAGATCGCAGCGCGGCGGCGTTGCAGGTGGCGCTGGCCAGCCCGACGAACGTTCCGCCGGAGGTGAACATTCACAAAATGGCCGCATGGGCGATGGTCAGCCGGGCGATCTTGAACCTGGACGAAACCATTACGAAAGAGTGAGCCGATGGACCCGGCGCGGGCGGCGCGGATCAATCCGTAACTCTACGGCGACGCTTTGTTTTTGCTTCGGGTGGCGCGATGCGCTATAGCCTTCGCCCGTCAACGGGCGAATTGAGTTGTGTCGGCCAGGCCAGCTTCAAAATTCCCCGTACCCTGAACGACGAGCAATTAAGATCGGCTGACTGTTGATGGAAACTTCGCTTTTCCGGCGGGGACTCGCGCCGAGATCGGCCTGGCAAACGGCGCGAACCTACGTGTTTGCGCTGGCCAGTTGCGCCCTGGCCCTCGGCCTCACGCTTCCGTTATATCCCTACCTGCAACCCGCACCGCGGCTGCTGCTGTTCTTCGCCGTGGTGGCCAGCAGCCGGTTCGGCGGCCTGGGCCCGGGCCTCCTTGCCACCGCGCTCGGAACCTTCCTGGGAGCGGTGGCGTTGCCGCCCGCTTCGATGCAAAACGGACTCTCGCTCGCGGCATTTGTCTTTGTCTGCCTCGTCTCGACGGCCGTGCTCGCGCAATTGCGACACCGGGCCCTGGCGCTGCGCGACAAGGAGGAGCAACTGACTGATTTCATGGAGAACGCCACGGTGGGGCTGCACTGGATGGCGGCGGACGGCACCATCCTTTGGGCCAACGAAGCCACCTGCGAGCTGCTCAACTGCGCTTCGGCGGGTGGCTGCGTGGGCCGCAAGTTTCAGACGTTTTGCGGAGGCGCCGAGGAGGCGGCCGAGTTTCTCCGGCGCCTGGCTGGCAATGAACGTCTGAAGAATTACGAAATCCACCTGCGCGCCCGCGACGGCTCACCCCGCGCCGCGCTGCTCGATGCCAACGTCCTCTGGAACGAAGGCCGGTTTGTCCACGCCCGGTGTTTTATGCGAGATATCACGGCGCGCAAGCAGGCAGAACTGGCCGTGCAGGAGAACACCGCGAAATTTCGCGCCATTTTCGATCAATCCCTCGACTCCATCGTCATGATCAAGGACGGCACGCTGGTCATGGCCAATCCGGCGTACCTCAAATTATTTGGCTACGGCGACATCGAGGCGCTGGCCGGCAAGCGGGTGTTGGATATGATCGCGCCTTCGCACCACGCGCAAGTCCGGGATTACGTCGAGCGCCGCGCCCGGGGCGACAACGCGGCGTTCTATTACCAGACCCGCGGCCTCTGCCGCGATGGCACGGAGTTCGACATGGAAGTAAGCGCCTCCGCCTTCCTGCTCAGCGGGCAGCGCCACACCCTGGCCATCGTGCGCGATGTCACCGAACGACGGCGGGCGGAGGAAACCATCGCGCAGGAACGCAATCTTCTCCGCACGGTCATCGACGCCCTGCCCGATTGCATTTACACCAAAGACGCCGAAGGCCGCTTCCTGATCTCAAACCTGGCCAGCGTCCGCCTGCTCGGGGCCCAAACCGAGGCTGAGTTGCACGGCCGATCCGTGCTCGACCTGTGCCCGGCAGAATTCGCCCGTCCGTTTGTGGAGGACGACGAACAGGTCATTCGCACCGGCCAGGCTCTTCATGATCGCGAGGAGCCTTTCCTTCGTTCCGATGGCGAAAAACGAACCTTTCTAACGGCCAAGCTGCCCCTGCGCAACGCCGCGGGTGACATCCTCGGCCTGGCGGGCATCAGCCGGGACATCACCGAGAATAAGCGGGCCGAGGCGGCGCTCCGCGAGAGCGAACATCGGTACCGCCAGCTGATTCATGCCCTGCCGGGCGCCGTTTACACCTGCGATGCCGAGGGGCGGGTGACGTTGTACAACGAGGCTGCGGCCGCCTTGTGGGGCCGCCGGCCGGAGATCGGCAAGGACCTGTGGTGCGGCTCGTGGAGGGTTTATTCGCAAGACGGGTCGCCCCTCCCGCGCGAAGAATGCCCGATGGCGCTGGCCATCCGGGAGGCCCGCCCCATCCGCGGCACCGAAGTGATCATCGAGCGTCCCGATGGCAGCCGATCCTTCGTCCTGGCACACCCCGATCCCATCCGCGACGCGTCGGGATTGGTGGTCGGCGCGGTCAACATGCTGACGGATCTCACCGCTCGCAAGGAAGCCGAGGAAGCCATCCGCGAGCTGAACGAAGCGCTGGAAGCGCGCGTCCAGGAACGCACCCGCCAACTGGAGCAGGCCAACCGCGAGCTGGAGGCCTTCTCCTACTCCATCTCCCACGATCTGCGTGCCCCGGTGCGGGCGATCAGCGGTTTCGCGCAAATCATCCATGAGGATCACGGCCACCAGCTGGAGGGCGAAGTGGCCCGCCTGTTCAAGGTCATTTCCACCAGCGCGCGGCGGATGGGCGAATTGATCGACGACCTGCTGGCGTTCTCGCGCCTCAACGTCCAGGCCCTGGAGCGCCTGCCGGTGGACATGACCGCCCTGTCGCAATCGGTCCTCGCTGAATTGCTGCGCGATCAGCGCGCCGGCCAGGCCAGCGTTCGTTTGACCGATCTGCCGGAAGCCATCGGCGACGAATCGATGCTGCGACAGGTGTTGACCAATTTGGTCAGCAACGCGCTGAAATTCTCCCGCCAGGCCCCCACTCCGACGGTGGAAATCGGCGCCCGCCGGGACGGTGGCCAGACCGTGTATTTTGTCCGCGACAACGGCGTGGGCTTCGACATGAAATATGCGCCCAAGCTTTTCAAAGTTTTCCAGCGCCTGCACAATGCAGAGCAATTCGACGGCACCGGCGTTGGGCTGGCCATCGTGCAGCGCATCATCCAGCGGCACGGCGGCCAAGTATGGGCGGAAAGCCAGCCGGGCGCAGGCGCGGCGTTCTTTTTCAGTCTTCCCCAAACAGTGCTCAATGGCTCAAGTGTCAGGCACGAGACCTCGCCAGCAGAACTGGGCGCGACGGAAGGCCGCGAAGCGTAAGCAGAATCGGATGCCGAACCTGTCCGCCCATGCCGAAAGCGCCAGGCCCGCATCGTGCCAAGGCAGAATTGATAACTCAGCGGTAGTCGGGAAAAGAACGGAATGGTTGAGGCTGGCGCCAGGGGGCCTCGGCTGTTACGAACGCCCTGAAGTTTTTCGCAAGGGACGTCCAGTGCCGCCCGCGTCAGGCGGTTGGGCCAGCGTCCGCCAAAGAACTCAATTCAGATGGAACCAAAACTGAACCTCCTTCTCCTGGAAGATGTGCGCGCCGATGCCGAGCTGGTGGAGCGCGAGCTGGCCCGCGCGGGAATTCAAATCACCGCCCGGCGCGTTGAGACGCGTGAGGATTTCATCCAGGAACTCTCCTCCTCCCCGCCCGATATCATCCTCGCCGATTATTCCCTCCCGCAATTCAGCGCCATGGAAGCGCTGCATTTGCTCCGGGAAAGCCCGTCCGACGCGCCGCTCATCCTCGTCACCGGCTCCAACTCCGAGGAGGTCGCGGTGCAGTGCATGCAGGAAGGCGCCGAGGACTACATCCTCAAGGCCAGCCTCAAGCGGTTGCCTTCCGCCGTCCAGCGGGCGATGCAAAAACGCCGGGCCGATCGGGAGCAAAAGCAAACCGAGCTCGCCCTGCGCCGCAGCGAAGAGCATTACCGGCTGATCGCGGAGAACACCCGGGACCTGATCTGCCTGCTGGATCTGGACCTGCAATTCCTTTACGCCAGCCCGTCATTCGAACAGGTGCTGGGCCGGCCCGCCGCCGAACTGCTCGGCACGCCCTGCGCCGCTCTGGTCCATCACGACGAAGGACGCGCCTTCAAGGAAGCCCTCGACGAAGCCCTGTTCTTTCGCGAGAGCCGCACCGCCGAACTGCGCTTCCGCCATGAAGACGGCCACTGGATCGGATTTGAAACCGCTGTCAGCCATATCTTCGACGAGGACGGCCGACCCCAGCGAACCCTGCTCGTCTGCCGCGAGACCAGCGACCGCAAGCGCGCGGAAAAGGAAATCCGCAAGCTGGCCGCCTTCCCGCGCTTCAATCCCAACCCCGTTCTTGAATTTGCCGCCGATGGCTCGCTGACGTATTTCAACGACGCGGCCCAGGAGATGGCGCGCTCGCTCAAAAAGAATCACCCGCAATCGATCCTGCCGCTCAACACCGCCACCATCGTCAAGATGTGCCTGTCCACCGGGCAGAACAAATTGCACCACGACACCAACATCGGCGGGCGCATTCTCTCCTGGTCTTTCTTTCCCGTGATGGCCAACCAGGTTGTGCATTGCTACGCCGAGGACATCACGGAGCGGCTCAACCTCGAGGCGCAGTTGCGGCAGGCGCAAAAAATGGAATCCGTCGGTCAGCTCGCGGCCGGGGTCGCGCATGACTTCAATAACATCCTGACCATCATCCAGGGCCACGCCGGTTTGATGAATTCGGAGCCGGCCCTGGACGCCAATCTCGCCGAGTCCGCCCGCCAGATCGCCCTCGCGGCCGAGCGCGCCGCCAATCTCACCCGCCAGTTGCTCATGTTCAGCCGCAAGCAGATCATGCAGCCGCAGCTGCTCAACCTCAACGAGGTGACCAATAACCTTTCCAAGATGCTCCGCGCGCTCATCGGGGAGCAGGTCACCCTCAAGCGCCACACCTCGGACGACCTCCCGCCCGTCTGTGGCGATCCCGGCATGATGGAGCAGATTCTCGTCAACCTCTCCGTGAACGCGCGCGACGCCATGCCGCGAGGCGGCACGATCAGCATCTCCACCCATTTCGTCGAGATCGACCGCAGCTACGTGCAGCGCCATCCCGAGGCGCGCGAAGGCAACTTCATCTGCCTGAGTGTGAGCGATACCGGCCACGGCATGGACAGCATGACACTGGCCCGCATTTTCGAGCCGTTCTTCACGACGAAGGAAATCGGCAAGGGCACCGGGCTGGGGCTGGCCACCGTGTACGGCATCGTCCAGCAGCACCAGGGCTGGGTCGAAGTCGAAAGCCAGGTCGGGCAGGGCACCACCTTCAAAGTCTTCCTGCCCATCGCCACCAAGGCCGCGCCGCGGGATCGCGCCGCCAAGTCTTTGGACGTTCCCGGCGGTGATGAAACGATCCTCGTGGTCGAAGACGAGCCGGCCTTGCGCGAGCTGATCCAGGAAATCCTGGAAAAGAAAGGCTATCGCGTGCTCGAAGCCGCCACGGGCCCGCAGGCGCTCAAACTCTGGGACCAGCACAAGGACGACATCGATCTCCTGCTCACGGACATGATGATGCCCGAAGGGCTCTCTGGCCGGGAGCTGGCCGAGCGCGTTCTGCAGGACCGCGCCGACCTGAAGGTGATTTACAGCAGCGGCTACAGCCTCGATGTCGTGGGTCAGGAGCCTCCCATCACGGAAGGCGCGATCTTTCTGCAGAAGCCCTACGATCCAGACACCATCGCCCGCGCGGTCCGCGACTGCCTGAACAACTGAGTCGGAGCGCCGCCCTCCGATGCGGCGCGAACAGGTTGCGCTTCCACGAGCCGCATTGGAGTGCGGCGCTCCAGTTCGCGGGAGGAAACGTCTTCGAGAATGCTGTCCACCTCGATTCAAACTGTCGCCGCGCGTGGTGCCGGCAGCCGGCCGGAAAACACTTCCTGACCACCTGGACGGCCGCGTTCCGAAGGGAAGGGCCGATCTGCCGGCAAGGCCGGCGGCACGCTTCACCGCCGCGCAACTTACAATCGCGGTTCAAAAACCGTTCGCCATCCGGCGCGGCCAGTGGCAGGATGCCCCGGATGTTCCTAGGTGCGGTACTCATTTCAGGCCAGGGCTGGCTTGTCCCCGGCGCGATTATTCTCGCAGCGGTGCTGATGCTCCTTGCCTGGTCTTATCGGCGCGCTCCGGGGGGCGGCGGGTTCCGCGCGCTTTGCCTGTTCCTCAAACTGCTCGGCGTGCTCGCGCTGGCAGCCTGCCTGCTCGAACCGCTGTGGACCCGCGAACGCGCGCGGCCCGGTGCAAATTACTTCGCCGTGCTGGCCGACAACAGCCAGGGCATGAAGATCAAAGATCGCGGCGCCACCCGCACGCGCGGCGAGAACTTGATGGCGGCGCTCACCGCCGAGAAACCCGCGTGGCAGCCCGTGCTGGAGGAGAACTTCCAGGTTCGCCGCTATCTCTTCGATGCGCGTCTGCAATCGACACGCGACTTTGCGGAACTGGCCTTTGACGGGCGGGTGACTTCGATGGCCACAGCATTGCGGACCCTGGCCGATCGCTATCAGGGGCAGCCGCTCGCGGGCGTTCTCCTGTTCACCGATGGGAACGCAACCGACCTGGGTGATGGTTTGCCAGACCTGACCGGCGTGCCGCCCGTGTATCCAGTGGTCATGGGCACGGATGACCCCGTGCAGGACGTCGCGTTGCAACGCGTCACCGTGAGCCAGACGGCGTTCGAGGACGCGCCGGTGACCCTCCAAGCCGAGGTGGCGGCCACGGGTTATTCCGGTGAACCGCTCGTAGCCCAACTCGTCAAGCTGGGGCATACGCCCGGTCTTGCCGGCAGCAATAGCCCGCCATCCGTCGCGACCAACCCACCGGCGCGACCCAGAACCTCGCCGGCGGCCAGCGCGGCGAAGGCCACACCGCCGGCGGACAAAATTGTGTCCGAACAACGCCAGCGTGCTTCAGGGGGACCTGAGCCGGCAGCGTTCCGTTTCCAATTCAAGCCCGATCAAGCCGGCCTGTCGTTCTACAAACTGCAGGTTGCGCCCAAGGAAGGTTTCGATCGCATGACCAACGCGACGCTTTCCACCGAAGCCACGCTGGCCAACAACAGCCGCGTGGTCGTGGTGGACCGGGGTCGCGGCCCCTACCGGATCCTCTACGTTTCGGGCCGGCCCAACTGGGAATACAAATTCCTCCAGCGCGCCGTGGTCGAGGACGATCAGGTGCAATTGGTGGCGCTGATGCGCATCGCCCGGCGCGAGCCGAAGTTCGAGTTTCGCGGGCGCGCGGGCGAATCGAGCAACCCTCTCTTCCGCGGCTTCGGCAACCAGTCGAAGGAGGAAATCGAGCGCTACGATCAGCCCGTGCTGGTGCGCCTGAACACGAAGGACGAGTTCGAGCTGCGCGGCGGCTTCCCCAAACTCGCCGAGGATCTCTACGGCTATCACGCCATCATCATCGATGATCTCGAAGCCGAATTTTTCACGCCCGACCAGTTGATGCTCATCCAGAAGTTCGTCTCCGAGCGCGGCGGCGGCTTCCTCATGCTGGGCGGCGCGGAATCATTTCAAGAGGGCAAATACAACCGCACTCCTGTCGGCGACATGCTGCCGGTCTATCTCGATCAGCCGTCAGACGGCAAACCGCCGGGCGAATTGCGTCTCACCTTCACGCGCGAAGGCTGGCTGCAACCCTGGGCGCGGTTGCGCGCGAACGAGGCGGACGAGAAGCGCCGCCTGGACGACGTCGCCCCGTTTGGCGTGTTGAACAAGGTGCGTGGCATGAAACCCGGCTCCAGCGTCATCGCCACCGTGTCAGACGACGGCCAGACGCAGCATCCCGCGCTGGCGGTGCAACGCTTCGGCAATGGCCGCGTGGGCGCGGTGATGATTGGTGATCTCTGGCACTGGGGCCTGAAGGACGAAGCCAACCACCGCGATATGGACAAGGCCTGGCGCCAGCTTATGCGCTGGCTCGTGACTGACGTGCCGGGCAAGACCGAGCTGGTGGCCGAACAAAAGCCCGGCGACGCGAACCAAGCCGTGCGTCTGCAGGTGCGCGTGCGCGACAAAAAATTTCAGCCGCTCGACAACGCCACGGTCACGCTGCACGTCCGTCCGGTAGGCCAGTCCGTCACGAACGCCATCCGGCTGACCGCCGAAGCTTCGGCCACCCAGGCCGGCGTTTACGAGGCAACCTACGTTCCGCGCGAAACGGGCGGCTACCACGCCGAAGCGGTCGTCACGGATGCCACTGGCATGGAAGCGGGCCGCGCCGAGGCTGGCTGGACTTCCGATCCGGCCGCCGACGAATTCCGTTCGCTCAAGCCCAACCGCGCGCTGCTCGAAGCCATCGCGAAGAAGACCGGCGGCGAAGTCATCTCGATCAACAAATTGGAGTCGTTTGCCAAGGGACTGCCCAACCGCAAAGCGCCCGTCACGGAAAGCTGGACTTCGCCGTTGTGGCATCAGGCCAGTGTGTTTCTCTTCGCGCTCGCCTGTTTCGTCGCGGAGTGGGGGTTGAGGCGGAGACGAGGACTGGCCTAAACCGAAGCTACTTTGTTTCCTCAGATGTAGTTTTCTGACGGACCTGGACTCCATCCACCACGAGGTTGGTATCGATTGCAGTAATTGCATACCGAACTGCAGCTTGAACATTAGCGGATTTGTCTTTGAGTGATTCCATAAGAGCCGGCAGGGCACTCTTGGCTTTGACTCCGTGATAAGCCAAACCTTGAGCGGCCGAATGACGAACAGCGTCGGAGCTATCTTTAAGAAACTCGACCAGCGCCGATGTCGTGCGAGAGTCCTCAGAGATAAGGCTGAGAAGGCGGACAGATTCAGTGCATGTTTCTTCATCTTTGGATTTTGCCAGCTCGATTAGTCTGGGGATGGCGAGCACGAGATTCGTGTCGCACAGCCCCAACGCACCCCAAGCGAAATAACGAAGAGCCGCATCAGGGTGGGAGAGAGTCTCTGTCAGTGGGAGAACTGAATCTGCCCCAATAAAAGTTAGAGCATATTGATATTCGGAAGCAGCACCCGCACCTGAGTGGTAGTTGGTCATGTTTTGAATCAAAAATGGAACTGCCGCCTTGGCAGCGGGTCCGAGTGCCCAAAGACCGCGGGCCGCAAGGTGCGAACGTCCTCCCAAGAAGAATCGTCGTCCACGATACGCATCATTACCAAAGAACTCCTGAACTCTGTGGTTGTACTTCTGCGTCCATTCCATCTCTCGCTCCGGAAGCATTCGAATCAAGTAAGGGACGGCATTTGTTCCCATCGCACGGATTGCGCCTTCAGCCTCCAAGCGGACTTTCTCATCGGAGTGCCAACACATCCTTTCGAGCCAGTAGCTCAATGGCCGGCCGTCGTGCATGGGTTCATCGGATCGAGTCGCAAAGAAAAGCACAAAGGCTCCCGCAAAGACGGCCACCACCAGCCAACGGACTTTGCTCTTGTTCTTCACTAGTCGCCAGGGAGCAATGGCCAGGCCAAAACACTGGAGCTGAAAGCAGGTGTTGATTGAGGTGTAGTTGTGGGCGCTGTGCGCCGATTCAATCGAGCCACAGGCTCGACGCTACAGAAATTCGTTGCCGAACTGAAATCTCACTGGCCTCCCGTCCGTCGCGTTGTATAGTCTGCGCCGCATGGAAATCTTTGGCAAAATCTTGCGCGCCGCGGTCGATGCCCAGGCGTCCGACCTCCATCTGAAAGTCGCCCACCCTGTCACCCTCCGCATCAACCGCCAGTTGATCACCGTCGATGCGCCGCTGCCGACCGAGGAGTGGCTCGACAAGGTTCTATCTCACATCGTGCCCAAGCATCTCACCGCAAGTTTGGAGAAGGAGCGGGAGGTGGACTTCTCCTATTTCGTCCCGGGCATCGGTCGTTTCCGGACGAACGTCTTCCAGCAGGGCGGCAAGTGGGCGCTGGCCATGCGCCACGTCAAGAGCCAGGTGCCGAACTTTGAAGCCCTCGGGCTGATGCCCGTGCTCAAGGACATCGCCGAGTCGCCGCGCGGCATCGTGCTGCTGGCCGGCACCACCGGCAGCGGCAAGTCCACCACGCTCGCCGCCATGGTCGAGCATGTGAACGAGAATTCCAAACGCCACATCATCACCCTGGAAGACCCCATCGAGTACATGTTCGAGGACAACCAGTCGATCATCGAACAGCGAGAGATCGGCCTCGACACCGCGTCGTTCAACCGCGGCCTCAAGAGCGTGCTGCGCCAGGACCCGGACATCATCATGATCGGCGAGATGCGCGACTCGATCAGCTTCCAGTCCGCCATCAGCGCCGCCGACACCGGCCATCTCGTGCTCTCCACCATTCACACCACCAATGCCGCCACCTCCATCGGACGCATCCTGGACTTTTTCCCGGCGGACGAGCGCGACACCATCCGCCGCCAGTTGTCCTCGACGCTCCGCGCCGTCATCTGCCAGCGCATGGTGCCGACGGTCGAGGGCAAGCTGACACCCGCGCAGGAAATCATGCTCAACACGCCAGTCATCCGGAAAATGATCGAGGAGAACCGGCTGGAGAAATTGGGCGCCGCCATCGAGACCGGCCGTGATGATGGGATGCAGAACTTCAACCAGGCGCTCTACGACCTCGTCAAAGCCGGCAAGGTCACCAAGGAAGCCGCGCTGGAGAAGGCGACCAACGCGCAGGCGCTGGAAATGATGTTCCAAGGTATCTTCCTGACCAGCGGGAGCCGGATTTTGGGATAGAAACTTGCAGTTGATGTCGAGCCTTCATCGGATTTAGAGCAAGAGCGGCATTATGATTAAGATGTTGAGAGGTTTTGTTGCTGGCAATCTTAATCCTGCTCTTGCTCTTAATCTCCACAGCGAACCCGAGTCAGGGACCTGTTGCCCGAATCGAATCGGAGGGACGAGTTCCGCCAGTCCCCATTCTTTCCCGTTGGTTTTCCAAAGGAGATGGGGACTTGCAGAGCTCGTCCCGCCAGCCCGTTCACTGCTCCTGTTACTAGTCGCCCTCGCGCCGTGCTTTGCCTGGCAGTTGGGTGGTGCAGCCGCTGTCCAGGCCGCCGACAATCCACAAGGCGCGATGCCCGGTGCAGATTTATTCGCGCGCGACAACGTGATCCCCATCCGGATCGAAGTGGCTGCCGGCGATCTGGAGGCCCTTCGCAAAGAACCGCGCGAGTTCGTGAGCGCGTCCGTGCAATCCGGCCAGATCACCTACACCAACGTCGCCGTTCATTTGAAAGGCCGGACCGGAAGCTTCCGCAGCCTGGATGAAAAGCCCGCGCTGACCCTCGACTTCGACAAGTTTGCGGCCACCCAGCGGTTCCACGGGCTGAGCCGGATTCACCTGAACAATTCCGTCGAGGATCCCGCCTACCTCAACGAGGCAATCGGCGCGGAACTGTTCCGCGCAGCGGGCGTGCCGGCCGCGCGGGTGGCTCATGCGCGGGTGGAGATCAACGGACGCAAGCTGGGGCTTTATGTTTTGAAGGAAGGATTCACCCGCGAGTTTCTCGCGCTTCACTTCCGCCGGACCGATGGAAATCTTTACGAGAACGATCCGACGGATGACGACCGCGCGCGCATGAAACGCAATTCCGGCTCCGGTCCCGACGATCAGTCCGATTTGCAGGCACTGCTCGCCGCGGCGGCAGAAACCGATCACGCGCGCCGCTGGCAGCGGTTGGGAGAGATGCTCGACTTGGATCGGTTCATGACTTTCATGGCGGTGGAAGTGATGGCCGGCCATCGCGACGGCTATTGCCTGGCGGCGAACAATTACCGGCTCTATTTCGATCCGGGCTCGCAACGTTTCACGTTTATACCGCACGGCATGGATCAGCTGTTTGGGCGGGCGGACTTGCCGCTGCGGCCGAACATGGGCGGCCCGATCGCCAGCGCCGTCATGGAGACGGCAATTGGGCGGCGCCTTTATCTCGAGCGCGCCGCGATGCTGCTCACCAATCTTTTTCGCCCTGGAGTCCTGACAAACCGGCTGGAACAATTGTCCGCGCGGATTGCCCCGGCACTCGAAGGCAACGCCGCGCGCGAACAAGCCGACGCCGCGCGGCAACTGGACGAGCGCATCGCGCGGCGGCTGGCCTATCTCGCGAAGCAATTGCAGGAACCGGAGCTCAAGCCGCTCGCGTTTGCCAACGGCGTCGCCAGGCTGCCCGCCTGGCGCGCGGTGGACGCACCCCAAGGCGGGGCGATGGAACAGGCCAGCGCGCCGGATGGCAAAACCGCGCTGCATATCAAGGCCGGCCCGACAACGTCGGCGTCGTGGCGCGTGAAAGTGTTGCTGGCGGCGGGACGCTACCGGTTCGAGGGCGCGGCGCAGACGGCCGGGGTCAAACCGCTGGCCTTCGGAAGGAACAAAGGCGCGGGGCTCCGCGTGTCCGTCGCCAAGCAGTCCACGCCCCATCAACTCGTGGGGGATTCCTCATGGACAAAATCCGGCATTGAGTTCGTCCTGACGGCGCCCGAAACCGAGGTGGAACTGCTGTGCGAACTGCGGGCCAGCGCGGGCGATGCGTGGTTCGATCTCCAATCGCTTCGCTTGATGCGGTTGCCGTGAGAAACAAGCTGTAGAATGAGTTGTCGCGCCGCGAACCCTTGGCGTATTCTCGGCGCGTCCGCGCTGATGGCGCAGCCGTGACCCCGATATGACATCCAAGTCCCTTGACGTGAAACTGGCGGCGATCAAAGCCGACCGCTCGGCGCGCGCTTTTATCCTGGCCGACGCAAAGGACGCGGACATGGCGTTCGGCGTGCGCGCGCCGGGACCGCGCGGCTTTCTCGCCAAGCGCGGCGCAAGGCCGGCGCAGTTTTCGCCGGAAGTCTGGCAGCGCGAGGAGTTCGGCTACCGCAACCTGCCCGAATTCCTCGACATCATCCGCGAGGTCACGCACCAGGGGCTGATCGACATCATGTTGATGTCCGCCTACGTGAACGAGCAGCTCACGATCAAGGAGGGGCTGTTCAAGAACTCGCACGTCACGCCCGCCGCGCGCGCGAACGACACCACGGACGTCTGGGCGGCACGGCACGGCGCTTACACCCGCGAGCCGAGCCAGCCCTTTCGCAGCGCGAGCATCGATCACATCCAGTGCGGCGAGGTCGAGTGCGATCGCGATGGCGGCGAGTTCCCCGGCGCGAATCTCGGCCTCTACTCGATCACGTTCGTCAACGATCTGGAGCAGGACCGCGAGGCGCTGCTGTGGTACAAAGAATTTCGCGAAGAAGCGGAACGGAAGGGCTTCCGGCATTTTCTCGAGGTCTTCGATCCGAATGTCGATTCTGGAATTCCACCGGAAAAGCTGGGCGAGTTCATCAATGACAACATTCTCCGCACCCTTGCCGGCGTGCCGGAATCGGGACGGCCGGACTTCCTGAAGATCGTTTATCATGGCCCGCAGGCGATGGAGGAGCTGGCGCAGTATGATCCGAATCTCGTCGTCGGCATTCTCGGCGGCGGGGCGGGCACCACTTACGACGCCTTCAAGCTCATCCACGATGCGCAGAAATACGGCGCGCGCGTCGCGCTCTTCGGCCGCAAGATTAACAACGCCGAGCACCAGCTGGCGTTCATCGAGATGCTGCGCCTCGTCACTGACGGCAAGCTCTCGCCCGAGGAAGCCGTCCGTGTTTACCACGGGGTGCTGCAGGGCAAAGGCATCAAGCCGCATCGGCCGCTGGAAGACGACCTCAAACTGACGGATCAGGCCATGAGCTACGACGGCAGGGCGACCAAGCGCTCCACCATCACCATCCAGAACAATCCGGCGGCCGAGGCACGAGGCGAAAGCGGTAATCAGGAAAGTTGGCCCAAGCTGCCGAGTGGCAAACCGGACTTTGACAAAATGACTTCCGCTCAACGCCGCACCTATGATGCCTCGCGCCTGAGACGAATTTACGGTTGAGCCGTCTTCACGGACGCGGCTGGCCTCGACCCGCGTTTTCTGTCGAGGACCGGGGTCTGAAGACCTCGGAAGCATCCATCGCACCCCGAGGCCACTGCAGGGGAGAAGGCCCACGCTTCAATGAAAGTGAGGCTTCCCTTACGCCGGCTCCCACACCGGCGGGCCGGTTGACCACCTGTTTACCCCTTTCCACCCCTGCCCGCTTGCCTGCCCAAATCTGCTTCGATTTAGATTGGAAAACCCACAAAAGAGAGTATGACCATAGATCAACTACAAACCACCAATCCGATGAAAGCCTTATCCATTCTCTTTCTGGCCCTGGCCGTTTCCGGGTTTGCGGACGACTTCGCCGGCAGCCCCAAGACGGGCTTTGATATCCGCGACCTCTGGGGACCGCGTTTCCAGCCGGACCCGCAGTGGATTCCCGGCGTAGGGCATCCGCGTCCGGCACGGAGGCACCTTGATTCGGTTCGTCGTTGGAACGAGATCGCGATCGATGCCAGCGGTTTCGATCACGCGAACGCCCGCGAACAACTCGGACCCGGCCGTGCAAGCCGTGCGATGGCCATCGTTCACATCGCGATGTTCGACACGATAAACGCGGTCATCCGGCAATATGACCGTTATGCGGATTTTCGAGTGCCCTACGGCGCCATCTCCCTTGAAGCTGCCGTCAGTCAGGCGGCGCACGATACCCTGGCGGCGCTCTTCCCATCCCAGGCAGCAACCTTCGACGCGTTACTGGCGGAAGATCTCGACGAGATTCAACGTCCTTACGCCCGGAAGAACGGCAGGATTCTGGGCCAGCGCGCCGCTGCCGCGATCCTGGCGCTCAAAGCCGAGGACGGCTCGGGAATCCCTGAACCCCGCGTCGGCATCGAGCACGTTACCAGTGACCTGCCAGGCCGCTGGCGCCAGGACCCCGTCAGCCAGGTCCCACTGGCCTTGGGCGCGTACTGGGGCAAGTGCATTCCGTTTGTCGTGGAATCATCCAGCCAGTTTCGGATTCCACCTCCTCCCGCCATGAACAGCCTCGCATACGCCGACGCATACAACGAAGTGAAGCGTCTGGGCGGAGACGGAGTGATCACCCCAACGGAGCGCACTCCGGATCAAACGCTCACTGGCATCTTCTGGGCTTACGACGGGACTCCCAGCCTGTGCGCGCCGCCCAGGTTATATAACCAGATTGCGGTTCATATCGCCGACCAGATAGGATCGGATGCGATCGAACTGGCACGGCTTCTGGCGCTCGTAAATATCGCGATGTCCGATGCCACCCTGACCTGCTGGGAGTCGAAGTACTATTATGATGTCTGGCGGCCGGTCACCGGCATCCGCGAGTCCGATCCGGGCACCGGCCCGATGGGCCTCGGCGATGGCAATGACGCGACAGCAGGAGATCCGAATTTCTCGCCGCTGGGCGCGCCGGCCAGCAACCTCAACGGGCCAAACTTCACACCTCCCTTTCCTGCCTACCCTTCGGGCCATGCGAGCATGGGCGGTGCGCTCTTCCAGACTTTGCGCCGATTCTATGGGACCGATCGCGTCCGGTTCACTTTCGTCTCGGATGAACTTAACGGCATCACCAAGGACAATGCCGGCAACGCCCGGCCCCTCATCCCGCGCAGCTTCCAGTCGCTCTCCCAGGCGGAGGAAGAGAACGGGCAGAGCCGCATCTACCTTGGCATTCACTGGTCCTACGACAAGACCGAGGGCATCGCCCTCGGCCGACGCGTGGCGAATCACGTGTTCGACAACGCGTTTGTGCCGGTCAAACGCTGGCAGGGTGGCTACAAGAAGTAGCGCGTTCTCTTTTGTTCGCGCGTGCCTCAGGCTCGTGCGCGGCTTCCCGCTTCGAGATCCATCGGTGGAGCTTTTTGAGGGCCGCTTCCTGGATCTGCCGGACCCGTTCGCGCGTCAGGTCCAGCCGGGCCCCCACGTCGTCCAGGGTCAGTTCTTCCTCGCCGTCCAGTCCGTAGCGAAGCCGCAGCACATACACTTCACGCGCACTCAAGTCATTGAGGAACGCCCGCAGGAGCTCGCGCAGGGTTTCGCCAGCCAGATGTTCGTATGGCGTGCCGGCTTGTTCATCCGGCAAGGTTTCCGCCAGGGAAGTCTCCTGATTCGCACCGGTCGGCGCGTCCAATGACGAGAAGCTAAGGGTCGCCAGGCGCAGCTTGGCGATTCGATCAGGCGGAAGCCCGGCTTCGTGGGCCACTTCCACATCCGTCGGCGCGCGGCCAAGCCACTCGTGGAGGCGGCGCGTGATCCGATCCAATTTAAAAAGCTTGCCATGAATGTGGATGGGGACGCGGACCGTGCGCGATTGGTTGCCCAGGGCACGCCGGATGGACTGCTTGATCCAGAACGACGAGTACACCGAGAGCTTCGCGCCACGCGAAGGATCAAAGCGGTCCACGGCTTTCATCAAGCCCGTGTTGCCCTCGGCGATCAAATCGAGCAGCGGCACCCCCAGATTCTCATAGTCCCGGGCGATCTTCACGACGAGCCGGAGGTTGCCCTTGATCAGCGCCTCGCGCGCGGCGTCGTCGCCGTGCCGCGCACGGCAGGCCAGGCTGGTTTCTTCCTCGGGGGTGAGCAGCGGCAGCGGGCCGATTTCCCGCAAGTACAGATGGAAGGCGTCCCTGCTCTCGGCAAATCGGGGCGAACGGTCGCCATCCGCATCCGCAGAGCGAACGCGAACCGGCTGGCGAGAACGGGGCGCGCTGGAGAGAGTGGCGGTAACCGTCACTTCGCGATGGAGGGTCATGGAGGCATTCATGGGGTGTCTCTCTGGGTTTTGATTTTAAGATTTGCAGTCGGAAGTGGGCGGCTGAGGTGGTTCTCGGACGACAGAATCGAGGAAGCCGGGAACGAGTTCGAACTCGGTCGCCTTATGAAAAAAAGCGTTGGCCCCGAGAGCACGGCTCATCTCCCGGAACGGCCCTTGTTGGTAACTGGTCAGCATGACGACAACGCAGCGCGGCGCCGCCGCCTTGATGCGCCGCAGCACCTCCACGCCGCCCATGCCGGGCAACTGGATATCCAGCACCACGGCATCCGGACGCCAGCGTTGGAACGCCAGGATGGCTTCGACACCATCGCACGCCTCGGCGACCACTCGCAGGCGCGGCGACTCGTCGAGCAGCTCGCACAACCGTGAACGAACAGCATCGGAGTCGTCCACCACGAGAACGGTCAAGGGCGCCTTGTTGGCGAGAGTCATCGCCCCCCTCCTTGGGGCGTTCCGCGTCGAGGCCCGACCAAACTGGCCAGCATCATCGCGGTCGGCCCACGGTTGTCGCGGCGGGCAGCGGGAGAACGCCGCCGGATGGGAAGCGCCCAGTCGCTGGCTTCAAATTTATCCAACGGGATCGACTGTCGGAGTTGCTTTGTTTTCATGGCCTCAATTTGCGGGCGAGGCCGGGAAGTCACCAGATGGTCAAAAGCTGAAGATTGTGTCGGGTGGCGGACGCGGAAGCCTGTCAGGTGTTTTCCCTACACCGGGGAAGCTTTAGAAATCTTTCGTGGCGGCGTCCAGGATCCGGCCCTGCTGCCGCGGGGTTTTGGACTGCGGTGGCAAGTCCGACGCGACACCGCTTTCGCCCCTCGTCCGTTTCAAAGCGCCGTCGCGTCGGACTTGCCGGCGCAGTCCAAGATTTCCGGCCGAAACTCCAATGACCGCCGGCAGGCGCGTGAACTTTCACGCGGCGGACTCAATCCGTCAGCTTGTGCTGATAAGCGTAGCGGGCGAGCTCGACGTTGGTCGCGAGGCCCATCTTTTCCGAGATGCGGGCGCGATAGGTGCCGATTGTTTTTTCGCTCAGCGCCAATTCGGCCGCGACTTCCTTGATGGTGCGACCCTGGGCGATCAGTCGCAGAACCTGCAGCTCGCGGTTGGAAAGGGTCTCGTGGGGCGTGGAAGGAGCGTCGCCCGCGACGCTGGCGGCGAGCTTCTCGGCGAGAGACGCGGTGACATAACGACCGCCGGCTAGCGCTTTGCGGAGTGCGGCAAGCAATTCGTCGGAAGCGCTCTCTTTGGAAACATAGCCGGAGGCGCCGAGCTTGAATGCGCGCACCGCGTAGTCCTCCTCCGGGAAGGCCGTCAACACCACAACCGGCATGGCCGGGCGCAGCCGCTTCAGATCCTCCAGGACCTCAAGCCCGCTGCGGCCGGGCATGTTGATGTCCAGCAGCACGGCATCCCATGCCTGCTTGCGAACGGCCTCGACGGCGTCCCGGGCGTTCGCGGCGTCACCCATCTGGAGCTTGGGGAATTCGTCGGTGAGGATCTGGCGCAGGCCTCGGCGGACAATTTCATGATCATCCGCGATGAGGATTCGTTTCATATCTGGGCCCAAAATCGTGTTTGGTCCGCTCCGAGCGGCAGGCGGAGCGTCACGCGCGTGCCGCGAGTGGCAGCCGGTTCGATCCGCACTTCGCCGCCGAGCACGCCGGCGCGTTCCTGCATGCCGAGCAAACCAAGCGATTTCGGGTGGGCCAGCGCTTGCGGACTGATGCCATTGCCATTGTCCTCCACGCGCAGCACGATCTGATCGCCCTCGGCGAGGAAGTCGCAGCGCACTTCCTTCGCCTCAGCGTGGCGCGCGACGTTGGTGAGCGCTTCCTGGAAGATGCGGAAGATCGCGGTGGCGGCATCCAGCGACAAGTCCGGTGGACGTTCGGGAACCGCGACGCGGCAAAGGATGCCGGTGCGTTGCTGGAAACGAGCGGCTTCGTATTGGAGCGCGGCGGCCAAACCGAGATTGTCGAGCGTGCCGGGCCGCAGTTCGGAGGAAATCTTCTGGACAGCCGCGATGGTCGTGTCGGCCAAACCGCCGGCCTCGACGAGCTTGTCGAGAATGGGGTTGAGCGCCGGATTGTTCTCGCCCGAAGCGAGCCGCTTCTCCATCCAGCGCAAATCCATCTTCAGCGCGGTGAGCAGCTGGCCAAGCTCATCGTGGATTTCGCGCGCGATGCGCGTGCGCTCCTCCTCGCGCAACGATTCGAGCCGGGCCGACAGCGCGCGAAGCTGGCGGCGGGAGCGTTCGAGCCGCTGCTCGGCGTCCTTGCGCCGGGTGATGTCCGTCATGCCCCCCACCATCCGCACCGCGCGGCCGTCGGCGTCGCGGAGGATAAAGCCGCGATCCTGCACGAAGGCGTAGCGGCTGTCGCGGCAGCGGAAACGGTAGTCCTCCGCCCAGTGGGCGGACGTGCCGTCGATGGCTGCGTGAAAGGTGGCCGCGACGCGCTCACGATCGTCGGGATGAAGCCGCTCGGTCCAGAAGTCCAGGGTCGTTCCGGCCTCGGCTTTCGAATAGCCGAAGAGCTTTTCCATCCCATCACTCCACCAGAGTTGGCTGGCTTTGACGTCCAGGTCCCAGATCGCGTCCGTGGCGGCGCGGGCCGCCAGCTCGAAACGTTCCTGCTCCAACCGGGTGGCATCTTCCGCGCGGCGGCGGTGATGAAAACTGCGACGCAAGATCAGGTAGTAGAGAAAGCCGGTGGTCGCGACGAAGTTCAATCCCTTCAGCGTCTGGATGGAAACGGACGGTCGCGGCTCGCCCATCAACCTGCCTACCAGCGTGTCCGTGCCGATCACCCATGCTGCGCCGAACAACATGTAGAGGATGGTGATGACCACCTCGGCGAGCGGGAACGCGCGGGACGCCGGTGGGGGCGCGCCGTTCGTCGGGGCCTGTGAGGAGGACATTGGCGAAGCTCGGTAGTTTTGTTTCATGCTAATCTCCCGCTCTTCGCTGACAACACGCAACTGCAAAAGGCGATGCATTTGCTTCCCAACCCGCGGGCCCTCGCCTAAGCTTGATCCATGACCACGCGAACCACTGCCGCTGCCGGCCTTGTTGCCGTCGTCCTCCTCCTCACCCTCGCGATCGACGTTCCCGCCGAGGCTCCACGCGCCCTGCCAGCCGGCGCGCGGCCGAACGATGCCCGGCTGAAACCGCTCAAGGATCTCGATGGCTACTTCCCCTTCACGCCGCCGGCCTCGCAGGCCGACTGGGAGAAGCGCGCGGAACGGGTGCGCCGCCAGATTCTCGTCGCGGAGGGATTGTGGCCGATGCCGACCAAGACGCCGCTGAATGCCGTCATTCACGGAAAGATTGACCGCGGTGAATACACCGTGGAGAAGGTTTACTTCGAGAGCGCGCCGGGTTTCTTCGTCACGGGCAATCTCTATCGGCCCGCGAAGATCAATGGCAAGGCGCCGGGCGTGCTGTTCGCCCACGGGCATTGGAAGGACGCGCGCCTCTCCGAATCCGGCGACGCGGAGTTGCTGAACGAGATCGCCACGGGCCAGGAGCGTTTCGAGGAAGGCGGACGCAGCCGGTTCCAGTCGATGTGCGTCCAGCTTGCGCGCATGGGCTGCGTCGTCTGGCAGTGGGACATGTTAAGCGACTCGGATTCGAAACAGTTCACGCCACAACTTGTGCACGGCTTCGCCAAGCAACGGCCGGAGATGAACACCACGGAGAACTGGGGCCTCTACAGCCCGCAAGCCGAGGCGCATTTGCAGAGCATCATGGGCCTGCAAACTCTCAACGCGATCCGTTCGCTTGATTTTCTCCTGAGCCTGCCTGAGGTGGACCCCGACCGCATCGCCATGACCGGCGCCAGCGGCGGCGGCACGCAGACGTTCATTCTCAGCGCGATTGATCCGCGTGTGAAGCTCTCTTTCCCCGCCGTGATGGTGAGCACCGCGATGCAGGGCGGCTGCACTTGCGAGAATGCCTGCCTGCTCCGCGTGAACACCGGCAATGTCGAGTTCGCGGGCCTCTTCGCGCCCAAGCCGCTCGGCATGACCACCGCGAACGATTGGACGAAGGAGATGTCCACCAAAGGATTCCCCGAGCTGAAGGAACTCTACAAATTCCTCGGCGCCCCGAACAACGTGATGCTCCATCGCGGCGAACATTTCCCGCACAATTACAACGCCGTCTCGCGCTCAGCCTTCTATGGCTGGGTGAACAAGCATTTCAAACTCGGCTTCAAGGAGCCGGTCGTCGAACGCGATTACCAACGGCTGTCGAAGGAGCAATTGACAGTTTGGGGCGCGCGGCATCCGGCGCCGAAAGAGACTGGCGAGGAGTTCGAGCGCAAGCTGCTCCGCTGGCTGCATGAGGACGCGCAGAAGCAACTGGCCGAAGCCGCGAAGTCGCCGGAGCGTTTCCGTGAAGTGGTGGGCGGCGCGATGGAAGTCGTCATAGGCCGGACCTTTGCCGAAGCGGGCGAGGTGGAATGGGAGATGACGCAGAAGACCGATCGTGGTTCGTGGTTCGAGATGAGCGGTCTGCTGCGGAACAAGATTTACGGCGAGGAACTGCCGGCCGTCTTTTGCTACCCGAAACAATGGAACGGCACGACGACCCTGTGGTTGAGCAAAGACGGTAAAGCCTTGCTGTATGGCACGGATGGCTCGCTCAAAGCGGACGTAAAGAAACTCCTCGATGCGGGAGCAACGGTCGTGGGCGTTGACCTGTTGTATCAGGGCGAGTTCCTCGCCGACGGCCAGCCATTGACGAAAACGCCCCGGGTAAAGAACCCCCGTGAAGCCGCCCCCTACACGTTTTGCTACAATCACGCGGTCTTCGCGCAGCGCGTCCATGACGTGCTAACGGCAGTGAAGTTCATCAAGGCTTACGAGCGTCCGAGCAAACGGATCCAATTGGCTTGTTTCGATGAAGCCGCTCCGGTCGCCGCAGCGGCTGCCGCAATGTGCGGCGACACGATTGACGCAGTGGCCATCGATACTGGCGGATTCCGCTTTGGCAAGGTGCTCGACATCCACGACCCGAATTTCCTGCCCGGCGGCGCCAAGTACGCGGATCGACCCGGGGTGTTGAAAACGGGCCCGGCGTCCATCGATTCCCTGCTCAAGTCTGCGAATTAAGCCGGCGGTCTCCCATGGATTCAAAGCGTTCAGGGAGGAGATCTGGGAATTCGCGAACCGCTTTTAAATCCCTGGGGGAATCTCCTTCCGGATGCTTCCACGCAGTCTTCTGTCTGCATTGGGCCAGGGAGCGCGCACCAGCTTTTTGGACTGCGCCGGCAAGTCCGACGCGACGGCGCTTTGGAACAGACGCGCGCGGGAGAAAGCGGTGTCGCGTCGGACTTGCCACCGCAGTCCAAAGCCTCGCGCCTGAGGGACGGCTCTTGGAAAGTCTCCAATCTGCTTCAACGAAGAGCCTCGTGACCTCGGCTGCTGCGAAGTCTTGAAAGACGCTCAACGGAGGAAGATCTTTTGAAGCATCGCGGTCGCCGCATCGAGGTCTGGCAATACTGCCTCCCAGTTGGGTTTGAGCGTGGCGGTCCGCACGTCCGCAGCCCGGGCGCCTTCGATCGCGCCGCCTTGCACCAACTGTTCGGTCACAGCGTCAGTTTGCAGGTAATCGAACAAGCGTTGTGCCGCCACGGGATGCGGCGCATGGCGGACGACGGCGACCGTGTTGGGAATCAGCAAGGTTTCACCGGAGATGGGAAGCGCCTTCACTTTGGCCCCTTCTCGAATCTCGGCGGCGATGTCATCGGAGTCGGTGAGGCCGATAACTGCCTCGCCGCGCACGACGAATTTCACGGCGACCGAATTGCCATCGACGAGAAAGGGTTTGTTCGCCGCCAGCGCGCGGCACCAGGCCAGCCAGTTGGATTCACCCCAATGCTGTCGCAGCGCCAGGAAGTGCGTGGCGGTCGTGCCGAAGAGCGGGTAGGCTAGCGCGACTTTGCCGCGATAGATGGAATTGGTAAGTTCGATCAGGGAATCTGGAACGGCGGCGCCGTCGAATGAAGCGGGCACCACCATGCGACGACTGCGATAACCGAACGCCGCCCAACCGTTCGTTTCGCGAAAGATGTTCCGTGAAGCAAGCTGGCGGGTGCGCAGTTCCTCGTTGCCCCAGTAGACATCGCATTGCGGATGGCCGCGCTCAGCGAGAAGCCGGTTCGCGATGGCCACGGTCTTCGTCGCCTCGCTGTCATAGACGGCGCGGACGTTGATGCCGGTCTGCTTCTCGAAGTCCTTCAGGATCGGCTCGGCATAGACCTGATCCTGGGCGGCGTAAACGATGACGGAATTCGTGGGGCTATTGCCGCCAAAGGGTATTTTGAACAGCAGCCAGCCTCCGAACGCTAAAACTGGGATCGACCAAAGAAACCAGATTCGCCAGTTCATTTCCGATCGAGCCAAAGCATCCTTCTGCCAATTGCTCTGCGGTTCTCGTTCAGGCAATCCTGAATTCATTCCGTCCGCTCCAGAATCATCCGCTTCCGCGAGTAATCGAAGATGACTTTGAAGTCGCGCAACAACTCCCAGCCGATGTGACCGGCAAGCGGCGGGTCCGCCGGCGAACCTTCAAGGAAGAAGTCTGCCGAAGGCTTTTGGATGACAAGCCTGCCGAGTTGCAATTGGGGCAGCTGGCCGTGGCGCGTGCGCGTGCTGCCGCCCACCCCGCTCGCGGTTCGGGCGAAACTGTTCGTGGGCACGAGCTGATGGGCATCGACGAAATGTTTGCCGAGACACAAGGCGCCGTCGCAACCCGTATCGAGTTCCAGTGGGGCTTTGACTTCCGATTGGTCCGACAGCCGGATCGAAGCCTCGACGATGGGCGTGGTTTGTTTGAAGGTGAGCGGCAGGATTTCTCCTGCGCCCGGGTAAACGTAACCAGCCGGTTCGTGCAAAGTGACGGTCTTTCGGTGCGAATCGATCTCGACCACAAACCTTCGGAAGAAACCGGAGCCGAGCACGCCATCGCGGCGGCGGGAGCGGCCCGAATTTTCGGCGGGAAACGCGGCAATGCGGCGAGGCTTCCAGGTAACGCCGGAGAAATCAAACGCCGGCCCCTCGAAAATCCCAGCGGGTTCCTCGCCAGCAATGCCCACAATGGTAATGCGCCCAATGCGTCTCAGCGCGGAAGCCTGAACAAAATCCGGATGAAGCATCGTCAGGTCGTAACCGGTGTCGAGCAGGAGGGAGAGTGTGTTGGTTCCATTCAAGCGCGCCGGCACCATCACGTGTCCGCGCCGCGATTGGTAGGTCAGGACAACCGGGTTGGTCGCGCCCGACGCTTCCGCGGCCTGCGCCGTGGATCCCAGGGAAAACGCGGCGCAGAGCAGCCAGCCAAAATAATAAACAGTGGCGAGGGATTTTTGCATATCCGCAGCCGCGTCCAGGCGCGACCACCATGACCAGGCGCAGTCATCACCTTGACTCAGACGATAAAAAGACCACAACGGCGGACTCCGATCCGCAGCGGCAAAACTGACCCTCGAACCCGCTACGACGACCCGGCTACGGCGCCTTCGGCTCGGTAACCCATTCGAAGTTGAGCTTCACCTCATCGCCGGTCTTGATGAGGCTGAGGCCGGCGATTTCGGGCGCGGGAGGCTTGATGCCGAAATCGGTCATTTTGACCGCCGCGGCCCCTTTGACTTTCAACCTGGTGTTTTCGACACGCTCGATCGTGACGAGCATGGAATTGGTTTTGGTGACGCCGGCGATGGTGAGCGCGCCTTTGGCGTCGAACTGTCCGGCGGCACCGGCTTTGGGCGCCAGTTCGAGCACGCGATACTCAATCATCTTGTACTGCTCGAACTTCATGTGCTCCTGCATGACCGCGTCCATGCGTTTGCCGCCGCTGCTCTTGAGGGTGCGCACCGGGATTTTGACCTCGACCTTGGGCTTGACGGCGGAGGGCGCGGACTTGCCGGAGGCGTCGGGAAATGTGGCTTCGAGTTCCATGAAGCCACCGATGACATCCGTGTCGGCATGCCAGTCGTGGATGGTGGAAGTGCCGTCCATGCGCAGCTTGCTGCTATTAGGCACGGGCATATAACGGACCGTGTCAGCTGCGGAGAGGAAACCAGTGGCGACCAGGGCGGCGGCTAAAAATGCTGTGAACAGCTTGAGTCGTGATGTGAACATGGCAGCATTGCAAACGAGCGGCGGGGGCGCGTCAAGGTCGAAACCCGTTTGGCGGGCTCAAATTCGCGCGGCTTTCAAATCCATCTTTACAGGTTCGAGCGCCCTGTGTAACTCTCGCGCCGCTATGACACAGAAATGGATTGGTCTATGTCTCCTGCTGACGGGACTTTTGATCGCCGGTTGCGCCACCACGACCGTGACCAACCTCACGGCCACCACCCAGATGCGGAACGCGAACAATCTCTACCTCATCGAGTACCAGTGGGATACCACGCAACAGACCATCAAGGCCGATACCGTTCAACCTTATGTGCTCGTAGGCTTTGACACTTATGAAATGCGGCCCACCCTCAAAATGACCAATCGCTGGGAAGCGCTCGTTCCCATCAGTCCGGACAAGAAAGTGATTACTTACCGGTTTAAAGTGGACTACGAATACGGGCGCTTCGGCAAGCCCGGCAAGGCGAGCAAACATTCGCCGGAATACAAGCTCTACATCAAGTGACGTGACAGGGCGGCGCGCATGGCCGCCAGGGGAGCCGAGCACTTCCATGGAAAAATTCAGCGCTTAAAACGGAGTTCCGACTCGCGTTGAATTTGTAAGCTTGTGTCTGGCCTCCTGCTTCGGGTTTCATCAGGGCCATTCACCCGGAATAACCGGCGCTCACCGTGGATATCTCATGCCGCACCTCCTGAAATGGCTCTGCCGGGCTGTGGCCCTGTGGCCCTTGCTCGCGCCCGCCCAGACCCAGAAGTTCGCCTCTCACTTCCCCTTTGATGCCACCAACGTGCCCGCGTCGGTGAAGGCCATCGCCGACGGAAGACCCTGGCTCGACAAGGAACGCGGGCCAGTCGATGGGTTGATGGTATTCGCTCAGGAAAAATCCGGGGCGGTGTGGCTCGGTGGAGACCAGGGCGCCGCGCGTTTCGACCGCAAGGCCGGCCATCCCTGGGACCGCTGGCAGTATTTCCACGGGCGCCGCTGGTTGCTCGACAACTCCGTCCAGAACATCAAGGCGATCGAATCCACGGGCGCGGTGCGTCAAGTCTGGATTCGCACCAAGACCGGCATCACATTGCTCGAATGGCGCCCGATGACGCTCGAGCAAAAGGCCAAATACTTTGATGAACGAATCGAGGCTCGCCACGTCCGTCACGGCATGGTGGCGGACTCGCGCTTGCGAGTGCCCGGAGATGTCACGTCCAGCGTCACCAGCGACAACGACAATGATGGCTTGTGGACGGCCATCCACCTCGGCGCCCAGGCGTATCGTTACGCGGCCACCCGCGACCCGGATGCCCGCGCGAATGCCCAGCGTTCGGCGAGGCTGTTGATGCGGCTGGAGGAGATCACGGGACACCCGGGCTTTCCGGCGCGCTCGTTCGTTTCGACCAACGAGCCGAGGCCGCAGGGCGGGGAATGGCATCCCACCGCGGACGGCCGGTGGCTTTGGAAGGGCGACACCAGTTCGGACGAGCTCGTCGGCCATTACTACGGCTATGCGCTGTTCTTCGATCTGGTGGCGGACCCAGCGGAGAAGGAGCAAGTCCGCGCGGTGGTTTCGCGGATGACCGATCATCTCATCGCCCACGACTACGACCTCATCGATCTGGATGGCAAACCGACGCGCTGGGGGCAATGGTCGGAGCGCTATTTCCAGACGGAGGAAGGCAAATACGAGGCAGCCCTGCGCTCGTTGGAGCTGCTGGCGTTTCTCAAGACGGCTCATCACATCACCGGCCACCCCAAGTATGCCGAGGCGTACCAGGATCGTATCCGGCGCGGGTACGGCGAGCACATGCGCCAGTACCGGCGCTGGCCGGGCGGCGGTGAGATCAATTTTTCCGACGACGAACTGGCTTATCTGTCCTACGACCCGCTGCTGCGCTACGAGCAGGACAAGAAACTGCGCCGTCTCTACCTCGACGGGCTGAGCTTCACCTGGAAACAAATTCGGCCTGACTACAACCCGCTTTGGAACTACATCTCCGTGGCCGGTGGCGCAGGCCGGATGTGGCGGACCATCCGCGATGAGTCGCATCGAGCCCTCGAACGCATCCCGATGGACATGATCGAATGGAGCGTGCAGAATTCGCACCGCACCGACCTGAAATTGCGCGGAGAGAAGGATCGTTTCAACCGGACACAGTTGATCCAGGTTCTGCCCCCGGACGAACGGCCGGTCGCCAAATGGAACAGCAATCCCTACCGGCCCGACGGCGGCAATGGAGGCGCGGGCGAAGATGACGGCGCGTATTTTCTCCTCCCCTATTGGATGGGCCGGTTCCACGGCTGGGTGGAGTGAAGCCACTTCCCGGTAAAGCCCGGTGGATTCCTTGAAGGCGGCCCTCCCTCTGAACCGGAGTGCGCCCGTCCCCGGGCGCACTCCGGTTCAGAGGTTCAAAGCGCGAAGTTTTTCCTACGGCGAAATCTCTCCCATTTCATCGAGGTGAGGAAAAGGCCGATCACTTGATCAACTGCAAGATGTACTGCGAAGGAAGACAGTGCTTGAACACCATCTGCAAATCCCGGCTGCGTTTGGGATCGTAGTAAAGGGACTGTGTGTTGTTAACAATGCCCACCACGCCCCCGCGTTCGTTGAACACCGGCGCGCCGCTCGACCCAGCGCCGAAGTCCGCCGTGATCGCCATCATCGTGACTTCGCCAGCCCGTTTCTCCAAGGGAACACTCACGTAACGCGACACAATTCCCTCGCTGAACGTAAAGAAATGATCGTCCGGATGGCTGATCACCCGAATCGACGCGCCCACCGGAGCCTCGCCATCCACCGGCAACGCCGTGAAGCCGGAGCCGGCCAGGCGCAGAATGGCCACGTCCGTGTTCGGATTGGCCGCGAGCACTTCCTTGACGGCCACCACCCGTCCATCGCCCGTCATGGCGATCAGCGTCTGGCTCTCGGGCACGTTGACGACGTGATAGCAGGTCGCGCACACCCCCGATTCTGTCAGCATAAAACCGCTGGAAGCGCCGACGTGCCAACGCGGACATTTCTTGCACTTGAACAGGTCTCCGATGACGAGAACTCCGGCCCGCGCGCGCGCGACGAGCTCGGCGGCCGACAGCTTGTTGGGAGCAGACCGGGGCAATTGAACTGAACAGGAACGGCGGTTCAACTGGACGAGCAAATCCTTCATCTTCGCCGTCTGCCCTGACTGGATCAGCCTTTCGGCTTCCGCGTCCAGCAGTTCCTCGATCCGCTCATCGCTGATTTCGCCGGGGACATTGAGACGCTGGGCGGGCGGAGCAGGGACGGGTTTTGGGCCAGGCTTCTTTTGGGCGAGCAGCGTGTTGCCGCCCGTCAGCGTGATAGCAGCGATCGCCAGCGCGCTGCGAAGTTGGTTTGTCCTCAAGTCAACGCTCCCTCTTCAGCCAAGCTTTTGCCTGAGCGCCTTGGCTACTTCGATAAACGCCTGGCCCGGCGGCTCCTTTGGCGACGTCACCACCACCGGCTGGCCCTGGTCGCCGCCGATGCGGATCTCGGTGTAGATCGGAATCTCCCCCAGGAACGCCGTCTTCTGCCGCTCCGCCTCGGCGCGTCCGCCGCCGTGGCCGAAAATCTCGACCCGCTCGCCATTCGGCGTGGTGAAGTAGCTCATGTTCTCGATGATGCCGAGGATCGGCACGTTCACTTTCTGGAACATGGCGATGCCCTTGCGCACGACGCCGAGTGACGCTTCCTGTGGCGTCGTCACGATGATGCCGCCATCCAGCGGCACGGTCTGGCAAAGCGAGAGCTGCGCGTCGCCCGTGCCCGGCGGCAAATCGACCAGCAGATAGTCGAGCTGGCCCCACTCCACCGCCTGGAAAAACTGTTGAATGGTTTTGGTAATCATCGGCCCGCGCCAGATGACCGGCTGATCGCCATCCAGCAGGAAGCCCATGCTCATCAGTTTCACGCCGTGATTCGACGGCGGAACCATTTTCTCCTCAGGCGAAATCGTGGGGCGCTGCTTGATGCCCATCATCAGGGGAATGCTCGGTCCGTAAATGTCACAATCGAGCAGGCCGACTTTTGCGCCCAGATGCTTGAGCGCGCAAGCGAGGTTCACCGAACAGGTAGATTTGCCGACGCCGCCCTTGCCGCTGGCCACCGCAATGATGCGCGCCAGGCCCGGCACGCGGTTCTGGCCCGCGAACGCGTTCTGACCCGTCCCTGAAGCCTGCTGGCCCGCCGGCATCTTCACCTCCACGTGGACCATCTTCACCTCGGGCAGCGCGCGTATGGCCTGTTCGCAACTCTGCTTGAGTTGCGCGGCGACGTCGGTGTTCGCCGAGGTGAGTTCCAATGTGAAACTGACCGCGCCGTTGTTCGCGGCAACGTTCTTGACGATGCCGAACGAGACGATGTCCCGCGAGTAGCCCGGGTACTTCACCGATTTGAGGGCATTGATGATGGTGTCCTGGTTCAACATGAAATCATTTTGGCTGTCTGGCTCTTACGACTTCGCTCTGGCGGGCGACTGAGCCGGCGGCTGCGCGACAATCAACGAATCCGCCCCACCCCGCCGAAACTCGTCCCACGACGGGGACATGCCCCGCAGTTTGTTCACGACCTGCGGCAGCGTTTCAAGCACGTAGTCGATCTCAGCGTCGGTATTATCCTTGCCGAGCGTGAGGAGAATCGCGGCTTGGCCCAGGGCGTGGTCAAGGCCGATGGCGCTCAAAACATGCGAAACCTTGAGGGACTTGCTTACACAACTGGTTCCGCTCGCCACCGCAATCCCGCGCGCGTCGAGCATCAGCAGCAAGCCTTCGCCTTCGACGAACTCGACGCTGATGTTCAAGTTCGTGCCGAGACGATGCGGGCCAGGTTCAGGGCCGTTGAGTTTGAGGTAAGGCACCTTGGCTTTAAGCCCTTCCCAAAGCCGTTTCTGCAATTCAGCAACGTGTGTCGCGCGCCTGGACAAATCGCGTGCCGCAATTTCCGCCGCCACACCGGCGCCCACGATGGCGGGGATGTTCTCCGTGCCCGCCCGGCGGCCGCCTTCTTGCGCCCCGCCGTGAAGGATTCCGTCCAGCCGCGCCCGTCGATTTCGGTAAAGCACGCCCACGCCTTTCGGCCCATAAAATTTGTGGGGAGAAAAGGACAGAAGCGTCGCGCCCAGCTCCTGAACGTCGATGGGCAGCCAGCCTGCGCTGGCTTCGGCATCGACGTAGTAAGCAATGCCGCGCTCGCTCGCAATTTCGCTGATGGCCCGCACCGGCTCGATGGTGCCGAGGTCGTGGTTCGCATGATGCACGGCGACGAGAATCGTCTTGTCCGTCAACGCGGCGCGCACGTCGTCGGGATTCACGAACCCCTCCGAGTCCACCTTGACCTTCGTGGATTTGAACCCTTGCGTCTCCAGGAACGCCACCGAGGCGAGCGCCGATGGATGTTCGGTGGCGCTGACCACGATGTGATTCCCCCGCCGTTGGTTCGCATAAGCCACACCTTTGACCGCGAGGTTGGCCGACTCGGTTCCGTCCGAAGTGAAGAGGATGTCTTCCGGCGATTCCGCACCGATGAACGCCGCGGTCTGCTCCCGGGCCCTCGCCAGGGCATCGCGAACGCGCAACCCATGTTGATGCAGCGAGGACGCATTGCCGAACGCCTCCGTGAAAAAAGGACGCATGGCCTCGAATGCTTCCGGCAGCAGCGGCGTGGCGGCTTGATGGTCGAGATAGACGGACGGCATTGAGGGGAGGGTAGGGCGTAAAACGTGAAACGTAAATGCGAGGAAAGGTGGTCGTGGTCGTGGCCGTGCGGCGACGTTTACGTTTTACGCGTTACGTTTTGTTTCTTCAAATAATCCTCCACCGCCGCCTTCACAGCTTCCTCAGCGAGCACGGGGCAATGGCTTTTGGCCGCCGGCAACCCTCCCAGTGCGGCGGAGACTTCCTCGTTGGAAAACTTCAGCGCCTCTTCCACGGTGCGCCCCTTGACCAACTCCGTCGTCACGCTCGACGCCGCAATGGCCGTCCCGCAGCCGAACGTCCGGAAGCGGGCCTCGGCAATCCTGCCCTCGCGCACCTTGATGCTCATGCGCATTACATCGCCACAAGACACCGCGCCTACTTCCCCCACGCCATCAGCGTCCGGCAGGTCGCCGACGTTGCGCGGGTTCAGGAAATGGTCCATCACGAGCCGGCTTTGCGGTGCGTTCGCTTCATTCATTCAGTGTTCGCGATTATAGGAGTCGCGGGTGAACGGTCAACGCTGGTGACCCGCGCGCGGGACGGGGGAGCGCCTTCCGGGGCCTGCTGCCCAAATCGAATTGGAGGGACGAGTTCCACGAGTTCCACGAGTCCCCATTCTTTCCTGTTGCCCTTTCGAAGAAAATGGAGACTCGCAGAGCTCGTCTCTCCACTCACGGCGTTTTTGCTATCGAGTGGACCAGAAGAGCAGTCGCCACAGCCTCTCCGACGACGCCAGACACGGCACAAGCCATTGGCGTGTCGCGGCGCGGAACAGGATCGAATGCAACCATCCGGCGTGTCGAAGTCGCGAGTCAAACTGGTCATGGCATGCGCGCATCACCCTTCGGGACGCGGTCTCCCAGGACAATCGGTTTTCGGCAAAGTCCACCACGGGACTCAAGGCCAGACTCGCCGATTCCAGGGCCATCGACATGCCGTTGCCCGTCACCGGAGGAATCATCGCCAAGGCATCGCCGATGCAAATGTCTCCGGAGGGGGTCTCGATCCGGTCGCGAAAAGGCAGGCCCCCAACCGAGCAGAACGAATTCTCATCCCACTCGGCTTGCTGCAACCGGTCGGCCAGCGCACTGGAAGATTCAGCGCAAAATCTGCCAGCCACGTCCCGCGGCAGCGGCGCCTCCGCAGCATTCCTGCAAAACAGACCGGAGACGTTCACCTCTCCACCCGGCAACCGGCAGAGTCCCACATAGCTGCTCCCGGCGAAGTGCATCTCCAGGTCGGCGCCCAGTTCGACCTTGCGCGCATGGGCCTTGAGTCCATACCAGCGCGAACCGGTTCCGTTGATCTGCGCGCGCCTGCCGGTGGCCCGGACAATTCCTTCACCAGAGCCAACCGGCGCCCATCGGGTGTCACATCGCAGTTCCCCGCCAAGCCGGCGAAAATGATCCGCCATCAGCGCATCCAGGACGTGACGCGAGAGACACAGAGCCGGCTCTGGCAGAGCCCTCGGCGGCAAGGCACGATCCCCGATGAAGAATTGAGCTGTCCGGGCGCTGGTTGCACCGGCCCGGTCGATGGCCTCGCGCAATCCCAGCGCGTTCAAAACGCCCAGGCCTCTTCCGCTGAGGAACTCACCACACACCCGATGGCGCGGATAGCGGCCGGCCTCGTAGAGGAGCACCGGCACGCCGCGCTGGCGCAAGCCGATGCCCAGCGCCAGCCCGGCGAGACCGCCGCCAACAATGGTGACCGATCTTTGCGCGACCGAAGGATTCGTCATCGAAACGTTCACGGCACGGCAGCCCTTCGCGCAACGAAGAGGTGGCTGAAGATACCGGCGGGCCGTTCTTCAAGAATCCATTCGCGGTGCTCCGGCCAGAGCCCCGCCAGTTCGCGGCCCGTAAAACCGGCGCGCACACTCACCACCGCATCGTGCCGGGTCACCTCATTGCAACCAATCAATCCCAGGAGCCGGCTGGCGGCCAGGCCCCTCACGGAGCGACGCGGCTCGCAGGCGATGAAGACCCGGGATCGCGATGCGGCAAGGCGCAGCAGCTCTTGGAGAGGCTCTTCTTCGAAGTGATGCAGGAACAAGTTGGCCACGATCACCTCCACCGCCCGGGCGCCGGCGAGCCAGTCGAACACATCTGCCCGGATGACACTGAGCGCGCAGCCCAGCTTCGCGAATTCAGCATGAGCACAACCGTTTGCGAAAGCGCCCCGATCGACCAGCGTTACCTCTCCAAGTTGAACGGCCGACGACAGCCGTCGCGCCAGGCTCAACGCGAACGAGCCGTCACCAGCGCCCAATTCGACCAGATGACGCATTTCACCGGTGGCCTTCACTCGCCGGAGGGAAGCGGCCACCAATGAGGCGTTCCCCATGAGTGCATTGATGCGTCGCAGGTCCCGCCGCGAACGACTTGCGCGCAAATCCGAGGCCGGGAGTTCGTCGAGCCATTCTGGTTCAACCACGCGCTCCATGCGTTCACTCCACCTCCAGCAGCGCCCCATGACAGCTGAAACCCGCGCCGAACGACGACATCCACCACCGTCCGCCGGTTGCATTTCCGCGCAGCGCCCGCTCGAGCACGTGATAGACAAACGGGCTGCTGATGTTGCCGATGTCCCGCAACACCGCCGCGCTCCAATCCAGCTCTCCCGCGCTCAAACCGAATTGGCGACGCAACGCGATCAACACATCGCGTCCGCCGGCGTGAAAGATCCAGCTGGCAATCTCCTTCCGTTTCACCTGGCCCGCCCTCGCGACATTACGAAATACGGTTTCAGCGTGCCGGGCGGCCAGTTGAGGCACCTCCGGGGTCAGGATGTTTCTCAACAGCCCGTGCCGTTGCTGGAATCGCAATTGGTCCCGGTTGCTGGGATCAAGCAGCGTCCCCGCCTGCTTCCATTCCACCTGGCGAACCTGGGAGGATGGCTCGGCCGAAAGGACGGCCGCGCCTGCGCCGTCGCCGAACAGGCATGCGCTGATGAGCACGCCTGGATCATCATCGAGATAAACCGCGGCACTGCAGACCTCGACACAAATGGACAGGACCCGCCGGCATTGACCGGACGAAATAAGCGCCTCGCCGGCCCTCATGTTCGGGAGGGCGGCACCGCAGCCGTGCCCGACCAGATCCAGCGCAATGGCTTCCGGAGGCAGCCCCAGTCTCTCGCCGACATAGCTCGTGAGGCCGGGACAAAGATAGCCAGTGCACGTGCTGATGATGACCCCGTCCATTTGCGCCGCTCCCACTCCGCCCTGACGTAAAGCCTTGGCAGCGGCCTCGACGGCGAGGGCCGGGGCATGTTCGGTGAAGCGCGCGGCCATTGCGTCGGGCGTGACCGTGAAAGCCTCCCTCACCGATTCAATGGCAAAGTGACGCGCCTCGATGCCGCTGTTGCCGAGGAGAACTTTCTTGAGCAGCCCGCGTGACCTTGGCGCAAGCCGTTGAACATGGTCCCATGCCTCCAGGGAACGCCAGATTTCCGTTTGGGTATAGCGCCGTGAGGGCACAGCTGTGCCAAGCCCAGTGATGAACATAGGCACATGTTAGCGCGATGAAGGCGGACGGCAAGCGAGGGGTGGCCCCTGGTTTCATTTGCCGAAACCGGCGCAAAACCGCGAGGAACGGGTGAGCCCGGAAGCTGCGAGGCGGCGCCCTCGTGTTCACCTCGACGGAATCATTCAAAGAGCCTTTACCCCTTTCATCGCCCTGCCTACCTTCACCCTTGCGATGCCGGACATTGTCCTGACCACGCTCAACGCGAAGTACATCCACGCCGCCTTTGGCCTGCGCTACCTGATGGCCAACCTCGGCGAGTTAAAGCCCAGCGCCGCCATCGTGGAGTTCGACATTAATCAACGCCCGCTCGACATCGCGGAAATGCTCCTGGCGCGCGAGCCAAAGATTCTGGGGTTCGGCGTGTATATCTGGAACGTCACCGAAACCACCGAAGTTATTGCCGCGATTAAGCGCGTCCGTCCGGAAATCATCATCATCCTGGGCGGCCCTGAGGTCAGCTACGAGACGGAGCAACAGGCCATCGTCGCGCTGGCCGATTATGTCATCACCGGCGAAGCCGACTTGAAGTTCGCCGAAATTTGCCGGCAGCTTCTTACGGGAGAAAAACCCGCCACCCGGATCATCCCGGCGCCGCTGCCTGAATTCAGCAGCCTCGAGCTGCCTTACGATCTCTATAATGAGCAGGACATCGCTCATCGGGTCATCTACGTGGAGGCCTCGCGCGGATGTCCGTTCACCTGTGAATTTTGCCTCAGCTCGCTCGACATCCCGGTGCGCCAGGCGCCGTTGGACCAATTGCTCGAACATCTCCAGGGGCTGCTCGACCGCGGCGTGAAGCAGTTCAAGTTCGTGGATCGCACGTTCAATTTGAACCTGAACGTCAGCAAAGCGCTCCTGCAGTTTTTCCTCAACCGCCACCAGCCCGGCTTGTTCCTCCACTTCGAGATGATTCCTGACCGCCTCCCCGAGGCGCTGCGGGAGATCCTCTCGAAGTTTCCGCCGGGCGTCCTGCAATTCGAGGTCGGCATCCAGTCGTTTAACGACGAGGTCTGCCAGCTCATCAGCCGGCGGCAGGACTTGCGAAAGCTTGAAGACAATTTCCATTTCCTGCGCGCCTCGACCGGCGTGCATATCCATGCCGATCTCATCGTTGGCTTGCCCGGGGAAACGATCGAGCGCTTCGGCGCGGGCTTCGACCGGTTGGTGGCACTCGGCCCGCAGGAAATCCAGGTGGGGATCCTTAAGCGGCTGCGCGGCACGCCCATCGCGCGGCACGATGACGAGTGGCAAATGCGCTACAACCCGCATCCGCCGTATGAGATCTTGCAAAATAAGCTCCTCGACTTCGCCACCGTCCAACGGCTCCGGCGCTTCGCGAAGTATTGGGATCTCGTGAACAACAGCGGAAACTTCCTCGAAACGACGCCCCTGATCTGGAACGCGCCGCCGGCGCCTTGCCCGCGCACCGGCGAGCAGCAAGGCGTTTTGGCGAAAACAGGCTCTGCCGGCGCGACGCCGGCGGCATCCTCGCCCTTTATCTCGTTTCTGCTTTGGAGCGACTGGCTCTACGCGCAGATTGGCCGCATGGATTCCATCGCCCTTGCACGGCTGGCTGAACTCCTTTTTAAATTCCTCGCCAAAGAACGTCACTTCGACGAAAGGCTGGTCGCCGAGACGCTCTGGCGCGACTGGCGGCGCGGAGGGCGCAACGAACAGCCTGAGTTTTTGCGCGCCTGGCTGGCCGGCGCGGAAACCCGTCCAGCATCACGCCGCAAAGCATCGCTGCTCAAACGCCAGTCTCGGCACGGCAGGGTTTCTTAACTTCGACGCGGCAAGCGACCGCCAAGATTTCGCCAGCGAGGGAAGGCGCACGGCGCGGCGCGGTGTCTTAAGAACCGCAGGTATCGAACGGATGCTGCGACGGATGAAACGAGGTTCGCGCTAACCGAGCGCGCGGCTGCGCGGGAGGTGAATCTCGAAGGATGCTTGCGATCCCACCGCGCCCAGGCGAGCGATGTTCGGGCAACGACTCTCTTCACCCTCACCGCCCGGTGACACCAGCAGTGCCGCCATGCGTTTTTTGCCGCGCAAGCCGCCGATAGTTTTTGGCAATACGCCGGAAGCGGGTGGGGAATGGATTTGTAACACTTCGGCCGATGCGAGGCGCGACGATGTGTTCGCGTGAAGGCATCTGCAATCAGAAACTCGATGAAACTCGTATCGTTCCTTCCGGGCGCCGTCTTCGCGGCGACGCTGATTCTCGGCGGCGTGGCCGTGCGCGCCAGCACCAATAACTTCGTCGTCCCCGCCTTCCGCGGCTCGCTCGACAGCGAGGCCGGATATTGGGAATCCTTCACCGTCTCATATGGTCCACCGGGAAATCCGGCCAACATGGCCGGCGCGACCACTGGAGCCATCCTCACGCAGACCGGCAGTGCCGGCTCGTTCATCACCGGCACGGGCAATATCTACGACTTCTCGACCGACTTGCAGGCGTTCAATCTTACGGATGCTGCTCCGTTCTTCGTGGGCACGGTGGTCCTCCAAACGCGCACGTTGGGCAGCGAATTGAATTACGACGCGGTGTCGCTGAGTTACACCGATGGATCCGGCACTCATTCCCTGGCGCCGCTGGCGCACATCGAACTGGATCGGGGCAACACCCTTGGTGCCTCCGTCTCCTCGTTGTTTCAGTGGAATCTGAACGGGCTGGGGGTTTCGGAATATGCCATCACGTTTGCCGGAGCCGGCCCCAGCGTAAGCTTCGACGCCATGACGCTGGACACCTGGAACCAGTTCGCCGTCGTGGTGCCGGAGCCGTCCACCTATGCGCTGTTGGGGTTGGGCAGTCTCATGCTGGGCTGGTGGATGATGCGCCGGCGCGCCTGAGCCGTTCATGCCATGATCCGTTTCAAGGAGCATTCCGTTGTCACCTTCCTGCTGTGGAGCGCGACGGCTCATTGTGCACACGCGCAGCCGTTCACGCTCAACTTTTCCCAGCCTTCCCTCGACCGTTGGATGTATCCGTTCAACGCCACGCCCGGAACGCGGCCCAGCGCGCCGGTGTTCGGCACGTTCGGTGACGACGCGGGGGTGGACACGCGGCACGGCCAGTTCCTGCTCGGCTTCGACACGCTCGGCCAGGTCGTCACGGGGCTCGGGCCATCGAATTATCTCATCCGCCGCGCCTGCGTCACCGCCACGATCAGCCGCGACCGAGCGTTCCGCTATGATCCGACCCAGGACGCTTTCAACACATACGACACGAACCATCCGGCCTATGCGCCGGATACAGACGTTGGACGGCCCATCGAATTGTTTGGCGCCGGTTTCCGCAACGGGTTCACGGCGGAAACCTTTCCCGAAGACGAGCCGTTCGGCAGTTCCGCGTCTGGAGGTCGCAATGCTTACGCCGCCGGCTACAGCGCTAAGGGCGCGCTGGTGGACGTGGGCAACAACGTCGGCAAGACCAACGCAATCTTTCCTTCGTTCGAGGTTCATCCCTTTGGCATTGGCCAGGCCACCGGCGTCGCGCCCGGCGAATTGGTGCCCGGCGGCACAACCGTTCGATTCGATCTGAACCTCGCAGACCCGTTGATCCGCCAATATCTTCAGGAGGGCTGCGACTCGGGACGGCTTCGTTTCACCGTTACCGGGCTGCACGTGTCCGAGTTTGGCGGCACGCCCACGTGGCCGGAATTTTTCACCCGTGACAGCGTGTTGGGCATCGCGCCGACCCTCGAGTTGGAAGGCGTTGCCGTGACCAGCGCTGACACCGACACGGACGGCCTGCCAGATGAGTGGGAAGGATTTCATTTCGACTCGCTGGCGTACGATGCCGATGCCGACCCCGACGGCGACGGCCAAAACAACCGGGCCGAGCTGGCCGCCGGCACTGATCCGGCTGACGCGCGCAGCCTCCTCGTCATCGTCTCCATCGAGCGACAAACCGATGGCTCAGTCCGGCTGGGTTTCCGCCATGCAGCCAGCCGCCAATACGCCATCGAATACTCCGGCGACCTCCAGTCCTGGATGCGCGTAGACAACCCGGCGCTGATTTTCCACACCCAACCCGGCGTGGCTGTTTGGGATGATGACGGACTGCAAACCGGCGGTCAGGTTTCTCCCCGGTTCTATCGCGTTGTCGTGCGATAGCAATCGCCCGTCAGAGAATGGCAATCCATCGACAGCAGAATTTTCAGGCGTCTGCTTTTCTTGATCGCAGCCGGATGATAACGACACGCAACAACGCTGGCATGAAGGTTCGACGAGGATTCACGCTCATCGAACTGCTTGTGGTCATTGCCATCATCGCGATCCTGTCGTCGATCCTCCTGCCCTCGCTGGCCAAGGCCAAACGCAAGGCCCGGACGATTGAAGAGATGTCCTCGGCCAAGCAGTTGGTCCTGGGGGCGCAAATCTACGCCGATGAAAATGATGACGAAGTCTTCCCCGGGTACGTGACCGATTCCAATGCCAAGGACGAACTCGGCAATCCCCTGAACTTTCCCGTCAACGCGCGCTATCCGTGGCGCCTCTCGCCCTACCTGGCGCAATCGTTTGAAACCATTTATTGCGCGGATAACCGCAATAAGCTCGATGAACTGCGCGGGCTCGATCGCAATACTTATGTATATGCGGTGAGTCTTTATCCCTCCCTCGGCATCAATTCCTATTTCATTGGCGGCAACGAATCAGATTTTCCCGCCGAGGCGGCCAACCGCCAGTTCGGCAGCGGCACCGTCATCATGAAGACGAGCGAAGCCCGTCACCCGTCGGATCTGCTGATGTTTGCATCCGCGCGCTCAGCCGTGTCGGGCCTGAACGCCAACGGATACTTTCAGGTCACGCCCCCTTTCCTCACCGCGCGCAAATGGGCCGCGAACTGGTCTCCAACCGATGCGCCGGGACAATCAGGGTTTGTTGCGCCTCGTTATGACGGGCGTGCCGTGACCGCCATGATGGACGGCCATGTGCAGACCCTCAACCAAGACGAACTGCAAGACATGCGGCATTGGGCCAACACAGCCAACCGCTCTAACTTTTTGCTGCGGCGTCAAAACTAACACCGACCATGAACTCACGATTTTTCCTGCTTCCCTCGTTTGCCCTCGCGCTGACGACCGCCGCCTGTTCCGGGCCCTCCACGTGGCGAAATGCAGACGTGGCCCAACCCGCGACCGAATTGGCGCCGATGCCGGAAGCCGTCACCAGCTTCGGCGCCGTGACCGACGATGGTTGGCTCTACGTCTTCGGCGGGCACAAGGGCGAACGCCACGATTACTCGGCGGACATGGTCAGCGGCTCGCTGCATCGCCTGCGATTGAGTGATGGACGCACGTGGGAGTCGCTGCCCGGTGCCGCGCCGTCACAGGGCCTTCCTTTAGTCGCGCACCGGGGATTCATCTATCGTATCGGCGGAATGGCGGCGCGCAATCCGGGCGGGGCCAGACAGGATTTGTTTTCCACCGCGCACTTCGAACGCTTCGATCCAGGGCGTGGGCAATGGGAAAAATTGATGCCGTTACCAACGCCACGGTCCAGCCACGACGCCGCGGTGATGGGCGACAGTCTCTACGTGGCGGGCGGCTGGCAATTGGCCGGCGGCACGAACAAACCCGTCTGGCCGGCAACCGCCCTGGTGCTTGATTTGAAGCATCCAACCGCAGGCTGGCGCGAGTTTGCGCAGCCCTTTCAACGCCGCGCCCTCGCGCTCGCGGCCCAAGGCTCGCGCCTCTACTGCATCGGCGGCATGAACAGCGACAATCAGCCGACACTCGCCGTGGACGTCTACGACGCCAACACCGGTGTGTGGTCGAAGGGGCCGGACTTGCCGCCTGGGAGGCACATGGGATTCAGCTGCTCGGCCACCGCGCAGGATGGGCGCATTTACGCCAACGCGTTTCAAGGAGACCTGCTGCGGCTCGCTTTGGATGGAAGCTCGTGGGAAGTCGTCGGACGGGTGCAGCATCCGCGTCTGTCGCACCGCATCGTGGCGGCTGGAACAATGCAACTCATTGCTCTCGGCGGCGAAGACGGCGAGAAGAAGCGGCCCGAACTGGAACTGCTCACGCCCCCGGCCACGCGCCGCGTCGCCACTCAGACGGCGGCTGGTGCCGTGGCGAATGTCCAATGAGTCAACGAATCAAATGATGGCCCTTTCGATGAACCGACTGGCCGGCTTCTGCGCCGCGTTCGCCGCGATCTATTGCTCGCTGGAAACTGAAGCCCACACGATTTGGATCGAACCGCTCGGCGGGAAGCTCGTCATTCGATTTGCCGAGCCGGCTGGCAGCTACGAAAAATCGCCCGGGTACCTTGATAGCCTGAGCGGGCCGTCGGCCTTCACAATGGTCACGAACGCTGCGGTGATGGTCGAGTCAACGAAGAGCACGAATCATTTCTTGATGGCCAATGCCTCGCCGACCAATGCGGCCGGCGTCGAATCAATCTTCACCGTCCGAGCCGCTCGCAAACCACACTTCTATGCCCGCTGGCAGCCGGCGGGGGCGGGAGCAGGCACGCCATTCCTGACCTTCGATCTCGTGCCCACCGGCAAGCCCGGTGCAGCGCGAGTCTATTTCCGCGGCCGGCCGCTGGGCGGCCTCAAGGCCACCCTTCGCAGACCAGACGATACGGAACAGGAAATCTCCGTCGATTCGGAGGGCTACGTCCGGTTTGAGTCGAAGCAAAGCGGGCTGCACCTGTTGACCATTCCACATTACCGCGAATCAACCGCCGGCTTCCACCTCGGGCAGGCCTACCAGCAGACCAGCCACAACACCGCGTTGACCTGGCTGCAACCTTGAAAGTCTTTCCGGCTGTCAGATCTTCGTCTCCGCCAGGGCCAGCAGCCGCTCGAATTGTTTTTCATTCAGCGGCGAAACCGACAACCGTGATTGTTTCACCAGCGGCAGTTCGGCGAGAACTTTGTCGGCTTTTATCGCGTCCAGACCTATTGGCCTTTTCAAGGCTTTTACCGGGACAAGGTCCACGCAGCACCAATCGCCTTCCTTCACAGTCGGGTCGGGATAAGCTTCCTTCTCCACTTTTGCAATGCCGACGATTTGTTTTTCAGTGACGCTATGGTAAAACGCGACGAGATCGCCCTTTCTCATGGCCTGAAGGTTGTTTCGCGCCTGAAAGTTGCGCACACCCGTCCAGGCAGTTCTGCGCTGATTGAAAAACATTGCCCATGAGTAGGCTTCGGGTTCCGATTTCACCACCCAGTAATTCGTTGCCATGACCCAAGTTTTGTTGAGACGCCGTTCCAGGACAATGCCGAATCGCAGCGGCACCAGGGATTTCTATGGGCTTTTCACAAGCCGCTGGGTTCTTTGGTTGGGCCGGACTTCAAAAATCATTTGGCCGCGGTGACCTGAAGCGTGGAAATGACCTTGTGAACACCCTCCGTCTCCAGCGTCAGCTTGACAGCTTTTGCGATCTGCTCGTGTGATTCGGCTTTGCCGGAAAGCGTGACCAACCCGTCCGTCGTATCGACGTTAATGCTGAAGGCGGGCAGTCCCGGCTCGGCAACCAGCTTCGCTTTGATCGCGGCGGTGATGCGGGCGTTGGCGGCGGCCCCGGCGATGGACTGACCCGCGGCCTTTGCTTTCTCGCGCACGACCATGCTGGAGCGCGCCATTTCCTCCCGGATGTCCTCGACGCTCCATTCGTTGAACTTGTCCTTGATGGCACCGGCGAACTTTTGTGCGTTCGTGACGACCTCCGACCTGGCTTGGGCGAGTCGCGCCTTGCCGGCGTCCTGCTGCAAATACCAGTAACCGCCAGCGCCCGTGCCGAGGCCCAGCAGGAAACAAAACAACATTCGCTTCATCGCAGGAAGCGTAGGTTACTGGTCAGGAAACTCAAAGTTCAAAGCATGGACGGTCAAAGCTCAGATCGGCTCTGGGTAACAGCTACGGGCGAGGCAACGAACGGTTCGGTTCTCCGTTTGCCCTGTCCAGGGGACAATCTTTATCAATTCGAGAAGTGTGACGAGGAGTTAGTGCCTTATTAAGACACTCCCGACGAGGAGTTGCGCTTGATCGCAATCGGGGTCTATGCGTAGGCTGCTTGGGTTGCCGTTCGCAGATGGCGGCCGATTAGGACGGCGGGGTAGCCAAGTGGTAAGGCACGGCTCTGCAAAAGCTGCATTCGTCGGTTCGATTCCGACCCTCGCCTCCAATTCCAAACACTGTTTGGAGAGGGAGTTACAACTTCACAGTCCCCAAGTGCCAGCAAAAGTGCCAGCAACTTTTTGACTCGCGAACAACTCGATAAAAGTTCGCAAGTACTCAGGCACGACTTGCTGAAACGCAATTGGCCGTGCGTTGGGTGTAGCTGATACACCCGCCACTCGACCTCATTTGACAGGCTCGAACCAGAAAGTTCGAGCTATGAAAAACCGCTATCGACTCTACCGAAGAAGAATGGGTGGAGTGTTCTACGTCCACGATTCTGAAACGGGCAAACAGGAAAGCCTCGGCACTCGCGACCGCGCTGAAGCCACGACATTACTCAACGCGCGCAATGAATCCGTCCGGCAGCCGCAACTGAATCTCCACATCGCCAAGGCGTATTTGGCCGGCACTGATTCTGGCGTCTCAACCCGGACCTGGCGAAACGCTCTCGATGCGATTGTCGAATCGAAGAGCGGTTCAACCAAGGATCGCTGGCGCCGTGCCGCAAAGGAGACGGCGTTGGACCTGATTCGCGACCGTGTCATTATCGAGACTCAGGCGGAGCAACTTCTTGCCTGTCTCAAGGCGGGAACGGTCAGCACTAACGTCCATCTGAGGAAACTTCACAACTTTTGTCTCGCGATGAACTGGCTTCCCTGGCCTCTTATTCCGAAACGCCTCTGGCCCGAAGTCCACTACCAGCCCAAACGAGCGATCACCATGGAAGAGCATCTCCTCATCATCGGGCGTGAAAGAAACCAGGAGCGACGGAGCTTTTACGAATTGTGCTGGCATCTTGGCGGGTCGCAAACGGACATTGCGAACTTGAAGGCAGAGGATATTGACTTCGCCAACCGGACGATTGCTTATACGCGCCAGAAGACTGGCAGTCTCGCGATGATCCATTTCGGCGATGAAATCGAGATCGTTCTGCGGCGTTTGCCATCCGCTGGCCCGCTATTTCCGTACCTGCGCTCCGTTCGGTGCGGCGACCGCGCAACCGAATTCAAGCAACGGTGTGAGGGCCTTGGAATCAAGGGCGTGTCACTGCATTCGTACCGATACGCATGGGCTGAGCGCGCCAAGCAGTGCGGTTATCCAGAGCGGTTTGCGCAGGAGGCACTCGGTCACAACAGTAAGGCGGTGCATCGTGCCTACGCTCGGAAAGCCAAGGTAAAGCTGCCTTCGTTGGAGAGCTACGAGCGTCAGGCCACAGATGGACGCATCATCCCGTTACCGTCGCATTCGTCGGAGAATCGGCCCGGCCATTTCGGCCAGTCCGTCGGTTGAACCGACTGTTTCCGTTCGGCCCGCGTTCGCAACTCCGGTTGCGGGCGTTTCGTTCGCGCCAGTATTCGCAAATCGCATCGCTGGCGCGGGCGAGCCATTTCTCGTCCTGCCGCAATTGCTCAAGCGCCTGGGTCGCGAAGAACTTCGTGGCATTGCGGGCCGGATGACCGAGCGGTTTCAACAAGCCTGCTGCAACGAGAATCGGAATGTCATGCGGCTCGAAACCAAGAAACCATGCAGTTTGCGTGGCGTTGAGGCGGGCCGGGGCAATCTTCCAACTCAGAAATTCGGTTTGCTGCGCTATCGCGTTCATACCCCAAATTCTTAACACACGCCAACGACTCCCAGGTGTATCGAATACACGGGTATTGCCAGCGAGCGAACTGATTGAAACTACGAAATCCAAGGAGGGGAACTGCGCCGAATTGCTACGCCTGACAGAACTACCCCGAATCGAAGGAACTATTTGAGAAGCCCCGTTAGTGTCAGTCCCGCTGGCTGGGAGACTTGCCCATGATCAAACGCGCCCGACCGCCGTCAGCGTCTGAAGACATATTGGGCGATGCGAGCATTGTTCCTATGATTGCGCGCGTTCGTGCTGAAGTCGGTGCTGAGGGCGGCAACTTGCGCTTGCGGAGGAGAAGCCAAGCAATCGCGAGAAAGCAGAGGGCCGCGAACACCATGAACAGATAATCCCCGTGCTCATGAATAAGCTCTGTGAGTCTATTCAGCAGTTTTCCGAAATGTAGAACGGGGTCTTCCATTTCTTAATGCGTTTGTCACTGCATTTTCGTTGAGGAGGTTTGGGGTGTCAAGCTGGCGGCTCGTCACACCGTCACCCCAGCGCGGCGCTTTTGACGAACAGTTTTATCTTGGGTTTCGGATTTCTTCGGCGCTTTGTCGTCCTGTGATTCGGCCTCGACTTGGCTAGGCGCTTGGTTCTTGGTCAAATCGAGCTTCTCCTCGATCTCGCTTTGGCGGTGGCTCAAATGTTGGTAACGCTCCTCGTGTTCAAACGAAGCGCCGACCTTGGATTCCAATTCCTTGCCGCGCTTTTGGGAATCGGCAATGTCGGCTTCGAGCCTGGCGGCACGTTCCTCGAAACCTTGGACCGTGGTTTCGAGCGAACGAATCGTGCCTTGCGCGGTGTCGGTAACGCGAGCGGCATAACTATTCTTACCACGCACGACAACCTCGACGGTGTTGTTGAAGCTCGGTCGCAGGAACAAATCGAAGCCGGCGAAACGTCCAATGCGAACGTCATCGCCGAACCGCTCTTTCAACTGTTCAGCCCGCCGCAGAATCAATTCGCCTGCAATGCCCCGGTTGTTGGTTTGCTGTCCGTCGAGTTCGATGATGAACTTGTCACCGGACGTGTCCTGCCGCACGGCGATGTCCTGGCGGAGATTCGTTAGTCGGCCAGTGAACATTTCCGCGTCCTCATGCGAGCGGCGCAGATTCGAACGAATACGGTACTGCTCCTCAGCGTGAGCGGAACGTAGTCGTGTGAGCCGCATCAATTCAGCATCCACTTGAGCCTTCTCGATGACGAGTGGATTGCCCGACGCGATGGCTTTGACTTCGGCGTAGGTCAGGGCAGCAGAATCCAAATCTTCGAGGCGGCGGATCGTCATGTCGCCACCCATCACTTGGGCGATGAACTTTGCCTTTGTCTCCAAGGTCTGCCACATGTACGCGTCGAACGAGCCTTCGGTGACGTAGCGGTAAATGTTGACGGTAGGATTCGTATTGCCCTGCCGGAGAATCCGACCATCTCGTTGTTCCACATCGGCGGGTCGCCACGGAGCGTCCAGATGATGAAGCGCGATAAGTCGTTCTTGGACGTTCGTGCCCGAACCCATCTTCTGCGTGCTGCCGAATAGAATTCGGACTCGGCCGGATCGCACGTTTCGGAAGAGATTCAATTTCGACGCGTCACTTTCAAAGTCCTGAATAAAAGCAATGGACTCCCGTGGTACTCCAAGCGTGATGAGTTTGTCCGCCATGTCGCGATAAACAGAAAAGCCCTTGTCCTTTGGTGTCGAAAGGTCGCAAAAGACCAATTGAGCGCACTGTCGAGAACAGGTCTCCTGCCAGATGCGGTGAATGTTTTCGACCGCCTGATTGACTTTACCCTGCGGCTCGTCCCGTGCGGTAGGGATCATCAGCCGTAAATCCAAGGCCGCCTTCCGCCCCTCAGACGTAATCTTGAGCATGTTGTCCACGCGTGGATCAATCCGGCCGGTTTTCATTCGCTCAGCACGGGCCGCGAGTTCTTGAACAAACTCTTTGAGTTTTTCGGTTGCCGGCGCATTGCAGATGGCGGGCTTTTCACCCTCCAGTTTCGGACACGGGAGATTGAGCATCGCGGCGGTCTGCACATCAGCGGCTTGGCGGAACATTTGCATCAGTTCCGGGACATTGATGAACCGAGCGAAGCGCGTGTTGAGGCGATAGCCTGCGCCGTCAGGCGAAAGCTCCATCGCGGTGACCGGCTCACCGAACGTGGCGGCCCACGAATCGAAGTGATGGAGATTGTGCTTCTTCAGTTCCTCGGGTTGGAGATACCGCTGCATGGTGAACATCTCTGCCATGCTGTTAGCGATCGGTGTTCCTGTGGCAAACACGACGCCGCCCCCGCCGTTCAGCGACTGGACATGCCGCACCTTCAGGTACATGTCGAATGCCCGTTCGCTTGAAGTTTGAGGCAGTCCGGCGATGCGCGTCATCTTCGTGACGTAAAACAGATTTTTGAAGTAGTGCGCTTCGTCCACAAACAGCCGGTCCACGCCAAGTTCCTCAAACGTTAGCGTGTTGTCCTTCTTGTGTTCGGCGGCGAGTGCTTGCAAACGAGCCTCCAATCGTTTCTTAGCGCGCTCAATCTCTTTCACGAGCCGACGGTTCGATGAATCGGCGTGTTGGCGTTTGATCATCTCCAGCTCGTGCAGTTGTTCCTCGAAGAATCGCTCCTGCGTCTCTCGCGCCAGCGGGATGCGCTCGAAACCAGAATGCGTGACTATGACGGCATCCCAATTGCCGGTGGCGATTCGGCTGAACAGTTTCTTCCGATTCTGCGATTCAAAGTCTTCTTTGCCGGCAACGAGGATGTTTGCGCCGGGATACAAAGTCAGGAGTTCGGTCGAGAACTGTCCGAGCATGTGATTGGGAACGGAGAACATCGGCTTGCGACCAAGGCCGAGACGTTTCAATTCCATTGCGGCAGCGACCATCGTGTACGTTTTTCCCGCACCAACGACATGCGCGAGCAGCGTGTTCGGCGTTTGCAAAACTCGCCAGATGCCGGCCTTCTGGTGTCTGTGCAACTGAATTGCTCCGCTCGCACCGGGCAACGTCAGATGATCACCGTTGAATGTGCGAACTCGCGTGTGATTGAATGTGTCGTTGTAAAGACGGCAGAGCCGTTCGCGCCGAGAGTCGTCCGACCAAATCCATTCTTTGAACCGCTCCTTAATGCGCTCCTGCTTTTCGCGCGCTGCTTCCGTGGCCTGCGGGTTAATCACCGGCTTCTTTTCCGCATCCAGATCATAGACGGTCGGTGTTTTGAGATTTAGCGCGTCCTCGATGAGTTCGAGCCCGGTGTAGCGGTCAGTTCCCCAATCGGTCGTGTTGGCAGTCGCGCCTTTAGCCTCCCAATTGCCGTTGATGTGCCACGTCCCGAGCGCGTGAATGTGACCAACTTCGACGCCACTCGGAATGTTAAGCAGTCCATTGGTGAAATCCTTTACGTCGCCCGGCGGCAACCACGCCGAGCCAAGCCGCACGTCAATTTCGGTCGCAGCCAGGTCGGCGGGCTGAACGGACTTGAGCACCTCGACGTTTTCGGCGAAGCGCGGATCGGTAACGGCAGCGGCGTCAGCGACAGCCAACTTTTCCCGAACGTTGCCGGCTAGATATTGGTCGTCGGTTTCCCATTCATTCGTTTGCGGATTCCTAAAGATGAGTCCCTTCAACTCGGGCAGGAATTCCTCGACCGGCTTGTTGAGCAGATCGGCCATGCGGTCCAGGTCCACACAACCGCGTTCATTCAATGAAACCAGCAGCGCTTCCTTGGGCGAACCGACTGACTCAATCGGCTGCCGGTGATGAATCGTGCGCTCCGTGAAAATCGTGGCCTTGGCCGCGCGCTTCGTTTCGTCGTCGTAGTGCTCCAGCGAGAGCAACAACGGCAAATCGGGATCGCCATCGAAGGCGCGCTGATTCGCGCGGAGATTGATTGGCCCGAAGCGGCCAACAAAACGGTCGTAGGCGTAGTTGAGTTGCCGTCTTGCTTCCACAACTTGCTCATCCCCACTTCCATCGAGCTGTGAACGCAGACAGGAACGAACCGCGTCGCGAACGTGGATCAGACTGCGAATTCGAGCACGTGTCTCGCCGGGCAAGTCCGGGAGGCGGCGCAGGACATTCTCCTCGCGGATGCACAAGACTCCGTCGTGGACACAATAGGCATTAGGCTTCACGAAATCCGGTGCGGGAATCGTTTCTTCCAAGCTGGGTTCGGCAATCTGGTGGGCGTGCGCTTGGTAAATATCTTTGGGCAACCATTCGACTGCTTGCGTCAACGCGTCGCTCAAACTGCGCCCATCCGATTCGAGCGTCGGCTCATTATCGCGATACATCCGCCCAGAGAACCGCATCCGGCCAAGCATCATTTCGGGTCGCGCTACGAAGTACTCGTTGATTGTGAACGCTTCACCGAGATCATTCGTGTGCTCCGCCGTTTCCTTCCATGCTGGACCAGTGGGCGCTTCGCCCGCATGGAGCTTGCGAAGCATCACAATGTCAGTCGTGACCTCTGTGCCTGCGTTGCGTTTGAACGCGTCGTTCGGCAATCGGATAGCCCCGAGCAATTCCGTGCGTTCAGAAAGCAGTTCGCGCAACGTCGAGTCCAACTTGTCCATCGTGCCGCGTGAAGTAATGAACACGACCACACCGCCGGGGCGCACTTTGTCCAGCGCGGCGGCGAAGAAGTAGTCATGAATGGGCAGCTTAAGACTGTTCCACCGTGGATCGTGGACGTGATAATCGCCGAACGGGACGTTCGAGATTGCCACATCATAAAATTCCCCGGCGAGTTTCGTCTGCTCAAACGGCTGGGCGCGAATGTCGGCGTCAGGATAAAGTGCTTTGGCGATGTGGGCTGTCAGCGGATCAATCTCAATGCCCGTGATTGTCGAGCGCCGAAGCATCGCCTCTGGCATCATTCCCACGAAGTGACCAATTCCGAGAGCGGGTTCGAGGACTCGGCCGCCTTGAAAGCCGAATCGTTCCAAGGCGCGATACATCGCACCGATAACAGGCGGCGATGTGTAGTGGGCGTTGAGTGTGGTTGAGCGGGCGAACTCGTGCTCCTCTGGCGAAAGTTCATTCTGCAGGCGCGCTCGTTCCTTTGCCCATTCGCGGTTGTAGTCGTCAAAGACCTGGGGCATCGCGCCCCAGCCAACGTATTTGACCAGCGTGGCTTTCTCCTCCTCGGTTGCTGCTCGCTCCTCGGTGTCCAACATCCGCAGGGTTTGAATGGCTTTGAGATTCTGCTGAAACTTCTGCTTCGGCCCGCCGTCGCCCAACCGATCGGCTTCCGTGATGCGATAGTTGTTTAGATTTCGCGGCGGCTCGTCTTGGTGACGATGCGCTATTCTTCTGGAGGTAGGAGGATGTATTTCTCCCGCACCATCTCCCAAGCCTGGTCGTGCGCTTGTTGTGCCGTTGATCCCTGCTGCATCAATTGAGTCCGGAGCGTGGCCATTTCGTCCTTCGTCTTTTCCTCCACTTCCAGAAGCATCTGGTGGAGCACACCCTTCTGCTCCAGTTCGCGCACCATCTTCGGGCAATGCTCGCGCCAGTGTTTCTCGGCCATCCGTCCGTATTGGGTCAGCGGTTTCATGTGTCGGACTTCGCGCGGCGAACAGGTCAAGCTGCCGGTCCAAATCTTGATTGTTGCGACGGGCAGCCATGCGAGATTGTTTGGTTTGGGTTCATTGAGCAAGGCGGTTAACTCGCCACTGGCTCAGGGTCATGCCGTCGCCGTCGGCTGAAGATTCGGAGTTCCATGCCGATCTCCTTTCCAACGAAGTGCGGCTTCTTCGGAAACAAATCCTGCACGGGCACGCCGAAAACCTCGGCAAAGAATTCAATCTGCTTGCACGTCGCGGGACTGCGGAGCGTTTCGATGTTCGCCAGGATTTCACGTGTCATGTTGATGCAACCGAGCAAATGCAATTCGGCGACGAGATCGTTCTGCGACCACCCACGCTGATTGCGCAGATAGGAGACCTTTCGTCCGATGACATTTGCGTCCTTCATCCGCCTCCGAAGCCTTCAGCAATTCATTGCGTTAAATCGGACATCCCGTAAAATGGGACACACGCGGCAAAAAAATCTATGAGTTATTTCAGCACGGCTCTGAAACGCATCGCCGAACGGAACGAACTCAAGCAGGCGGACATCGTTCGTGAATCCGGCCTGACACGCAGTCACGTCTCGCGTCTTTTCACTGGCGACCAAAAGCAGGTGTACGACGCCGACATGGCGGCGATCCTCCGCGTGTTCCGTCGCAACCCGCGTGACCAGGCCGAGCTCGTCGCCGCGCGTTGCATGGACGTTCGAACTGGTCCGGGAGCTGAGTTGGTCGAGATCACCATCAAGAGCGACGGACAGGCTCAACGCAGCGGACGAGAGCGTGATATTCAGGATGTTGAGTTGAGTCATGAAACAGAACGTGCTTTCGCGTGGTTGCGCAGCCAGTGCCCCATCAATGCCGACTTGGAGAAGCACCTTGTTGGCTATGCCCGTTTGACGGGGATGAAATGATTCGGTTGTCGCTGACCAATTTCATCGGTCTGGTGCTCGGCAAATAAATTCGTCTCGACCTCTGATTCTTCAGACGCACTTTGAAAAAGAAGCTCAGCCCCCTCTCCCATTTCCGAGCCGCTCGCGCCACTTCGATGACTTGGCTTTGCTTCGCGCCTCGAACCATTCGCATCAAGTCACGAATGAAATCCTTCTCGCCACTGGACAGCGTCGTCCACCACAGATCGGTTGTTGCAGTATTCGTCTTCATCTTACCTGAATTGATACACGAGCCAGAGGGACAATCGCGGGGCTAGACCCAAAAGTTTTTCTGAAAAGTTATTCACAGCCTCGTGTGGAAATGCCTGTAAATCCGCCTTTTTTTGTTGAATCCGAAAGTCTGGCGACACCAACGGCAAACCTCTTTTCCGCGCTATGCCTTACGGCATTTCGTACCGTCCCGACAATGCACGGGCGATTGCGCCGACGCGTTCTACGAGAAGTTGTGGTTGAATCACGGTGGCGTGTGTTCCCCAACTCAAAATCCACCGCTCGACTTCTTCCAGTCCGCTCAAGCGCATCCGCATTCGCGATTCCCCGCCTGGCAACTCGGTCACTTGTTGGCTTGAGTGCCACAGGCGACCGCGGAGTAGGTCGGTTGCCCAAGCATCGAACTCGATGACAACTTCGTAATCGCCCCGCCCACTCATTACGGTGAGACTGCCACGCAGATATTTCGCGATGCTAAATTCCTTTGGCTTCTGAAATGTCTCGGACAACACGGCGCTTCCGTTCATGCGCGCGAGGGCAAACGTCCGAATGTCGTCGCGGTCAACATCGTGACCGATCAAGTACCAGCGATTGTCATTGCAGGTTAAGTGGTACGGATGAACGTGCCGTCCTTCGGCGCGCTTCTCGCCCGGCTTTCGATACATGAATTGCAACGCTCGCCGCTGTTGAATCGCCCGCGCCACGGATTCAAACCTCTCCATGTCCGTTGCCTCGGGTGCGAAGGGCCGGAAGGACACAACTTCGTCGCTATCGTGAAGTGTGTAGCGCTCCTTGTCGTCGAGTTGCCCCGTCAACTTTCGAAACGCCATCTGCAATGGTTTGTGAAATGGTGTGCCGCTGTATTGCTCCACCGCTTTGTGGGCGACCAACAGCGCGAACATTTCGGCTTCGGTGATGGTCGGCACGCCGGGGAACTGTTTGACTTCGCGCGAATAAAAATACCCGTGCCGCTCGCGATCGTATTCAATCGGCAGATCCCAATGTATCCGCATCCATTCCACGTCTCGCTTGATTGTCTTTTGTGAAACGTCGAACTCGCGAGCCAGCCGAGCCGTGTTCGGATACCGCTTCGCAGAAATCAGTTGATGAATGGACAACAACCGTTCGGTCGCATTCCGACCCACCCGCGCAGTTTCGGTTTCCTTTGCTCCCGTGGATGACGCGGCCGGAATTGGGCGGCGATTATCCTTCAGGGCATTTCCCCGCCGTTGCTTCACCGGGTGCTTGCTCATGACATGTACCTATCACGGATACTAAGACAACCACTGTCCTACCGTAAAGATTAGGTATTCAGCGGTTTATCACGCCCCAGCGTGCCCGGCTCGCGCCCTGGCGGGAACGCAAGCCGGGACTTACTGGTTCAAACACCGACAGCCTCCCCTTTGGTCTGCTGCTGGCCTTGCGTACGAGCAACCGCGCGCCGGGCTGACCGCGCGATTTGAGCGATGACGCCCTCCTTCTGGTCCTCTGGCAAGTCTTTCACCAGAAGGTCATAAGCGCGTTTCAACTCCGGGTTGCGGTCGATCTGTTTCAAGACGCCTTCACGGATGCGTTGCTGGCGATCCAGTTCGCGCACTTCGTTGAGGACGACGGTGCGCTCCAGGCGCTCGCGGGGCATCGCTTGGACGTAGGCCCAATACTTGGGATTGTCTTTGATGTAGGCGTCAATCTTTGCATCCACTTCCGGGTTGGACCGGAACGTGGGCTGGTCGGTCGGAGCGGCATTGCCGCTGGCGCTCGGTAGCGCTGAGGTTTTCGATTTGCTCATAACGATTCGTGTTTTGGTTTGTTGTTAGCTCGGCATTTGCCGTGTTCGCCGGAACGCGATGAAACGTCACCGCGTCGGGAAAGTGTGTTCATGGTTTGGGAGCGTCTTTTGGCTCTGATGAAAACGCGGGCACGTCGTTTGTCATCGGCGGCGGCACGATGGAAAGTTTCTGAAGCCCTCGCTCCAACTCGACGATGCGCGACTCGTTCGTCGCGAACCGCTGATTGAGAAGCGCGCTAGTGCGTGCGACGTTTTTCATTTCTGTAAGGACTCCCTGCAATTCTCCGTACGACCCCGCAAGTTTTCCTGCTTCCTGCATCACGCGAACTGTCGCTTCTCGTTGCCGGTTCATTTCAGCGACGAGAACATCATTGGTTGGAGGCGGAACAAACGCTGCGTCCGGTGGCGGATTCAGCAGGTTGGCTGTGTTCAGTGGGCCAGGGTGAAGATTCCAACGCGCGGAAACTTCGATGCGATACACCGGATGTTGCTCGTGCATCGTCTCCGGGTGATTCGGATCAACGTAACGACCAATGTGGTAGGCGCGCACGACCTCGCCGTAGCGAACAGATTCGATTGGTTCAACAGCCGGAGGTGGCGACGGACGAACGACAAGCTGCGGGCGCGACGCGCACGAAGCGACGAGAACGAGTGGAATGAGTGCGAGATATTTCATGGTCAAAATGTCGGATTTGAGTTTGGTCTGACCGCGTCCGGGATTGGTGTATGACCTGCACCGAATGCGGCTGTTGGAAGAAAAGCAGGCGCGTTGGTTTTGTCCTCGCCGGCGAATGGCTTCAGCGTTCCGCCGATGGAAGCATCGCTGCGGTCAATCGTTTGGAGGACGTACAGATAGAATTGCTTTCCGCTCGGCACACGGACGTAGAAACCGTCGCGCTGGATCGCTTCGTAAATCCGTTGCGCATAGACCGAGAGAACTTTCTGTGCGCCTTCAAACGGCGCGTTGTTTAACGAGCGGCTGTTGATCGTTCCGAAAATAGTCTGTTCCTTTTCGGTGAGCGCATCAGCCGCGCCGGAGAGGAACGTCGCGGCGAACAACTTGATCTCAGCCATGTCGTCGGACTTGATGATGCGCCCGCGCAAACCTGCGCTGCCGTCCGTGATGCCCCAGCCTTCCTGGTCGCCTGAGAATTCACGGTCGAGCGCGATGGCCTTCAGCCGGAGTTCCTCGCCGCCCTGCCAGACCAGCGTCCAACTGCCGCCGCTCGCGATGCGTTCACGATGCCGGTCGGTCTGCGCCGTGCCGTGGACTTCCGTGCCCGCAGGAATCACCAATTTGCCCGCATTATAAATGTTCTCCGTGATGAGGCCGACGATGGGTGTCTGAATCGAGGCCGAGTCCACGGTGATGACAGTCTCGCACGGAATCAGCCGGCCAAACGGCGCGTAGATTTCGCCGAGCGTCTTCGGTTCAGAAACACCGGCGCTGGCGTCAGCGAACAGACTGATCGCCGGGAGCTGCGGTGCTGGCGGTTCAACCTTTGGCTTCTCGACTACGACTTTCGGCGGTTCGCTGGTCTTCAAAGGCAACGGTGGAAGAGCATTTGTTTTCGGCGGTGGGGGACGAAAGAGTTGCATCGAACGCTCGATGCTTTGCACAACCTGGGGCTTGTCGGTCGCGTTGGTCGTCAACCCGGTGACACGAATCTCGTCCGAGCCAGACTTGTCACGTAGCGCGCTAAAGATGAGTAGTCCACCACCGAACAAGACCGCGAACAGAAGGAGTTTGCCGCTGCGGGTTTTGAAGAAGTTCAGGAAGTCACGCGGTTTCATGGGTTGATAGGTTTGGCGCTGGGCGCATTCGTGTTGTCCAAATCCGCAATCACACGACGGAGCGTCTGCCGTACGAGAGCTTCTTGCTCTGGAGTCATTCCAGTCGGCGGAAGCGCTTGCGCTGACGGTGGGGACGGCTGTGGCGGCGGTAGCGTGGTCTGTGGCGGCGTTGATGGGGTTTGCGTTGTGGCAGGACTCGGTGGCGGAGAAGGTAACCGACTCACCAGCACGCTGAATTCGTTCTTGAGCGAAAGTTCATTGCGCACGCCGTCCGGGGTGCCGGTGATGGCGAAATAGACCGTGCTTGCAGCGTGCGGCGGCAGCAGTCCTGGCGCGTCGCTCACGGACTGGTAATAAAGCCGGTTGCCGACGCGAACGCAGAAACTCTCCGGCAGATAGCGAATCTCCCGCTCCGACTTGTTCCGCAGCGTGACGTGAAAGACCAGCGTATCCTCCGGGTTGAACCGAAACACTTCTTCGATGCGGATTTCGAAGTCGTTGAAGTCGGTAATTTGCGGCTCGTCACCAAACGCCCTGGCCTCCGCTCCCGCCACGGCATCAGGTTGCTGCTTCTTGAGAATTGGAAAGGCTTTTGCCTTGTCGAGCAACGCAAGCAATCGCATTGGCGTAACCTGCGGCGCGGGCTGAACGATTTCAGTCGCCGCCCGATCTTCGAGATTGAGCGCGAGCACGGGTGCATCGCCTTCAATCAACTCGAAGACGTAGGTGCGTTTGTTCCATCGGATATTCAGGTTCGTCGCGGCCTTGCGCGCCAGCGCGCGCACGGACACGAACGAAGAACCCTTCGTATGCGCGAGTTGAAAATTTCCCGGCGTCTTTCCATCGGCGGTCACGCCCACGGCGTCAATCGCGGCGATTGGTCCGGGAAAACTGATCGTCGTCACGCGGTTCGTCGAAACCGGCACAGTGATGACAACTCGCTCGTCCAGCGTGACGCGCTGAACGGCTTCGGGTGGTGCGGCGAACGCGATAGTCGCGGCCAGCAGGAAGAGGCTAATTGTTGATTTCATATTTGAAGTCGCCGACAGCGGTTGGAAAACGACCGTTGGCAGCCATGTTGGGATTACGGATGAAACGCAGACTCAGCTTGAAGTTGAACGCCTCATTAAAAACTTTCTCCTGAAAGATTCCGGTACGAATCACCTGGCCGTACACCGCGACGAGCACCTCGTTTTCCCGCGTGGCGAGAATGTCAATCTTGGCAATCTCCGGCTTTTGGTGAAGCTGCTTGGCGCGGAACTCAACCGCCTCGCGTGTGCGATGGTCCTGGGCCTTCTCCAACGCCGCCTTCAGGAACATCTGCCGCAACAATTCTGGGTGATCGAAATCCTTGGGGTTGCGTTGAAGGAAGGTGACGGTCGCAAGCTCGGCTTGTTGCGCGTGCAAATCCTTCGCTTCCGAAAACTGAAGCAGCGGGCTGACGTAATAGGTTTGCGCCGGATCAATGATGACGACGCGCTCGCGCTGTTTGAATTGATTGATGATGTGGTAGCGGTCGAGAGCGGCCGCGACGGACACGGCGACGGCTACGAAGAACCAGAACCACGGGAGGCGGTCGCGTTGGGCGAACAATTGGGTTGGGTCGAAGCGTTTGCGGGCGAGGCGCGCGGGAGTCGAGCCGTTGCCAGTGGGCGTTTCACGAGGACGGAGTACAGTCGTTTCCATAATGTCAGTAGTAGTGGCCTTTGGTTCGGGCGATGAGTTCGCGCACGGCTTTGTCGCCGGTGATGTCGTCACCCGGTCGCCCACGAGCCGAGCGCGGCGGCAGGCCAGAACCGGCGATGATGATTGCTCCGGCGCTGCCATGTCCGGCGGCGCTGGAAAGGGTGCTGAGAATTGCCGCCATGCCCGTCGCACCGGCAGTCACAGCAGGCGAGCCAATCGGAGCGGCGACGGCGGCTGCTCCTGCGGTCGTCGCGGCGGTCTGCAACAAACTGCTGAACGCTCCACCGATCAGTTGTCCTCCCGCGAGTTCACCGGCAGCGATAACCTTTTGAATCACGAGCGGAGCGGAGATGGTGCTGAACACAATCCAGAACGCGGCGACAGCCACGCCGAAGGTCGCTTGTAACGAGTAGAGCGATGCGGTTGGGTCAATGAACCGGAAGGACGGGTCGGTCATGAAGTCCAAAATCCCTTGCGTGATGAGCGCTGCGACGGCCCAGCCGAGCGGCCAGAGCAACACGCCCACGATGTGCATCAGGTAGCGACTGCCGATGGAACGCAGCGGCCGGATCGCCATGAACCCGATGAGCAGTGGCGAAAGAGCGTAGGCGCTGAAAAGAATGAACTTCTGAATGATGTACGCCCAGAACAGGAGCAAAGAAGCGAACTGCCCGACGAGCCATAGAACACCGGTGATCAGCAGTTCCACCGTGAACGCATTTAGGTCGCCCAGTATGTCCCACCACGAACGGTCGTTGCCAGTGTCGCGGCGCACGGCGAGAAGCTGAGTGTATTGTTCGTGAACCTGAGACGGGTCAACGCCGAGACCGTCGAGGATGGAGCTTTGCAGAATTCGCTGAGCTTCGTTGCCCCACTGCGGCAGCATCACAAGCAGCGCGGTCAACGCGAACAGCCGTACCATCTGAAGGATGAGCGTCTTGCCCGTGAAGCCGTGGAGGACGAGAAGGATCGTCCCGACGATGAACAACATGAACGCGACGATGCGTAGCAACTCGTGCAGTTCGGCGCACTTTTGCAGGAACGTCGGAAACAGTTGTTGAAAGTTTGCCATACGTCGGGACGATTTGAGTTTTTGGCCTACGGAGTCGGGAACGCTGTGGGCGCGTTCATCAGTCGGAACGTCTGGCCGTATTTCTGCACGGCCTCAGTGAACTCGGCGTGTTGCTGCTCCTTCTTCGCCTCGATCTGGCGCTGTGCGTCGTTACGATTCGCCACGTCCTGCACCAGCGCGGACGCAGTGGCCTGATTGATTTCGTAGTCCGTGTTGTTCAGCGCGGATGAGAGGCCGATGAGAACGCCGGTTAATTTCTGAACTTCGGCGTCCGTCGTGGCGCTCTTCAACGCCGTGGTTGTACGGGCGATTTCCTCCTTCAACGCAATCCGGCGTGCGGTCGCGTCGGTTGAGACGGACAGGAAGTTGTCCGTGGTTTTCTGAACGGCAGCGACGGGCAAGTATGGCGTTTCGCGTCGCGTGACGGTCGTTCCGTTCGGGGTGCTGAAGGTCGTGCCGATGCTCGTGAACAGGCCGTTTGCGCTGTAGAGCATGGCATCACCTGCATCCACTGCGCCTTCGAGCGCGGTCAGCGTCTCGCCGAGTTCCGTCTTGCGAAGATCGTTCACGAGCGGCTGGACCGTCGTGAGCACGACTCGACGTGGATCGCCGAACAGTTCTTCGTAATGTTTGAACTCGTTGAGTTGGTCGGTGAGCGTTTGGATTTGCTGCACCTGGTTGTTGATCATCTCAACGTACTTCGCGATTTCCTGCGCTGTGTTCAGGATCGACTGAACGTTCATGGTGGGATCGAACACGATCCATTGCGCGCGTGCCGACACGCTGATGCCGAACGTCACGAGTGCCAGTGCGATGAACTTTTTCATGATGTGCCTTTCGTTATGTTGTCGCTGTCGGCGGCAACACGCCGCCAATCACGAGAAAGGATTTACCACCAAGCGAAGAAAGCGCGGTGTATCAGGCGCACAACATTCAGCGAAGTCCGCGGAAGAAAGAGCGAACGGACACTTCAATGCCTGCCAAAGTCCCAACGCAGGCTTCATTTGACCACGCTGACCTTCAAGGATAAACCGGACCTGGCTTTTGATCCTTTCGGTCTGGGCCTTCGATGCTTGTCGTTTGAAAGGAAAAGTGCCTTTTGCTCTCTACACATTTCTCCTATTCTCGTCGTCAATGACCAAGTTCTTCCTGCTTGCATTTCTTGGATTTGCCGCAGGTACGACTTGGGCTTGGTCACGATGGCGGCAACGGCAAAAGAGATTTCCGTCGGCCACCACTCCCCCTGTTTCTGCGCAAGCGACTCTCCATGAAGAGCCAAAGACCTCTTTGAATCAAACCATCTCCGAAACACTCTCGGAACTCGGCGAGGAATTACACCCCGTTTCTGTGCAAGAAGACGCGAGCGGTCCTGTACAAATTGAGGGCGCTGAATTGACGCCTACTCCAACAGACTCAGGCAACGCGGCTAAGGAGCCGTGCACCGACGTTGCTACAGTCACTGCGTCGTCGGATACACCACCGGACTCCGCGGTCGTCGTCCCCGAAAAGGAGAAAACCTTCTCGTCGCCGCCCGTTACGGAGAATCCGAAACCGCAACCGAAAATTCCCGACCTACCGCTAGGAACGAAAAACACGAAGCCGGAGGCAACGAGACGTATAGTGCCTGAGCGACGAGGAGGCGGGCAGGTCGAATCAGAGCATACGCCGCTGCCCGTTAGGAGACGAAAGCGTGTCCGTTCTGGCCCTCAACTGCGGCTAATCTGTTTCAAGGGGAACGACCGAATGTGGCGTGTCGCTGTCGAATTGCCTGAAGATTTCTCGGCAGTCGGAGACATCGTTGTTTCCCAGAATGGTCAGTCTATAGACCGAGTGCGTTTTGGTGAAAACCGTTGGTCGCTGAAGTCTCTCACTGGATCTGTCGAAGCAATCGAAGCTGGAAATGGAGGTCAGCGCTGGCAACTCGATCTTGGCGATGGCGAGTGCTGGCTGTTCAAACTCCTAGTTGAGAGCGCGACGGAGGAAGGACGTTTGGTGAGCGCCGCAAGTCGAGGAGATTATTTGGCTATTGCTCCTACTAATTGGGCTATGCCCGAGTCGTCTGGCATTCAGCCAACGAGAGAACGCAATGTGGACGTGGACGGGCATGTCGGCTACCGCTTCATCGTCCGTGACGGAGTTCTCCCAAAACTCGAATTCGGAGGACGTGGGCTTGAGAAGGAGGCAATTCAATTCCGTAGCGCTTGTTTCACGTTGGCAGGCGAGCGCGCCGACGCAGAATTCAGCGAGTATCAATCGCCACTTTTTCTGAAATCGCCGCCGACCGTTTGTGCATCGGATGCGGAGTCTTGGTCTGCTGTTCAAAAAATTGTTCTTGGTGTCGCGGGCGTAGGGCGAAACAGGTGGAAGCAGGGTTTCAAACCAACTCCAACAAAAGGCGAAATCCAGCTTTCGGAACATCTGGGGGAGAGAACAGGAGGCTGGTATTTCGTGCGACTCTACGATGCGAACGAAATGCTGATAGACAGCCTGTATTTTGCGTTCTCCGGGGCTTTGCGCAGCATCAGAGTTTTGGGGATCTCAGCTCTTCCCGGTGTAACCGGTCACGAAAAGGCGTGCCTCGAATTCGAACACGACGCCGGTGCGAGTGTAGAACTTCATGAGGAGCACGAGCGGCGGGCACTGAACGTGGGCACGGCTTTTGAAATTCCGCCGCGTTGTGATTGTGAACGAATTGATTGGCAGATCAGCTCACCGAGCCAGTCACCATTGAAATGCACGACTCGCATTGCACGAATATGGTGGGCGCTCGCGAGCGAGAGCCACCCCCCAACCAATGCGGATTGGACAGATAAACCGATTCGCGGAAAACGCGCTGATTTCTTTGCTTCCTCTAGCAAGGTCGTTTTTGTTCGTCTGCCATGCACGAATTCAATGGACAGGTTTTCGGCGGGATTCGCCCGTGATGCGGCGCGGCCTTACATCGCGATGGCAGATGAACGGACTGTTCCAATTCCGCTCAGGGATTTTGTTGCATCGGCGCAAGTTCACAGTGTCGGCATTGTGCCGTTCAGCATTTGGGTCTGGCAAAATGGAAAAGAAGCCTTCGCGGAAGCCCTCCGACTCGAAATCACTTACGAATGCTGCTTCTGCCAGAAGCAATTCAGCACAGATGCCGAAGCGCTTGCCCACGCCATCGAACACGAGAAAGAATTTATCCGCGAATTGACCTACGAGGAATTGCGTCGCCTTAACCCGGAGCTTCCAGCGGCAATTTACCAGTGCGTCCATCCAGGTTGTCGGTTTTACGCCCGTGGTGATGAGCAGTGGGCGACGAGTGTCATCACCCAACACATTACAGATAAGCACGGCAGCCGCTCAGCGCCGGCGCAAATCACTTTTCGGAGCGTGACTGATGCAGATGAAATTCGGCGAAATGTGGAGCGACACTTGCCGCAAATCTTCCGGTGCAGATGCGGCGAGAAATTTGAGAACGTGGGCGCAGAAGACTTTGCCGAGCACATCTTCACCAAACACAGGAATCAGCTTTTCAACCTTGCTTGACTGACATCAATGGACGCTCTTTTTCTCTCTAAACAAGTCGAGCAAAGATACCGGCAGTATCTGCAAACGACGTTCTACTTTCGCGACCCGGGATTTCGCGCCTCGTTCCAAGCCACGCTCGACTCGGGACACATCAGGAAAGGTCCATATTTGGAAGCGACTCCAGTGTTTCGGCGGGGTGGAAATCCGCGCAGCCTCCTCTCGACCCTGTTGGGAAAACATCTGGACGAAGGTTTTCTCTCGGCGCTCAAAGCTGATCGTCCGCTTTATCTTCATCAGGAGGAATCCATCAAAAATGTTTTCGCCAACAGGAATGTGGTCGTGGCGACCGGCACTGGCAGCGGCAAGACCGAATCATTTCTGTATCCGATTCTATTTCATCTCTATCAGGAGTTCGCACGAGGGGAGCTTGGTGCAGGAGTGAGAGCGATGATTCTCTACCCTATGAATGCTCTTGCGAATGACCAGCGCGACCGGCTCGGCGAAATCTGCCGTGACTTAGAGAAGTTCGGATCGAAGTTCCGTTTCACCTTTGGACAATACATCGGAGAGACCCCGGAAGATGCGCACGACAAACGACGGAATGCAGAGGAAGCGTTGGCCAATCGCCTGCCCGGCGAATCTATTTTACGCACCGAAATGCGCGCAAAGCCGCCGCATATTTTGCTCACGAACTATTCGATGCTGGAGTATCTGCTCCTGCGTCCCGATGACAGTCCGCTTTTTGACGACGGCAACGCGAAGTGGTGGACGTTCCTGGTCGTTGATGAAGCGCACCAATATCGCGGCTCGCAAGGTATCGAAATGGGAATGCTTCTTCGACGCCTCAAACAACGGCTCCGGGACGGCGGCCGCAAAGAGTCGTTCCGTTGCATCGCAACCAGCGCAACGCTTGTGAGCGGCGAAGGCGGCAAACCGGCTGTCGCCAAGTTTGCAGCAAACTTGTTTGGCGAGCCGTTCGACGAGCAAGCCATCATCTTCGGACAAACCCAGGACATCCCCGACATCTCTACGGCGAAGTTGGACGCGGAGGACTATGCGTTGCTTGAAGGCGCACTGACTGGCGATGAAAAGAAGGCGAGCGATGCAATCAAAAAGGCGGCAGCCAGACTGAAAGTTGATCCTCTCACGACGCCGGACACTGCGAAAGCCGTTGGCCACGTTTTGAAGCACGACCGGCGCGCAACGGCACTTCGGCGTTTGGCGTTGGAAGGGCCAAAAGAAGTTGAGGAGGTCGCCAACACTGTCTTTGACAAGACCGCGCCGGACCAACGCACGTCGGCACTTTCTCAACTTGTTTGCTTGCTGCTTCACGCACAAGAACCAGCCTCAGGTGCGCCGTTGTTTTCCGCGCGGTTTCATCTGTTTCTGAAATCGCTTGAAGGAGCGTTTGTCTCCTACTTCCCGGAGAAGCGCGTTTTTCTTGACCGCAAAGCGCAAGCGGATGGCGGCGCAGCCTTCGAGGTTGCACTGTGCCGTGAATGTGGGCAGCACTATCTCGTCGGCCGGGTGATGAATAACGGCAATCGGCTCGTTGAGGCAATTCGCGACCCCGGCCATCCTGAATTCGGCGCGACATTCTTTCGCCCGACCGAAACGAGCGGCGCTGGCGATGACGAAGGCAACAACAGTGGCGAACTTTTCTCACTTTGCGTCCGCTGCGGCGAAATTCGGCGGCAAGGGACACCACTGACGTGCGGACATGGGCAAAGCATCGTTGTCGAAATGCAGGAAGCCGCACAGGAACGCGAAGACCAAATCCCCAAATGCTCCGCGTGCGGCTACCAAGCGCCTGACCCGGTGCGCGAAGTAGTCCACGGCACAGACGGGCCTCATGCCGTCGTCACAACGAACTTGTTTCAATCCCTCCCGCAAGACCGGCGTAAGATTCTGGCCTTTGCAGACGGGCGACAGGAAGCGGCTTTCTTCGCGTGGTATTTGGAAAAATCCTATCGTGATATTCTGAATCGAAACTTGTTGCTCGAAGCAGCGCGAAGTCTGAGCGCGCACGCACCCGACGGCGCTTCGCTGGCGGAGATGGCCGTTGGCTTGCGCGACGCCTTCAAGCAGCACGCCGTCTTTCCAGCTACAAAAGGCGAATTGGAACTTCGGCGCGAGGCCTGGCTCTGGCTCTATCGCGAGTTTCTCACAGACGAACCGAGAATTTCCCTTGAAGGTGTCGGCTTGGTTCAATGGCGAATCCAATTCCCACCGTGGTTCTCGGCGCCAAAGTTTCTGCAAACCCCGCCGTGGTCTCTAGCTGAACATCAAGCGAAAGACTTGATTTCACTGCTGTTGAATTCACTTCGGGAGAGCCGCGCCGTGGAGATTAAGACGGAAAGTGGAGTGTCGACCCAATGGGAGGACTTGGAAATTCAAGCACGACAACTCAAGGTGCGAATCGGCGCACCTCACGGACAGCACGATGTTGCCGCGTGGGACGGGAAAACAGGCAGGCGCACGCTGCTCTTGGCAAAGATTCTCGAATCCAAAGGCCTTTCGGAAAGCGATTCCATCCGGCAGGCGGTAGATGCCCTGCGACTGGTTTGGGATGCGCTTCGCGAGTGTGACGAGCAAGCCAACTCGCCAGACGAAAAGCTGCTTGTGCCTGTCGGCGACGCGCGCCGGATAAACCCACTTTGGTGGAGACTTTACGCAGTGGCAGATGATTCGGTTCTTCAATGCGGCACTTGCGGGCGCATCCAGTCCGTGTCGGTTGGCGGCCTTTGTTCGCGGCATCGTTGCCCTGGCAAAGTCGCTGCGAAACCTCTGGCCTCACTTGACGCCAACCACTACCGCACCATCTACGCGACTGACTTGCCCGGCTCGCTCCGAGTTGAAGAACACACGGCGCAACTCGACAAAGACAAGGCGCGTGAATTCCAACGGGACTTCAAGACGGGCAGAATTCACGTTTTGAGTTGTTCAACGACTTTTGAGCTTGGCGTTGACCTCGGCAATCTCGACACGGTGTTTCTGCGGAACGTTCCCCCGGAGTCTTTCAATTATGCACAACGCGCCGGTCGCACAGGACGGCGGAGCGGCTATCCGGGGTTCGTTATCACCTACTGCAAACGAGGGCCGCACGATCTCTATCATTTTGCCCAGCCGACGCGAATGTTAAGCGGACAAATTCGCCCGCCGGTACTGAACATGCGGAACGCGAAGGTCATCGCGCGCCACATTGCTGCGGTTGGTTTTTCAACTTTCTTCCGCGCATCGGCGGACAGATTCAAAAACGTGCAAACGCTTTTGAAAGACTTGGCAAATCCGAGCGGTGTGACGGAGTTCAAGGCCTTCTTGCAACAGCATCGAGCATCTCTTGAGAAAATCCTGTCGGGCATCGTGCCGCCCGAGATGTGCGAAAAGGTCGGTCTGAAAACTGGCGAGTGGATGGAGAGAGTGGCAGGGACTATCTCGCACAGTGGGGTTCACGATGAGGAAAGCCGCTTCGTTCTGGCGGAGCAGGAAATCTCCAGCGACTTCAGAAATATTCTGAACCTTGAGCAATCAGCAGTGGCGCGTCAGGATTACCGCACAGCGGAATGGGCAAAGAAACGAGCAAACACAATCGCCCGAGAAGATGTTCTGTCGTTCCTTTCACGGAAGGCGGTGATTCCGAAATACGGATTTCCGGTGGATGTCGTGGAACTCGACACACAAATCGGCCAGCAGAGTGCGGAAGCAACAGAAGTTCACTTCCAGCGCGACCTCACTATCGCCATCGCCGAGTTCGCGCCGACGAGCAAGCTAATCGCGAACAAGCGCGAGTGGACATCGTCGGGCTTGAAGAAAGTCGCGGAGAAAGAATGGCCTCGCCGGTTTTACAAGCGGTGCGTCCACGACAATGTGTTTCTGCATTGGGAAGAAGGGAAGGCCGAACCGCAGACACCATGCACTCACAAGCTCGCGATCGGCTCGTATCTCATCCCTCAATTTGGATTTGTTGCCGACCGCTCAAAGCCGAAGCCGCCGAAAGCTCGGCCTGCGAGGGTGTTCACGACACGACCATACTTCGCCGGCTCGCTCGGCAATGAACGAGGTGAAATCTCGTTGCCAGCGTCCAAGCCGCTGATTCGGCTCAAGAAGGCATCGCCGGGGCTGATGGTCGTGCTTTGCGAAGGAAAACGTGGGCGGGGCTTCTACATCTGCCGCGAATGTGGCGCGGGATTCCAGAAAAATCCAGCACACCACTCGACGCCTTTCGGCAGGCCGTGTCAGGGCCAAGTTGAGAGCGACATTTCTCTCGGCCACGAGTTCGTTACGGACGTTCTTCAACTCCAATTCTTGCCACCCGCCGAACCGGCGGTGGACAAAATGTGGCTCGCCTTTTCGTTGGCGTATGCTCTCGTCGAAGGGGCTGCCGAAGTACTCGACGTTCCGTCGAACGATTTGAACACGACCGTATCCCATGCTACTGGCGTGTCACTTCCACCACTCGTTATTTACGACAGCGTTGCAGGTGGCGCTGGCTTGGTAGCTCAACTCGAAAACGAACACTTGCTAAAGTGCAGCTTGGAAGCCGCCTTGAAACGTGTAGGCGGCGCTTGCGGCTGCGATGAGGAAACGAGTTGCTACGGCTGCTTACGCGGTTACCGAAATCAATTCGCGCACCAGAGTCTTCGCCGTGGCCACGCGAGAAAATATCTCGATACACTGCTTACGAGTTGGACTTGAACGAGGCCGTAGGCATCACTCCTCAATGCGGAGGAGTTTTGTGGAAGGCTGAAACGTTACCCCGTCAATGCGCTGCTCCGGCAATTGCACGGGATAAAGGCGGACGCTGCTGACCTGGTTGCGTTGCTTCTGTATGGAGACGTAAAGCCAGTACTGCTGCTTCACGGCATCGCTTTTGCCCTTGTCATAGCCGGTGGCGTAAGCCTTCTCGGCTTGTTTCTTCGCGGCGTAATGGAGCGTTTCGCTGACGACGACTCCGCCCGCTGCGCCAGCGGCGGTAATGAGGGGATCGCCGTTGGAGATTTCGTGACCGAGATACGCGCCGCCCGCGCCGAGCGCCACGTCGCTGATTGGGCGAGTAGCGGCGCAGCCGGCAAACAGTCCGGCGATGAGAGTGAGGAAAAGTAGTTTCGATGTGTTGGTGATTGGTTTCATTTTCATAACGGTTAATGGGCTTTGGTTTCGCCGTCGTTGCGGCGATTGGCGTGGAGAATGATTCCTTCGACGACACTCGAACTCTGGCGAAGCTCGCGAGCGCGGCGGTCGAAGTGTTCGCCGCTCGAACTGGAGCAGTAGAGCATCTCGGGCGATGCGACATTGTGGACCGTGCCACAGAGATTGCGCGTCGCGTCAGTGTGCAGATACGTGAACGGCGAATACTTCTGCCCGGTTTGGTGGTCGGGCAACGGATAATTCATGATCGCGTGCTGCGTGACTTCCGGCAGCGCGATGTCGTTGCCCATGTCGTCCAGGTCCGCGCGATCGTTTTGGCGCATGATGAAGAACTGGCGGCTGTTGCCAAACACGGCCGAACGGATGCGGCTCTGCTTGAACCGCGCGTATTGCTGAACGATGGAAATGTTCCAACAATTGAACTTCCGAAGCTGGGCGTAGGATTCCTGAACGATTTCCTGGCCGCCGGGGATGTCGAGAAAGCGCGCGACCTCTTCATAGACGTTCCGTTTCCGCAACGCGCGCGGCAACGTCATGATGTGTTTGCGCGCGTGGTTGGTGATGAGAAAACCCGCCGCGGCCTTCAACTCCTTCGCTGATTCCGGGATGTAGCCCAACTCGAAGTGCGCAACCTTGCCGGTGAGCGAGAGGTTGCTCGTGCCGTCGAACAGGCAGCCGTAGTTGCCATCGCGACACCACGGCAAAATGAGTGTGGCGATTTCCATGATCTGGTCGCGCTCCGCGCCCATCGGGTCGAGCATCATCAACTCCTGAAGCATTCGATGCGTCGGAAATTCGTCCGGCGTGAAATAGGCAAAAGCGAGGTTGCGGACTTCCTTGCTGGTCTTCGGGTCTTTGAGAAACTTCAAAGCCCCGGCTTCGTCGAACTGTCGGAGATAGTTCTCAGCCTCATCGGCATGGCTCGCCTTCCAGTCGCGGAAGTCCGCAAAGGTTTCGAGGCTCGTCGCACCGGGCGGCATTCGCTCCGCGCGAAATTGTTGGAGCGCGAGAGCGTGCCGGGCGATGTCGAGCAACTGGTCGTGCCGTTTCTTCTGCCAGTCCTGGAACGCGTCCTCATAAAGCAGGTTGAGGTATTTGGCGATCTGCGCCTGGCGGAGCATCTGTTTGTCCTCCTGGACCGAAGTGCCAATCATCCGAGCCACGAGTGCGGTCGCGGCTGACAAATGATCCGGCGTGAGCGGCAGTCCCTTCGTGTCGAGGTAATTGATCGTCAGGTCTCCGTCCGGGTGGATGATGATGGGTCGCGCGCCTTCCTCGACCGTTGCCGTGTAGATGCCGTAGCTCAGTCCTTCTTCAATGATCACGGTGTAAGCGAAGTAACCTTCCGTCTGCGTCAGCAGGTCACAAACGGTGACGGACTTGCCCGCGCCCGACATTCCGAGCAACACGGCGTGCTGAGGAGTCTTGTTGTCATCCGAGCCGGAGAACGTCTCGATGCCGACCAGGTTGTCGTGTGGGCCATCGTAAATCGCCTCGGCGGACGCCAGGTGTCCCGTGAACGTACTGGTCACGGGCAGCATGTCCGCGAGGAAGCGATGCTCCGCGTAGAGCTTCCGGTGTTCATAGCGTCCCCACGTCCAGCCCGGCCACGTCTGGAAGAAAAGATTCTTCGAGGTGCTGGGCAGATTGCTCTCGAAGTATTGCGCGGCATTCATCGAGTTGATCGCGTTCTTGATTGCCCCGGCCTTCGCGTTAAGGCCGTCGCGGGTCTTGTCCCAAACGCGGATCGCAAACATCGCGTGGAACGGAATCGTCTGCCCTTGCATCAGCGCATGAATCTTCTTCTGCTTTTTCTCCATCACGGTGAGCAGCGAGATTTTCTTTTCGCTGGCGTAATCGCCGGCCACGCGGTCGTGCTCCTTCTCCTCTTTGCTGATCTCCCGTGAAATCGGAAGCGGATCAACGTTCACCGTGATGGTGTAGTCGAGCAGTCGGAGATTGGTGAGGCGCTGAATGATTCCTGGGTACGTCGTGCGCGGCCAACGGGTCAGCACGATGAGCGAGTGATAATGGCCATCGAGGAAAAAACCGAAATCGCTCTGACCGTTGCCTTCGCTGTGCCAGCAATTTTCCTGAATCGAAAGCTCTGGCACGAAACCATCTGCCGGGTCGAAATCGAACCGGTCGTTGAGCGACGGATTGAGAAACCGCTTGTAGTGCCGGAAGTGGTCGAGATCGGACATGGGCAGAATGCGCGCGCCGCCTGAACCGAAGATTTCCATCAGCAGCCGGTGAATGTGCTCGAACTCGGTTTCAAGCTGGTCGAGCAGCGTGTTGTAGTATTCGCGTCGAGCGGCGGCGGTTTGAAATGCTTTGGGCACGTTCTCCAGCGAGCGCGAGACGTAGAAGATCACGCGCTGACGGCGAAGTTTCCGTTCCGACATGGCCTGCCAATAGCGACTGAACCGTTCGTTGCGGGCGCGCTTGGTCCAGACGTTGGAAGACTTTTCTGTCTCCTGCTGATAGCGCAGCAATTCCCCCTTGTAATCGGAATCGCAGAAGTATTGCACTTGGAGGCGTTGGTTTTCGTGAAGGGACGCGAGCAGGAGACAGAGTTGATCCTGAAAATCGTTGAGGTCCGCTGCGGGACTGTTCGTGAGGTCGGGCGCTTCAAAGATGAAACCCTTCGAGACGTAACCACCGCGCCGGAGATGATTGAAGATCATCATGTCGCGGATGAAAAAGCCGTTTGGTGCGCGCTCAAGCATAAGTCAGATGCGGATGGGTTTGGTGGTGGCCGTGGGCCGCTCGCGACGGCGACCCTTTGCCACGATGTGATTCACCTTTTCCAAGTCACCAACGAGTTGCTGAACGGAGCGCGCCTTGCCGATTTCATTCGTCGCGATGTAAGCCTCGCGAACGTGGGACAAGGCGCGCTCCATGTGCTCGCGTGCGATTGGGTCGAGATCATTGCGGTGCAGGTTTTCGCGCAACGCTTGGTCGGCGGTGTCGAGTTGCTCAAAGATGTGGCGGCTCATTTCTGTTCCTCCGAAAGTGGGTGGCGGAAATTGCGATTGCACTCTGCTTCGGGGGCGAAGCCGCTGCCGGTAAACAGACGCTCGAACATGTCGCGGTCGTATCCGGGCGGCTTGCCTTGTCGCAGTCCGAAGATGTAGGCGAGGCAGAGCGCGATGGGCAGCAAAGCGACGACGAAGGAAGTCAGGAACGATGCCTTCATCGGGACGAGCAGCACGAAGAACAGCATGATGCCCGCGCCGACGCCGCCCACGAGCCACCAGAACAAACCTCCTTCCAATCCCCACGTCTTGCCTTTGGAGTCTGACGCGGCGTTGGTATCGGTGAGGCGGAGATCTGTTTTCATTTTGGCTCGGGGCGGCTGGAGGCGGGATGTGCGGCGGGAACTAGAAATTGCCGACGCCGACAGCGCTGTTCGCGTCAATGCCGAAGATTTTGTAGAAGGCGAACACGGCCGCCGGAGCAGCCGCTATGATCGCCCCGCCGATGATGCTCATTTTACCCTGGTCAACATCACCACGACGGATGGCGAACCCGCCGTAGATGACAGCCGAGATGCCGAGGACGAAACCGAACATCATGATTACCGCGAGACTGTTGCTGATGCCGGTCTTCAGCTCAGTGGAGTTGAACGCCTGCGCGAAGGCCGGCATGGCGTTGAGGGTGAGAATAGCGGCGACCGCGAGGAGCGAGGGCAGCCGCGAACGAACTTTGAATTTGATGTGCTTGATTAACTTCATACGCGTTTCTGTTTTTGATTTCTCTCGTCAGCGGCTTTTCCGCCGAACACGCGTTGACCATCTCACAGCCGCACGAAGTGCTGGTGTATGTCGAACACAACATGCGCGCTCAGTCCGTGGTAAATCCGGGGATGAACAAAACGACAGACCCGACGAAGCTCACCAAACTCCACGAATTGGATTCCCTCCTGCCGCGCGAAATCCGCGGCCAGTCCCACACGCTGCCACGAATCATTTCTGCCCTGCGACGTGGTGAACTCGGATTGACGAAGCCCGCGCGTCCACGCGGAAGTTTTCTGCTGCTTGGACCAACGGGCGTCGGCAAAACGGAAACGGTGGTCGTGACGACGACGCAAGTGTTCAGCGCGGCACACTTGTTCCGCTTCGACATGAGCGAGTTTCAGAATCAGGAAGCGCTCGGCCTGCTGCTCGGCGCGCGGCTGGGAGAAGTTGGCTACCTTGGTGGCGTGCGCGAACGGGCTGCGGAAGGATCGCTCCTGTTCGATGAAGCTGAGAAGGCGCATCCGCGCGTGCTCGATATTCTGCTCCAACTGCTGGACGCGGCGCGCATCACTGTGGCAACGGGACAGACGCTTGACTTCAGCGGCTTCTACATTTGGCTCACGTCAAACATCGGCTCAGCGGAATTGATGAGCCTCCAGCACTCCAACGATGCGACGCTCGAACGTCACGTCCTCACGCGTGCGCAACAATCATTGCGACCCGAAATCTTCGCGCGCGTGAACGAGAAACTCGTGTTCCATCGGCTGAGCTACGAACACCAATTGGAGATCGCGGAGAAGCTTCTGTCGCGTGAAATCGAGTTCCTCGGTGCACGCGGTCACACACTCAAACTCGATTCGACAGTTCTGCCGTTTCTCGTGCGAAAGGGATTTCATCCGAAGCTCGGCGCACGCCCGATGCGCGACGCCGTCGAAAAGCTGGTGGGCGACGCCGTGAGCGAGTGCCTGCTGGGTGGACGGCCTGCGTCTGGAGTGTTGGCGCTCGACGGAACGCGAGATTGCCTTGTCGTAAACTGACTCAGCCAAAAAGGGATTTCCCAAAGCTGGAACAGCGACAGCTTCCCGCGATGAAAACCTAGAGGCAAAACTCCCTGGCGGCGGCGGGCGTGTCAGAGGAGGAACGGAAGCGGGCACGTCTAAGCGACCGACCCGTAGTATCCTTGACACGGCCGACGCCGCCATACAATCGAACCGGAATTCATCGCGCTGTCACTCACGTCACTTTGCGCTTCGGCACGATTTTCTTGATGGGAAAATTCTGGTGCATTTCCTGGTTCGGCTCACCTGCGATCATTGCGTCCCAGGAAAGCGTGGCCCATTTGCCCCGGCCTTTCCCAAGTAATCGACGGTCAACCATCCGTGCGGCAAACTGAAAATCGTCAGATATTTTGACCACGACAAGCTTACCGAAATTTCCGGCTCGTTTGAGCCGCACACCATCGTTCCTTTTGTCCGGCGTGATGGTCTTCACCTCCACGAAATCATTGCCGAGCAGGCCGTCCGAGCCTCGGGTCATGGGATTGTGCCGCTTGATACCAAACATAATCTCCACGAAAAGTTCGCCAAGTTCACCAAGGATGGGAAGATGGCGTCCGGTTAGTTTCTTGTATTTTGCCGCCGCCTCCACCAACTCCCCAAAGACCTCCAAGAGTTCAGGACGAACCTTTCGGTAGTCTCTGGGCAGCAGTCGGCCTTTGGCAGAATCGTAGAGATACGCGTGACGAAGCAGGACGCTATTTTTCCGGGCTTCCGCCTCCCTGTCCGCAATCGACTGCGGCTTGACGATGGAGTTCATTATTTTGTCGGGTTAATGACAACGCATCGGCAGGTTGCACGCTGCATTGTTTGGGCAACAGAATATCCATCATGCCCACGCGACCGCTCATCGAGTTGCAACAGCATAGTCAGATTGGGACAGGCTGGCTATCACCGATAAGCTTCGGTCTGCGTGTCGGCGAACGGGGCGAGTGAGCCAGTGGAGCGGAGGGCGGAGAGGAGCGCATAGCGAAACGCAGACGGAGCGCAACGCCCGTCGCCGAGCCGCAGACGGAAGCGCGCCGCTCTTGCGGCACATCGCGGATGGCCGCTCGTGACGAGCGCGCTTGGAGCGTAGAGGAACGGGCGTGGTCGAGAGGGGGACAGGGCCGACCGGCAGCCCGTGAAGCGGAGCCGAAAGCGCGTTGGTCACGGCGGACTTAGGAGCACGTGGCGAAAATGTGCTGTGCGAGTTGCGAGCCAACGTTTTTGTTGAGCTTTTGATTCGGACCAAACAAATCCACGAAGCACATCCCACAGGAATGCCGATATTCCGGCGGCAGGCCTGAAGATGGGGCGAAATCGGAAAGCCGCTCTGACTGCGAAGAGTGGGCGCGAGGGTAAATCAACAGGCTGCGGCGCGCGCCCAAGTGAAGGTTGTAGGTGAACATCTGCTTCAAGTCGTCGTCAGCGGGTTGTCCTTCCTTGGGAACTTTCCATTTGGTGTCGAGCACAACGGACTTGGACGCGGCCACATCATCGAACGAAGCGACGATGTCCGGGCGAATGGTTTTGGTGGACCAGAAGCGCTTGGACACCTGCCCGGCGACGCGCAATTGCCGGTCGGCAAACTCAGGGGCAGCGCGGTGAAGCTGAACGAGAATGAAACGTTCGAATAGCTGGTTCATGTCGAACAAGATCGAGATGACGTGTTCGTGTCCACCGCGCAAATCAGGTGAGTAATTCAAAATGATGAATCGAGCCAACTGGAGCGCGCGGCGGTAACGCTCCGTGTTCCTATCAAAGCGTACGCGGGCGAACGTCTCGCCAGTGACGCGTGTGTCGGCAACTTGTTCGAACCAGAGTTGCGAGGCGGTGGCACGTGAAACCAGAGCCGGACGCACGGCGAGATCTTTCCAGCACAGTGGGATCCGAAGCTTGGAATTCACGTGACTTGAAGTCGCGG